>Ga0066710_100008452_pt1 | contig 10013 bp, 10 predicted proteins | sample GraSoiAngelo_159_FD_79666 | JGI IMG/M metagenome (GOLD analysis project Ga0066710, IMG submission 79666) | Grasslands soil microbial communities from the Angelo Coastal Reserve, California, USA - 14_1009_16_40cm | ecosystem: Environmental > Terrestrial > Soil > Grasslands | place: USA...
CCGGGTACTACACGGAAGCAGGCCTGATCGCGCGGCAGGCGCGCGAGCTCGGCATCACGGTTCCCCTGGTCGGTGGTGACGGCTGGGAGAGCGCGCAGTTGCTGCAGATCGGGGGCGACGCGCTCAACGGCTGCTACTACTCGAACCACTGGGCGTTGGACAAGCAGGACCCCGCCTTGCAGCGGTTCCTCGCGACGTATCGAGCCAAGTTCAAGTCGGATCCGGACGCGATCGGCGGCTTGGCCTACGACGCCGCAAACGTCCTGTTCGGCTCGCTCGCCACGCTCGCCACCCAGGACCCGCAGACCTTCAAGGGATTCGCCTCCTCGAAGGCCGGCACCGAGGCACGCAAGGCCGCGGACGCCAAACTCCGTGACCTGATCGCGGCGACCGCAAACTACGCCGGCGTAACCGGGATGATCACGCTCGATCAGAATCGCAACGCCTCGAAGCCGGCGGTGATCATCGAGATCAAGGACGGCAAGAAACTCTACAACTCCACGATCAGCCCGTAGTGGCCGCTCACGGGGTGCCGAGCCGCCGAGGGGTCCGAATGCGGCGCGCCGTCGCTCCACGGCCGGCCGGCCCAGCGCCGCGGGACCTCAGGTGACCGAGTTTCTCCAGCAGCTCGTCAACGGGATCACCGGAGGCTGCGTGTACGCCCTGATCGCACTGGGCTACACGATGGTGTACGGGATCCTGAGGCTCATCAACTTCGCCCACGGCGACATCTACATGTTGGGGGCCTTTTTCGGATTCTTCTTCGCCCGCTGGCTCGGGGCGGCACAGCATGCGGATCCGGGGCGGGCTCTCGCGGTGCTGGTGCTCTCGATGTTGGGCTGCGGGTTGGTCGGCCTGCTCATCGAGCGGCTCGCCTACAAGCCGGTGCGCCGCTCCTCGCGCCTGGCCGCCCTGATTACCGCCATTGGCATCTCCTTGCTGCTCGAGAACGGTGGCGTGCTGCTGTTCGGCGCCGATCCCAAGTTCTTTCCGCAGATCATCCCCGCCCACAACCTCGCCCTCGGAGCGGGGGTGACGATCTCGAACCAACAGGTGATCATCCTGGTGGTCTCGCTCGGGCTCATGCTGGCCCTGCGCTGGATCGTGATGAGCACGCGCGTGGGCAAGGCGATGCGTGCGGTCTCCCACAGTCACGTCGCCGCCGCGCTCATGGGGATCTCGGTGGACCGGATCATCACCTTCACCTTCGTGCTCGGCTCCATGCTGGCGGCCGCGGCCGGGGTGCTGGTGGCGCTTCAGAATCCCAAGATCGAGCCCTACATGGGGATCATGCCCGGGCTCAAGGCGTTCGTCGCCGCGGTTCTCGGTGGGATCGGCAACATTCCCGGCGCCGTGCTGGGCGGGCTCGTGATGGGGATCGTCGAGGTCATGGTCGTCGGATATCTCTCTCCCACCTACCGCGACGCGATCGCGTTCGTCCTGCTCATCGTGATCCTGCTCGTGCGCCCGGCTGGGATCCTGGGCAAGGCGACCGCCGAGAAGGTCTGAGTGCGTCAAGCAGCGTGGGCGGCGGGGACCGTGCTCGGGCTGGTGGTGGTCGAGATGGTGCTGTCCCGGGCCCTCAACCCTTACGTGCTGCGGGTGGTGGTGCTGTGTGGCATCAGCATCATCCTCGCCGTGTCCCTCAACCTGATCAACGGGTTCACGGGCCAGTTCTCGATCGGCCACGCAGGGTTCATGGCGCTCGGGGCTTACGGCTCCGCCATGTTCTCGCTGCACGTTGGCATCGGCTGGGTGGAGGCACTCTCCGGGGCGGGCCTCCCGGTCGCGCTGGCCGCGGCCCCCGCTCTCCTCGCGGCCCTGCTCTTGGGCGGACTGCTCGCGGCCGCCGCCGGCTACCTGGTCGGTTTGCCTTCGCTGCGGCTGCGCGGCGACTACCTGGCGATCGTGACGCTCGGCTTCGGCGAAATCATCCGCGTGGTCATCCTGAACATCGATGCCGTGGGGGGCGCACGAGGCTTGGGTGGGATCCCCGGCTGGGCCAACCTGTTCTGGGTCGGGCTGGGGGTGGCCTCAGTGCTGGTCGTGGCGCGCAACCTCGCCCACAGCACGTACGGACGCGCGCTGTTCGCCATCCGTGACGACGAAGTGGCGGCCGAGGCGCTCGGCGTGAACACCACCTCGTACAAGGTGCTGGCGTTCGTGATCGGGGCATTCTTCGCCGGCGTGGCCGGTGGCCTCTTCGCCCACGTCCTGTCCTACTTGAACCCCAGCTCGTTCACCTTCATCAAGAGCATCGAAGTGATCGCCATGGTCGTGCTCGGTGGCATGGGCAGCATCTCGGGCTCGGTGGTGGCGGCAATTCTGCTCACGCTGCTGCCCGAGGTGCTGCGGCCGGTGAAAGACCTGAGAATGGTGATCTACGCGTTGATGCTGGTGCTGCTCATGATCACGCGTCCCCAGGGATTGCTCGGCACGCGCGAGCTGTCCCTGCGCGCGCTCATCGGACGCCGGCGCGCTCCTCACGAGGCGACGTGAGCGAGCCCATTCTCAAGCTCGATCGGGTCACGATGCAGTTCGGCGGCCTCAAGGCGGTCTCCGAGCTGGATCTCGCCGTGGCCACGGGGGAGCTGGTGGGGCTGATCGGGCCGAACGGGGCCGGCAAGACCACGGTGTTCAACGTGATCACCGGCGTCTATGCGCCGACGGCGGGTCGCTTGCTCTTCGAGGGGAGGGGGATCGGCGGGCTGAAACCGCACGTCGTGGCGCGGCGCGGGATCACGCGCACCTTTCAGAACATCCGTCTGTTCTCGACCCGCTGCTGCCGCGACAACGTGTGCATCGCCGCGCACCAGCACGCCCGCGCCGGCCTGTGGGACGCTCTGCTCCGCAACCGCGCCTTCTTCGACGACGAACGCGACATCCAACGACAGGCGAGCGAGCTGCTCGAAGTGCTCGGGCTGTGGGCTTGGGCGGAGACGCCCGCCGCCGAGCTGCCATACGGTCAGCAACGCCGCCTCGAGATCGCGCGCGCGCTGGCCGGGCGCCCGCGACTGCTGCTACTCGACGAGCCGGCGGCCGGCCTGAACCCTCAGGAAACCGACCAACTCATGCACCTGATCGAGGAGATCCGCGTCCGCTTTGGCCTGACGATTCTGCTCATCGAGCACGACATGCGGGTGGTGATGGGCATCTGCGGGCGGATCGCGGTGCTCGACTATGGCGTCAAGATCGCCGAAGGCACGCCAAGCCAGATTCGCACCGACCCCAAAGTGATCGAGGCCTATCTCGGCGAAGAGGTGCCGGCCGACTTGGGTGCCGGGGGCTGACGTGCTGCTGACCGTGGAGGGGTTGGATGTCTTCTATGGGGCCGTCCATGCCGTCAAGGGTGTCTCGCTGGAGGCCGACCAAGGCGAGATCGTGACCTTGATCGGCGCCAACGGTGCCGGAAAGACGACCCTGCTGCGCACCATCTCGGGCCTGGTGGCGGCGCGCGCGGGGTCAATCCGCTGGGACGGCCAGGACATCACGCGTCTGCCACCTCACGAGATCGTGGGGCTGGGGATCTCCCAGTCGCCCGAGGGGCGTCTGGTGTTCGCGAACCTCTCGGTCGAGGACAACCTGGAGTTGGGCGGCTATCGGCGGAAGGAGCGCGCCGCCCTTCGTGAAGACCGCGACCACGTGTTCCATCTCTTCCCGCGGCTGCTCGAGCGCCGTCGCCAGGCGGCGGGCACGCTGTCGGGGGGTGAGCAACAGATGCTCGCGATCGGACGAGCCCTGATGTCGCGCCCGCGCCTGTTGCTGCTGGACGAGCCGTCCCTGGGGCTGGCGCCGCTGCTGGTGCGTGAGATCTTCAAGACCGTGGTCGAGATCAACGGCCGTGGCGTCACCGTGCTGCTGGTCGAGCAGAACGCCCACATGGCGCTCTCGATTGCCGGCCGAGGCTACGTGCTCGAAACCGGACAGGTTCGCTTCGCGGATGCGGCGGCCCGGCTGCTCCAGAACGAGGACGTGAAGAAGGCCTATCTCGGCGGCTGACGCCGCGCGGTTCGCTCGGCTCGAGCCGCGCACGCGTCCCGCATTTCGGCCGCGAGCTCCCTGCAAACTGCACGCGCGCTCGATCGGGTGAGAACGCCCACTCGCGCGCGATGCGTTGGCGGCTTTCTCGCACGCGACGGCGCCTCGCCCGAAACCACGGTTTCCCTGCGTACTGGCGATTGTCGACGCAGCCCTTTCTCGTCATGCGGGTTGCGCTCGCAATCCCGACCTGCAGGAATACTTGGCCTGCCTCTTGCGAACCCTGGCAGACACACCCCGGCGTACCGGCGTACGGCCACGCCCGAGAGGCATTCGGTCGTGAGGTCACTGGGGATGAGGGTCGTCGCACGGTCGACGACCGTGCATGTCCACTCCGGCAATGCGCCGGGAAGTTCGTCCCTCGCAGAGGAGAGAAGTCCATGATGAGCCTGGTTCGCAATTTCGTGCGCGACGAGAACGGCGAAGACCTGATCGAATACGGTCTTCTAGCTGCTTTCGTTGCCGCGGTCGCTCTGGTGACGATCATTGCCGACCCGATCGGTATCAAGGGCTCGCTGGTCGCCGCCTTCAACAAGGCCAAGGCCGCGCTCGACGCGTCGTAGTCCCTATCACTCATGAACGCCCCGCTCTGGGTGGTCCTTCCCGTCATAGTCCTGGTGACGGTGGCCACCCGGGCGGACGTTCAAACTCGAAAGATCCCCAATTCGCTGACCATTCCCGCGTCGCTCCTGGCCCTGATCGCCCATGGGGTCATGGGGGGACGCGCCGGCCTACTCGGCTCCCTGGCGGGGCTGGGGTTGTGCCTGGCGGCCATGCTTCCCGGATGGCTCCTGCGCTGGATGGGCGCCGGAGACGTGAAACTCATGATGGCGGTGGGTGCGTGGCTCGCCTTCCCACAGGCGGTGATCGCCCTCCTCGCATCGTTCGTAGCGGGCGGCTTGATTTCCGCGGTACTCGCGTTGAGACGCGGACTCCTCGGTCAGGCCCTGCGCGGCGCGGCGCTGCTCGGGGCTTGGACCCTGGCGGCACCACTCGAGCCCGCTCCGCCACCGGTGACGACCGGGATTCGGTTCCCGTTCGCGCTGGCGGTCATGGCAGGAACCATTTTCGCCTCATGGATACGAATGTGATGACCGATAAAGCTTGCAGAATGCTCTCCGTGCATGGGTCGTTGGGTGACCGCGCCGAGCGCGGCACGGCGCTGATCGAGTTCACGCTGATCCTACCTTTGTTGTTGGTACTCACGGTGGGAGCGGTGGACTTCGGTCGCGCGTTCTTCGTCAAGAACGTACTCGAGCAGTCGGCTCGCGAGGGCGTGCGGTTGCGGGCGGTCACCTCGTCCGCCGACAGCTCGCTGGTGCGGGACCGGGTGCTGCAGGTGGCCAATTCTTCCAATGTCACGGTCAAGGACCTGCTGGTCGAGGGGCCCGATGCCAACCGGCAGGTGCACGTAAAAGTCACGGGCTCGTTCAACTGGATCTTTCCCGGCGTATTCAACCTGCTGGGAGCCAACTTCACCAACCCCGCGACGCTGACAGGCGAGGCCTGGATGCGCAACGAGGGGTCATCTTAGAGCGGAGGGTGCAGTCGTGAGCGCCAACAGTGGCAAGAACTTTCTGTTCGTCGCGGTCCTGCTCGGAGCAGCGGCGGCCGTGGCCGGCTACTACGGTCTCACGTCGCTCGCCTCCCAGGCGACCGCGCGCAGCAATCTTCGTTTCAAGAACGTCGTCGTGACGGCCACCGACCTGACCTTCGGCGTCAAGCTGGATCACGCCATGCTCCGCACCGCCCGCTACCCCAAGGAGAGCGTTCCGGAGGGTGCGTTCTCGAGCATCGATTCGGTGGTCGGTCCGACCACGAAGGTGTTCATGAGCGCGCGCGAGCCGGTGACCGCCATCAAGCTCTCGTCGCGCGGCGGCGGCCTCTCGATGCTGGTGCGGCCCACGATGCGGGCCGCGAGCCTCGAGGTGAACAACGTGTCCGGCGTTTCGGGCTTCGTGCTTCCCGGTGACCGGGTCGACGTTCTCTGCACCCTCGACCCGCGCAACATGAGCGAGGACGCCGTGACGCGCACCGTGCTCCAGAACATCGAGGTGCTGGCGGCCGGGCAGAAGACCGAGCAGCAGGACAACAAGCCGATCACCGTTCAGGCCGTGACGCTGCTCGTCGATCCCGAAGGCGCCGAAACCCTCGCTCTGTCGCTGCACGAAGGCAAGATCCATCTGGTGCTGCGGAATCCGGAAGACCAGGCGGAGGTCGACGTCTCTTCGCTTTCGACGCGCCAGATCATGGGCCAGACCAGCGCGGCCGCGGTGCCCAAGCCGGCGACCCCGCGCCACAGCCCGGCGCCGGTGCGCACGCAGGTGGCCGTCACGCGGCCCTCCGAAAAGCCGAAGGTTCGCATCATCCGCAGCGCCAGCGTCAGCGAGACACCCGCCGTCACCGACACGACCAACTGACCGCAGCTCCAGCGACGGCACATCGTCATCAGGAGGAAGCGATGTATCCATGGAAGATCGGAGCAGCCGTCAGGCGTGGCGCCGTGGTGGCGTACGTCGTCTTGGCCCTCGCGAGCCCCGCATTCGCACAGGCTCGCGATCGCCTGCGCATCCCGGTGGGACGCGCCGAGGTCGTCACCTCGACCGATGAGGTCCGCACGGTGGCGATCGCCGAGCCCAAGATCGCGGATGCCGCGGTGGGCTCGTCGCGCACCGTGGTCGTCAACGCCAAGTCGCCCGGCGTCACCTCGCTGGTCATCTACAACGAAGGGGCGCGGTTCAAGGTCTACGACGTCGAGGTCTACGTCCCCAACGGGGACAAGCAAGTGTCGCTGCGCGTCCGGGTCGCCGAGGTCAACGACAACGCCAAGAAGGAGCTGGGCTTCGACTTCTTCGGCGAGGGCACCAGCAGCGCGCTCAACGGCTTCCTGGAAGGCGGGATCTTGACCAGCAAGATCTCGCCGCCCGCAGCAGACCCCACCACGAACACGATCCGGGGCTTGAGCGTGGGCGCTGCGACCGACGGGTTCCTGCACTACCAGAAGAGGAACAGTGACCTGATTCTCCAGGCGACCTGGAAGGCGCTCGAGGAGTCGGGTGACCTGCGGACCCTGGCCACGCCCACCCTGGTCGCACGCAGTGGTGACAAGGCCTCGTTCCTGGCGGGCGGCGAGCTGGCGATCCCGGTGGCGAGCACCTCCACCGCCGGCCAGCAAAACGTCACGATCCAGTGGAAGGAGTTCGGAGTGCGGCTCAACTTCACCCCGACGGTCGAGGAGGACAACCGCATCACGCTCGAGGTCGCTCCGGAGATGAGCCAGCTCGACTTCAGCCGGGCGATCACGTCAGGCGGGTTCGAGATTCCGGCGCTCATCAGCCGCAAGACGTCGACCACGGTGAGTTTGCAGAGCGGCGAACACCTCGTGATCAGCGGCCTCAAGCAGACCGATAAGACGAGGGTCGTGCGTCGGATTCCGGTGCTCGGCTACATACCGATCCTGGGCTTCTTCTTCTCCAACACGCGAACCGAAAGCGTCGACCGCGATCTTCTGGTCGTGGTGTCGCCTGAGATCCTCGAGAGCGCGTCGTCGACGCTGCCGGCGCTGCCCACCGACCGCAAGTAGAAGGAGAGCTGTCGTGAGAGCCCCCGTCCGTAAGGCCCAACGCAGTGAGCGCGGCGTCGTCATCATCTGGACTGCGTTCTTCTTGCTCGCCATGCTGGGCTTCGTCGCCATCGGCATCGACGTCGCAAAGCTGATGGCGACCCGCACGCAGCTGCAGAACACGGCCGACGCGGCGGCGCTGGCCGGCGCCTCGGCGATCGACTTCAAGAGCGGGAAGCTCGTTGAGGACGCCGCGTCCGTGCGCGCCAAGATGACCGCAGCGCAGAACAAGGCGTTCGTGAATGCTCCGGTGTCGGTGACGCTGCTCGGCGGCGACATCTCGTTTCCCAACACGAACCAGATCAAGGTCACCGTCCGGCGGAGCTCGGCGAGCGACGGCTCGATGGTCACCCACGTCGCGCAGGTGCTGGGCCTGAAGACGCTCGACGTGAGCGCGACGGCAGTGGCGCAGGTGGATACCGCCGGCGAGCCTTGCGAAGGGCTGGTGCCGATGGCCCCGATCACCCCGCCCGCAGATTGGTTCAAGCCAGATTGCGCCACGGTCTACCAGCTCAAAGCCGACCAGGGCAGCAGCCTCTCGGGGAACTACCAGTTGCTCGACTTTCCGCAATGCAGCGAGGGGCCTTGTGGAGAGATACAGGGTGGCGGAGCGGCGGCGATCCGCTGCCAGACTCGGTATGGTTATTCCTGCTGCGTGAAACTGGGCGACGAATGGGTGTGGACCCAGCCTGGCAACAAGGTCGGCCCCTTCCGCGCCGGCATCCAGGGCCGCTGGGACGCCGATACCGACCGGCGCGAAAACATCTGCTTCGACGAGTATCAAGGCAACGGCAATCGGGTGGTAAGGCTGCCGGTGATCGAGACCTTCAACGTCAACGGCAAGAAAATGGTCCACATCATCGCCTTCTCGGCCTTCTTCCTGGTCAAGCGGCCCAGCACTTCGGACCTGTGGGGCCAGTTCGTCTACGACATCGTGCCCGGCAATGGGGGCCCCGGCAAGGGCACGCTGTTCACGATTCGGTTGGTCCAATGAGGCGAGTGAGGCGCGCATGAGCCAGACGATGACCGTGGTGCTGGTGCACCACGACGACTACGAACGGAGCCAGCTCCGTCTCGCGTTCGAGGCGCTGTCCGGCGTCCAGATCGCGGGCGAGCGCGCCGACCTGCGGGTGGGGCTCGCCCTGGCGCATCAGACCAGGCCTCAGATCCTGGTGCTCGAGCTGACGCAGCCGGTCGACGACGGCATCAACGCGGCGGCGCAGTTCAAGATGGAGCACCCCGATTGCGCGATCTTCCTGGCCACCGAAGTGTTCGACCCCGAGACGCTGTTGCGCGCGCTGCGGGCCGGTGCGCAGGAAGTGCTGCGGCGGCCGCTCGATCGCGGGGCGCTGCGCGAGGCGGTGGAGCGCGTGAATCGCCAGATCGCCAAGAAGGCCGGCTCCGGCACCTCGCGTGGCGTGGTCACCGTGTTCTCCAACAAGGGTGGGGCCGGAGTGAGCACGATCGCGGCCAACGTGGCGATCAGCCTCAAGCGGCTCACCGGACGCGAGGTCGCGCTGGGCGACTTCGACGTGCAATCGGGCGACGCGGCGTTCATGCTGGGCCTGAGCCCGACCCGGTCGCTGGGGGACGTGCTGTCCGCGGCGCACATCGACTCGGCGAGCGTGCAAGACGCGCTCATCAAGCACGACTCCGGGCTGTTCGTCCTGTCCCAGCCCGAGCAGCTCGACCGGGTGGACGGCGTCACCGCGGGGCAGATCGGCAGCGTGCTCGAGATCATGTCCTCGACCTTCGATCTCGTCGTGATCGACGCTCCGCACACGTTCAACGAGATCACGCTCGAGATCTTCGACCGCAGCAGCACGATCCTGTTGGTGTGCGAGCCCAGCATTCCGTCGGTGCGCGCGGCGCGGCGGACGCTCGAGATCTTCCACAAGCTCAACTTCATGGTGACCCCGGATCGGGTGCGCTTGATCGTCAACCGGCGCAGCGACCAGAGCGCCATTTCGGTTCCCCAGCTCGAGGAGACCCTGGGGCTGACGATGTTCGGAAGCGTGACGAACGACTACGCCGCCGTGAGCATGGCGATCAACGCCGGGAAGCCCATCTGCGGCAACCATTCAGACTCGCGAGCCGGGCGCGACATCGCCGCGCTGGCGCGCAAGCTGGTGCCGTCGGAGAGCATCGAAGAGCCGGTCGTGGCGGTTCCCGCGAAGCGTCCGGCGCGTCTGCGCTTCTTTGGAAAGGGATAGGCCATGAACCTCCGTCACCGCCTCGGTCGCTCGAACGGGTCGTCCACGAACGCTTCTCCGCTGCTCACCGTGCGGGCGGCGGAAGCCGAGCCGGACCGCTATCAGATCATCAAGAAGCAGCTCCACCGCGAGCTGATCGC
>Ga0066710_100008454_pt1 | contig 10013 bp, 3 predicted proteins | sample GraSoiAngelo_159_FD_79666 | JGI IMG/M metagenome (GOLD analysis project Ga0066710, IMG submission 79666) | Grasslands soil microbial communities from the Angelo Coastal Reserve, California, USA - 14_1009_16_40cm | ecosystem: Environmental > Terrestrial > Soil > Grasslands | place: USA...
CCTCACTCATAAGGCGCGGCGCGGTGTGACGCGGCTCATTGGCGTAATCCGCTGTCTTGCCGGCCACCGTGTTCCATGTGAACTGATAAGAGCTCTGCGGGATTGGAACGTCCGCCGGCGCAGTATGACATTTGCCATGCTCATGGCGAGTGAACGGCAAGACATTATCGGTACCGCAGCGCTGATGGTAGATGCCCAACGCGTAAGTGCGCGCGAAGTCCATGGCAATGCCTTCGTCGATCAGGAAGGGCAGCGACGCGCCCATTCCCGGAACGAGCAGGCGATATTCGCCCGGTTGCTTGAAGCTGGAGAAATCCGCTTCGTATACCTTTTGATAAGGCGTCGGCGTATAGCTGAAGCCAATATCATTGCGCAGTTTGAGCGCGCCCTCGAATACCTGCGCGCCAGTTTTCGCATCCACAATTTCGAAACCGGCCGAAGGGTTGATCTCCACTTCGCCGAGGTTTCCGGCGAAATAGCCAACCATGGCTTTCTTCGCGAATCCAGGCACATAGCCTTCCTGGTTTACGTGAATGGCAGGGCTGTAGCGCAGCGGATCAGCCGTCGTCTTGAATTGCATGCTCGAAGGCCACAGCGCGCCGCTCGGGTTGAGCACTTCGACGGTCTGATTGTCGGCCACGGCGCGATCAATCTTCAAATATAAGCAATTGAGAATTCGCAGATCGCGCGCTGCGACAGGCGCATAGAGCGCACGTCGCTTAAAGCCGACCGTCTGGACGTTGGCTGACGTTCCGCCGACCTTGACGCTGAATTGCGACGCGGTTGGGGCCTGGAATTGATTGTTTGAATCCACGAAATCCCACATCGTGACGCGTGCCGGATCGGGCTGCTTCGTATTGATCAATTGCAGCTCCAGAAGATTAGGTGAGAGCACGTGCAGGGTGTAGTCGCCGACCTTCGGAAGTTTCAACGCCGTGTAATCCGTCGCGCTGATATCGGGTCCAGCGTTGGTGCTGGCAGGCACTGAATTCGTGCTGCCAGGGACAGAGTTGGTATCGCCGCCCGTTACCGGGACCGAATTCGTATTCGTTCCACCGGTGATCGAATCATTGTCAGCAATGCTGATGGTCGCCTGGCTGGACGTGCCGATGCTGTAGTCCGCATTCGGCGTCAGAGTCAGAACGAGATTCTCCGTGCTCTCGACGAGCGTGTCGTCGATTGCATAAACGGGCAACTTCACTGACGCTGAGCCTGCCGGAATTACCACAGAGGTTGGCAATGCCCCATTCTGCGCGCCGACGTCGATCGCATTGATCGCCGTGCCGGTGAATGAGAAAAACACGGTGAGCGCATTCGCCAAATTGCCCGCGCGTGTGAAAGTGAACTCACCAGGTGTGCTTGAGCCTTCCGCCGTGCTGGCGACCGTCGCCTGGACAGTCACAGACGGAACGGCTGTCGGATTGCTGCCCGCGTTGGACACTGAAGATTTGCCGGCTGTATCCCATGTGGCGCGCCCATCGAACAAACTGAAGGCCATGCCCCTGACTTTCTTGCCTTCGAGGGCGACCGATTTCGCCGGAACCTCTAGCCGAACCCATTGGCCGGCAGCCGGCAGCGGACCCATGTAGCGGCGGCTTTCGTTTCCATCGAGACCGTAGAGAATCTTGTTAGCACCCCAATATGCGCGGTGCTCCCAAAGCCCGTCGGTCCATTGCAACATCACTTCCGATGGCGGGTTGCTCGGATCGAGGTAGACATAGCAGTAAAGCGAATCGCCCGTGCCGACATCGAGTGTTTGGCTCGACCAGTCAAAGAAATGCTGGTGCAAGCCGGCCCCGATGCTGGACTGATGCGCCAGCGTCCCGGAGTAAGGCGTGGGATTGGAGTTGATCCACGTCCAGTCATCCTGTCCGGTGAGACCCGTCACAGCGCCGCGTGGCAGGCTATCCTCGATCCAGATCACGTCCGTGATGTTCGAACCGCTTGGCGCGCTGTTGTTAACAAGCACAGTCACAGGACTCGAAGTCTGTTGATTGCCGGCGGCATCGCGCGCGACCGCTGTCAACGTGTGTGTGCCGTCTGCGGCGCTCGTGGAAATCCACGTGATTGCATAAGGCGAAGTGGTGTCCTCAATGCCGAGGTTGGCGCCGTCGAGTTTGAATTGCACGCCTGTCACCCCAACGTTATCCGTTGCAGTGGCCGTAACCGTCACGCTCGTGCCGGACACCGTCGCGTTATTCGCTGGCAGCGAGATTGCAATGGTCGGCGGAGCCGTGTCTGGACCGCCGCCGCCGTTTCCACCTGAACTTACCGCTGTGGATTTACCGGCGACATCCCACGTCGCGCGGCCATCGAATAAGCTAAACGCCATTCCTTTGACTCTCTTGCCTTCGAGGCCGACGGTCTTCGCCGGCACTTCGAGCCGAATCCATTGGCCGGAGGCAGGCAGGACACCCATGTTTTTGCGCGTTTCGGTGCCTTCCACGCCGTAAAGAATTTTATTGCCGCCCCAATAAGCGCGGTGCTCCCAAGTGCCGTCATTCCATTGGAGCATGATCTCGCTCGGCGCACTGGACGGGTCGAGATACACATAAGCATAGAGAACTTCGCCGGTGGCAACCGTGAGCGTATCAGAGGCCCCATCGAAGAAATGCTGGTGCAGACCGGCGGCGGAAAGCGACTGGTGTGCTTTTGTTCCGGAGAACGGCGCCGGGCCGGAAGTGATCCAATTCCATGCGTCGGACCCATCAACCGCAGCGGCAGCGCTGGCAGGCAACGCGTCATCAAACCACGGTGTGTCATTTGGAGCATTGGTGGTGATGACATTTGTGCTGCTGTTACTGACCTGCACAATCACCGGACTGGAGCTTTTCTGATTACCGGCGGCATCGCGCGCCACGGCCGTGACAGTATGTGTGCCGTTGCTGGCGCTGGCTGAATTCCAATTGATGCTGTAAGGAGCCGTAACATCTTCAGCCAGAAGATTCTGCCCATCCAATTTGAACTGCACACCGAGGACAGCGACGTTGTCCGACGCTGCAGCGGAAACGGCCACGGTGCCGGAAACCGCTGCGTTATTCGCGGGTGCGCTCACCACAACGGTCGGGGGAGTCTCATCGACAGGAGTCGGGGTAGGATTCGGAGCGCCGGCCGCCGATTTCCCGGCAGCATCCCACGTTGCGGCGCCGTCAAAGCAACTAAATGCCATCCCTTTCAGGCGCCTGCCTTCCAGGCCCACCTGGCTGGCTGGAACTTCCAATCGCGCCCATTGGCCGGCCGTTGGAATGGGTCCGACATATTTCCGGCTCGTTGTTCCATCCGTGCCGTAAAGAATTTTGTTCGCACCCCAATAAGCCCGATGCTCCCAAGTCCCGTCATTCCATTGCAACATCAGTTCGCTCGGCGCTTGAGCGGGATCAATATAGACATAAGCATAAAGCACCTCGCCAGCGGCAACATCAAGCCCGGCTGAAGCCCAATCAAAATAGTGTTGGTGCAGTCCTGCGCTGGTGGCCGACTGATGCGCTTTGGTCCCAGTGTAAGGGCTTGGATTGGCTGTGACCCAATTCCAGGTGTCCCCGCCGTCGCTGCCTGTTTGTGCACCGGTGGGCAGATTGTCATCGACCCATAAAGTTCCGGAAGCGCCGCCGCCGCCGGACGAACTATTGTCCACAACGATCGTAACCGGAGTGGACGTGGTCAGATTTCCCGAGGCATCACGAGCGGTTGCGGTGAGCGTGTGCGAGCCATTGGCAACCGTCGTCGAGTTCCAAACAAGCGTATAAGGAGCCAACGTGTCTTCCACGCCAAGGTTCGCTCCATCGAGCTTGAATTGAACTCCGGCGATTGTTGCGTCCGTGGCAGTTGCCGTGAGTGTGACGGCAGTGCCCGAGACAGTCGCGTTGCTGGCGGGAGCGGCCACGGAAATCACAGCGGGCGCAGTATTGGTATTCGTTCCGCCTGAACCGCCGCCTCCGGTGCCACCGGTTCCCGCGTCAACCGTGGCGAAAACGCCTTCGCTGGCGTTGTAATAGGAGCCGCTGGTGGAGTTTTGCAGTTTCACCGCGCGGACCATGTACGTGTTGTTCCCGGCGCTCGCTCCAGTGTCCGAGAAACTAGTTGCAGCAAGGGGCGATGTTGTAACGCGCGTGAACGGCCCATTCGCATTCGCTCCGCGATAAATGTGGTAGCCCACCACATTGTCCGCCGAACCCGTCCAGCTCAGGTTCACCGCGCCATTTCCAGAGATGGCTTGCAAAGCGGAAACCGGCGCCACTTGATGCAAGCGCAGTGTCGGATCACCCATCAGAGCAACGTGAACGCCCGCGGCGGCGCTGTTGATCTGGTTTTTGTAGAGACCATCGGGGCCGTTGTTCTGCGTGACGCGCGCGGAGTAGCCGAGCGTTTCACCAATTCCGAGGTGGTGATAAAACCAGTGCGGCCGGCCGGACCATGAGCAGGCCAGGCCCATGCTGTGCGTCGCGAGCACGCCACGCATAATATTGTCTTCCGAATCCCAATCTCCGAGCCAGCTTCCCATGAGCATCGTGAAGACGGTCTTGATGTCGGCTTCGACCAGGTCGACGGTCGTGCCTTCGTGATACGTGCCGGTGTTACCCAGGCCGACGATGCTGCCGTAGCTGCCCCCGCCGCAACCATACGCGAACAGATAACTGTTCGCGCTGAGAGTCGGGATCCAAAGGCCGACGTCCACGGACGTGCTGTTCCCGGCGCCAATCAGCGGCGCATAGCTTCGGAACGCACTCGCCGCAAAGGCTTCGCCGCCGCGCGAACCGAACGTGTCATGCACCAGAGCGCGCGCCGGCGCAGTAATTTGCTTAAACCTGAAGCCATGGTCCTTGTTCAGGTATTGGCGCAGCAATTCTGTTTCGCTCGGGAACGTCGCGGGGCCGCCCCAAACTTTTCGTCCGGGCATATTCGCCAAATCGACTCGGCCAACTTGCAGTTCGATCGTAGATGGAATGGTGGATTGATCGAATTTGCCGTCGCCGGGCACGTTGTAATTGCGCGCTTCGTACGCGCTCGTCGTGTACACGGAATTGTCCGTCCAGCTCCCATCCATGTCGCCATAGTACACGTCCGCAGGCCATGCGCCCTGATGATCGGGCACGTGGCCATCGGGAACGATGTTACCCGAGTACGGGATTGGAACGTGACCGAACAGAAACACCGACTTCACGTTCGCCGGATCGGCCTGGTAATCGGCCTTGATGATATTCTTTACGTTCACGACGCTGTCGCTTCGGCTTACGTCGTGCCGAAGCACAGTCCAGCCGTCGCCGACAAGGTCTTGCTGAAGGCGAGTGAGTTCCGTGCTCAGCGCAGCGGCTTGGCTCGAATCGACAATCAGGATCACCTTGCCGCGCTTGTCTACCAGCGGAGCATTAATGCCAACGGCCGCGTAGCCGTAGCCGTTGTGCGTCAAGGTGACCTTATAGATTTGATATTCGTAAATCGTCCCGGCCTGGACAGCGGTATCTGTGAAGCTGGTAGCGGCACCGGAAATTGTTGTTCCGCTGCCCCAGCTCGTTGCGTCCAAAGTCTTGCGATAAATTGTATAACTGCTGGGAATTTCCAACGAGTCTTGCGGCCAACTCAGCACCACTTTGGGCTGAGCCGCATCGACCGTGGCGCTCACTTGCACCGAATATTCCCACGTCGCGTCGGCGCGTCCGCTCAAAGCGGCCACCAAACAAAAGACGACGATGACTACTGCACGAACTAGTCGTTTCTGCATCCTCGCAGTGTGGCGGACACACACCGCGAGTCGAAATCGGCCTGACTCTGATTAATCTGTCATCGTTAGACCTACAGTTCTGAGGCGAAAATCCAGTCGCAAATACCTTATAATCAGCAACATCCCCGGATCCATTTTCGTTCAATATCCGACAATGCGCTCAAATCCTGGACTAACGGCAAAACCGCATCTGCGCAGCGCAGGATTCCTAGCCGGCTGTATCGCACGCTTCCAAACCTGCAGCGCGATTCCTTTACGAAGCGTTGATGTTGAAACGAGCATCCCATCTCCGACTCCCTCGGCCCCCTTGGAGGAGAGGGTCGGGGTGAGGCGGTCACGTTGGGCTAATTCCAATTCACGGCCACTGGTGTCCTCCCCGCGGTTAACTGAAAAATATTAGATATTTCGAGCTTGCCAGGTGGTGGCGCATTTGGGTATTGCTGGGAAAGCAGAGAACGGATGCGAGCGATCCGAGCACATGGATGCGTCGGTTTGCAGCGCAGGATGTCGTGCGTGGTCTTGCGCTTCATGGGCGGTGTTTTCCTCTGGCTTATTCTCACAGTTCGCTTTGCCGCAGCAGCGGAAATTCCTCTTATTCCTCGTTATGAAGTGGGCGATGTCGCTGTCGCAGATTTAATCGCGCCGGTGGCATTCGCGGTACCGAATCCGGAGGAAACAAAAAGGCTGCAGGAATCGGAAGTAGCGCAAGCGCCGCTGGTGTTCCGATTTCACTCGGAAGCGGCAGCGCAATCGGGGATCGGCCTCACGGAAGCCATCGCGCAGAGGCGCGAGCAGTTCCTGGCGAACATGGAAAAAGCATCCAGACGCAAGCTATTGGATGAAGCGACGGTGAATCATCCGAGTTTTGCGAGATTTGTTGCTTGGTGCCAGGAGCAGGACAAAGGCTTTCCGCTTACGATGCAACTGGCGCGCAACTGGGCGCTGGGGCAATCCGATGAAGCAACGGTCATCAGGATCCTTGAAAAGCTTCATTGCGCGATGGATCGGCTGATCGTGGCTGAAGCACCCGACGGTGAACGGGCGGGCAGAAGCGCGAGAATCATCCCGGTTAATCCATCCCAGAAAACGATTTCGGCGAAAGAGCTTTTAGAATCGGGCAAGGACGTCTTTCTGGACGAGATTCAAACGATCGCCGAAGCTCGTAAAGAGCTCGAAGAGATTGCGGGAGAGCGGCACGCGGGAAAATTTGTTGGCCGATTTCTGCGACCGAACTGCTCGTATGACCCCGCGGCGACCCGCGCTTATCGCGACCATCGGCTGGCGAAAATTTCCACGGTCGATTTCTATCAGGCAGGCGATCTGATTGTGACATCGGGAGAGACCGTAGATGAGCGCATCATACGGGCGTCAGAGGTGTTGGAGCAAAAGCGAATTGAGCAGGATCAACGGGCCGTTTTCGCGCAGGCGCGGCGCGACAAAATGGAGGCTGTTCTGTCGCTGGTCGATCGCGGTGTCACTGCGGTTTTTTCATGGGCCGAAGCTGTGGGCCAGAGTGAATATCGCTACCCCGCAGCCATCTCGGTTTGTCTGGTTTTCTTGCTGTGGGTGCGCAGCCGCCGAAAACGAGCGGCAGCTTTGGTCCCGGCTTTGGCCGCCACGCGGCATTCGCCTTATGCGGTGGTGCTGAATCGGGATCGGCATGAAACCATTTTTGTTCCGTTGTCGGAAACCCATACTGCAACGACCGGAACTGCCGACGTTCGCGCTGCAGCGCTGCCGGCGCGGTTCGAGTTTCCGGCGCTGCCGCAAAATGTGCCCTGGGAGGAAAAGGTGCTCGCCGCTGAGAAACGCGCTGAAGACCTGCTCGGGCTTATCCGCGCCGGCCTGGCGCCGCATCTGGCGAAATATCTCATGGGGCAATTCGTGCGTGAGCTTCTCTCGCAACGTTACCAGCTCCTGAAGACGCAAGAGATGAGCGAGACTGAATTAAGTCGGCTGGAATCCCAATTCGCGGTTGTTCAGAGCGAGCTGGTGGAGCGCCTGAACCAATACGAGCTGCGCACTTCGGAGTTGGAGAAAGAACTCGCCGTGAAGCGAAGCGAGAACCAGGAGCTGATCCGCACCGTGATGGGAATAACGAAGAATCAGCAGGACAAGACCGATAGCGGGACAGAAGTCGTTGCGGAGCGGGAAGGTTAATTGCGGCTCCGCTTCAATGAACGGTTCTGGGACCTTTCAGGGTCCAATCGCTCTTTGACTTTGACCGGGGGTTTCGTGGACTCAAACCCCGGCTAATATCTTTCACCCCTTCGGGGTGATTGCACGCTTGATCGAATGATGCTGCAGCGATTGGGTTTCGTGGATACTCCCGGCCAATATCTATGACCCGTTCGGGGTGATTGCGCGGCTGATCGAAATGATGCGGGCGCATCTTGACACTGCCCCAAGCGGCGCGCTGGGGACAGCGCGCCCTACCTTCAAGGGCGTGGTAGGGCGGGCTGTCCTCAGCCCGCCGCGTCCCGACAGCAAAAAGTCGGAGGCAGTGACGAGATGGACCCGAGCGGTGCTGCAGCAATCGCTGCTGTGCCCTCTTTTCAGAGCCTCAAGCACCACATCAGAGTGGCGATTATAAGGAACGCAGCGACGATCCACCAGAGCCAGCTAATTCCTTTGGGCCGCATGTCTGGCTTGGGGTTGGCGAATTCCTCTTTCACGAATTCGTCGTAATTGAATTCGTCGTCGGGAAGACCCAATCGTTCGGCGTGTGCGCGCTCGGACCAGCCCGTTTCTTCGTCCGCGCCACATTCGGGGCAAGCGCGAGCTTTCGGCGGAACGTCCGCGCCGCAATTCGGGCAAATCTCAGGGGCCATGTGGTAAAGGCCTTCAGCCACCGACGCCGGTGTATTCTTCGTCCGTCTTGAGTTCGAGGCCCATCAGGAAATAATCGTGCGAGACGGCTTGCATGTCTTTGACGTAATTCGGAAGGCGGAGAAGCGTGCTGAAACCAAGCAGGGCGAAGACCTTCATGGCCGCTTCCTGTCCGCCGATGAATTCGGCTTCGACTTTCTCCAGCCCAACGCTGCGGGCGATATCGATCACATCGGTCACAAGGGTCTTGGCCAGGCCGCGGCCGCGAAATTTGGGATGCACCAAAACGCTTACGCGCCCAATGTGCCTCTTCCAGCCGCCGAGTTGCTGGTGCAATGTGGCGTCGGCGATGATTTGGCCTTCAGAGATGGCCAGCAGCGGGAAATTTCTTCCAAGGTCGATATTTTGGCACCAATCGCGGATTACTTCCGGTTCGGTGACGCGATGCTTGATAAACATGCGTTCGTGCGTGGGCACAGCCAGAAAAAATTCGTGGAAGGAGATTTCGTCGCCCGCTTCCAGCGGGCGCAGAGTGCATTTGAGGCCGCCCTTCAACTCAACAGGCTTGGGATATTCATCCAGAATATAATCGAGGGTCATAATGCGATTTCTGAAGGATTAGACTGGAAATTGCAAGGGGCGTCAAACTCGGAGCGGTGGAGGTCCGGAGGCGGGGCAAAGCGGCAGAGAACTGCCGGACTCCAAAACCTTTGGAACACCCAGCGCCTGAATAGATTCTACGAAATGCGCGAAATCTCGCCGGCGATGCCGTGGTCTTCGCTGAGGAGGCGCGTGTCGATCGCCATTGGATCGACGCTCCATCGGGCGGCCAGCAGCGGGACTTTCTCGGTGTTCGCGGCGCAGGAATCCTGGGCGAAGATGCTGCGGTCCGGACCTTCGGTATAACTGTAGCAGTTCATGTGCAGCTCAATTTCGGCGGAAGTGCGAATTCCCTGGTGCCACAAGGTTTTTCCGGCCCACGCATAGGCGCGAAGTACCGTGCCCTGCTCCGCCTGCACCCAGGCATGATGCCCTACGGCGCGATTGAGAGCGAAAAACTGCACATGGCCAAGTTTGCGGCTCAAATCCAAAACGAAACGGTAGCAGCGGTCCACATCATCGAAAGGATCGGGCACCCGGCTTCCAAAGATCAGCACCCAGCCTGAGATCGCCGGCGAGATGAAGAGCTTGCGTTCGTTCGTGGCACTCATGGCCTCTTCCCACGTGCATGGGATGCTCTTTTGAAGGCGTAGCGCGGCCTGCACGACGTGCGGCCGAGTGGTGCGAATTGCGATCCAGCGAAAGGCGCCGCGAAAGGAGGGCGCAAAAAGGCGGCGTTCGGGGTAGAAGCGGTTCAGAGCAGCCGGCCTGCGACGCTGGGCCAATTTGTTGGGGCGCAAATAATGGAGCACGAAGATGACGCCGACTATACACACGCCCATTGCCATTCCAAGCACTAGGATCA
>Ga0066710_100008455_pt1 | contig 10012 bp, 6 predicted proteins | sample GraSoiAngelo_159_FD_79666 | JGI IMG/M metagenome (GOLD analysis project Ga0066710, IMG submission 79666) | Grasslands soil microbial communities from the Angelo Coastal Reserve, California, USA - 14_1009_16_40cm | ecosystem: Environmental > Terrestrial > Soil > Grasslands | place: USA...
CCATCCGTAGCGGGTCCAGAGCTCTAGGCCGTTGCGCAGACCCCCTGCCGCCTCGATCCGCTCGGCCAATCCAAGGCGCTGAATGGTCGGCGTTGCGCTCGCCTGGATGAAGTGGGTGCAGGTCCGCTTGTAGTCGGTGAGATTCGGACGGCGCTCGATGAGCGCGACCCTCGCACCCCGCCGCGCGAGCAAAGTGGCGGCGCTGCAGCCCGCGAGGCTCGCGCCGACGACGACGGCGTCGTACCTCTCACTCACGTCGGTCGCACCATACGCCCCGACGAAACGCGCGGTGTGATGCCCGTCACTCTGCCGCTAGCGCGGCGGGCTGCTGGATCGCGCTTGCGCGCCCTCGCCGGCGACGGCCTGAGCGACGCCGGCCGGGGCACGCTCACCGCCCAGCTGCCTCAGCAGCAGCACCGCAATGGCGCTGACGCCGGCGGCGATCGCGGTGAAGACCCAGGCGCCGACGAAAGCGTCATGACCGGTCATCGCGCCCGCCTGCCCGATGATCGCGATCACGATCGCCACTCCGAGCACCCCGCCGAGCTGTCGCGCTGTGGCGTTCAAACCGCTACCCGTGGCGTAGAGGCGAGCGGGTAGTGCCTCGACGGCCGCGGTCGTGAGAGTGGGGAAGGCCATGGCGATCCCGGCCCCGGTGAGCGCGGTCCCGGGCAGCCAGCGGATCACGTAATCGGCGCGCGTGCCGGCGCGAACCGCATACCAGGCGCACCCGCCTGCGTAGACGATCGCGCCGATGCCCGCGATCGGCGCCAGCCCGAAACGGTCGGCAAGCCGTCCGGCTGGGGCGGCGAGCACCGCGGTGATCAGTGGGCCGGGGGTGATCGCCGCGCCCGCAGCGAGCACCGAGTAGTGCCAGATCGACGTGAGGAAGAGGACGTCGGTAAGGATCTTGCCGTAGAACGCGCAGGCGAAGACCAGGATCGCCACGTTCGCGAAGCGCACGGAGGGGATGCGAAGGGGCAGGTTCGTCGTGGCCCACGGCTGGGCGCGGGCCCGGACTGTGAACGCCCCGAGTAGCAGCGTCGCGCCGGCGTAGCTGGCGATGACGCGTCCGTCGCCCCAGCCCCAGTTGGGACCCTGCGTCAGTCCCAGCGCAACGAGCGACACGGTTCCCGCCAGCAGAGTTATCGCGATCAGGTCGGGAAGGCGGCCGTACTCGAGGTCACGCTGCTCGCGCAGCGCGCGCCTGCCCAGGATGAACGTGGCCGCGCCGAGCGGCGCGTTCACGAGGAACACGAGCCTCCAGTTCGAGGCGTGCACGAGCAGGCCGCCCAGCGACGGTCCGACCGCAGCAGCGACCGCGGCCGAGGCGCCCAGCATCGCCACCCCGCCGATTCGTCTCTCCGCCGGAAGCTCGCCCAGGAGTAGCCCGAGCGACGTCGGCACGAGCAGCGCGGCCCCGGCGGCTTGCACGATGCGCATCCCCACGAGGGTGCCCGCCGACGGCGCGATTGCGCACAGCAGCGACGCGGCGGTGAAAGTCAAGAGCCCCGCCATGAACACCCGCCGGCGCCCGACGAGGTCGGCCAGCTGCCCGGCCGGGATCAGCAGCGCCGCGAACACGATGTTGTAGCCGTTCAAGACCCACGACAGCCAGGAGCGCGCGACGCTCGGGAACGAGCGCTGGATGCTGGGAAACGCGATGTTGACGATCGTGGCATCCAGGAACGCCATGAACGCACCAAGCGAGCAGACGATTAGGACGGCGCGGAGCCGCCCGCTCGAGAGGGGCGACGGGGCGGTAGCCGCCGTTTCAGATCGGCCGGGGAAGCGAGGCATCGCAGAGGCCCTGTCGCCGGCGACTCTCCCGTCGCCGGGCCCTTAGTTACCAGATCGACCGGCAACCTGAGGTCTGACCCTCAGATGGCGACTCGCTCGGGCAGGCCGACCTCGGCCGCCAGCTGCTCCGACGAGTAGGTCCCGCTCGGCACAACCGCCGCTCCCTGGAGGTGGGAGGTACGCAGGATCGGGTAGTGCATCTCGCCATGCGGCCCGCCGGTGCGTCCGGTCCCGCCATGCGTGGCGAGCGGGGCCGCGAAGCTGATGTGCGATTGGTTCACCTTGAGCAGCCCGGCGTTCGTCACCTCGGTGACGAAACGGTCGATGACGGAGGGATCGCTCGCCCAGACGGAGTTGCGGAGCCCGTACTCGTTTGCGTTCATGAAGTCGATGACGCGATCCAGCAGTCCCGTGCGCTCGTCCTCGGTCGGCACGATCACCGGGAGCAACGGGAAGAAGGTCTCCTCCCGCACGCACGCGAGCATTCGCGACTCGGCCAACCCATCGACCCTCACCACGCTCGGCTCGAGGAAGAAGCCTTGCTCGGACGGCGCACCGGTGGTGTCCACCCGACGCCCCCCGCAGAGCACCTTCGCGCCCGCCTCGCGTGCCTCCGCGAGCGTCGAGAAGTAGCGGTCCGCCTTCAGCACCGGGGAGAGAAGTACGTCGGGATCTTCGGGATAGCCCGGCCGGATCTCCCTGACCCGCTCCAGCACTCGCTCGATGAGCTCATCGGCCACGTCGGGGTGGACGATCGCGTGCTTCGGGACCATGCAGATCTGGCTCGAGCCGTAGAAGCACTCGCACATCGCCGTGGCGGCGGTCTCGAGATCGGCGTCCTCCCAGACGACGATTGCGTCGTTACCCGACAGCTCGAGCACCGCCTTCTTGCCAGCGGCCTCGCAGTCGGCGCCGAGCTTCAGTCCGACGGTGCTGTCCCCGAAGAACATCACATCGTCCACCAGCGGGCTGGTGGTCCACTGGCGCAGGATCTGCTTCGTCTCGCCGGAGATGATGTTGAGCGTGCCCGTGGGAGCACCGTGGCGATCGAGGATCGGCGCGACGATCTCGCGGTACAGGAACATCACCGACAGCGGCGTCGACCGCGGGGCCTTCACCACTAGCGCATTGCCCGCGGCGATTGCGGCAAAGCCGAGCGCCGAGTTCGACCCAGCCGCATTCTGCGGTGGATTGAGGCAAACCACGCCGTCCGGCTTGCGCGAGAACACGATCCGGCGCTCGCCCTGCTCGACCTCTGAATGGAGCTGGGCGAACATCCAGTCGAGTGTCTCGGGCGCGGTGCCCTCGATGATCCCCCGGAGCTCCCACTCCGCGAGCCGTCGCGGATGGCCCTCCCAGATCAGGATCTCGACGAACTCCTCGGCGCGCTCGACGATCGCGTCGTGATAGTCCTCGGCCATGGCGCGGCGCACGTCCAAGGGCATGCGCGCGAACTCGCGGCTCGCCCGCGCGGCCGCCTCGAGCGCCTCGGCGCCCTCGCGCCGCTCGCCCCAAGCGCTGCGGCCCATGACTACTTCAGCCGGAGCCTCGCTCGGATCCATCTGACCGAGGTCCAGCGCTCGCTTGAGGTTGAACGTGCCCATCGGGTCGGCCAGCAGCGCGGACGCCTTGACCGTGTAGTTCCAGCCCTGGCCGTCGCGATCGCGGCCGTTGATGTAGAGCGGGTACGACCTCATGCGATCACCCCACTCCGGTCCAGGGGGCTTCCAGGGATTCGGCCATCGTCTCCACATCGCGCAGCTCCCCGGCGTTGAACCTTCCGTAGGCGCCGAGGTCCAGGAGCCCATGACCCGAGTAGCAGAACAGGATCGTCGCCTCGCGCTGCTGCTCCCGGCACTCGCGCGCTACGTCGATCACGCCGCGGATCGCATGCGCCGTCTCGGGGGCCGGAAGGAACCCCGTCAGCCGCGCGAACAGGGAGCCCGCCGCGAACACCTCGTTCTGGTGGTACGCGACGGCGTCGATCACGCCCTCGTCGCGAAGCAGCCCGACCAGCGGAGCGGCACCGTGATAACGCAGCCCGCCCGCGTGGATCGGCGGCGGCACGAAATCGTGGCCGAGCGTATACGTGCGCGTCAGCGGGCCGGAGCCGGTCGCGTCCGCGTAGTCCCAGCGGTACTCGCCCTTGGTCAGCGTTGCGCACGCCGCCGGCTCGGTGGCCAGGATCGAGATATCGCGGCCGTTGAGCTTGTCGGCCACCCACGGCAGCGCCAGACCGCCCATGTTCGAGCCGCAGCCGACCGAGGCGACCAGGTAGTCCGGCTCGCGGTCCACGAGCTCGAGCTGCTCGCGCGCCTCGAGGCCGATCACGGTCTGATGCAGCAGCACGTGGTTCGCGAACGCGCCCACCGCGAATCGCGCCTCGGGGTCTGACGCGACCACCTCGAGGGCCTCGGAGACCGCCGTGGCCTCGCTTCCGGGATGGTCCGGGTCGTCCGCGAGGAAACGCCTGCCGGCCTCCGTCGACTCGCCCGGGCTGGGGAGGATCGTGGCGCCGAACGTCTCCATCAGGTGCCGCCGGCCGGGCTTGTGGTGGTAGGAGGCGCGGACCATGTAGACCACGACCTCGATCCCCATGAGCGCACCGGCCATCGCGAGCGCCGAGCCCCACTGCCCCGCGCCGGTGTCGGTCACGAGCCGCCGCACGCCCTCCTGCTTGGCGTAGTAGGCCTGGGCCAGCGCGGAGTTGAGCTTATGGCTGCCGGACGGGCTTGCGCCCTCGTACTTGAAGTAGATCGCCGCCGGCGTGTCGAGCTCGCGCTCGAGCGCGTGCGCGCGGTATAGCGGCGCCGGGCGCCACTGGCGGTACGCGGCGGCCACCTCGTCGGGCACGCTGATCCAGCGCTCGAGCGAGCGTTCCTGCGCCGCCAGCGCGCGGGGGAGGAGCCGTTCCAGGTATTCCTGTGTGAGCGGCTCGCCGGTCCGGCCGTCGATCAGCTCGTCCGGAGCTCGCGGGAGGTCCGGGATGACGTTGTACCAGCGGTCAGGAATGCGGTCGATGGACAGTTCGATCCGCTCAAGCGGCGCCGCGAGCACGCCCGAACGTCCGTACATGGCTCTTCTCCCACTTTGCGAGTCTCTCAGCCGCTAAATACCTGCTGAGTTGGGTTGCCGTAAACCCTCGCGTAGAAAGGGCTGGATGTCAATCCCCAGATTGAATATTTGCGGGGTGCGCCTCGGCTTGCCCCTGCCTGGACGGATGTCCAGGCTGTACTTGGCGCACAAGCCCACGAGATCCCCGCAAATACCTCATTTTTGGTACCGAAATCGGCCTCACGTGCCGATAGAGCACCCGTGGGCGAGTACACATGGATGTGCCCCACGGAGCTGGACCGCGAGCGGCTCGTCGCGACGGTGAGCGGCGTCGGCCCCGCGCGCGCGCTGATGTTCGTGGTCCTGGCTTTCGTGGTCGCAGGATCAGCCAGCGAGATCGGCTGGTGGCCATTCGCCGTGCTCATCGCCTCGGCCGTCCTCTCGATCTACCTCTATCGCGACCTGGAGCGGCGGCGGCGACCCGAGTACTGGGCGATCTCCGGCTGGCTCGCCACGCAGCTGCCCCTTGCTGTCGGCATCGCCATCACCGGCGGCGCCCGCAGCCCGGCGCTGTCCTGGCTGGCAATCTCCGTCGTGTCGCTCGTCGCTCGCTTCAGCCGGCTCACGATCCGCGTGGGCATGGGCTTCCTCTTCCTCCTTCTGGGTGCCGTTACCGTCGGAGTGGATCCGGCGTGGACGATCGCCCACCCCGCGAGCACGCTGGGCTGCGGCGGGCTGCTGTTCTCGGTCTGGGTGTTCGCCGAGGCGCTGCTGCGCTCGGACCTCGAGCACCGCGACCACGACAAGGTCACCGGCCTGCCCAACCAGGCGAAGTTCGCAGACCACCTCCACCTGGCGCTCAGGCGCCGCGAGCGCCGCGGCGGCACGATCAGCGTCCTAGCTGTCGACCTCGATGGATTCCGGCTCGCGAATGACAGTCTCGGCACGCGCGCGGGCGACCAGCTGCTGCGCCACGCCGGCGCCCGGATCGCCCGGGCGGCGGTGTCGGCCGAGATGGTGGCACGCCGCTCTGCCGACGAGTTCCTGATCCTCCTCACAGACCTGCGTGATACCCCGGCGGCCGAGCAGCGGCAGCCGTGGGTCAGCGCAGAGCGAGCCCCGCAGGAGACCGCCCACTCCGTCCAGACCGCGCTCGCCGAGCCGATACGCGTGGACGACCGCGAGATCTACCTCGGTGCGTGCGTCGGGGTCGCCGTGCTGGCCGAGCGCGAAGCCGCCGACGATCACGACCAGACCGTCGAGCAGCTCCTGTCGGGGGCCCAGCTCGCGCTGTCGAGCGCGAAGTCGGCGGGTCCGGGGAGCGTCACGCTCTATGACCGCGCCCGGCCAAGCTCCGGCCGCCGCCTGTCGCTGATCTCGCGGCTGCGGAAGGCGATCGACCAGGGCGCGCTCAGACTGCATTACCAGCCCACGGTCGACCTCCACACCGGCGCGATCGAGGGCGTGGAGGCGCTCGCGCGCTGGGAGGACGAGGAGCTGGGGATGGTGCCCCCGTCCGAGTTCATCGAGGTGGCCGAGGAGACGGGGCTGATCGAGCCGCTCGGCGCCTGGGTGATGGACGAGGTCGCGCGGCAGGCGCGCATATGGGATCAGGAGGGCATGGAGTTCGAGATCGCGTTCAACCTCTCGCCGCGGCAGCTGTCCCAGCGGGAGCTGCTCCCGAGCATGCGGACAAGCCTCGCCGCCGCGGAAGTTCCCTTCGACCGCTTCGTGGTGGAGATCACCGAGTCGAGCGCACTGCGCGACTTCGACAGCACCGTCGCCCTCCTGCGTCAGATGACCGCGGAGGGTTTCCGGCTCGCGATCGACGACTTCGGCGTCGAGCTGTCGTCGCTGTCGCGGCTGCTCCAGATCCCGGCCCACATCCTCAAGGTCGACCAGTCGTTCATCTCCGCCCTGTCGACGTCGCCGGACGCGGCGGTGATGGTCCAGATGATCATCCAGCTCGCCGAGAAGCTCGGCAGGCGCCCGCACGCCGAGGGAGTCGAGACCGAGAAGCAGCGACGCTTCCTGCTCGAGAACGGATGCCAGTACGGCCAGGGCTACCTCTTCTCGAAGCCCGTGCCCGCCGACCAGGTGCGAGAGCTATACCTGCGGGCCCTCGCCGCGCGCATGATGCCGGTGCCGCCGCCCGCCGAGGAAGCGGACCGCCCCGCGGCATCGGGCGCGGAGTCCATCCAGATCCCGCCGGATCTGACGGACGTAAACGCCCGGTTCCCGCGCTAGCCGATCTCACGCCGGTGGCGCGGGTGCTGATTCAGCGCGCGAACACCGCGAAGAAGTCGCGGTCGTCCGGCGTGAGGTAACGCTGCGCGGGCCTGTCCATCCCGACCAGGAGCTTCTTCGGATGTGCGGCGCCCGGGTTGCCGTACGTGTTGAAGGTGACCCAGTAGGAGTTGATGTCCAGCTCCATGGCGCGGACGGCTCCCGCGTGGATGAGGATGTCGGCGAGACCCCGCACCGTCCGGTAGTCGGCGGCGGCGTAGAGCAGGTCACCGTGCCGGTCGACGCCGACGGCGGAGCGCCACACCATGGTCGAGTTGCCGACGGTCGTGCCCCATTCCGGACCGTCGCTCAAGTTCGGGTTCGGCTGGCCGTGGTTCACGATCAGCGGGAGGTTCTGACGAGCGAACGCGACATCGCCCCCGGGCCGCTGGCCGCCGGACCAGGAGACGACGTCGACCTTGCCTGAGCGAGTGCCGACGAGCGTGGCGAGCCCCGGGCGCATCGGCTCGAGGAGGTGGCCTCCGGCGAAGAAGCCAGCGCTCGCGTCCGAGGGCTTGAACCCGCTGTTAAATGTGGCGAGAAGCCTCTTCCGGCTGCCCGCGGGAACGTCGCTCGGCAGGCCGGATGCCGCTCCGCCGGGCGGCTCCTGGATGCCGGGATAGAGCGCGACGGTGGCTCGGCGGGGGTCGATCCGGGCCACGCCCGCGAGGACGCGCGGGTAGCTGGGGTCGGGCCGGTAGGTCGTGACGAGCACGGGTGGGTCGGGCTGCGACGCGTAGCGCGACTGCGTCGCGTGCCAGCTCCCCTCGCTCGGAAGGGCCGGCCGTATCACGGGCGTGATCGCCTTCGGGCGCTGCACCTCCGCGACCTGCGGCCGCAGACGCCCCGCCGGTTCGCTTCCGACGCCGACCGACGGCAGCCGCTTGAGCGTCGGCCCGCCCTTCGATGGCGCGTTCACGGAGTAGTAGAGGCGCTCGATGTCGGACACGAGCCAGGCCGCGCCGTTTCCGCGCAACCACTCGACCGAGCGGATGCCAAGACTCGAGTTCGATCGCGCCGTCAGCGCGGCGCCATATGAGAACAGCGCGAGCAGGACCGTTGCGGCCGCCGCGGTCGTCGCGATCGCCACGCTCCGCTGGAGCGGGCTTGCACGCCCACGCCGCCGCAGTCCCCGGCGGGACCCGGTTCGGATGCGCCGACGCATGCGGAGTCCGCGCGCGGCCACGAGTCGGGCGGCCAGTAAAAGCCCAGCAGTCAGGCCCGCCAGGGCGATCCCCGGGCGGAGGACCAGCATCACGGCGGCGAGGAGCGCGCCTGACATGGCGAGCTCGACCGACGCGCGGCGCGGCTTTCGGCGGACGACGATCGGCCTCGACCGCCGCTCGTGTGGAATCAGAGCGCTGGTGGTCATCGGAGCGAGGTGAGTCCCGCGCGCAGGTTGGGGGGCCTTCTTCAAGGACCGCTAAGGCGCCGGTAAAAGATGCGTTCAGGTCCAGCCCCCCGGGGGAAGCGAAGGTGGCCCCGGTAGGCTCGACGGATGCGCCGCGATCCCGCCCTCGTCCGCCTTTCGCGCGACCACCACCACGCGCTCGTGGTCGCCCAGGGCCTTCAGCGGGCGACGGAGGCGACCGTCGCGACCGCGACCGACAGCTTCCGCTCGTACTGGGAACTCGAGGGCGCGGAGCACCTCGCGGTCGAGGAGCAGATCCTCCTTCCGGTGCTAGCCGAGCAGGCCCGACACCGCGAGCCGGTCGTCGCCGAGGTCCTGATCGAGCACGTGGTGCTGCGCCGTCAGGCCGATCGGCTGCTCGCAGACGGCGACGGGTCGGATCGGCTCCCGGACGCGCACGCGCTCGGCGCCGGGTTGGAGGAGCACGTGCGTCGCGAAGAGCGTGTCCTCTTCCCACTGCTCGAGCGGACGCTCTCCACCGAGGAGCTCACGGAGCTCGGCGATCGCCTGGAGCGCACTCCGGTGTACAGGGCTGGCAGCGCCGGCAGCGCGCCGGACCAGGACTGCGCGGACCGCTGGCTGGGGCTCAACTACTCGCCCACGCCCGGGGCCGGCGACTCCGACGGCGGCTGAGCCGGGTCAGAGCGGGCTTGCATCAGCGGATGACGAGCCTCGCGGCGTTGGTGTTGCCGTAGCGGTCGCGCGCGCCGCCGGCGGGCACGACCACGTGGGCGCCCGCCGGGATGGCGAACATCCGCGCCCGGGACTCGTGCACCACGAACCTGCGGCCGTCCACGAGGAAGGTCACAGCCCCACCGGCGGCGAACGACGGGCGGTACGTCCAGTCCTGGTCGATCACCGCGTGCGGGTAGCGCAGCAGCAGCCTGCCGCCGCGCGCGACGGCATGTATGAGCGCGGCTGCCCGGACCCGGAACGTCCGCGAGGTCAGCCGGTAGCGCTTGGCGGTTACGAGGAATCGGTACCTCCCGCGGCGGGCTGACAGCGGGACCTCCCAGCGGGCCAGATAGCCGCCGTTCGAGTCGGACGACCAGACGATCTGCATACCGAGATCGTCTGCCACACGGCGCCAGCGGCGCCCGGCGCGGCGCTGCACGGTCACGAACGGCCGGTCCACCGGGCGGTCCAAGCCGTTGGCTCCTCCGTGCCAGCTGAACGCGACGTGGCCGAGACGCCCAACCGGCTTCGGCTGCATCGACGCCTTGCCCTTCTTTGCGCCGAGACCGTACCCGGCCCCGGTGGGGTGCACGCCCTCGTTCGGGTCGTACGCGTAGGGCGCGGGCGCGGGCTTACCGGTGACGAGCCGTCGAGCGAGCTCGACCAGCGTGTCCCGCAGGACGAGTGACGCCGTCCGCCCGTACAGGGTGAAGCCGCCCTCGTAGTGCTGGCGCTCGTACTCGGCCGGCGTCGTCCAGTAGGAGAGGTACTCGTCCGCGTAGCCGG
>Ga0066710_100008456_pt1 | contig 10012 bp, 12 predicted proteins | sample GraSoiAngelo_159_FD_79666 | JGI IMG/M metagenome (GOLD analysis project Ga0066710, IMG submission 79666) | Grasslands soil microbial communities from the Angelo Coastal Reserve, California, USA - 14_1009_16_40cm | ecosystem: Environmental > Terrestrial > Soil > Grasslands | place: USA...
CGCGCACGAGTGCGACAACAGCAACACGTGTGCAGATGGTTCAGTAGGGGTGCTTTTGGGTAACGGCGAAGGCACGTTTCAGAAGGCAACGACCTATGATACGAAATACGCCATAGACTCTGTTGCCGTCGCCGATGTAAACGGCGATGGCAAACCAGACTTGCTGGTGGCTAACAACACTAACAACACTGTGGGTGTGTTGCTGGGCAACGGCGACGGTACCTTCCAGTCGGCGGTGACTTATAGCTCGGGTGGGAACATCCCCCTCTCGGTGGCGATCGCGGATGTTAACAAGGATGGCAAGCCCGACCTAGTGGTGGCGAATATATGTGACACAAGTAGCAATTGTGCCCACGGTTCAGTGAGCGTGCTGCTGGGCAATGGCGATGGAACATTCCAAACGGCGGTGAGCTACGACCCGGGTGGAACTGGTGCTTGGTCGGTAGCGGTCGCAGACGTGAACGGGGACGGCAAGCCCGACCTAGTGGCGGCGATCTTCTTCTACAACACGGTGGGAGTATTGCTGGGTAATGGCGACGGTACCTTCCAGGCGGCGACGACCTACGGCTCGGGTGGAAATAATCCCACTTCGGTAGCGGTCGCAGATCTGAACGGGGACGGATTGCTCGACGTCGCGGTGGCGAACTTCTGTGGCGGCAGCGGCTGTCTGCCTGGCAAGCTGGGCGTGCTCCTGAACAACACCGTCGAACTCCAGTTCACGACGACCACTCTCACCTCTAGCCAGAATCATTCCTTCTACGGTCAGCCCGTAACCTTCACCGCAACGGTCACCACCTCTGGCTCCATCGCCCCCACAGGCACAGTCAACTTCAGATCGGGTTCGCACGGCATCGGCACCGGCACGCTCAATGCCAGTGGTGTAGCCACCTTCACCACTTCACTCCTAAAACCCGGCCTCTACCGCATCACCGCGCTCTACAGCGGGGACGCATCGAATCTACACAGCATCTCCACCGTCCTGTACCAGGCAGTGAAGCGAAAATAGGAGCGCGGCTACATTAGCGCATCCACCAGACGTGGGAGTCTCGCCCTCGACTATACTGGTGCCCTATCCCATGAAACTCTCCGTCGTCATGCCCGTATACAACGAGCGAGCCACCCTGCGCGATGTGGTCGGCAGAGTGCTGGCCGTGCCGTTGGATGTCGAACTCATCTGCGTGGATGACGGCTCATGCGACGGCTCCCGCGAAATCCTGGGCGAACTGCGGGCCCAACATCCTCAGATTCGAGTTCTCCTTCAGCCCAAGAATATTGGCAAAGGAGCCGCTCTGCGTCGCGGCATCCAGGAATCGACCGGCGATTTCGTCGTCATCCAGGACGCCGATCTCGAATACGATCCCGCCGAATATCCCTTGCTGCTCAGCCCGCTGATTCAGGGCAAAGCCGACGTGGTTTATGGTTCCCGATTCCTCGGCAGCGGCCCGCACCGGGTGCTGTACTTCTGGCATTCCGTGGGAAACTCGATTCTGACCTTGCTCTCCAACGCGCTAACGAACATGAACATGACCGACATGGAAACCTGCTACAAGGTTTTCCGCCGTCAGGTCATTCAGTCGATCCCCATTGAGGAAAATCGCTTCGGCTTCGAGCCCGAGATCACGGTCAAAATCGCCAAGCGCCGCCTCCGCGTCTACGAAGTCGGCATCAGCTATTGGGGACGCACGTACGAAGAAGGGAAGAAGATCGGATGGAAAGACGGCATGCGTGCCCTCTGGTGCCTGCTCAAGTACAGCCTCAAGGAACCGCGTCTGAGCCCAAGGCCCGAGCCGCAAGCGCAGGGAACCAAACCCGCGCAGGAGCCTCAACGCACCGGCGACTCCCGGGCTTAATTATGCAGGCGGACGGATTCAACCCTATGCAATGTCCGATAACAGGTATTATGTAAAGTAATGAGAATCAGCATTCAATTGCGGTGCTTAAAGAGTCTCTCGTGTTCGTGAGGCCTTACCGGTGGGATATTGACTTTACTGACCGCTGAGAGCTGACAGCTGATAGCTGCCTCATCTACATCTTGTACTTCCCCAGATCCTCATCATTCAGGCCTTCGAGCCACTTCCGAAGCTCTTCGCTGGTCACGCGATCCGACATGTTCGCCGCCAGCTTTGAGTTCTTCAAAACCAGATCATCCACGAAGATTGGACAATCCACGCGCAGCGCCAACGCCAGCGCATCCGAAGGCCGCGAATCGATGCTGATCACATCGCCGCTGCGCTCCAGCCAAATGACCGCGTAAAACGTATCCTCCCGCAGTTCCGTGACAACCACCTTGTGCACCTGCGTCTCCAGCCCGGTCAGAACGTTCTTGATCAGATCATGCGTCATCGGCCGCGGCGTGCTGCCCTTCTCCATTTCCAAGGCAATGGCATTCGCCTCATAAACTCCTACCCAGATGGGCAAAACCGTATCGCCGGCCACATCCTTCATGATCACGATTGGCGTATTGGTCACGGGATCCATCATCAGCCCCCGGATTGTCATTTCTACCTCCATCGTGACCTCCTGATTTTTCACTTATATCACCATTTGTCCGAGCAGGCTGTTGGGGAAAGTGCTGAGAATCGTCACGTCGGCGTACGTTCCCACCTTGGGAGTGGCATCGTCGGGGGCGGTGAAATTCAAGGTCTTGTTCTGTGAAGTTCGGCCGATCCATTGCCCGCGGGCCTGGTTATGACCCTCAACCATTACCTCAGATGTTTTTCCTATGTGTTTCTTGTTTTGGTTGATCTGGATCTCACGCTGCCTCGACATCAGTACCTCCAGCCGCCGCGCTTTTTCCTGATCGGAGATCGCATCCTCGAGCTCCAGAGCGGGAGTATTCGGCCGTGGCGAGTACTTGAAAGTGAACACGCCGTCGTAGCCGACCTCCTCGAGCAGGTTCAAGGTTTGCTCGAAGTCTGCCTCGGTCTCGCCGGGGAAGCCCACGATCACGTCCGTGGTAATGCTGATTTCCCGCGTGGCGGCTTTCATCCAGCCGATACGTTCGAGATATTGCTCGCGCGTGTAGAGCCGCTGCATCGCATCGAGCACGTGATTCGATCCGCTCTGCACCGGCAGGTGGACGTGATCGCAGAGTGTCGGCGTAGCATCGATCGCCTCGACAATGTCCCGTCCAAAATCTCGCGGGTGCGAGGTTGTGAACCGCACGCGCCTCATGCCAGGCACTTCTCCCACCGCAGCAAGCAGTTCCGCGAAAGACTTCTTCCCTGCCGGATCCTTGTACGAGTTAACGTTCTGTCCGAGGAGCTGAATTTCCGAGTAGCCCAGATCGACCAACTGCCGCGCCTCCGCCAGCACCGACTCGGACGTCCGGCTGCGCTCCTTGCCGCGCGTGAACGGCACCACGCAGTAAGCGCAGAACTTGTCGCATCCTTCGATGATGGTGATGTAACCGCGGTAAGGATTTGTGCGCGCCGTGAATTCCGTCTCAAAACATTCGTCGGTCTGCCGATCATCGAGCCCGGTAGCGCGCTTCCCTGCTTCAATCTGCACCAGCATCTCGGGCAGATTTCGATAAGAAGCCGAGCCGCACACCAGCGAGACGTGCGGCGCGCGCTCGAAAACTTTGTCGCCTTCCTGCTGCGCCACGCAGCCCAGCACGCCGAACCTCTTGCCCTGCGCCTGCAACTTCTTGAAATCCGCGAGCCGATGGAAAACCTTCTGCTCGGCTTTGTCCCGGATGGAGCAGGTGTTGTACAGAATCAAATCGGCCTGCTCAACCGTCTCCACCTGCCGATACCCTTGCTGCACCAGCGTGCCAATGACCTTCTCCGAGTCATGCACGTTCATCTGGCAGCCAAAGGTTTCGAGGTAAAAGGTCTTTTGCGTATCTCCGGACATATATGAAGTCAGTATAACGCGGGTAGCATCAGCTTTACCCTTGACTGCTGCCCCGGTTTGGAGCACAATCCGCCGCATAAGTCCGCGCTTCTGCCAGCATTTCTCCCAGGAAGCACGCCCGCTGAAGCGCAGCTTCGGTTTCCCCCGAATACAAAATCCGGTTAGACAGAACTGGGCCGAACAGGCTGGCAGTGCCCCGGTCGGGCGCTGAGACACGCTATGAGGACAATCTTGAAGGAGGTCTCTATGAAGATCCCAACGAGTATCAACGATAATCGGGATATTTCTTCCCATTTAGACGGCACCCCCGCCGATATCTTCCGTCGACTGACAGAAGTCGTACAGCTCGCCGGCAAGTATGGGCTGGCAACCGTCATATTTGCTTTTCCCGTAGTGATGGGGTGCTATGGCCTGTATTTTCTCTGGCTCGCGGTCAGCACCCCTGAAGTCAACATGGGCAAGGCCATGGTTGGGATGTTTACGACCCTGGTTGGCCCCGGTCTGACTATCCTCCTGCTTTACGTTTTCACGTGGTTGGAGTTGTGGGAAAAATTGCTTCAACGAAAAGGAGCAAAAACTCACGCCAAAGCTGCTTGAGTAGCGCCCCCGCACACGATCAACTGCGCCGCGGACAGACGGCGCAGCGGACTGTGAGTTCCGTGCATCGGCCCAAAGCCCGCGTGTAGAAAGATACCCCGTCCGCGAGTCAACTGGGTCTGCCCTGAGCTTGTCGAAGGGAGTGTCTGACCCGCACCGGCAAAGTCAACATCAGGGGCGGCGGACGAGGGCGTCCCGCCCTACGCGAAAAAATCATTGGAGTGGCCAGAGAACGTGTGGGAGACTGGGGCACGGAAAACAACGATGCGAACTCTGCAAATTCTGAGCGGGATTGCGGTGCTGCTGCTGGCGCTGCACTTTGTCCACGTGCTGCACCATTTCTACGTTGAGACACCTCACGACAATCCCATTTTTTGGGCGGGGATGGTGACCGCCGCGGTGATAGAGGGCCTCGCCTTTGTTGGAGGATTCATGCTGCTGCGGCGCAGCCGCTGATCGTGTGGGGCGGGCGCCTCGCGCGCCGCTTTTGGCTCTGATCTTAATTTGACTTGCCCCTAGGCTCGCTTGCGCCCTTCGCCGCAAATCAAAGGCAACATCAACGGCGGCGGGCGAGGCGCCCGCCCCACATCCAACCCCTACATCCAACCAAAAGAATCAGCCAAGGATCGACGCGGATTCTCGCCGATTGATTTCGAGCTCCACCTTGTTATCTAGCTTGAGCTCTCCACGAACTTCTTGAGCTGTTCGACGACTCCCGTCCAGCCGCCGCTGTACGGTTCTGACCGAAAACAAAATCAACGTCAAGAGCGGCGGACAGAGCCTGCCCTGAGCTTGTCGAAGGGGGTGTCCGCTCCACACAGGTCCAGGAACGCCTGGTGGACGCGGGTGTCTTCGGAGAGTTCGGGATGGAAGGTGGCCGCCATGACTCTTCCCTGCCGGACGGCAACGGGATCGGCGCCTTCGGTGGCCAGAATCTCGACTTCCGGCCCGACCCGCTCGATTTTAGGCGCGCGGATGAAGACCATTTCCAGCGGTGAGTCGCCTGACTTACCTTGAAGAAGCTTGCCTTCACGAATCGAGCTGTCGATCTGGCGTCCGTAGGCGTTGCGGCGGATGCGGATGTCGATGGCGGCGAGTCCAGCCTGCTTTGGATTTTCGACTTCGGTGGCCAGCAAGATCGCACCAGCGCAGGTGCCGAACGTCGGCTTCAGGCGCACGAACTGGTTCAGTTTCTCGAACCCGACTTCGCCGAGCAGTTTGAGGAACGTGCCGGACTCGCCCCCGGGGATGACCAAGCCGTCGATGTCGTCGAGTTGCTCGGGCTTTTTGACGAGCACAACTTCAGCGCCCAGCTCCTCGAGCCGTTTTCGGTGGGCGTCGAAATCGCCCTGGAGGGCAAGGACACCGATCTTCATGCTGATTTTGATTTTACTGGATGGGTTTCCTGGGCGGTATGTTCCCGCGCCGACGAGGCCTCATTCATTGGACGTGCTAAGAAACTTTCAACCACTCCCGCACGCAGAAAATTCGAAGCCTCCTCTAAATCATGGACTGCGGAAAAGATAAGTACCTCTCTACCTGGCTCCGCATGATCTAGCTACAGTGGGAGCGCGCTGGGAAAGCGCGTCTGGAAATCCAGCAGGCCGATCCAATCGGGCGTGATGGTAACGCGAACCATCGATGAGATCATTTGCTCCAGCTGTGCCACCCAGGCTTTGCCCTGCTCCGGTCCAAAGTAGCGCTCCGCAGCCAGGGCATATTCGGGCACGACTCCTTCTACGGATTCCAGACGCGCCGTGCCGCGAACCAGAAGCACTTTGTGGGGAAATACGTTGTCGTCGATGGTCAGTGAGATTCTTGGATTCTTGGCAAGAGCCTTTACCTTGGGCGCCTTGGGAGGCGTACCCAGTATGAAGTCGCGTCCATTCCAGTGAAACCAGATGGGAATCACCCGCGGCGTGCCATCGGTAGCGATATAAGCCAGGCGGGCAGGGATTTTTGATGCCAGCAGATCCTTCGCGGCGGGATGCTGCAGCAGGCCAAGGTCCCCTTGTTTCACGGGCATGATTCGCTCCCTTGCGGCCAACCGGAATAAGCCGAGTCACGGACTCGGCGCCAGAAGTATAACTCTGGACCTCGCGTCGAAATCAAAATCCTAAGCGATTGAGAGTTGGGAATGCCCACCCCCTTCGGCGTTGCTTAGGGCAGGCGCTTGCAAAGAACGCAAGGATTGCGCGAGGGAAAAGTTAGCCACCCGCCTCCGTTGTGGCGCGGCACAGGTGGGCCAGTCCCCGCTGGTTTTGCCGTCCAGGAATCTGCTACTATTTCCGCCGCCGGCGAATAGCCCATCGTTCATTCCCGGAGGTTTCCATGCAACACCGCCTCACTCTGCTCGCTTCAGTCCTGGCGTCAACTCTCTGTTCCACTCTGCTGATGGCCCAAACCCCGTCCGGGCCCTGCACTGAGAAAGCCATCCGCGAAGCCATTCAGAAGAACACCATCAAATACACGGAGGACACGTTTTTCTGGTCGGGCGCATTTGACAAGCCACTGATCGGCAACGCCGCAGCGGAAGCGGCTTCTAAAAAGGTTGGAGAAGTGAGGAAGCATGAGGTCCCGGTCGAGCAGCCTCAACGCATCGTGGTTTCCAGCGCGGGCGATATGGCTTACGAATACGGTACCGGTTCTATCAGCTTCGAAGAACGCAAGACCGGCAAACATATCTCATTCCAGATTGGATACGTTCGCGTCTGGAAGTCCGCGGACGGGGAGTGCAAGGCCGCAGCCTCAATGTTCAAGCCCATAGAAAGTACAGTCCAGACCAAGTAACCGCGAGGGCGAGCCTACACAGCGGCTGCGGATGCCAATTCTGGTGACTGCTTTGCAGGAGCGAGCACTATCAGGGCCACACCGATGATACTAAACACAGCGGCGGCGACCAGCAGACCTCTGCGTTCGTTCGAAAGGTGGACTGCCATAACCGCCATAACAGCGCCATGAGCAAAACTGGACCACGCGGCGAAAGCGATTACGCTGCGATTCGCCGAGGGGTTACGCGCTGCCAACAGCAGGAAAATCCCGAGCGTGACATAGAGGCTAAGCATCATCGGCAAAGCGTCTTCCTTATTCGCTTGCCAACCACTTCGTACAGACGTCACCAGGGGATAAACGCCAGCCGAAAAGATCAATCCCACCACCACCAATAAAATCTTCAGCGCCCGTTCACGGTTCATGGTTCCCTCCTGTTCCCAGCGCACGGCGACGTGGGGACTTGGAATTGCCTCAGATGCCGGCGTACCACGAGTAGCCGGCTCCCGGCGAGCCCGAGCCCAGACCGTCACCGATATTTTTCATCGTGTCCGTGACCGTGATCCGCGAAAGATATTTCAGGCTCTTGTACCCGAGCTGGCGCGCCACTTTCAGGCGGACTGGGGCTCCGTGATCCAGGGGCATCTCCTGGCCGTTCATGCCGTAGGCGAGAAACGTCTGTGGATGCAGCGCGTCCGGAATGTCGAGGCTGTCCCACCACTTGTCGAAGGTAAAGAAGAAAACCCACTTCGCCTGCGGCTGCACACCAACGGAGTGCAACACATCCGAGAGGCGGGCGCCTCTCCACTCCGCAATGAAGGACCAGCCCTCCTCACAGGCCTGATGCGTGATCTGGCTGTGCGAAGGAAAGCGTTTGAGGTCGGCGACAGAGAAAGATGACGGACGATCGACCAACCCATCAATCGTCAGCTTCCAGTCCGCAAAGCCTCCGGCCAGCAAGCGCTGGTAGGCGTCGACTTCGGGATGCTTGCCGTTCACCGGGATCACTTTCGAAATCTGGCTGCGGTCAAATTCCCGCGCGAGCGAGTGGCCAGACGTCAAGACTCGATGGGCCGCGTAGGTAAGAGTTTCCCCAACGCCGTAGATGCCGCCATGGTCGGGCGGAATAAGGTTGTAGCGCTTGGCAAGGTAAGCCGCGACTCCCAGGCCGGAGGCGCCGGCCGCAGCCGCCAGTCCGGTCGTAATCAGTTTGCGGCGGGTGAGCAGGACACTCATGAGCCCTCCTCTTCATTGTGCGATGGCTTGCTGCGAGGTCGCGCCGAGAGCCGACCCGTAATCATCGGCCAGGTCCGCGACGCGAAACCAGCTCGAAAAACCATGGCCACGTGGACCAGAACAAAAAGCACAATCGCGATGGTGGTGAAGAAATGAATCGTGCGCGCCGACTGCTGGCCGCCCAACACGGTCGCCAGCCAGGGAAAAACTGAAGTGACCGCCGGAGACATGGCAAGTCCCGTCCAGATGATCAGCGGAAAGAGCACAAACACCACACCCAGGTACGACAACCGCTGCACCACGTTGTAGCTGAGCGCTTCTTCCTCCGTAGGCCGAGTGAGCCGCAGGTGGCGGGAGATCAAACGCCACGACAAGCTATTTCGTGTGGGCAGCAAGTGTTTGCGAAAGTGCCGGCTGAAAAGTCCAAAGAGACCGTAAAACAGCCCGGTGAGGACGCAGACCCAGGCAAAGGTGAAATGCAGGTAACGGCCGGGGCCGCGGATCGGAACATCCAATACGAACGGCAGCGGCAGATCGATCAGAGACGGCCCTTCCCTGGCGCCGGTCTCACCCCAGTAAAGACGCGGGTGAGCCAGGAGAATGGCGATCCCACTCAACAGCAAAACAAAGACACTTACCGCCGTGATCCAGTGAGTGATGCGCACCACCGCCGAGTGCCGCGGAGGATTCGATGCATCCGCCTCAGCGATCGGGATTTCTCGAAGATGCGCAGCTTCCGCCATCGGTATTGCGGCGGATGTTAGCACGGCCCGTAGGAGATAGCTAGAGTTGCAACGCACTGGGAAAGCGCGTCTGGAGATCCAGCAGGCCGATCCAAATCGGGCGTGATAGTAACGCGAACCATCGATGAGACCATCTCCCCAAGCTGTGCCACCCAGGCTTTACCCTGGTCCGGTCCGAAGTAGCGCTCGGCAGCCATGACCACAGGTTCTTCCGGATCACATCCTATTGAGTGCTGGGTTGCCCCATGTCTCGCTTCTTTTGCGAGACATGGGACGGGCAACCCCCGTCCTCGATGTTCACATGTCACAGACATTCCCGGCGCTCCTTTCTTAGTCTCTGGTCATGGTGCAAGCTCTGCACCGCTTCTATGGTGGGCGAGATTTACATTTTCTGACGTTCCGTTGCTATCAACGACAGCAATCCTTCAACAGCGCTTCACGCTGCGATCTATTTCTGCAAATCCTTGAACGAGTACGACGGCGCTATCGGCTAGTCGTTTTCGGATATGTAGTCATGACCGAGCACGTGCACTTATTGGTGAGCGAGCCGCAGCGGGCGACTCTGGCGACTGCAATCCAGGCGTTGAAGCTTGGAGTAGTTCGTAGTTTGGAGGGCAGCGGCGTTCCCATGTCTCGCAAAAACAGCGAGACATGGGGGCACCCCCAGTGTTGATGGTCCCAGAAAACCAAATCGCTTCTGGCAGGCGCGGTTTTATGATTTCAATGTTTGGACGGAGAAGAAGCGAATTGAGAAGCTGCGCCACATTCATCGCAATCCGGTGGCGCGGGGGACTAGTGGATTCGCCGGA
>Ga0066710_100008457_pt1 | contig 10012 bp, 8 predicted proteins | sample GraSoiAngelo_159_FD_79666 | JGI IMG/M metagenome (GOLD analysis project Ga0066710, IMG submission 79666) | Grasslands soil microbial communities from the Angelo Coastal Reserve, California, USA - 14_1009_16_40cm | ecosystem: Environmental > Terrestrial > Soil > Grasslands | place: USA...
CACTACGATGAGCAACTCAATTAATGAGAAGCCTTTTTGTTTCGGCATCTTGGTTGACCCGCCCAGCCGTAATTGTGGGCTGGTGCAAACACGATGTTATTGAATGCACTTTAGTGGCCTTTCGGCGCGCTCAGACCCGTGAGAGTCACCATAGATTAAGCCTCGATGCAAGAAGAAGATAAGTGACAAGCTTGTTCGGAGACCGAACTTTCCTTCTGTTCCGAGCATTCGTTGCCTGAAAGATGACAAATTACGTCATTGCGGTGAAGAATTTCGATTGGAATCTCGCAGCCGTAAAAAACAAAAGGAGCAACGGATCTCTCCGTTGCTCCTGCCTTTTGCCCCTCCCCGAGGCACCAGGCCAATCTTAAGTTAGTTCAACGCTCCCAAGCCTTGGCAAGCACCGTGATCCGCAGGCTTTGTACCGCTGGAATCGAACCGTACAACCGCATCTTCAACTGAGCAGAAACTGCGCTGTCCGGTGGAGCCGACGGTGACTGGAGCTGCCGTCGCGGAGTACAGCGTGTTGTTAGCACCAGAGGTAGCGGATGCAAAGTTAAAACCGCCTTTACCCTTGCCGCTGCCATTGGTAGCCAGCACGTCATCGATGAGACAAGCCTTGGTGTTATCTGGGGTCGTGCACGCAGTGGCGCTTCCGCCGAGAGCAGCCAGAGCCCCATACCCGGTGGTCGGATAAGCAGTGATGTAGCTCACCTCGGCCGTGTTGATGGTACGAATCGAGCTGGCAGCAGCCGACTCATTGGCTGCCATACGTGCCCGAAGCAGGTTCGGAATGGCAATCGCAGCGATGATCAGGATGATCGCCACGACAATCAGCAACTCAATTAATGAGAAACCCTTCTGTTTCCGCATCTCGTTTTCCCTCTCCTCCGTTTGGTGGTCTCAGTGGACCCGAATGCCAATTATCATCGCACTTGACTGGCCAAACCGAGCACTGACGTAAGTCTCTAAGTCTTTCCATTGCAATCTATAGAAATTCCTAAGTCACTGGCTCTTGCTGCCATCAGATGATGGATGCCAAATTTTGTCAAGGGGTGACAGGATCGGTCGCTACGCGACAGCCGTTCAAGAACAACATGAGAATGCCTTAGCGGTGCAGTTATCAAGAAGGTACGCAAAAGAAAAAAAGCAGCGGATTTCTCCGCTGCTAACCAGCCCTTTGCCCCTCCCCGAGGCGCCAGGCCAATCCTAAAGTTAGTTCAATGCTCCCAAAGCCTGGCAAGCACCGTGATCCGCAGGCTTTGTGCCGCTGGAATCGAACCGTACGACAGCATCTTCAACCGAACAGAAACTGCGCTGCCCAGTAGACCCGACGGTGACTGGATCTGCCGTCGCAGAGTACAGCGTGTTGTTAGTACCAGAGGCGGCGGATGCAAAGTTAAAACCGCCTTTACCTTTGCCGCTGCCATTGGTAGCCAGCACGTCATCGATGAGACAAGCCTTGGTGTTATCTGGGGTCGTGCATGCAGTGGCGCTTCCGCCGAGAGCAGCCAGAGCCGCATACCCGGTGGTCGGATAAGCCGTGATGTAGCTCACTTCGGCTGTGTTGATTGTACGAATCGAGCTGGCTGCAGCCGACTCATTGGCAGCCATGCGCGCCCGCAGCAAGTTCGGAATAGCAATCGCAGCGATGATCAGGATGATCGCCACGACGATCAGCAACTCAATTAATGAGAAACCCTTCTGTTTCCGCATCTCGTTTTCCCTCTCCTCCGATTTCATCTGGTCTCAGTGGACCAAGCACTGGTTATATGGCACTTCATCGGCCAGACCCGAGAGTCACCGACCGGGACACGATTCGGTCCTTAGGTAGTTTGTTTTCAGAGGCTGAGCAGCCTTACGTTTCTGCGTTCGAAGGCCAATCCAGCCTAAACTGGAGATCGCGGTGTCAGAATTTGTCACGAGTTGCCGCGTTATGTCATTTTGATACAAACGTTGAGACTGCCGCGTCTGTGACGAGAACGGAACCGAAGTTCTTGTTTGCAACCTAAATTATCTGGTCCGATTTTCTGCAGGTGAAAATTAAAGGTGGTGTATCTCTTGATTATGCTGCTGTGTCTGTGGCGCGCGGTGTGCTTAAATTCTTATATTGGCTAGCCCAGCACAGGTGCGCGTTCCACCACAGACGCTTGATTCCCCGCTGTTTGCTTCCCCCGAAAAAAGGACGGCGATCCTCAGCCTCTTACTCGTGGTGGTTACTGTGTGTGTGTTTAACCGGGCGAGTCAAAACTCCTTTATTAACTTTGACGACGATGGCTACATCACTGAAAACCCACATCTTCGCGCGGGCTTGACCTGGGAAACGGTCCGGTGGGCATTTACGACGAACGCGCAGTCGAACTGGCATCCGCTGACCTGGCTTTCGCACGTCGTGGATTATCAGCTTTTCCACTTCAATCCTGCGGGACATCACTACACGAGTGTATTGCTCCATGCGGTCAACGCAGTGTTGCTGTTTTTACTCCTTCAGGGCGCTACTGGGTTCACGTGGAGAAGCTTGACGGTAGCGGCACTCTTCGCCATCCATCCGGTGAACGTGGAATCCGTCGCCTGGATTGCGGAGCGCAAGAACGTGCTCAGCATGTTGTTCTTCCTGACGGCGATGCTGGCCTATGGGCGCTACACACGTAAGCCTGCGGCAAAAAGCTATCTGGTGGTTGCGATTTTATTCGCGGCCGGACTCATGGCGAAACCGCAGGTGATCACGCTTCCGTTTGTGCTCTTACTTTGGGATTACTGGCCCTTGCGAAGAATGGAAGCTCATTCCGCGGAGACCTCGAGCAACTCGCTTCCGCCCCTCCCAGTTTCTTTTCTTTTTTGGGAAAAGCTTCCACTTTTGGCGCTCTCGGCATGCAGCGCCGCTATTACTTTGAAGGTGCAGGCCGCAGGCGGCGCAGTGCGCTCGCACATCGAGTATCCGTTCTGGGTGCGGATTGAGAACGCGATTTTTTCTTACGCTCGTTACATTGGAAAGGCATTGTGGCCAGCACACCTGTCGCCCATGTATCTCCATCCGGGAGAGTCGTTGCGCTGGTGGGCAGTGCTGGGCGCACTCTTGTTGCTCTTCCTCATCAGCGCCTTGGTTTATGCGTGTCGTCGCCATCGATTCCTGCCGGTGGGCTGGCTCTGGTTCTTGGGGACGATGATCCCCATGATCGGATTAGTGCAAGTGGGCGGGCAGGGCATGGCGGACCGTTACGCATACCTGCCGTTTATAGGCTTGTTCATCGTTATCTGCTGGGGAGTAGCTGAGTGGGCTCGCGAGATCAGGCTCTCGCCGCAATGGCTCGCGTTCTCTGTGATCTTGGTGCTGGCTGCATTTGCAGCACTCAGCTACCGGCAAGTTGGATACTGGCATGACAGCCTAACGCTGTGGTCCCAGGCGCTGCAGGTCACAGACGGCAACTTTGTCGCGCACGATAACCTCGGCAATGCCTTGGTCTACCAGGGGCGCTTTGACGACGCGATTCCACACTTCCGGGCGGCCATAGCAATCAATCCTAAAGATCCGCTCGGGCACGTGAACATCGGAGCTTACGAACGGCAGCACGGCCATCTGCAAGAGGCCATTGACCATTATCAGACAGCTCTGAATTTGACCTCGGACAAACGTCTGCGGGCTACGGTCTACGGGAATCTGGGATCAGCTTATCGCCATCTGCACGACTACTCTCGCGCCAAAGAAAGCTATGAAGCGGCACTGCGGCTGGACAACGAAAGCTTCGTGGCGTTAATTGGCATGGGGCTGTTGTCATACCGGGCCGGAGATTTCAAACAGGCGGCAGATCAGTTCTACCGGGCAGCAGCGAGCCAGCCCAGCGACACGGTTTACATACTTTTGGCACGCGCACTCGAACAGAGCGGCCAATCGGCGCAAGCGAAATCGTCTTATCAGGAGGCCAAGAGGTTTTCGGGCGACCTTGGCGCGGCGGAGAGAGAAGCAGATCGCTTGCTCTCACCGTAAGCCGACGCACTGCGGCTACGTCTTACTCTCCGCCTAAGCAGCGACACGGTTGCGAACGAATGCCCGGAGTTTCTCGACCCTGCTTGGTTGCGCTATGGGCACGCTCGCGGGCCAGGGTTCGTCAACTCCGGTGAGTGCCAACGCACCTCCGAGCAGCGCCATGTTCTTGCTGAAGTTGATCATGTCATTCATGCGCTGGTTGGGGTCCTCGGCTCGCCAGAAGTCGTGCATGATGGGCGACACGCCGGCCAGAAATCCAATGATCGCCGCGCCGCCGAGCTTCGGCTTGATTCCCAGCAGAATGCTGGTTCCACCGAGCAGCGGCAATCCACCGGTAACCGCGACCGCGGCATCCGGCGCCGGAACCTTCTTTGCTCCCGCATACTGCGACAGCGTCTTACGCTCACGAAAATGGTGAATGCCGTTGTAAATGAAAAAACCACCAAGGAGCATACGGCCAATTAAGAAGGGGGCTTTCATGGGGTATTCCTTCCGATTTGTGGGATAGGTTGCTTCGATTCGGCTGGGGGCGAGTGTGTTGCCCTGAAGTTTCCTGGGATACTCGCGCTTTCAATGTTAGTGGCCCATGGGCATATCGAGATGCAGGGTGTCCCAGGCTTGCCAGAAAGCCTTCATTTCTTCCGGAGTGCCCAGAGAAACACGAATGTACGTATCCATCGGTGGAAAGCGTCTGCCAATCAGCACATTCTGTTTGTGGAATTTTTCGATAATCTCTTCCGCTGGATGGTAGGTGTTCATCATCACGAAGTTCGTGTGCGAGTCGATCGGCTTCACCATTCGCGCGGTGGCCTGGTTGAAGAACTCCTGCCGTGTATCGGCATTGCGTTTGACGAAAAGTCGCACGCTGTCGCTGTCGTCCAGCGCCGCCATCGCCGCTTTCGACACGATCCCATTTACACCGTCAGAAGTGAGTAGAGTCTCCAGGCGCTTCGCCGTCGCAGGTGTAGCAATGCTGTAGCCGAGTCTTAAGCCTGCCATTCCATAGATTTTGGAAAAAGTTCGGCTGACGATTACGCGTTCGTCCGGAACCGGTTGGTCGATAAAGGATTTGTACATGCCCGACTCGCCGGCAAAATGGTGGTACGCCTCGTCGATCAATACGTAATACGACGCCGGCAGCTTGCTGATCAACGTTTCCAGATGCTGCCGAGGAGTCAGCGATGCAGTCGGATTATTCGGATTGCAGATGTAAATCAAGCCTCCGGATCCATCCGCGTGACTGAGCATTGCCTCAAGATCATGAGCGAATGTCTTGGTTAAGGGGACTGAAATGACTTCCGCGCCTACGCCGTGGGCGTAGTGATCCATGGCTTCGAACGTCGGCGAAGGTTGAATGAGACGTTTTCCAGGTCCCAGGAAAGCAAATGCCGCAACCCGCAGAATTTCGCTTGATCCACAACCGAACACAACCTGTTCTGGTTTCACATGATGAAAGTCGGCGATTTTCTGCCCGAGCGGTTCGTAATCCATGAAGGGGTAACGGTTGGCCGAAGCGATTGCAGAACGTATCACCGCCATTGTCTGCGGAGGCGGTCCGTAAGGGTTCTCATTACTATTGAGCCGGACCGCACCGTGCGCGTCTTGGGTTCGCGCTGGCTCGAAAGGAGTCGCGCGGGCGAACTCAGCGAATGGCCAATGTGCCGCAGCCGTTGTCGCGGCTCCGACCCCGAGTGTACGGAAGAAATTTCTGCGTGAGGAAAGCATCAATGGTTCCTGTCCTGACGAGAATGGGAATTACGATTAAAAGAAAGGGACCATTCTCTCAAAATCGAATGGTCCCGGTTGGCAATTCTGCGTCGATCGATTTACTGGATCGTTAGCGTCGCGGTGGTCGAGTGAGATGTCGCGCCACTCGTTCCTCTAATCGTTAACGTGTACGTCCCTGAAACCGCAGTAGGGTTGGCGGAAACCTTCAAAATTGACGTACCTGCGCTTGTGATTGAGGCGGGCGTGAAGTTGGAGGTCGTCTTCTTCGGCAACCCGCTCACAGTCAGGCTCACCGTTCCGGAGAACGAACCTACCGCTCCGATGTTTACTGAATAAGTTGTACTCGATCCGCGGTTGATGGTCCGCGAGGTAGGACTCACTACAAGTGTGAAGTCGGAAGGACCGGTCACAACCAAAGTTACGGTCGTGGCATGGGCGAGAGTTCCGCTCGTGGCAGTGATAGTGATGGGATACGATCCAGCCGGTGTTGAACTCAGAGTGGTGATCGTAAGCGTCGAGGACCCAGAACCACTGATCGTGCTCGGATTGAAGCTGGCGTTGGCGCCTGATGGCAAGCCGCTAGCGCTCAAACTCACATTGCCATTGAACCCATTCAAAGCTGTAACAGTAGCTGAGTAGGTTGTACTGCTGCCCTGAACGATTGTCCGTGACGAAGGGGTTGCCGAGACCGAGAAATCGGGTGGTTGCGTCACCTGTACGAAGCTTGCGATGGAAGGCGTTCCTACACTGTTCAGCACGAAAAGCATGTAGTAGCCCGGCGGGGCAATATTGCTATTCGGTGGACTGTTGACGTTGAGAACGTCGCCAGCGGCGGTGAAGGAAAGTCCGACTAGCCGCTGATCCATATCGAACGCATGCGTAGAAGCGCCGGGGCGTACGAGCACCACAGAAGAAATGTCGGAGGCGTTAGGGGTCCCGACCGAAAACCCAGTGCCGTAGTTGATGATGGCTGGAGCAGTGCTGATCATGGGGCGCGCGGCAGGTATGGGATTTCCGCTAGTGTCAACACCGGAAAACAAATAAGCAGGTTCGTAGATCTCCATCTGGTGTTGATAAGAACCACGAGTGTAATTGCCTCCGGCTGACCAGACGGTCGCATCCGGTAAGAGCAGCGCGACTGAGTGGTAGACACGCGGGACGCTGTTGGCGCTGGCTGGTGACTTAGACCCTCCATCGGCCGCAAACAGATCGGCTGTGAAGGTGGCGGTCGATTCATTCTCATCACTCGAAGAGCCGCCCAGGGCGAGAACTTTTCCGTTGGGCAGGATTACAGCGTCCATCTCGATACGACCACCCGACATGTTGGGTCCCGACTGCCATGAGGGGGAGGGAGCACCTAAGTCGATGATTTCGGTCGTCGCAGTCGCGGGATTACCCCCGCCCATGATCACGACGCGCGGACGGTAATTAGTTTCTGGAGTCAGTGGCAGCAGGACAGAGGTCCCGTAGGTGCGGGTTGTACCCAAGACCGTGTTAGCTACCGTGGACCAGGTGTGTGCAACGGGATCAAAGAGCCTGGAAGTAACGCCAGAACCAGAGTAAAAAACCTTGCCGTTTGGGAGGAGATGCATGCGCGGGTAAAGCGGGGGAGTCCAACCGGCGCCAAATTCCTGGCTCCACCCTGCTCCGGGAGTGTAGATCTCCACCGTGGTGCTGGTCGCACCGGTTTCTGTCAATCCCGAAAATGTCATGGCGCGGCCGTCGCCCAGCGTGGTCACGGTCGGATACCAGCGGCCGTGCGCCATGGTTTGGACATCACTAAACAAATTTGTGGACGGATCAAACACTGCCGAGCGTTTTTCGCCGTAGAAAGGGTCGTAGCGCAGCGTCCCGCCATTGATGAACGCGCGACCATCCGGCAAGACGACCATCCCATTGCAAAACATGTCCCACGAGAGGGGGAACGGAGTGAATGAATTCGTAGCCGGATCAAAGAGGCCCGCACCCGAATTGTTGGAAGGACCGTATGGTGCACCGGTTGGGCATGCCGGCTGTCCCGATGGAACAGTTTGTCCTGGCGCACAGTTGCCGGAGCCTGCCACCACAAGCACTTTGCCGTTATGCAGCAACGCCACGTGAACCGGGTTGATGGGCATCAGCTGAATCAAAGTCCTCCAGCGGCCCTGAACATTCGCCTGCGCCATCATTTCGGGAGCAAGCGCACACACCAATAAGAGACGCGACACGAACCGCACGCACGTTGCGCGGCTGGAATTCATACACACCTCGGGAGTAGCCGGAATCCGGCAATAACGAACAATGCCAACGGGGGAGGTCTGTACGCGAAGGCTCGAAGTGGCGACTGCGAGCGCTCGATCTACAAAGCTTGCAGACTCTACGCGGACGGAATCAGCCTGTCAAGATGCAGAGCCTTGCACATATTCGCAACCATCTGCAATGCGTTGCCGGGCTGGTTCACAAGTGCCCGGCGTCGAGCGTTTCTTGAAGACCTGGGACTGGCAGAGGCATTACGCCTCGCGTATATTGTTCGGACTCCAGCGGCCAGCCATATGCCTGAGACAGGACCTAAGTCCGCCATCACAATCCGTGACCTGAAGGCATTCTCGGAACTAAAGATGGTAGAGGCTTTGGAGAAGGAAGTCTGGGGTGTCTCCGACCTAGACGTCATACCCATGACGCTGGCGGTCGCGACACGAGAAGCCGGCAGCATCTGGCTGGGAGCATTCGACGGCAGGGAGTTAGTCGGTTTTGCGTTCGCATTCCTTGGTCTGGAATCCAATTCCTTGATGCTGCACTCGCATATGCTTGCCGTGCGCCAGGCCTATCGTGACTCAGACCTGGGTTACAAGCTCAAGCTGGCACAACGGGAACGTGCGCTGGCTTTGCGCATTCGCGAGATCACTTGGACCTTTGATCCACTGCAGAGTAAAAACGCGCACTTGAACTTCGACAAGTTAGGCGTGGTCTCAAGCAGCTACAAGGTCGATTTTTATGGGCCGGAAACTTCCAGCGTGTTGCATCGCAACAGCACCGATCGCCTTTGGGTGCGCTGGCCGCTGGCCAGCCGCCGAGTTCAGGATCGATTGCAGCGCAAAGAGCACCGCACGCACGCACTGGAGGCCCTGGCGACGCTCGTTCCCTTAGTCCGTTTCCATGCGGGAGGCACACCTGAGAGGACAGATCTTTCTGCTGCTTTAAAGCGTCAGCGCATTGCAATCGAAATCCCCAGTGACATAGGAGACGTGGAGCAACGCGACCCCGCTCTGGCGCGTGAGTGGCGCCTGGCCACCCGCTGGGCATTTACTGAGGCGTTGGCTGCCGGATTTTTCGTGGCTGAATTCTGCCGCACCGTCCGGGGCAAACAAGGTCCGGGCGTCTACATCCTGGAAAAGGGGACCATTGAGGAATATGTTCCCGAATTGCAACGCGCTTGGGCCTAAAAGGGAACTTCTCCGTTCTCTCCAGCGTTACTCATCCGCTGATCTGACTGATAACGAGGTACTCACGATTTTTCCGCCTTTGTGTTTAACGCATACCACCGTCGCGCATCCAAGCCGTTGCGGTTCAGGAGTGTGCGCCATGCGTCTTAGTGCCGTCCAATGCTGCCGAGGATTTCTCGCTTCGGCTTTGGCTGTTCTTTTTGTCTTCCCGCCAACCTTGTTCGCAGACACTCACCTAGTAACTCCCGCAGATATGCAACGGGAGTTGCTAGCCGCATCTCAGAGACGCGAACACAATCAAAAAGTAGTTCAGGAGTTACTCTCATCAGATGTGGGCCAAAAGGCGCTGCAGTCCGTTCACGTCGATCAGGTTCAGGTCACGCGAGCAGTTTCTAACTTAAGTGATGCGGAACTGGCGCGGCTTGCCGAACGTGCAAAGCAGGCGCAATCAGATTTCGCGGCAGGCGCGCTTAGCAAAGAGGCATTGCTGATCGTTGCCATCGCGGTAGTTGTAGTGATTGTTATCGTAGTCGCAAAAACCTAGAGAATACTCTCGGCCACGCAGCAACATATTGCGGAACGCAAGCTGGACTAGGTGGCCGCTGTCTTCTGCGCTCCTCTTTCTTGTAACAGCCGCTTGATCAGCAGGCGATTAATTTTGCGCACCAACTGCAGAAGACGTCCCAGGTCTTGCTCCATTGCGGCCTGCTCACACAAGGTACGCCATCGTTCGTTCTCAGGGTCCATTGGGCGTCTAGCAGCCCGTGTCTAAAGTCGCGTTAATCACTTTGCGCCGCGGATGATTCAGGGTAGTGTCTTGCCATGGCGATGGGAACGCGGAGGCAGCGTCAGCGGCAAGAGGAGCTTTGGTACCGCG
>Ga0066710_100008459_pt1 | contig 10011 bp, 7 predicted proteins | sample GraSoiAngelo_159_FD_79666 | JGI IMG/M metagenome (GOLD analysis project Ga0066710, IMG submission 79666) | Grasslands soil microbial communities from the Angelo Coastal Reserve, California, USA - 14_1009_16_40cm | ecosystem: Environmental > Terrestrial > Soil > Grasslands | place: USA...
GCAGATAGGCTCCTGCGAATTTGATCACAGATTGAGGGTCGTTCCCAAAGGTACGGGTCACCATGTCATAGCCATTCACAAGGTTCACGTCGACATCGGGTGCAAGGTCATTATTGATACCAAGCGCTGCTAGATCATGGGCGGCCTTATGCCCCTGTTGAGTTGCGACGGCAGAATTGCCTGTATTGTAAATGTCGGTCGCCGACATGCGATAACCATAAATGTGCGAGAGTCGATGGACATATGGGCCGCCCTCTTCGTCGGTTGAGATGAGTAGCGGGAACGTTGCATGCTGTTGCATTTGAGCTATGTCATGCTTGGTCTGATTGAAGGTATTCATTTGAAATTCGTACATAATGACGCCGCCCGCATGCAACTTGTTGATCATCGTATCCAGGTCTGGCGAGTAGTACGTATCGGAATATTCGACCATGATCAGTTGGCCCAATTCGACGTCCAGGCTCATGCGCGATACATACATCCTGGCGAGTTGCTTATACTGCATATAGTCAACAAGATGTCTGAGTGAGTTGAGCTGGCTTGCATTCAGCGGCAGTTGTACAAATTGGCCCACGTGTAGGGTTTTTTGTGCGGGTGGAGTTGGTGCACTGATGGATTTGGCGCCAGCCAGGAGACTTCGTTCAAAAAAAACTCCTGCAATCACCAGGATTGCCAGAAGCGCCAGCGTGACCATGATGGGTAGAGCGATACGACGAGGCTTTGCTTTTCCCTTCTGAGAAGATGAAATATGTGGAGGTGTTGGAGATTTTTCTTTAATACTCATTATTGATGGTCATAGAGACTCCTCACCTTTGCATAATATATAAAGGCGTATTGATGGTATGACTATAGTGTGTAACGCGCAGTCAGGGCTTTTTGTTACATCGATCTACTTACTGGGCTGTTTCAGTAGACTCTTGGTGCTCCTGATTTTCGGGTGTGAAAGGCTGCGATTGATCGCTTTCGCTCTCTTCACTGTGTGCTGTCTGCTGCTGCGTGACCCGCTGTTCGCTCGTTTTACGCTTTGTACGAGAACGCTTCGGCGCTGAGACATCGACAGTTCGAGTTGTCTCGCTCTCGCTATCAGTTGTTGCAGGAGTAGTGAATTGGCCGCCAGAGCTTTCTTCGTTGATGTCGCTGGTAGCAGTGAAGGGGGTTTCTTTCTCACCCTCGTCAGCCTGCGTAGGAGTTAGAGCCTGTAGCCAGGACGGACTTTCGTCAGTGCGTAGGAGAGAAAGAGAATGGAAATGGAGCCAGTTAGCGTCCTCTTCCGCTACTTCTGGAGCAGGTGATAGGGTTAGTTCTCCGCTTCCGGGTAAAGACGCCTCCTGTAAAATTGAGTGCTCTTTTTCTGTTTCTGCTAGAGAGGTTGCGCTCTCACTGGCGGCAGTCTCCTCATGCTCGCCGGAGGAGAACACAAGAGATGGATCTTCCAATTGGAACTGGGCAGAGACAGGTACTGTGGTAGTATCGCTCTCTTCGTTTTCAAAATCGTAAGGCAACACAGGTACCCTATCAGCAGTACCAAAATCAGCCTCTTCAAAGATATCAGTTGCAAATGGTGTCTCTTCTGCCATCTCATCAATCGTGGGTACATCAGGGGAAGGGGATACCTCTTGCTGTGTAGTGAGCCTCTCATCTACAACTGCAGGTGCAATATACAGCACTTCTTCTTCTATCGAGGGCAGAGAAGCTCCTTGTGACAGTCCCGAATCGTAGGTTGCTAGCGACTGAGGTGGACGAGAATCGATAGGGGGGGGTATTGCTCGCTGGCGCCGACGTGCAGCCGCACGTACATTTGGAACAACCGATGGTGGTTGTTTCGAGTAGTCAAATACAACTTTGATGGCCCGATTGCGGGCCTTATTTGCTGCTGTTATGAGGGCCTCGCGATAGCCGCTGAGAGGGAAACTGTGGGTAATCAATTTATCGGGAAAAATCAGTTTTCGCTGTATCAGCTCAACAGCGATCTTAAAAGTAGGTGTTTTCTTGGATGTATCAATAGGCCAGGTCTCCATACCATGACCCTTTGTACCAATGAGATTGATCTCCTCGTACCATATGGGGGTGAGATCGATACGCATGCGGTGAAGATATACGCCCACCACGACCACGGTTGAACCAGCTCGTGCCCATCTGAGCGCATCTTGCGTGGTATGTGCGCTGCCGACGGTATCGTATGTAACATCATAGCCACCTAACAACACCTTGTTACCCCATATACCCTCATAGAGCTGTGCGCTGGTAGCTCGTTGTATCTCTCTATAGCTATCCTGTGGGTAGATAATCTGTGCACCTAAGCGCGCCGCTTGTTCGATCTGGAAGGGGTGACGTGCCATTACACACACTTCAGCCTCGGGTGCAAGAGCGCGGACAACTTGTAAGATAAGTAGACCTATTGTGCCGGCACCAATAATAAGCACACGATCTTTTGCCTGTGGTAAATGACGTAAGACGGCATGAACGGCAACTGCGGTTGGTTCCAAAAGAACAGCTTGCATATCATGTATGTCCTGGGGAATACGAAAGAGTTGTTGTTCGTGGAGCAACATCTCCTCGCTCCATCCACCGCCTATTGGTTGTGGGCCGGGCAGAGCGCCGCTCTCACAGAGGCTATAATGGCCAGAGGCGCACGAGCGGCAGGGTTGTTGTACGCCTGCTGTGATGCAGTTGGGTCCAGATTGCAGCACAACCCGGTCACCGACACGTAAATGATGCACGTCATTCCCGACTTCTATTACTTCTCCGACAACCTCGTGACCTGGATATGAAAGACCATGATTGGGTATGGCCGCGGGTGCAATGTTGAAGTCTCCATCAACGAAAATGAGATGCAGGTCGCTTCCGCAAATGCCTGCGAACGAGTTACGTACGCGCACCCAGTTGGATGCAGGTAGTGACTGTCGGGGTAAATTTCGTACTTGTAGGGGAGCAAACGAAGAGAAATAGGCTCCACGCCAGATATATCCGAGAAGTTTCGTAGGTATAACATGTGCAGGATCAAGTTCTAATGTTGAGGTCCACATAGCGCCCTCCCTGAGTTTCTAGCAATCTTATTGCTATACATAGCATCTTGTGTTCCGTTTTATCGCAGTGTATCACGCAGGTGGAAGGTGGTCAATCTTATTGAAAAAGAATAGGAAAGAAGATTGTTTACTCTGTTACGCGGGGTATTTTTACCGTGAAGATGGTCTCTATTTCGGGGGTACTCGCGACAGTAATAGTTCCCTCGTGCGCAAGCGCTATCGCCCTGGCAATTGAGAGGCCAAGTCCTGTACCCTGAGGAACCTTCCAGGGAGATGCATAGGTAGACATGTGTTCACCCCGGTAAAAGCGTTCAAAGATATAAGGGAGGTCGTCTGGGTGAATGCCCTTCCCATTATCAATAACTTGTATGATCGCATAACCATCTTGACAATCTAGTTGAAGGCGAATCCAACCGTCAGGTGCTGGCCGACCGTATTTTATTGCATTATCAAACAGGATATGTAACACCTGCTTGAGTTGATCAGCGTTTGCCTGTATGTTCAGTCGCTCGTGTGTTGAGAAGTAGATGCCTATCTTCCGCCCATCTGTTGCCAGTTCTTTTGCTCGCTCCACTCCTTCGAGCGCCAGGTTGACCAGGTCAATAACTTGTTTTTCCAGGTTTTGGGCTTCATCGAGACGAGCCAATAGTAACAAATCATTGATCAGACGCGTCATACGTTCAGCCTCACTTTTAATGAGCTTTAAGACACGCAGCGCTGTCTCTGGATCGTCTTTTGCTCCGCGCATCAATACTTCCGTGAAACCACGTATTGACGTCAATGGAGTGCGAAGTTGGTGGGAAGCGTCAGAGATGAAGCGACGAAATCGCTGTTCTGAGGATTGTTGCACTTTTTTGGCGCGCTCAAGTTGTTCACCCATGATACTCAAACTCGTAGCGATCCTACTCACCTCATCATCACCTTTCATGAGAGGTAAAAGACGTTCTCGCTGTTGTAAATCACCAAGAGTGATAGCCTGGGCTGCATCTGACGCTCGCCGCAAGGGGCGCAGCAAATAAAGCGCCAGAAAGAAAAGGGCAAATACTCCAATAACAATGAGTAGAGCCGCTACTATCTGTAAACTTGTAAGCAGAACGCCCTGTATTGTTATATGTAAGATGGCGTACGAAGTCCAAATGCTAAGTAGAATCAGTAGAACACAGATGAGTAAACCGTAGAAAAACGTCATTTGCCAGAGCAGTCCTGAGAGCCGACGACGACGCCAGGAACTGTAAGGACTCAGTTTATCATCAGTCTTTTCATCTCCACTCTCTCCGTCGTAGACGGCGGATGAAACGTTTTTCAATTCTGCTGGCATTACGTACTATCCTCGCCCTTTTAGTCTTTTAAGACATATCCCACTCCGCGAACTGTTTGAATCAAACGAGGGGTGCTGGGTGAATCTTCAATTTTCTCTCTTAAATACCTCACGTAAACTTCGATGATATTGGTTTCGCCGAGAAAGTCGTAGCCCCACACTTTGTTTAGTATTGTCTGGCGGTCCAGCACCTGGCGCGGGTGACTCATAAACAAATGCAGCAGATTGAATTCGGTAACGGTTAACTCGATATGACGGCCTGCACGGCTAACTTCTCGAGTTGTCATATGTAGTCGCAAATCGCCAAACTGTAATACCTGACCCTCTCTTTCAAGCGCACTGTTACCGGGTATAGAAACGGAAGAACGGCGCTGACGGCGAAGAATGGCTCGGATACGAGCAACTAGCTCTTCAAAACTAAAAGGCTTTGTCAGGTAATCATCTGCTCCAGTCTTCAAACCAGCCACGCGGTCCTCCACTTCGCCCCTGGCGGTCAGTATTAACACCGGTACATCCTGTGTCGTCGGGTTAATGCGCAGACGCCGGCATACCTCTAGCCCGTCTATGCTACCGGAAGGTAGCCCCAGGTCAAGGATGACTATATCAGGATTGATACGCTGCGTGATAGTCAATCCTTCCAGTCCGTCCGAAACAGCTTCAACCTGAAAACCTTCATAGCGCAGACCCAGTTTGATAAGTTCAATAATATTTTCTTCATCCTCAATCACGAGTACCTTTAATTGGGTTGGATTTGATGCGTTGGGGGATTTACCCAGGCTTGCAGGTTGCATTTCAATACTTCCGCGCCTTTGAAGGTCTGCTTCCTGTAGCTCAACGGAATCCGCAGCTATATCACTTCTTCTGATTGAATCCTGTTGCATAGTGTTTTGCCTTTTTTTCACAGACAAGGAACTGTAAAACAGAAAGAGATGCGATTCAGTTAACTTTCTACCACATCCCGGAAATTGCATTAAATTCATTATAGGTATCTCTTGAGCGCAGTGCAAGTCAATATTGTTTCCTTGACGCTTTTCTCAGCAGAATCTAATTTTTGGCTTTGAGCTGGTCGGTGTAGATATTCCCTACCTTAAAGTAATCACCTTAGACAATGCATGGAGATTTGTATTACAATAACCATAATCATCAAGTCAAAATATATCTCGCTATACATTTTCGGGAGTTTTTCTATGACTATCAAACGGCTGCTGATAATAATTGGTGTCTTACTTATACTATTGATAGGGGTGTCAACCTACGCCTTCGCCATTCTTTTATCAAATCCTGCTCAAACGTCTCTCTTACCGCTCACCCCGTCGCCAACTGAGACTATTTATACGAACATCAGCAGTGTCTATAGAGTGGTAGGAACCATCCAATCCCTTGGGGATCAGACATTTGTAATCGCCCTGACTCATGAGCATAAAACCGTCACGGTTAGCGTCAATGACAAAACAACATATGCTACGCCAAATGGACCAGCCACTTTTAGCGATCTGAAAGTCGGAGAGGTGGTAGAAGTGCGCACCCGTACAGATACCTTCGACACGACGACCATCCTGGCGGCACGTATTATCGTCAAGTCAGCGGCGGCCTGATAGTCTCTAAGACACCTTTTCTGCGTGGCTAGTTTCACGCTGTTGCTGCAATTGGGGCTGTCCTTTTTACAATAGCCTTGTGCTGGCGTAGTCGATTCTATCCCATGACAGGCGGTTGTAAGAGCAAGCGCAAACCATTGACAGACTTTCCTTGCTGATATATCCTGTAGTGGCATCACTTACATGTTGGTATTCTGGCCTGGTATTGATTAAAGTTTCTTTTGGCCCATATTGGTAGCCCTGCTGGAAAGGTTGTCATAATGAAACTCACAATGAAGGGCGATTATGGTTTGCGAGCTATGCTTGATATGGCTGCATACTATGGACAGGGGCCGGTCGAAAGTGCCGACATCGCTAGACGTCAGTATATTCCAGAGCAATATCTCGACCAGATATTAATGGCCCTGCGCAAAGAAGGCTTAGTGAAAAGTGTTCGTGGCCCAAAGGGTGGACATATGCTTGCGAAGCCACCAGCCCAAATTACTATGGCCCAGGTTATGCAAGCGCTGGAGGGCTATGTTCCACCGATGGAATGTCTCCCCAACCCTGATTTTTGCAAGCTTTCGCCTGGGTGCGCCTTACGTGTGGTCTGGCAAAAGATTGATGAAATGACACAGATCTTGCTCAACTCAACCACTATTGAGGAACTGGCACAACAGCATCAAACAGGCACTATGGAGATGATGTACTACATCTAAAACATGTAGGGAAACCTCGAGCGGATGTTCAGGGTGAAGAGTAGAGAGCACTAAAGCGAGTACGTCGTGAGACAGGGATGGTAGCAAGTGGATAATGCAGGGGCTGAATTTACAATGCCCACATCCAGTAGTGATAGGTTGATAGCCATTGTAGAGGATGATGCAAGATTGGCAGGCATGTTCCGTGATATATTGGGCTGCTTCGGTAACTTGCGGCTTCAAATTTTCTCTGATGGACAAGAAGCCAGAACCTCCTTACCAGCACTCAACGCGGATCTCATTTTATTAGATGTTGGATTACCCAATCTTGATGGAGCCTCTCTTTTTAAGATCCTGCGTGGACATAGCAATACGAAGAACACTCCTATCATTGTCATCACGGGCAGCCACGACTGGGAACTGCATCGCATGGGGCTCCAAACAGGTCTCCTGCTACGGAAACCCTTTGAGATTGAAGAACTACTCCGCATGATTCAAGCTTTGCTTCCTTTCCAGGAAATGTAAATGCATCCGCTTGAAGTGTTTCTACTGTGCGGTCACTACCATTGAGATCGTTAACAACGGCAGGTGAAGAGTTATGGCCTACTGGGCGAAAGATGTGACAGAACTTATTGGTCGCACACCCATCGTCGAGTTAAAACGCGTGACTTCAGGCGCAATTGCTACCGTCCTCGCCAAACTAGAAATGTATAGTCCGGGCGGTAGTGTTAAGGACCGTGTCGCCCTACAGATGATCTGCGAAGCAGAGTCGCAAGGGCTTTTACGTCCTGGTGGTACCATTACTGAACCTACCAGTGGCAACATGGGTGTCTCTCTCGCATGGCTCGCTGCTGCTCGTGGCTACCAATGCATCCTCACCATGCCGGACACCATTTCTCTGGAACGACGTCTCCTCATACAACGCTTCGGTGCGAAGATCCTTCTTACACCCAGCAACCAGGGTATGAGAGGAGCTATAAACAAGGTTATCGAACTACGCACCACACTCCCAAATACCTGGTATCCACAACAATTCTACAATCAGGCCAACCCGCGTGCTCATCGGGAAGGTACTGCCGTGGAGATTTGGGAAGAGACCTCTGGAGCAGTCGACATGGTTGTCATCGGCGTGGGTACAGGAGGAACCTTAACTGGCGTCGCGGAAGGACTGCGTTCTCGTAAGCCCTCTATCGAAGTCATCGCCGTCGAACCAGCCTCGTGTGCTATCTTATCTGGTGGGCGCCCCGGGCCACATCGCATTGAAGGCCTTGGAGCAGGTTTTCAGCCTGACACCCTGCGCGTTGATCTCATCGACTCTGTTGTCCCCGTCGCCGATCAGGATGCTATCACTACTGCTATTCGTCTCATGGAACAAGAAGGCCTCTCTGTTGGTATCAGTAGTGGTGCCGTAGCCTGGGCCGCTTTACAAGAGGCTCGCAAAGAACAAAACCGCGGCAAAGTCATCGTCACTATTTTCCCTAGTGCCGCCGAAAGATATTTGTATACCAGCCTTTTTGAAGACCTCAGAAGTAATCTTCACTCATAAAAGGGCTATTTGTTTGGCTGGGCACCATTACTGCACCATTTTGTCGTGAAATATCGGAAAAATGCAAAAATTGCTATTGACATCCTTGCAAACTGGTAGTATACTTACATCCTGCCAGAACATATACACTTGGAACAGTAATCAGTACTGTACACAATTTGTATCATTGTTGGCTGGTGTGAGCTAGCAAAGAAGATAGATAGATCAAACATTTGACGTTACGTCATTCCCCATAAGGATACTGCAACTTTAGGTACTACAAACAAGCGCAAGATGCTGAAAGCCACGTTGCCCATCATTGACTGCGGTACCGCGAGAAATGTCAAAGTGTATATTGTACACAGTGTGCTGTTAGTACCTGAGTACTGTATACAGGGAATAATGTAGCGTATTTCGTTGTTTTTATTGGTGACATCTTTCTTTGTTCAAATACAAGTAGCGTGCAATGTGGGTGAGCCGAGAACAACTTGTTCGTGTAGGGGAGTAGGAGTAACCGCTTGCGAAGGCAATTTGCGGTTACTTTTCTTGTCATTGAACGTCTTTCAACACAGGCTTATTAGATATCATCCTGAGTAATATCTTTTTCCGTTTTTTTGTTTGCGTGGAGATGCGCATCCCTCTTTATATGCGTATCTCTATTCATTTCCTCATGTGGGCAATAAGGTGAGAGGAGAACACTACACATGGCAGTTAGCAGCAGGGCTGTGGCTCTCCCCGAGCGCGTTTCATTTGCACGTATCCCTGATATACGGCCAATGCCGGGGCTGATTCAGATTCAGCTTGACTCTTTTGAATGGTTTAAGAAAGAAGGTCTGCGCGAACTTTTTGAAGAAATCTCTCCTATTGAAGACTTTACCGGTAAAAATCTTAGTCTAGAATTTATTGTGCCTCCTGAGCCATTTGGCAAGCCCAAATATAACGAGGACGAGTGTCGTGACCGCGATGCCACATACTCTGCCCCACTCAATGTCAAAGCCCGTCTCATCAACAAAGAGACTGGTGAGATTATTGAGAAAGACATCTTTATGGGTGATTTCCCCCTTATGACCAAGGAAGGTACCTTCATTATCAACGGCGCCGAGCGTGTTGTCGTTAGCCAGCTGGTGCGCTCCCCCGGTGTGTACTTCACCGCCGATGAAGATGCTACAACTGGTCGCAGGCTCTTTGCCGCCAAGCTTATCCCTGGTCGAGGCGCTTGGTTGGAATTTGAGACCAGTAACAAAAACTTACTGACCGTCAAAATAGACCGGAAGCGTAAATTGCCTATCACTACACTGCTTCGGGCTATTGCCAGCCTGGCCAAAGATCAATATCATGCTGAAGAGCTAGACCTCACAACGGATCAGGGCATTCTAGATGTTTTCAGTAATGTAGATAATGATCCCAATATCCGCTATATCCAGGCTACGCTGGATCGCGACCCCGTGAAAAGAGAAGACGAGGCCCTTCTCGAGTTGTACAAAAAAATGCGTCCTGGCGATCCTGCCACCATCGATAATGCTCGTTCGCTGGTGAAAAATCTCTTTTTTAACCCGCGTCGCTACGATCTTGGTAGCGTCGGTCGCTATAAGCTTAATCGTAAGCTTGACCTCTCTACGCCACAAAGCGAACGCATCTTGACCCAGGATGACCTGGTCAACATTATCCGTCGCTTGATAGAATTGAATAATGGACATGGTCGTAAAGACGACATCGACCATCTCGGCAATCGCCGTGTACGCTGCGTTGGAGAACTGATACAGACGCAGTTCCGTGTTGGCCTGCTGCGTATGGAGCGTGTTGTTAAGGAGCGCATGAGTATCCAGGAGCCTGGGCAGGCAACGCCCAACGCGCTTATCAACATTCGCCC
>Ga0066710_100008460_pt1 | contig 10011 bp, 11 predicted proteins | sample GraSoiAngelo_159_FD_79666 | JGI IMG/M metagenome (GOLD analysis project Ga0066710, IMG submission 79666) | Grasslands soil microbial communities from the Angelo Coastal Reserve, California, USA - 14_1009_16_40cm | ecosystem: Environmental > Terrestrial > Soil > Grasslands | place: USA...
CAGGACGGCGTGCTCAAGGAGAAGCTCACGTACGAGATCATGAAGCCGGAAGACGTCGGACGAGCGGCCAACAAGCTCGTGCTCGGCAAGCACTCCGGTCGTCACGCACTCGCGGCGCGGCTGAAAGACCTCGGCTTCGATCTCGCGGGCGGGGAGCTCGATCGCGCCTTCCGGACGTTCAAGGATCTCGCCGATCGCAAGAAGGAGATCTACGACGAGGACCTGATGGCGATCGTCACTGACGAGGCGACGCAGGCCCCGGTGACGTACGAGATCGACTATCTGCACGTGTTGAGCGGCACCGGCGTGATCCCCTCGGCAACGGTCCGCTTGAAGAAGGACGCGGAGACGTTCCAGGACTCCGCCGTCGGTGACGGTCCGGTCGATGCCGTGCTGGCGGCCATCGACGCGATCACCGGCCTCAAGGGCCGGTTGCAAGATTATGCGATCCGGTCGGCGACCTCCGGCAAGGACGCGATCGGCGAAGTCGCGGTCAAGGTCGACTTCGATGGAACGGTCGTGAGCGGCAAGGGCTCGTCGACCGACGTGATCGAGGCGAGTGCCAGAGCCTACCTGAGCGCGCTGAACCGCCTGCTCTCGACGACCCGCGGTCACCACGTCAAGGAAGTCGGGCCGTAAGGGATGGCGACGTACAAGATCGCGGTCCTGCCCGGTGACGGCATCGGGCAGGAAGTCACTCCGGAAGCGGAGCGCGTGCTCGCCAAAGTCGGGAAGCACGCCGGCGTGTCGTTCGAGTTCGAGCGCGCATTGATCGGTGGCGCCGCCATCGACGCCACCGGTCACCCGCTGCCCGACGAGACGCTGCGCCTCTGTCGCGCGTCGAATGCGATCCTCTTCGGCGCCGTCGGCGGCCCGAAGTGGGACGATGCGCCACACGAGAAGCGTCCGGAGCGCGGCCTCCTGGCCGTGCGCAAGGAGCTCGACCTCTACGCGAATCTCCGGCCGGCCCGATGCTTCCCGATGCTGGTGGACGCGTCACCGCTCAAGCGCTCGATCGTCGAGGGGACGGACCTGATGGTGATTCGCGAGCTGACCGGCGGCCTCTATTTCGGAGAGCCGCGCGGTGTCGAGAACCTCGCCGACGGCGGGACGCGCGCGATCAACACGATGGCGTACACGTCGCGGGAGGTCGAGCGAGTCGCGCGCGTCGCGTTCGACGTCGCGCGCAAGCGTCGTCGCCGGCTCACGTCTGTCGACAAGGTCAACGTGCTGGTGGTCTCGCAGCTCTGGCGCGAGGTGGTGACGAGAGTCGGCAAGGACTATCCCGACGTCACGCTCGATCACCTGCTCATCGACAACTGCGCGATGGCGCTGGTCCAGCGGCCGACCGGGTTCGACACGATCGTCACCGAGAACACGTTCGGCGACATCCTGTCGGACGAGGCGGCGATCCTCGCCGGATCGATGGGCATGCTGCCGTCGGCGTCGCTCGGCGGCGCCGTCGGACTGTACGAGCCCGTGCACGGCACGGCGCCCGACATCGCGGGCAAGGGGATCGCCAATCCCATCGCCGCCATCCTGTCGGCGGCGATGCTGCTCCGCTACTCGTTCGACATGACGAAGGATGCGGACCGGATCGATGCGGCCGTGCTCCAGGTCCTGGAGGCCGGCCATCGCACCGCCGACATCGCGCCGCGTGGGTCGCGCGTCACCGGGACGAAGGAGATGGGAGATCTGATCGTGCGCGCGCTGGAGGCGCAGTACTGATGGCGATGACGACGTCGGGGGTGACCGTGGCCGTCGTCGGCGCGACCGGCGCCGCCGGCCAGACGACGCTCGCGATCCTGGAAGAACGGAAGTTCCCGGTGCGCGAGCTGCGCTGCTTCGCCTCGGAGCGCTCCGTCGGCAAGACCGTGACCTTCCGGGGCGAGCCGGTTCCCGTCCAGAAGATCGAGCCGTCGGCATTTCGGGGCATCGAGCTGGCGTTCTGCTCGGCGGGCTCGGCGCAATCGAAGCAGTACGCGCCGATGATCGTGGCCGCCGGCGCGATCGTGATCGACAAGTCGAGCGCGTTCCGGCTGGATCCCCGGGTGCCGCTGGTCGTGCCGGAGATCAATCCTCACGCGGCGCGCACGCACCAGGGCATCCTCGCTTGCCCGAATTGCACGACGATCGTGACGGTGATGCCGCTCAAGCCCCTGCACGACCGGGCGCGGCTCCAGCGCGTGGTCGCCGTGAGCTACCAGGCCGTCTCCGGCGCCGGCGTGAACGGCATCGCCGATCTTCGCGAGCAGACGCTCGCCTGGGCGCGCGGTGAGTCGCTCGTCGCGCGCCATTTTGCGCACCAGATCGCGTTCAATCTGATTCCCGCGATCGACGCGTTTCGCGACAACGGCTACACCGGCGAGGAGATGAAGCTCGTCGACGAGACCCGGAAGATCCTGGGAGAGCCCGATCTTCCGATCATGCCGACGACGGTCCGCGTGCCGGTGTTCACCTGCCACTCGATCGCCGTGACCGCGGAGACCGAGACGAAGGTGACGCGCGACGAGGCCCGCGGACTCTTCGCCGCGTTTCCGGGATTGAAGGTCTGGGACGAGCCGACCGCGGCGCGTTATCCGATGCCGATCGTGGTCGAAGGCCAGGACGACTGCTACGTCGGCCGGATCCGCGAAGATCTGTCCCATCCGCGCGCCGTGTCGTTCTGGGTCGTCGGAGACCAGCTCCGCAAGGGCGCGGCGACCAACGCGGTCCAGATCGCCGAGCTGATTTTCGCCTGAACATCTCGCCGGGCGCTCGAACCTTCCGGCTGGTCCTGGCGTACGACGGCGCCGCGTACGCCGGCTGGCAGATCCAGCCGGACGCGCCGACGATTCAAGGACTGCTGAAGGCTGCGGCCCGGGCACTCTGCGGCCCGGACACCCGCGTCGTCGGGGCGAGCCGCACCGACGCCGGCGTGCACGCGCTCCGCCAGGTCGCGTCCTTGACCACCTCGGGGTCCACGCTGACGGCGCCGGCTATCCTCGGGGCGCTGAACGCGGCGCTGCCGCGCGACGTGCGTGTGCTCGAGGCCTGCGAGGCGTCGCCGGGGTTCGACGCGCGGCGCGGCGCCCGCGCCAAGCGCTACGTCTATTTGATCGACAACGCCCGCATTGCGACGCCGCTCCTGCGGCACTACGCGTGGCACGTGCCTGGCCGCCTGGACGTCCCGGGCATGCGCACGGCGCTCACACCATTGCGCGGGTGCCACGACTTCTCCGCGTTTCGTGCGGCCGCGGGGCGCGAACACAATCCGGGATGCGTCGTCCAGGCGATCCATCTGATCCGGCGCCGCGATCGTCTGGCTCTCTGGATCTCCGCGGATCGGTTCCTGCACCACATGGTGCGGGTGATCGTCGGGAGCGCCGTGGAGGTCGGGCGGGGCGCGCGAGCGCCCTCGTGGATCGCGGCCGTGCTCGAGTCGCGCGACCGCCGGCTGGCGGGTCCGACCGCGCCGGCGAAAGGCCTCACGCTGGTGCGGGTCACCTACTGAAGGCTAGAATCGAACGAGCCATGCGGACTTACTTTCGCGTCCACGGCGGCGTCACCGAGGAGATTCGCGGCGAGGTCGTCCGCGAGCAGCCGCTGACGATCTACGTCGACGGAGCGAAGTTCCTCACGCTCCTCTGCACGCCCACCCAGCTCGACGCGCTCGTGATCGGCTATCTGTGGATGGAGCAGGTGATCGCGGACGTCGGCGAGATCCGCGCCCTCGACGTCTCCCCGGTCGACGGCCGCGCCGACGTCACGCTCGTGCGGCCGGTCACGCTGCCGACCGAGCGCATCCTGACGTCCGGGTGTGGTGGCGGCATCACGTTTCGCATCGATCACCGGCTCTTCCCGCGGCTCTCGTCCAATCTTCGCGTGTCTCCGGCGACGCTCTCGGCGCGGATGAAGGATCTCTTCGCCGCGGCGGTGAACTATCGAGCCTCTCGTGGCATCCACGGCGCGGCGCTGACCGACGGCGCGACGCTCGCGGTCGTGGCCGAGGACGTCGGCCGGCACAACGCCGTCGACAAGCTGAAAGGCGAGGCGCTCCTTCGAGGAATTTCGACGGAGGATCGCATTCTGCTGTCCACCGGGCGGATCTCGTCGGAGATGCTGCTGAAGGCGTCGCGCATGGGCGTTCCGCTCGTGGCGTCGCGGACCTCGCCGACCGAAATGGCCGTGGGGCTGGCCGAGCAGCTCGGCGTCACGGTGTGCGGCTACGTCAGGCCGGACAGTCTCAACGTTTACGCCGGCGATGCGGTCGTGCTGGACGCCGCGCTGGCCGCCCGGCCCTGACGCGATCTCGAGCCGTGTGACGCGGCGGCGTGGCCGCGCGTCTCAACGGGGCGGTGAACCTTTGCCGCGGCCCGATATCAGATCGGGAATGTGGTAGTTTTGTGAGCTGATGCTGTTCACCGTGGCGTTGCTCGGTTACGTCGCCGCCACCGGTCTGGCGCTCGCGTACCTCATCCAGCGCGCGGAGCTCGTCGCGAGGCTGACGTCCGTTGCGACCCTGATCGGCTGGCTCTTCCACACGCTCGCGTTGATCGCGCTGGCGGTGGAGCTCGGACGGCCGCCGCTCGGGACGCTGAGCGAGGCGATCGCCGTAGCGGTGTGGGTCGTCGTGCTGTTCGAGATGTGGATCGAGCGCCAGTACGACGTGAAGGTCCTGGGCGCGTTCGTGTTCCCGATCGTGGTGCTGCTCGGGCTCCGGATCGCCGCCGTGAAACCCGTCGCGCTCGCGCCCGCCCTCCGCAGCGCATGGATCTGGGTGCACATCGCGCTGGCCCTCGTGGGGATCGCGGCGTTCGTGCTCAACTTCGCCGGCGCGCTGATGTACCTCCTGCAAGAGAGGCAGCTGAAGGGGAAGCGCCGCCCCGGACCGTTCTACTATCGCCTGCCGTCGCTTCCCACGCTCGACCGGCTCACGTACCGGACACTCGCGCTCGGGTTTCCGTTTCTCACCACGGGCCTCGTGCTGGGCGCAGTGTCCGCGCCCGCGGCCTGGGGCGGCGTCCTGACGTTCGACCCGCTGGCGGCACTCTCCTTCGTCGCCTGGCTCGTGTACGCGGCGACGCTCGCGGGTCGCGCGGCCGCCGGCTGGCACGGGCGGCGCGCCGCGTACGGCGCCATCGTCGGATTCGCCGCGCTCGTCCTCACGCTCGGCGCCGGTCTCTTCCTGCCGGGGCGCCACGGATCATGAAGCTCGCGAAAGGCCCCGCGCTCCGTCCCGCATGACGACCCTGTTCGTCGCGGGACTCAGCCATCGGACCGCGCCGGTCGAGGTCCGCGAGCCGCTCGCGATGGAGGAAGACAAGCTCCGCGAGCTGCTCCGGGAGCTCTGCGCGACCGGGACGCTCACCGAGGCCGTGATCGTGTCGACCTGCAATCGCGTGGAGCTCTACGGCGTGGCCGCCGTGCCCGGAGAAGCGCGCGGAGTGACGTTCCGGCGGCTCTGCCGGTACCGCGGTCTCGACCCGGCGACGGTCGAGCCGTTGCTCTACACGCACGTCGACGACGATGCCGTGCGCCACCTGTTCCGGGTCGCGGCGAGCCTCGATTCGATGCTCGTCGGCGAGCCGCAGATCGTCGGCCAGGTCAAGGACGCGTTCGCACTCGCGCAGTCGTCGGAGACCGTCGGCCCCGCGCTCCACCGCCTGTTCACGCAGGCGTTCGCCGTCGCGAAGAAGGTGCGGGCGGAAACCGAGATCGCGCGCCACGCGGTGTCCGTCTCGTTCGCCGCGGTCGAGCTGGCGAAGAAGATCTTCGAAGGCCTTCAAGGCCGAGCGGTCATGCTCGTCGGCGCGGGGCAGATGGGGGAGCTCGCGGCGCGCCACCTGGTCGAGCAGGGCGCGTTTCCCATCTACGTCGTGAACCGCACGTGGAGCCGGGCGCAGGATCTGGCGCGTGCGCTCTCCGGCACCGCGGTCCCGTTCGACGAGCTTCAGACGGCGATGAGCGCGGTCGACATCGTCGTGACTTCCACCGGCTCGCCGGTGCCGATCATCGACGTGGCGCTGGTGCAGCGGGTGATGCACGGTCGTCCCGGCCGCCCGCTCTTCTTCGTCGACATCGCGGTTCCGCGGGACGTCGAGGCGGCCGTCAATACGCTGGAGGACGTCTATTGCTACGACGTCGACGATCTTCGCCAGGTCGTCGACGCCAACATGCGGGAGCGGCGGCGCGAGGCGCAGCGCGCCGAGACGCTCGTGGATCGGGAAGTGGGGAAGTTCGCCGCGCGTCTGCGCGACGGCGACGTGGTGCCGACCATCGTCTCCCTGCGCGAGCGCCTGGAGGCGATCCGGATCGCCGAAGTCGAGAAGACGATGGCGCGCCTGGCCGACGCCTCTCCCGAGACGCGGGCGGCGATCGAAGCGCTTTCCACCGGCATCGTGAACAAGATCCTGCACGCGCCGATCACCAAGCTGCGCGAGTCGTCGCGCGCGGGCGCGGGCCGCTCGTGGACGGACCTCGTTCACGAGCTGTTCGGCCTCGCCCGGAAGTCGTGATGGAGGTCGGGATCCGCATCGGCACCAGGTCGAGTCCCCTGGCGCTCGTCCAGGCCAGGGCCATCGGCACGGAGCTCGAGGCCCACGGGGCGACCGTGACGATCGTGCCCATGCGGACTACCGGCGATCGCCTCGCCGACTCGCTCCTCGCGACCGTCGGCGGCAAGGGCCTGTTCGTTCGTGACATCGAAACGGCGCTCCTGAGAAAAGAGATCGACGTCGCGGTGCACAGCCTCAAAGATCTGCCGGCGGAGACGCCGGCGGGGCTCGCGATCGTCGCGTATCCGCCGCGCGAAGATCCCCGGGACGTGCTGGTGACGCGTTCCGGCGGGCGACTCCCGTCGCTGCCCCACGGCGCGGTGATCGGGACGTCGAGCCCGCGCCGCAAGGCGATGGTGCTGTCGCTCCGTCCCGACGCAGTCGTGGAGCCGATCCGCGGCAACGTCGACACGCGTCTCAGAAAGCTCGACGCGGGCGATTTCGACGCCGTCATTCTGGCCGCGGCGGGACTGCGCCGCCTCGGCCTGACGCTGGACCACGCCGAGCCGCTCGACACCGAGACGTTCGTGCCGGCCGTCGGTCAGGGCATCCTGGGTGTCGAGGCGCGGGACGACGACACCTCGACGCGCGCGATGCTGACCGCGCTCGACCATCCGCCGACGCGCGCGTGCGCCGCGGCCGAGCGCGCGTACCTGGCGCGCCTCGGCGCCTCGTGCGTGACGCCGATGGCCGCGCACGCGTTCATCGACGGGCCGACGCTGCGCATGATCGGCCTCGTCGCGAGCGAAGATGGTCGCCGCGTGCTGCGCCGACGCGCGAACGGCCCACTCGTCGATGCCGTCCGGCTCGGGACGGCGCTCGCGGACGCGTTGCTCGCCGACGGCGCCGCGTCGCTGACCGCGCTGCGTCCGGTGGGTCGGACGTGAGCGCGGCTCCTCGTCCGGAGTCCGATGCGGCTGACCTCCCGCGACCGCTGGCCGGCCGCACGGTGCTCGTCACCCGGCCGAGTGCTCAGGCGTCGTCACTGACGCGGCTGCTCGACGCGGCCGGCGCGCGGGTGCTGGAGATCCCCACGATCGTCATCGAGCCGCCGGAATCATGGGAGCCACTCGACCAGGCGCTCGATCGGCTCGGCGATTTCACGTGGGTGATCTTCACGAGCGTGAACGGCGTCGGCATGGTCGCCCGACGTCTCGAAGAGCGAGGGGGGAGCTGGTCGACCATCGGCGGCAAGAGCGTGGCCGGCATCGGACCCGCGACGGCGGCCGCGCTCGACGCGCACGGGGTCGCGGTGACGGTGGTGCCGGCCGAATATCGCGCGGAAGGGCTCATCGCGCGGCTGCGCGGGAAGATCGGCGGAAACGATCGCGTGCTGTTGCCGCGCGCCGCCGAGACTCGCGACCTCCTCGTGCGCGAGCTGTCCCGGCTCGCCGCCGAAGTCGTCGAGGTGCCGGTGTATCGGACTCTTCGCGCTCCGGACGCCGGCCGCCGGCTGCGTGAAGCGCTCGGCTCCGGCACGGTCGACGTCGTCACGTTCACCAGCTCGTCGACCGTGCGCGGCGTGCTGGACCTGCTTCCGGAAGAGGAGCGCGCCCGCTGGCTCGGCGGGGTCACGATCGCGTCGATCGGCCCGATCACCGCCGCCACGGTCGCGCACTACGGGCTCACGACGCACGTGATGCCGCACGAGTACACGATTCCGGCTCTTGCGAAAGCGATCGCGGAGCATTTCGCGCGTCCGGGCGGTCGGACGGCCGCAGCGTCGCGCCGATCCCGCCGTGACCTCGACGACAGAAGGAGTTGACGATGGGCCACACGATGTTTCGACCACGACGGCTGCGCGAGAAGTCGCTGCTCAGAACGATGGTCCGCGAAACGGCGCTCGCGGTCGACGACCTGGTCTATCCGCTGTTCGCCGTGCACGGTCGCGGGGTGCGGGAGCCGATCGCGTCGATGCCGGGGCAGTCTCGCCTGTCGGTCGACGAGCTGGTGAAGGAGGTCAAGGACGTGGCCGGGCACGGGATCCCGGCGGTCTTGTTGTTCGGCTTGCCGGAAGAGAAGGATCCGCGCGGGAGCGAGGCGTATGCCGAGGACGGCATCGTCCAGCAGGCGGTGCGCGCGGTGAAGGACACCGTGCCGGATCTGCTGGTCGTCACCGACGTCTGCCTCTGCCAGTACACGAGCCACGGGCATTGCGGGGTCGTGGAGGAGGGCGGCGTCAAGAACGATCCGACGCTCGAGCTCCTGGCGCGGGTCGCGGTCTCTCACGCCGAGGCCGGCGCGGACATGGTCGCTCCGTCCGACATGATGGACGGCCGGGTCGGCGCGATCCGCGAAGCGCTCGACGATGCGAGCTACCAGGAGACGCCGATCATGGCGTACTCGGCGAAATACGCGTCGAGCTTCTACGGCCCATTCCGGGACGCCGCCGACTCGACGCCGCAATTCGGGGATCGCCGCCAGTACCAGATGGATCCGGCCAATGTCGTCGAGGCGATGCGGGAGATCGCCCTCGACCTGGACGAAGGCGCCGACATCGTGATGGTGAAGCCCGCGCTGCCCTACCTCGATGTGATCTCGCGAGCCAAGGCGGAGTTCGGCGTCCCGCTCGCGGCGTACTCGGTTTCCGGCGAGTACGCGATGATCCGCGCGGCGGGGCGACTTGGCTGGCTCGACGAAGAGCGCGCCATGATGGAAGCCCTCACCGGTATCCGCCGCGCGGGCGCCGACATCGTCATCACGTACTTTGCGCGAGAGGTCGCGCGAATTCTCGAGCGCGATCGCGGTCTCCGGTAGGGGCCTCGTATCAAACTTTCGGCGAAGACCGAATACGCGATCAAGGCCGTGCTCGACCTGGCGATCCAGCGCGAGCGCGATCTGGTGCCGATCCAGGCCATCGCCGCGCGTCAGAAGATCCCCCAGCGCTATCTGGAGCAGGTGCTGCTGGCCCTGAAGCGCGAAGGGCTCGTGACGTCGAAGCGCGGGTCGGCGGGTGGCTACCACCTGACGCGGCCGCCGGAGGAGGTCACCGTGGGAGACGTGCTGCGGGCGGTCGAGGGCGCGTCCGCGCCGTTCGAGGCGCTGACCGGTCGCCGGCAGCCGAACGACAATGGAGACCTGGCCGGACTCTGGAGCGAGATCGCCGAGGCCGTGTCGAACGTCGTCGACCGGCTCACGTTCGGCGCGCTCGCGGAGCGGGCGCTCGAGCGACGAGGGGTCGCGCGCCCGATGTATCACATATGAGTGAGAGCCGATCCGAGACGAAGGTGATGGCGAGCGTGCTGGACCTGGTCGGTGGCACGCCGATGATCCGGCTCAATCGCTTGCCGAAGAGCGGCAGCGCGACGGCCGTCGCGAAGGTCGAAGTCCTCTTCATCGCGTGAGCCACGCTACTTCTTCAGGTGCTCGCCCGGCTTCAGATCGTCTGGCAGGAAGTAGTCGCCTTCGAGCTTCGATCCCTCGCTGTAGAAATCGACGACGCGGGTCTTCATCTCGAGACACATGACTGACCACA
>Ga0066710_100008461_pt1 | contig 10011 bp, 7 predicted proteins | sample GraSoiAngelo_159_FD_79666 | JGI IMG/M metagenome (GOLD analysis project Ga0066710, IMG submission 79666) | Grasslands soil microbial communities from the Angelo Coastal Reserve, California, USA - 14_1009_16_40cm | ecosystem: Environmental > Terrestrial > Soil > Grasslands | place: USA...
GACGATAAAGAGGCGCTGGAAATTGCGAACCTTTTTATTGAGTCCGGGCCACTTGCGTATCTTGGTTCAACCAATTCTTCTCAAGCGCAGAAGAAGCCGAGAGAGGCACTCAATGCGGATCCGAAACAGGTTTTGACGAAGCTGCCGGTGGCCGTTCTTGTAAACCAGGGAACCGCCGGACCGGCTGAACTGGTTGCCGGCGCTATTGAAGACAGCCATCGCGGCCAGATAGTTGGTGTTAAGACATTCGGCACGGGTTCGATTCAAAAACTGATTCCTCTCGAGGATGGGTATGGTCTGCTGATCTCGACGGCCAAATACTTCACACCTTCCGGCAAGGAAATTCAGGACAACGAGCCGCAGGATTCCGGGATCAAGCCGACGTTGGAAATCCGCCAGAATGTGGAAGAGACCCTTGACGCGTCCGATGACCCGACCGATGCGCCGGCTCCACCAAAAGAGAAGGTCAAGGACGAAGATCGGCAGCTGAATAAGGCGATCGAAATCCTGAAAGATCCGAGCAAGATTTCAGCGACCAACAAAGCCGCGTAACCAACTGTGGGGCGGTCATCAACCGATGGGTGGTATAGACCGCCCCTACAGAATATCCAGTGATCGTTCAGCTTAATGGTGTCTCGAAGTGGTTCGGTTCACAGAACGTGCTTCGAGACGTCACCTTCCAAATCAATCCCACTGAGAAGTTAGGGCTCATCGGCGCAAATGGGGCCGGCAAAACGACGCTCCTTAAAATTGTCAGCGGTGTTTACGCGCCGGACACCGGCTCTGTAACGCGCAAATCCGGATTGCAGATCGGTACTCTCGACCAGATTCCAGAATTCCATGAACGTACTTCTGTTCTTGAAGAGGGACTGCGGTCGTCCGACTATTTGCGCCAACTGGAAGCCGAGATGCGCGACTTGGAGCACGCGATTTCAACCGAACCACGCGCGGATATCCTTGACCGCTACTCTCATATCCAGCATGAGTTTGAACTGAAGGGCGGCTACACGTATCGGGCGCGCACCGAGGCTGCGCTGCATGGAGTCGGATTTTCAAAGAACACATTCGAAAGGCCCTGCCGCAATCTTTCCGGCGGAGAGAAAAACCGGCTCGCGCTTGCAAAGCTGCTTCTGTCGAATGCGGAATTGCTGCTGCTGGATGAGCCTACAAATCATCTCGACATTCGATCGATCGAATGGCTCGAAAAATTCCTGAGGGAAACGGATAAGACAATCATTTCCGTGTCGCACGACCGGATTTTCTTGGACCGAGTCGCGAATCGCATGATTGAAATCCATGACGGCCGGATTCAAGACTATCGCGGCAACTACTCCGACTACGTCAAACAACGCGTGGAACGCCTTGCGCGGCAAGAAAAAGAATGGCAGCTGCAAACCGAATGGGTCGAAAAGCAGGAAGACTATATTCGCCGCAACATTGCCGGACAAAAAACGAAGCAGGCCCAATCCCGACGTAAGCTGCTGGCGAGAGTGAAGCCTCTGGAGAAACCCAAGAGCGTCCCGGCGACAGTGAAGTTCCGATTCACTCCTCTGGAGCGCAGCAGCCGGGCCGTGCTGGCCGCGCGCGCCCTCGCAATCGGTTACGAAGGAACGCCGCTCGTTCGGGGCATTCAATTCGAAGTGCAACGAGGAGAGCGATGGGGAATTCTCGGGGCTAATGGCGCCGGAAAAACAACACTGCTGACAACGTTAATTGGCGCACGCGCGCCTCTGGACGGTGAGTTGGAATGGAACGAAGCGCTGGAGGTGGGCTACTACGATCAACAACTACAGGATCTCGCTCCACAAGCCACGGTATTGGACGAAATCCGTGAATTGGATGTCACTGCCACGGATGGGGAGCTTCGGTCTTATCTCGCTCAGTTTTTGTTCAGTGGCGAAGATGTCTTCAAAACAGTCGCACAACTCAGTGGCGGAGAGAAATCGCGGCTAACGCTGGCGAGGATCATTTACGTTGCGCCGCAGTTGCTCGCTTTGGACGAGCCGACGAACCATCTGGACATTGCTTCACGAGAGGCACTCGAATCGGCACTCATGGAATACCCCGGGACCGTTTTGTTTGTAACGCACGATCGATATCTGGTGCAGAAAATCGCGACGCACTTGGTCTATCTCGAGAGCGGTAGAGCGTACGTATTTGACCGGCTTACTGCGTTTGAGGAATGGCTCACTGTAGGGGCGGTCTATGACCGACCAGATTCGCCGAAACAGATCATGGGCGGTCCGCCAAGCGCAAGCGCGACAGCGCGTAGCCTCAACAATAGAATGCCCACACAGGGTCTCTCGAAAAATAAGCGCGAGCAACTCGAACGAGAAATCACGGAACTGGAGAAAAAGATCGCATCTGTCGAAGAAGAAATTGCAGAGGTAGAGCTTTGTTTCCAAAATCCTGCGACCGGAGCTGACTGGGAGACGATGCACCGGCGCTACGCCGACTTGAAGGCCACCCTGGAGCACCTGTACGAGACTTTGGCAGACCGCTGGGAAATGATTGGGTAGATGCGCTAAGATCAGGGGTTCTTGTTAGCTTCGGCTTGTTCACTATGCAGCGCACTATTCGAAATATCACCGTCCGCGGCGCTCGACAGCACAACCTCAAAGGTATCAATGTCGAAATCCCTCGGAACAAATTAACGGTAATTACGGGACTCAGTGGCTCTGGAAAGTCCAGTCTTGCCTTCGACACTATTTATGCGGAAGGGCAGCGGCGATATGTCGAATCGCTTTCTGCGTACGCTCGCCAATTTCTCGATCGGCTCGAGCCGCCGGATGTGGACTCGATCGAAGGTCTCTCACCCGCAATTTCGATCGAGCAAAAAAGTGCGTCGCGAAGTCCGCGATCGACTGTCGGCACCGTCACAGAAATTTATGATTACCTGCGGCTCCTATTTTCGTCGGTCGGTGTGCCGCATTGTTATCTATGCGGCAAGCCGATTTCGAAACAGACTCCCGATCAGATTGTTCGGCACCTGAAAGCACTGCCTCAGGGCGAGCGCGTGATGATCCTTGCGCCCATCGTGCGCGGGCGAAAGGGCGAATTCAAGAAGCAGCTCGAGGCGCTGGCGAAAACTGGATACGTGCGCGGCCGCATCGACGGCGTTCTCCACAATCTCGACGAGCCCCTCCAATTGGATAAGAAGAAGAATCACTCCATTGAGGTCGTTGTTGACCGCTTGATGATCAAGAAGGACATCGAAAAGCGGTTGGAAGCTTCAATCGAACAAGCGATCAAGCTGGCAAAGGGCATCGTGCTTGTCGCCGTCGTCGACGGGGAAGAACGGCTCTACTCTGAAAAAATGGCGTGTGTCGATTGCGGTATCAGTATTCCTGCCATCGAGCCCCGCACGTTTTCGTTCAACAGCATTTATGGCGCATGCGAAGTTTGCCATGGGCTTGGCATGAAGTATGACTTCGATCCAGCGCGTATCATTAGCGATCCGTCAAAGCCCCTGCTCAACGGCGCGCTCGGTCTGTCGGATGGCTGGTGCGACGAAGACTTTGAAGAGCAAATGAAGAAGGTCGCCGCTCAACTTGGCGCGGATCTCTCCGTGCCGTTCGAGCAACTACCGCCAAAAGTCCAGAATGCGATTTTCTACGGCATTAAGGAGCGGGGGAAGCGTCTAGACGGCATCATCGATCTTCTGGACAACTACTACGGACAAGACCTGCTGGACGACGACGATTTGGCGGAAATTATGGTGACGAAGGCATGCGCTGCATGTCATGGCGCGCGATTGCGACCGGAGAGTCTTGCAGTTCGGGTCGCTGACCGAACCATAGCCGAGTTCGTATCCTGGCCTGTCGCTGATTCTTTGAAGTTCTTCGCCGGTCTGAAGCTTGGCGAACGCGACGAGATGATTGCCGGGCGCATTATTCGTGAGATCCGAGACCGTCTTGAATTTCTCGATGCTGTCGGCCTGAATTACCTCAGCCTGCATCGCGCAGCGAACACGCTATCGGGTGGCGAAAGCCAGCGCATTCGGCTTGCGACGCAAATCGGATCGAAGCTGCGCGGCGTCTTGTATGTCCTGGATGAACCATCAATTGGGCTTCACCACAAGGATAATGCACGGCTGCTCGCGACGTTGGAGGAACTGCGGGATCTGGGGAACACGGTTATCGTGGTCGAGCATGATGAAGAAACAATCCGGCGATCCGACTATGTTATCGATCTTGGCCCTGGCGCGGGCACAGAGGGCGGATATCTGGTGGCTGCGGGTACGCCGCAGACCGTCGCTGAAGCTGAGAACAGCTTAACTGGGCGTTATTTGTCGGGCCGGAGCGAAATCCCAGTGCCGCACAAACGACGATTGACCAACGGCAAATCGATCGTCGTTCGAGGCGCCTCCGAACACAATTTGCAGAACATCGATATTGCATTTCCCATCGGCTTAATGACCGTCGTAACAGGCGTCTCCGGCTCGGGCAAATCTACGCTCGTAAACGAAATCCTTTACAAAGCGCTCGCAAGAAATATCTATCGGTCCCTGGATGAGCCTGGAGCGCACAAGTCCATCGAGGGCTTGGAATTCATTGATAAGGTCATCGAAATCGACCAGTCGCCGATCGGCCGGACCCCGCGATCGAATCCAGCTACCTATACCGGGGTTTTCACGCCGATTCGCGAGCTCTACGCCATGCTGCCGGAATCTCGCGCGCGCGGATACAGGGCCGGCCGCTTCAGTTTCAATGTGAAAGGTGGCCGGTGCGAAGCTTGCCAGGGCGACGGACTTCGCAAGATCGAGATGAGCTTCCTGCCGAATGTTTATGTGGATTGCGAGGTATGCCGCGGAAAGCGATACAACAGCGAAACGCTTTCCATTCAATACAAGGGACTGTCCATCGCGGACCTGCTGAATTCAACGGTTGCTGATGCGCTCAATGTTCTAGGCAGCATTCCGCAGATTCACTCGAAATTGCAAACACTTGTCGACGTTGGATTGGGGTATATCCGGCTGGGACAGTCGGCGACAACCCTGTCTGGCGGGGAGGCGCAGCGCATCAAACTCGCAAAAGAACTCAGCCGGCGTGCGACAGGCAAGACTCTCTACATCCTGGATGAACCCACAACGGGTTTGCATTTCGATGACGTCAAGAAACTGCTCGACGTACTATGCCGATTGACAGACCTGGGGAACACGGTAATTATTATCGAGCATCATCTGGACGTTATTAAGACTGCCGATTGGATTGTGGATCTCGGCCCGGATGGGGGCGCTCAGGGTGGCCGCGTGATGGCCACGGGCACACCGGAGCAAGTCGCAAAGGGAAAAAAGTCGTATACCGGCCGCGCACTGGCAGAGGTGCTGTCGAAACCGCGATCGGCTGAAATGCAGTTGTCTGTCGGACCGGAAACAAACTCGGGCTGAAGCCTGCGCTTACGTCAAATGAAACGCGCCCCCCAACTGATCGACGACTTTGTCGCGGAGAGCCTTCGCGTTAAGACGCAGTTTTTTCAAGAAAACAGAGAACGAATCGCACAGACGGCAGAGATTATCGCCCACGGCGTACGCAACGGCCGGAAGATACTGTTTTTCGGCAACGGCGGAAGCGCGGCCGATGCGCAACATCTGGCCGCGGAAATGGTCGGCCGATTCGGGCCGGATCGTTCAGCATTGGCAGCCATGTCCCTTGCAACGGACACATCCATTTTGACAGCTGTAGGCAACGATTACGGCTATGACCACGTGTTCTCCCGGCAGATCGAAGCCTTAGGTCACGCGGGCGACACTGCAATCGCTATTTCCACCAGCGGCAACTCGCCGAGTGTGCTTCATGCACTCGATGTAGCGCGAGCAAACGGCCTGTTCACTGTGGGTTTTACCGGCGAAACCGGCGGCCAAATGACGGATCGAGCCGAGGTGTTGTTTCGCGTGCCCAGCCGGCAAACCCCGCGTATACAGGAAACACACATCCTTCTGGGTCACATTATTTGTGAACTCATTGACCGTGAACTCTTTCCGGAAGCTTATCCAACCGATTAATTGTGGATTCCGAATACCCTATAAAACTCCTCGACTTCGCCGGCATTTCCACGTACCCGCTCGAATCTCGAAAGAGCAAAGTCCACGTGGAAATGTTCGGGAAAGTCCTGGATGGATCTGAGAACGTTCTCGCATTCATATCCAAACTTCCGCACATTCTTGCGGGAGAGAGCTTACGCAATCTGATTCGCGCGATTCTTTACGCACGATCAACAGGCAAGCCGATTATCTGGGGTTTAGGTGGTCACGTTATCAAAGTGGGACTCGGTCCAGTGATCAACGATCTGCTGCGTTCAGGATTTGTGACAGGGATCGCGCTGAACGGCTCCGCTGCAATCCATGATTTTGAAGTGGCGTTGCGAGGTACGACTTCAGAAGAAGTTGAGGATCAAATCGGCCAGGGCCGCTTCGGGATGGCGCGCGAAACCGGCGAGTACATGAATGCCGCCATTCAGCAGGGTGCGGCCAGCGGCGTTGGATTGGGTGAAGGTTTGGGAAGGTTCATCGCCGCCGGCGCCAAAGAAGGCATCCTGTTCCAGTATCTTCCCATGAGCATTCTGGCAGACGCGTATGCACTCAAGGTCCCGGTAACTGTTCATGTGGCGATTGGCACGGACATCATTCACGCGCACCCCCAAGCCTCGGGCCAGTCTCTCGGCGAAACGACATATCATGATTTCCGGTTGTTCTGTAGTATGGCGAGGGAGCTGGATGCAGGGGGAGTTTACCTGAACGTGGGCTCCGCCGTCGTCTTGCCGGAGGTTTTCCTGAAAGCCGTAACTGTCATCCGCAACCTGGGCCATCGCCTGGAAGAGTTCACGACGGCGAACCTCGATTTCATTCAGCACTACCGGCCAACGCAGAATGTTCTAAAACGGCCAACGCAGACTTCCGGTCAGTCCATCGCTTTGACTGGTCACCACGAAATCATGATTCCCCTAATTGCGGCGGCACTGAAAGGTTCAGCAGCCATCCCATAATGTTGCAGTCTCTTCCTAATCCGGAACCGGGAATCAGCGCCGGGGAACCGCGCAATCGTTGGGCCGTTATCGACCTGATGGTGTTCGGCTTCTTCTTTCTGGTTATGCTTATTGTCATCGCGCCGCTGGCCAGATTGCCGGTGATCTACGCGATCTTGCTCCAGGGTGTTTTCAACGTCGCGCTGGTTAGTTTCATCGCCGGCTGGATCCGCATCGTGCGGCGCAGTTCGTTCGTGGAATACATCCACTTCTTCCGGAACCGCACATTTTCTATTCGGTCGCTTATCATACTTGGTGCGAGTTCGGCATTATCTGTACTTCTCGTATCCGCACTTTTGCCTTCCAGCGGTCAGACACCTCTGGAAAGACTCCTGACTTCCAGAAGCGCGATTTTGATGTTTGCAGTGTTTGGAGTGGCTGTCGCACCGATGTTGGAAGAAATTATTTTCCGCGGATTTCTCTTCAAAGTCCTTTGGGAAATCGGTGGGTCCAGAGCAGCCATTCTAGTCACGGCTGCGCTATTTGCCTTGCTTCATGCCGGACAACTGGCAGGCAACTGGTGGAGTGTGATCCTGATTTTCATCGTCGGCTGCATTCTTTCCGTCGTGCGCCACCGATCGAATTCCATCATTCCCTCATTTGTAGTTCACACATCCTACAACGCGACGCTTTTCGTTTTGTTCGCCATCAGTACACTGGCGCAGAAAGCCGGCAAGTAGGTGCAGCATTAACCGGCGCCTATGATACGTAGCGTTCGTAAAGAGTCGTGCGCTGGCGAGGAATAAAACCGGCATCGTGAATGATGCGGCGCAGTTCAGTATCATTTGCGCGATGCCGGGCACCGGCAGCACTGATCACGTTTTCTTCGATCATAATGCTGCCCATGTCGTTAACACCGAATCGGAGCCCGACTTGGCCGACTTTCAACCCAACAGTGAGCCACGACACTTGAATATTCGCGATATTGTCCAGGTAAATGCGGCTCAGCGCGAGCATCCTCAGATATTCCGCCGCCGTCACTTCCGGCAAATTCCGCTGGCCTAGTTCTGTATTTTCCGGCTGGAATATCCAGGGAATAAACGCCGTAAAACCGCCTGTCTCGTCTTGCAAGTCACGGACGCGCTGGAAGTGCGCGATCCTGTGATGAATGGCTTCTCCCACGCCCATCATCATGGTGGCAGTGGTCCGCAGGCCCAAGCGATGCGCTTCGCGATGGACCATCAACCATTCCTCCGTCTTGCATTTCAGCGGACTGATCTCGTTCCGGATTTCATCATCGAGAATCTCGCCGCCGCCGCCTGGCATAGAATCAAGACCTGCGGCCTTCAAGCGGGAAAAAACATCAGCGACGGTCATTTTCGAGACGCGCGCGATATTCAAGATTTCGGGTGGCGAAAAGCAATGGCAGTGGATCGGATACCGTCCTTTGATTCCGGCCAGAAGGCGCTCGTAATAATCGATTTTCAAATCCGGGTGTACGCCGCCTTGCATAAGAATTCCGGTCCCACCGAGGGCCACCGCCTCCTCGATTTTTTTGTAAATGACATGATCGGGTAGAACGTAAGCCTCGGGATCCCCCTTGACTCGATAAAACGCGCAGAAGGTACAAAATTCTTTGCAGACATTCGTGTAATTGATATTCCGATCGATGATGTAGCTGATGACGTCGTCTGGGTGGAGGCGCTGTCGAATCTGGTCCGCGCATGTGGCCAGATCGAGGAGATCGGCCGTTTCAAAAAGTCGGGCCGCCTCTTCTGAACTCACCCGCGCGCCGTCTGCGGCGGATTCCAAAATTGTTTCTATGCTTCTCATAGGAATTGTAGGCTCCGGACCGACTTGAGCGCGCCAATTTTAGCAGCTTTCTCATAGAACAACTGCAGCGCTTCAAGGCATGAGCGGTCCATGTAGTAATGCACGTTCCTTTGGAGGTACGCCTGGATGAATTCTTTCTTGATTTGAAGCAGTTCGCCGTACTTTTCCGCGATTGTTGGAATACTGGCAACGCCCAAATCACGTGAGGCTTTTAATATATCCACCAATCCGGCATCTTTGAATCCTTCGCGCACCGCCCAAAATGCAAAAACAAAGGGCAATCCGGTCAGAAATCGCCATCGTTCGGCCAGATCGAATATCTCCAGAGGCTCGGAACCGAAGCGCAAGAGCGGTTTTTGCCGTTCAGCATTGGGTTGGGCGTTCTGCTCCATGAACTTCAGCGCATTGTCGCCGATAAGAAGGGCCGCATCATTTTGCGCCAGCATATGTGTCAGGTTCGGCTCAGCGGGTCTGAAATCCGGATGAGTGTGGTAGAACTCATCGAAGATGATTCTCGCCAACGCAACGGATGTGCGCGAACCACTGTCGCAGGCCACCGTCTTTACTTTCCACAGCGGCACTACGCTCACGAGTATGACGCTTCGCACCTGGTATAGTGCGGCCACAGCAGGGCCCGGCACAATGCGCGAACCTTTTATGCGTTGGAATTCAATGGACGGAATCAGGCCGATATCGACGCTTCCCTTCGCCAATTGTTCGGCACACTCGGCCGGCGTGCTTAATACCGGATCGAAGCTTTCTTTCTGAGGACCTTCCAGGATTCCCCACGCCAGTGGAACAGCGTTGAGGTACTTAACGATCGAGATCTTATTCTTCGCCATCTTTCCTTAGCGTCGGGGATGCCGCGCAAGGAATATTCTACGTGATGTCGAACTCCCGGAACATGTACTGATAAAACGGGTCATTGATGTACAACTTGACCCAATTCAAGCCGACGACGCATTGCTCGAATTGCTGCGACAGCTTCCTGTAAACCGTCGTAGAACGGGGCGAGTAGGAATCCATTTCTGCCACGATTGTGTAGGAGCGGCGGCCCGCTTCGGCGTAGTAGTCGGGACTAACAGTCCGATGGCCATAGGTGAGGCTTTCAGGAAACAGTCCGAGATTGAAAAGTGTGACATCGCCCACCTGTTTATAGTAATCCCGCCGCCGTTCGGGCGACATTTCATTGCTCGCTTGCGTGAGCATGTCAAA
>Ga0066710_100008463_pt1 | contig 10011 bp, 12 predicted proteins | sample GraSoiAngelo_159_FD_79666 | JGI IMG/M metagenome (GOLD analysis project Ga0066710, IMG submission 79666) | Grasslands soil microbial communities from the Angelo Coastal Reserve, California, USA - 14_1009_16_40cm | ecosystem: Environmental > Terrestrial > Soil > Grasslands | place: USA...
GATCTTCGCGGAGTTGACGGAAGGTTTGGCCGTGGTGGTCCCACCGGCTGAACGCCAGGGTCACACACCGCGCCCCCGCTTCGACGAGGCGGCGGGCGACGAGGAAGTTGCTCGTAAGCCGCGGGCCGCCGTCGTCGCGGTTGCGGTTCTCGCCCTTGCCGTAAGCCTCGACGATTCTTCCGTCTTCCTTGCTCAGGTCCAGGGCTTCGGCCAGCCGGCTGCTCGTGAGTACGCCGAAGGCCTGCTCGTTAAATGTGTCGAGTCCCTGCATCAACCCGCTGGCGTCGACGTCGCGGCGGAACTTGTCGAGGCTGCCGAGCAGCGCGCGGCGGTCGGTCAACCGGTCGAGCGTCACGCCATTGAGCACCATGTCGGCCTTGCCGTTGCCGCTCGGCTTGAACGGCGCGTGCGACGTCCCGAGGAACCCGGGCGAGCCATTATCCGCCCAGGGCATGTGACCCATCGGCGGCGCGAGTCCCACCGACGGCGGGATGTACGGATTGGTCGGCCCCTGCAACTTCGAGAGCACCGACCCGATGCACGGCCAGCCGCCGGGAGGCATGTTGCGGTTAGTCCGGCCGGTGAGGCACTGGATCGCGTCGTGCCCGCCGGTGGCGCCGACGATTGAGCGGATCAGGGCCATGCGGTCCATCATCCGCGCCAAGCGCGGCAGGTGCTCGCAGATTTCGATGCCGGGGACGTTGGTGCGGATCGGCTTGAACTCGCCGCGCACTTCCAGCGGCGCATCCGGCTTGAGGTCAAAGATGTCCTGGTGCGCCGGCCCCCCCGGCAGGAAGATCATGATGACGGCCTTGTGCGACTTGCCCGGCGTCAGGCCCGATTGCGCCTCGGCGCGCAGGAGCTGCGGCAAGGTGAGCCCGCCGAGACCGAGCGCGCCGATCTTAAGAAAGTTGCGACGAGAGACGCCATCGCAGAACCGCGATCGGCTGCCGAGAATCGTCAGCATCCGTTCTCCTTCCCGCCCCCATACCGGCACCACCGCCGGCCGAATCAGACCTTCCTCCCCCTGACTACCCTGCTGGTGCGCGGCTTGTTGAACCTATCGGCCAGCCATCCACCCCTCCCCCAACAGCTCCCCACCACCAAACCAACCGCCTCGCGGCCAATGGCGGCCAATACCGGCCAATCGCCATCTTTCGCGATTCTCAACCGACTCAACCCCAGCCGTATCTAACTCCTACCCGAGCCAAGACCAGACCCAAACGGCCCGTCGCAGCCGCCCCACAAACCGCCCAAACCGCCACGTCAACAAACCGCATTTCGTACAGCGCGCTCACGCGTGCCGCCTCCCGCCCGGCCGCTTCAGGTTCCGATCCGCCCTTTTTCCCCCGCGTGAGAGGACAAATCCTCCCCGCCCGCCAGACGTGGACGGAGGTGGCTCGACCCCGTAACCGCCAGCGGCGCGATCGATCTGGCGAGAATGACTATTTGTCTTACCCCTTTGTCCTGGCCTGCACGATTCTTCGCCTCGTCACCCCCTCGCGATGTTACAATCCCCTTGTTCCGGGAATGGCTGGCAAACCTGGCCGTGTGGCCATGCCAGTTGTCCCCATTTGCCCGGCGGCCGAGCCGCCGGACGAAGGGGCCTCGAAGGCCCCAGGGAGGTTGCATGTTCAAATGGTTAGTTTAGCCGGTCAGGCAACGGTCCAACCTGCGCCGGCGGTAACGGGAAAGACCCTATGCAGAACAACAATGTCCCAGCGGACACGCCGCTCGATGCGTTCGTCCGGGAGATGGCGGACTGCGGATTCGATTATGAGAAGAGGATCGGGCACGTCAACATCCACATCGTCCCGCACCGCGTGACGAACAGACCCCTTGTCATCACCGTGAACCGAGGCGTTGTCGCCGCCGCTTATGTCGAACAAGCCCGTAAAATCTGCCGCCAGCTCAAGGGCGAAGCGGGACCGTCCCATTGATCCGCACGTCGTGCGGCGCGCCCTGAAGCTGGCCGCGGGGTACGAGATCCGGGTGGAGCCCAACTCGCGCGGCTACGTCGGCACGGTCGCGGACCTGCCCACGGTCTTCGGCGTCGGCCCGTCCGAAGCCGCGGCCCTGGCCGACGCCCGCCGCCACCTCGCTTGGGCCCTGGCATACCTGCTCGACTCCGGCCGCACCCTTCCGCTGAAACGCTAGCGTCACTATGTCAAGCGCACTCGCCGGGACACGCGAACGGTGAGTCCATCACGGTACCCGGCATCGACAGCGACGGAATTACGGATCGGCGACCTGTCCAAGCGGCAGGCGTCGGCGTTGAAGCGACTGGCAGAGCGCATGGGCCTTTCGGCTGTCGATTACGTCAAGCAGCTGATCGAAGACGACTTGGCCCTGGACCAGAAGGCACGGAGCTTGTCGATGGAGGAATTGGCCGCACCATTCCGCAAGGCGCTGAACCGGAAGCCCCGTAAAGCGGACGGGTGAAGATCACTCCCTCACGCTCACCCGCTCCCAGAGCTGCGACTCGACCTTTTGGAAGCCGGAGAAGCTCTTGTCCAGCTTGTCCACCAGCGCCTGGAGCGGCTTGCCGTCGACGTCCTTGCTCGCCAGGGCGTCGCGCAGGGCGGTGGCCGCGTCGGTCATGTCGTTGGCGCCTTCGGCGAATTGGCGCGCCGAGTCGTAAAGGTTGAGATTGGCCATCTCGCCCTTGCCCGGTTTGTAGAGCAGCCGCCAGGGCCTGCGGCGGATTTCGCTGCTGGCGGCCTTGAGGTTGTCGCCCGTCGTCTTGATCGACGCGACGATCGCGTCGAGCCGGCTGCGGTTGCCGACGATCACCGACCGAGCCCCGGCGCTGAGGTCCTTGGCGTTGGCCACGGTCGCCTTCACGTCATCGAGGGCACCCTGCACCTTGTCCATCGACGTCTGAATTTTCGTCAACAGGGCGTTGGCCTTCTCGAACGTCTCCGGCAGCTTTTCCTTTACCGTCCCGGTGGCCGCGTTGAGGTTGGCGAAGGTGGCCTTCAAGTCGCCCTTGCCCTCGCCGAGCAGGTCGCGGGCGTGAGTCATCGTCTCCCCGGCCCGGTCGGCGATGACGGCGTACTTCTCGTAGGCGGGGTCGACCTTCCCGCGCACCTGCGCGATCGTGCCGGTGGCCTCGTCGGCCGTCTTCTTGAACGCGGCGACGGTGTCGGCGAATTTGGTCTCGCCGAGCTGCGCCAGGAGGTTGCTCTTGGGATCGGGCACTCCGGCCAGGGCCGAGCCTTCGGGGATCGGCTTGCCGCCGCCCAGGTCCGTGACGTTGAGCACGGTCGCGCCGGTCAGTCCGCTCTGCACGCCCACTTGCGCGCCCTCGCGGAAGACGTACTTCTTCGGAAGCGAGAACCTGACCATCAGCGCCGGCTCCTTGCCTGCGGCGCCGGCTTCGACGTTAACGGGCTCGATCGTCAGGACGCTGCCCACCTTAAAGCCCCCCACCCGCGCGTCGTCCCCGACGCGCAGGCCACCCAGGTCGTCCGACAGCTTGAAGCGCACCGCCTGCACCTTCGTCGCCTCGGCGAAGTGGCCGAAGTCCTTGATCGCCACCACCACCGCGAGCGCCAGAATGGCCGCCACCACGATGAACGTGCCCGCTTTCAAGGCGTTACGGTCTTTGTTCATTGCACGTCCTCATCAGAAGACCAAGCACAGAGCACACAGAGGCAGGGAGCACACAGAGCAAGGCAGAAGAGGAGCAAGAGAACACGGATTGCTTTCCTGCTCTCTGTGTGCTCCGTGCCTCTGTGTGCTCTGTGCAAAGTTTTTTCAAACTTCACCGCCCAACAAATCGACCTCATAGCCGCCCGCCCGGCGGCGGTCGGTCAACGGGCCCTCGGTCAGGCCGTGGACGAACTGCTTGACGAGCGGGTCGGTCGAGTCGCGCATCTCCTCCGGCGTGCCCGAGACGATGAACTTGCCCCGGTCCAGCAGCACCATCCGATCGGCGATGCGGAAGGCGCTGTCCATCTCGTGCGTCACCACCACGCTGGTTACGCCCAGCTTGTGGTTCAAGTCCAGGATGAGCTGGTCGATCTCGGCGCTGGTTACGGGATCGAGCCCGGCCGAGGGCTCGTCGTAAAACAGGATCTTGGGGTCCAGCGCGATCGCCCGGGCCAGCCCGGCCCTTTTTTTCATCCCGCCCGACAGCTCGGCCGGCATCTTGTCGGCGTGCTGGCGAAGGCCGACCAGCTCGAGCTTGATCTTGACCATGATCTCGATGGTCTCTTCCGGCAAATCGGTGTGCTCGCGCAGCGGCAGGGCGACGTTGTCGGCCACCGTCATCGAGTTGAACAGCGCCCCGCTCTGGAACAGCACGCCGATCGAGCGGCGGTATTCGTCCAGCTCCAGCGGCGTCATGGCCCGCAGCGACCGCTCGCCGCCGCCCTCCATGCACCCGACCAGCACGTCGCCGCCGTCGCAGCGCACGTTGCCGATCATCAGCCGCAGCAGCGTCGACTTGCCCGACCCCGAGCCGCCCAGGATCACCAGCGTTTCCCCCTGGCGCACGTCCAGGTTAATCGCGTCCAGCACGGTTCGCGTGCCGAAGACCTTGGTGACGGAGGAGACTCGGATGGCAGAAGACATAGAGGTCAGAGGTCAGAGAGCAGAGGTCAGAGAGCAGCGGTCAGAGGTCAGAGAGCAGAGAACAGAGGTCAGAGAGCAGGGGGTCAGGAAGGAAGTTTCTCTCCTGACCTCTGACCTCAAACCTCTAACCTCTAACCTCTGACCTCTCTCAAAGCCCCATCGCGTAAAACGCCGCGGTGAAAATCAGGTCGACGACGATCAGGGCCACGATCGTGTAGACGACGGTGCGGGTGGTGGCCGCGCCGACGCCTTGGGCGCCGCCGGTGACGCTCAAACCCAGGTAACACGCCAGGCTGCTGATCAGCATGCCGAACACGCCGGCCTTGATGAGTCCCGTGTAGAAGTCGTCCAGGTCGATCGCGTCGAATGTGTGGCGCAGGTACTGGTCGCTGGTGATGCCGAGCGACGCGGTGGCCACCGCCAGCCCGCCGAAGACGCCCATCAGGTTTCCCACGACCGCGACGCAGACCATCATGACGATCGTCGCCACGACGCGCGGCAGGACGAGGAAGCGCACGGGGTCGATGGCCTGTGCCTCGAGGGCCTCGATTTCCTCGGAGACGACCATCGTCCCCATCTCCGCCGCGATGCTCGCGCCGGCGAAGCCGGTGAGGACGATGGCGCTCACCAGCGGCCCCAGCTCGCGGAAGATGGCGAGCGAGACGATGTCGGAGACGCGGTCGAGCGCGCCGTAGTCTTTGAGCGTCGGGGCGATCTGGAAGACGAGGATCGCGCCGATGGAGCCCAGGACGATCGAGACAATGGGGATGCTGCGGACGCCGACCCGGACCATCTGGGCGAACAGGTTGCGCCATCCCATCCGCCGCCCGCGCTTGGAAAACAGCCCCCGGCGAACCGCCCCCGCGGTGTCGCGCAGCAGGTAGCCCAGCCCGCCGATGAACTCCAGCAGGCCGATGGCGCCGGCGCCGATGGCAGAGATGGGGCGGGTGAGATTCATTGAGAGAGTGGTGGAGTGGTTGGGTGGGGGAGTGGGGGAGTAAAGGCCAAGTAAGCCCGCCTTGTGTTACTCCACCACTCCACCACCTGACCACTTCATTTCTTCGCCAGCGCCTCCGCCTCATCCTTCGCAATCACAAAAATCGTCCCCAGCCTCGCGATCTCGATCAGCCCCTGGACGCGCGGCTGGAGGTTCGTGAGGTAGACCCGGCCGCCGAGCTTGCGGAGCTTCTGGAGCGTCTCGACCAAGACGGCCACCGCGCTGGAGTCCATGTACGGCACCTCGGCCAGATTAAGGACCAGGCGCTTGGGGGCGTGGCGGGACAGGATCAAGAACAGCTCGCTGCGCAGCTCGGGGCTGTTGTTCAAGTCGATCTCGCCGCGCGCGGCGACGATCACGGCGTCGCCGTCCTTGCGGGCCGAGGGGACGAGGGGGGTGGTTGTTTTCAGCATTTCCAGGGGCACAGCCTGTTCCGGGTTACCGAGTATTCGATACGCCGCGTCCACAACCCATCAACGGCACAATGACCGGCGTGCTGAAGCACACCCTACTTTAGCCCTGCTCTTTTCCGCTTCGTGAGCGTCAGCAGCATCCCGTCCGGCTGGGGCGAATAGACCGAGTCGTCCACCAGGCAGCGGATGCACACCATGCCCAGCCCGCCGGGCTGCGACGGGTCCTGCTTGGGCCGGACCGATTCCGGGTTGAATCCGCTGCCCCAGTCGCGGAGCGTGATGGTCACGTCACCGGTCCTGGCATCGCAGTGGCCGCGGACGGAAACGGGCTTATCGGTCGCGCCGGCGTAGGCGTGGCGGGTGATGTTGGCCATCGCCTCGTTGACGACCAGACCCACGTCTCCGGCCGCGGCTTCGCCCAGCCCGCATCCGATGCAGAACGCCTCGCACGCGTGACGCACCGTCGCAAGATTCGCCGGGTCGCTGGTCACGTCGAGGCGAAGGTCGGGCGGCACGCCCTTGGCGCCGGGGCGGCCCTTCGATTGTGGGACGGCACGATTCGCCATTGCATTGACAAGGTGACCAGGTGAGGGGGTAACAAGGTGAAGAAGGCGGGGGTCCCAGTCGCCCCTGCCTTTTGGTCACCTTGTCACCTTGTCACCTTGTCACCGTGTCTCCTGTCTTGTCCCCGCGCCTCGAGCCACTCGCGCCAGCGCCGCACGGCCGGCTCGCGGCGCTGCTCGTCGGCGTAGTAATCATAGCCGAACCGCTGGCCGGTGATACGCTCCAGCCCGCTGATGGCGTAGAACCGGACGGCGGGGTCGTCGCTGTCCAGGTCCGCGACCAGTTGCCGCAACGCGTTTCGGTCGCGCTTCCTGACCGCGTTCTTAATGGCTGGGATCTTGACCGACGGGTCCGGATCGGTGACCACCAGGGGCCCGCGCGGCGCGGTGCAGCCCGCCGCCAGCGCGACGCCGAGAAGGCACGCGGCGCAAACGACCCATCGGCATCTCGACTGGTAACTCCACACCCGCTCGCCCATCGCCCTCGCTGCGCCGACCTCCGCCCGTTCACCGGCATCTATCGTCGGCTGTACGGAGGGTGCTGAAGCAAATCGCAAGGTCGGCGGCACGCCGGATCTGAGAGAGTTGCGCTACGGGTTGCGGTAAGACTGATAGCCCTGATCATATCGGCCGGGCGCGGAGTCGGGGACGCCGGAGATAGTGCGCCGCCGTGACTGGTAGCGGTCCTCGCCGGGGTATCGCCCGTGCGGGTAGATTGGAAGGTCAGGCGTGGTGCGGAGGTGGGGACTGTAACCGAAGGGACTCGGGGGAATTACGACGGTCCCGCCGCCGCCGAACGGTGGCATCGGTCTGTAGCTCGGTTGTCGCGTAGACGACTTCGCGAAAGCGACGAGGCAGAGCCCCACGAAGAGGAGGGTCGAGAGACGTCGCCCGGAGGGTCTCGGTGCAAGCGTCGGCCGACTCTGTGGGGCCTTGCCATACGCACTGCCAGCACACGCCCCCGCCAGCGGCGTCCCGCACCGCCGGCAGAACGCCGCCGACCGCGGCACCCGCTTTTCGCACCGAGGACATCCAATCAGGTCTGACATCGCCCCGTCACCTTGGAGCCCCACAGGCAGCTCCTCGGAATTATACCAAGCGGCGGCTATCCGCGGCAGGGTCGGGTCCGATAAAACGACGGGACACGGGCCGGCGCCCGCGTCCCGTCGATCCCGTGCGCCCGGCCGCCGCCGGGTGTCATTGCTGCCCGCCCTGCTGGTTGCTGGACGAGCCGGGGGTCTTCGAGTCGGTCGTCCCAGCGCCGGTACCGGTCCCGCGGCGGGTACCGGTGTCGGTGCTGCTGCGATCAAAGGTGGAATCGTGGCCGCTGCGATCCGCCGGGCTGCTGGCACGCTCGCGGGCGCCGGCGGTCTGGGCCTGGGCGGCCTCGTCCCAATTGGCCAGCTCCTGCGCCTGGCGCAGGTGCTGCTGGAGCTTGGGCAGGGTCTGCCGGGCGAACTGCTTGAGCTGCGCGTTCTGGGACTGGCGCGACGCGTCGCGGAACTTGAGAACCGCGATCGTGTGCCCGGCGACGTTGCCATAGACGTACGCTCTGTCAAACTCCTCGCCCTGCATCTGCTTCAGCTCCTCGAGCATCGCCTGCTGGGGCGGCTTGAGCTGCTCCGAGACCGGAATGCCCGCCTGCTGGGCAATCTGCTGGAGCTGCTTGCTGGTTTGCTCGTGGTCCTGGAGCAATTGCTTGGCGAACTCCTTGATCTGATCGTCCTGGGCCTGCTGCTCGGCGAGCTGCGCCGCCTGGATCTCAAACTGGTCCATTCCCGCGACACACTCGACGAACTTCTGGTCCATTTCCTTCGAGCTCTGCCCGCGCGAGGCCAGCCCCTGCCCACGGGCGCCGATTCGGCCCTGGTTCTGTCCGGCACGAGCGCCGGCCGTCCCGGCCGAATCGCTCTGGTCGCTGCTCTTGGCCGAGGTGGAGTCGCCGCGATTGGCGCTGCTGTCGGCGCTGCGGTCTGCACTGCGGTCGGTGCTCTTGTCGTTCTTGTTAATGCTGCTGTCGCTGTTGCTCTGGCGGTCGGCGCTTTGCTGCGCCATTGCGCCCTGGCCCAGGAGCATCATGCCCGCCAGGCCGGCCACGGTCAGGAACATGTTTCGCTTCTTCATACTCGCCACCTTTCAACTTCAAAGTGCTTTCCGATCCGATCGGGTTGTCGCTCTTCGTCCGTTACTCGTCCGCGTGATCAACGCGTCATGCTCGTCTGGCGTCGCCAGCGCGCCACCTCCTTTCCTCAGCAGAATAGCCCGTTCACTCGGTCTTCCGGCGGGACAGCACCGCGCCCGTGCGCCGGGGGCCGCGCGTGTCGCGCGGGCCGCCGGAAAGGGTTTGCTCACGGTCGCCGCCATCACCCCGCCCTACGCCGGCGGCCATCGCGCGGCAGGACTCGGCGCAGTGCCGGCACGTGTCGGCCAGCGCCTTCATCCGCAGGTCGTCGCTCATCTCGGCACAGTCGTCGGCGCAGGCCTGACAGACCGCTGCACACGCGGCACACGTGTGCGGGTGTAAATCCGACGCACGGATCATGAACGCCGCGCTGGTGAGACAGATGTCGGCGCAGTCCATCAGCAGTCGCAGGTGCTCCGGCCGCGCGTGCCGCCCGCCCTGCTTCATGCAGTAGGTGAGCGTCTGGAGGCAGGCGCGGTGACAGTCCTGGCAGTTCTGGATGCAGACGAGCATCTCCTCGCTGTAGTCGTCGGTGACCAGGGGCCGTGTACGGGTCATGAAACACTCCACCTTCCCCGCCAGCGAATCCGGCCGGCCGGGGATTTCGGGCACAGCAACGCCGGTGCCGCCACGACCTTTCCGGCGTCACGTGTACCTACGCGTCCTCAGTTCAGGCCGCAGTAAGAGGCGACGTGTCTATCACTAAGACCCACAAAGGGGAGGGGTGAAAAAACCTGAAGGCGACCTCGGAGAAAACGCATGCGTGGGGGCCGAAATCAACGCCCGTCGCTGGCAAATTGTCGCTTCAGCTTCGCGACCTCGATGTCCGCCTGTCGCGTCGGCTCCGGGACGCGGTATTTCGTGCAGCACGCGATCGTCAGCGCCGCCGCGGAAGCGAGGTCAACCATGTGCCCGATGCTGATGAACAGGGGACGCGTATTGGCCCGCGTTCGGAGCACCAAGCCGATTTGCTCGCCCTGGTCCATCAGCGGCGAAACTGAACCGGCCCCAGCAGCCGGTTCGTCGTACGTGCCGATCAGCCGGCTCTTGGCCACGCCGATGCCGGACACGTCCAGCACGATCGACGTGTGCGACGCGAACCCGCACCGCCGCGGGTGAGCATAGCCTTGGCCGTCAAAACAGATAGCGCCGAACTCATGCCTGAGCGACTTGATCGCCTGGAGCACCGCTGGGCCTTCGCGGAAGCTCAGGAACGTGGGAATGTACGGGTACTCAACCGGACGAGTGGCGTGAACGATCCCGACCACGCGCCGCGCC
>Ga0066710_100008466_pt1 | contig 10010 bp, 7 predicted proteins | sample GraSoiAngelo_159_FD_79666 | JGI IMG/M metagenome (GOLD analysis project Ga0066710, IMG submission 79666) | Grasslands soil microbial communities from the Angelo Coastal Reserve, California, USA - 14_1009_16_40cm | ecosystem: Environmental > Terrestrial > Soil > Grasslands | place: USA...
CAAGTCGACTCCAGGGTAAGACTTCGCTCTCAGCGGCTCAAGAAAACCTGCACCCAATTCCCCGTCTCGACCGGCGGGTAGAATAAAGCGTCATTTATCTTGTGGACGCAAGATGTTCGACCGATTCGACGATTCCTCACGGAAGACCATGGCCTTGTCCTACTGGGAAGCCTGTAGATTAGGCCACAGGTGGATTGATGTGGAGCACATTTCACTTGCGCTCCTCCAAGGCGGTGCCGTCGCTTGGATCCTCTCGAAGCTGGGGGCCAGTCTCTCGTCTCTCCGGGATGAGATCGAGGACCGTTTGCCCGAGAGGCAAGCGTGGTTCACCGCCCTGGGTCAACTGCCGTTCACGCCGCGTGCCAAGAGAGCCCTTGAAAGTGCTTTTGCTGCCTCCAATGAGTTGCGCCACCGCACCGTCACTCCCATGCACTTGTTCCTGGGGATTCTCTCTCTGGAGACAGACAGTATCGCCGCTCAGAGCCTGGTTGCTCTTAACATCACCTACGATGCCGTCCGCCGGGAAACCATCCTCTTCCACGAGAATTCCAATCTGCTCCGCGAAGCTCAAACCTTCCGTCCAAAGCTCACCAGGCGGCAACTTTTTTCCGAACCTGCCTGGAGGTCGCTGAGAGCCTTGAGCGTTTTTTGTTTGTTCATCGGCGGGCTACTTTCCCTCTCCGGACAAGACATGGCTCTTCTTGACATTTTTGGTCTCCCCGTCACCTCCCGAGGTGTCGGCGAGCTGCTTATGGCGAGCGCGCTCGTCTTGGCCCTACTGGCCTTCCGTTCGCGGCCGCGCCGACGGATCGAGCGGGCAACAGCGCGACCGAGCCCAGATGGTTAGAAAATCCGCCGCCTCACCGATCCTACCGCGGCTCCAGGCCGATCGGCTCCTCGAGCTTCTCCAGCACGACGCCCGCTCGAGCGAGGGCGTCCTTGAGCTGCGAGCTGTACTTGACGCCGGCCTCTTTGATGGCGAAGCGGAAGATGTGGCTCACTGGCGCGCCAAAGGTCAAGATGACCCGATCATCCTGGATCTCGAAGTGGCGCAGGTAGACGAGGTGCTGGCCGAGGAGCGCCGCGGGGCCATCGTTCGGGGCGGAGGCGCTCTTGGCGGAGGTCGCCTCGGAGATGGCGGCATCCTGTACCCTGTCCCAAGACGCTCGCGTCATCGGGAGGTCGATCTCGATCCCCTCGTCAACCTGGTAAAGCCACGGCTCGCCGCTTCCTGCTCGCTGGCACCAGAGAAGGCGCGTGCGGTCATCGAGGAGGGGCGTGCGCTCGGCGAAGTCCTCCTTGGACGCCTCCTCCAGAAGCGCCTTCGAGAGTTGGCGGTTAAAGCAGTCAACGGCCCTTGAAGCGTTTGCCAGCCGAAAACGCTGGAAGCCCGCGAGCCTCTCGGCCTCGTCCAGGAAAAGCCCCCAATCAAGGAGCGATACGCCGGCCGCGACCTGAGCAACGTCGGCGTCGTCCCCCGAAAAGGCCGGATCGTCGAGGTCGTAAGTTCCCCACGGGCTTGCAAGCGCGCGTTGCCCCCCCAGCAAGCGGCGGACGATCGACGCAGCCTCATCCACGGTCTTCTCCTTCTCGTCGCTCGCCGTGATGCCCTTGTAAACAAGGAGGAGGTCCCACGAGTCCGCCGCGGCGTCGTAACGGAGCAGTACTTCCTGCTCCACGTACTGGATGGCGCAACCGCTCAGGGGGAAAAGGGCAAGAAGGGCCAGGGGGGCGAATCGTTTCATGGGGTCATCCTCCATTTCATGGACATCTTCATAAGAAGGGGAAAGCGGTGCGAGACCGAACAAGCCACGTCTCTCGCCTTTCCGGATCCTTGCTGATCCTTGACCTTCCCTCCCGTAAGGTTTGAGATGTTCAAGAGATGGAAAACGCGCCGTCAGAGACCGTGCAGCTCCTCCTCCGCTGGCACGAGGGTGATCGCCAAGCGCTCAACGCGCTCCTCGAGCGGGACCTGCCCTGGATCGAGAGCCACGTGCGGAGCCGCCTCGGGCCTCTCCTCAGGGCCAAGGCGGAAACGCACGACCTCGTCCAGGAGGCGGTCCTTGAGTTCCTGCGCTACGGCCCCCGCTTCCTCATCGAGGACAAGAATCACTTCCGCGCTCTCCTTGTCCGCATCGTGGAGAACGTGATCCGCGCCCAGCACGACCGCTTCACGGCAGCCAAGCGCTCGCTCCATCGAGAAAGACCCCTCGCGAGCGACAGCGTCCTCCGGCTCGATCCCGCGGCGAATGGCGCGCGCCGTCCGAGCGAGGCGGCGGAGGCGGAAGAATGGCAAGCGCTCGTGCGTCTTTCCCTGGAGCTTCTGGATGCGGGTGAACGCGACATCATCCTCCTGCGCGACTGGGATGGCCTTTCCTTCGAGGAGATCGGAACGAGGCTAGGAATCGCCGCGGACGCCGCCCGCATGCGGTACCATCGCGCTGTTTCGCGTCTTTCCTCGAGTGTCCTGCGCGTTCGGCAGGGGAGGATCGCGGAGCTTCTCGCGGATCCGCCGTGTCCGAGTTGAAAGAGACCGACGCAGATCCTCAAGGGAACGAGGCGGCCGACACCTACGTGGTCGATTACCTGGCGCAGGCGGAAGAGGGGCGAGCCCCGGAGCTCGATCGCTACCTGGAGCGCGTGCCGCCCGCCTACCGCGAGGTCTGCCGCGAGCGCATCCAGACCGCATCGAGGGTCCGCGGCGTGCTGTCCCAGCTCCGCCAGGGGGCAAATCGAGCCGAGAAAGAGGCTCCAGTGGTGAAGGGCTTCCGCATCGAAAGGGAGATCGGCCAGGGCGGCCTCGGCAAAGTCTACGCCGCCTGGGACGAGGTTCTGGAGAGGCGCGTCGCCCTCAAGGTGCTCCGGCGCGGCACGGCCGCGGATCTGCGCGCCCGCATCTTGAGGGAAGCGCGCCGCGCGGCGGCCTTTCAGGATCCCGCCATTGTCACGATCTTTTCCGTCGTGGACGAGGGCGAGTACCCGGCGATCGTGATGGAGCACGTCGAGGGATATCCCATTGACAGGGGGGCGGCGAGCCTGACCTTCCGCCAAAAGGCGAAGCTGCTCCAGGCGGTGGCGCGGGCGCTCGCGATGGCGCACGAGCGCGGCATCATCCACCGCGACTTGAAGCCGGAAAACGTCCTCATCACGCCGGAGCTGCGTCCCAAGATCCTCGACTTCGGCCTCGCCCTCTCTCTCGAGCGCGACGCGGGGCCGCGTGGGCTCTTCGAGGGCACTCCCCTCTACGCGTCGCCGGAGCAAGTGGAGGGAAAAGGGCTGGCGCCCGCGTCGGACATCTTCTCCTTCGGCAGCTTGATGTTCGCCGTCCTCACCGGAAAGCCGCCCTTTCAGGGCGCCTCGGTGCAGGAGGTGTTCGAGAAGATCACCGGCAGCGATCCACCGTTTCCTCGCAACGTTGCCACGGGCATACCGGAGGACTTGCAAGCCATTTGCCTCTCGTGTCTCGCCCGTGAACCCGAGGAGAGACCGACCGCCGAGGAAGTCGCCACCGACCTCGGACGGTACCTCGCCGGGGAGCCGGCGCGGCTCCGCCCAGCCCTCTACCGCGACATCCTTCGACGCCGGATCGCGGCGCACATCGACGACCTGCGCGAATGGGAGCGCCAGGGGATGATCTCCCCGCAGGAGGGAGACCGTCTCTCTCTCGTCTACCGCCGCATCCTGGCCGACGAGGACCACTGGATCGTCGACGCCCGAAAGCTCACCCTGACGCAGACCATCCTCTACACCGCGAGCTGGGTCGTGGTGGTCGCCGCCGTGCTCCTGGTCTGGCTGGCGCGGAATGACGTCTCCCCGGTCGTGCGCTGGCTCGCCCCCGTGGCAGGAAGCGCCTTTCTTCTCGGCGTCGGCTTCTTCGCCCACTCGCGGAAGGAGCACCTTGCCTCGGCCTCCTGCCTCGCCGGCGCCATCCTCTCCCTTGTGCCCACGGCGCTGTCCCTGCTGGCGGAACTCGAGCTTTTCGGACAGCGCCCGGCAGGCGTCGAGCAGCTTCTCGGTCCTCCCTTTTCCAACTTGCAGATCCTCATCGCGTCTCTCTCGGGCCTCTGCCTTTCCGCGGTCGCGCTCTGGCGCCTTCAGATGGCCGGCTTCGCATGGACGACGGCGATCCTCGCCACCGCTTCCTACCTCGGCATGCTCCTTCTTCTTGACTGGCTCGGGAAGAAGCCCGAGGTTCAGGCGTTGTGGTGCCTGCCGCTCGTTGGGCTGGAAGGCATCGCCCTCCTCTCCGAGAATCGCGACCGGGTGCGCTGGGCTCTTCCCTTCCATCTCCTGACGCTGGTCGTCCTCGTCGCATGCCTCGACGTCATTGCCGTCCAGGGCCCGACCCTGAAGCTCCTTGGCTTGGCGCCGGGTTCCGGCCCGGGCAAGGCCGCGGCTTTTCTCAACCCGGAGAGGGAGGAGGCCTTTTCCCTGGCCCTCAACGGCGTCGCGTTCCTTCTCCTCATGACATTGATGGAGCGCTCGAAGAGCCTGGACCTCCGCCGCGGGAGCCACATCCTGGGTGTGCTAGCGTCCATCCACCTTCTGGGGTCTCTCTACAGGAACGCCCTGGAGCAAAGGCGCCTTGAAACGGTGGCGATCGACGTTTCAATTTACCTCGCGGCGGTCTTGCTGCTTCTCCTCCTGGGGCCCTGGCGGGGGCGGCGTCAATTCCTCATCAGCGGCCTCGCGGGCATTGCGCTGGGGAGCCACCTCCTCATCGACCTCGAGCTCGTGGCGAGGGCCCCCTTTGTCCTTTGCCTCGGCTTCGCGGGGATCCTGGTCGCGCTGGGAACATATGCCTATCTCCACTTCAGGCCACGAGCGGGGGGACCATGAAGGAGGCCAAGCACGGTTTCGAGGGTTATCATAATGGATGACCTGCCGCCTTCGCTGAGCAAACCTGAAGCCGAGGCAGGCATTGCGTCAAGGATGGAGGTAGGATGAGAAGCAACAAAGCCAAGGCCCTTCTCCGGCAGGGTGGTGTAGCGCTGGGCAGCATGGTTTTCGAATTCAACACCACGGGCATTGTCCGCATCGCGGCCGAGGCGGGTGCTGACTTCCTGGTGTTCGACATGGAGCACACCGGCTGGAGCATGGAGACGATCCGTGGCTTGATGGCTACTTCGCGGCCCGCAGAGCTCGCAACGATCGTAAGGGTACCGGCGACCCAGTATCACTTCTTGGCGCGCGCACTGGATGTCGGCGCGATGGGATTGATGGTGCCCATGGTCGAGTCGGAAGAACAGGCAAGGCTGATCGTTGAGTCGTCCAAGTACCCTCCTCTCGGCCAGCGTGGGGCGGCATTCGGGGTGGCCCATGATGACTACAAAGGCGGCGATCTCCTTGAAAAGATGAGAAACGCCAACGAGGAGCTGCTCCTCATTACGCTCGTGGAAACGATCCAAGGCATCGAGAGCGCCGAAAAGATTGCTGCTCTGGATGGAGTTGATGTCCTTTGGATTGGCCAGTACGACTTGACCAAGTCCATGGGAATTCCTGGGCAGTTCTTGCATCCGGATTTTCTCCGGGCGGTGGATCGCGTGCTTGCGGCTTGCCAGCGCCACGGGAAAGCCGCCGGCTACATGGCATCCAGCCCCGAGGAAGGCCTCAAGCTTCTCCGGCAGGGCTTCCGCTGCCTCGCGTATCAGGGTGACTTGTGGATCTACAAGCAAGGCCTGGAGGCCGGAATCCGTTCCATTCGCTCTGGAATTAAAGGTAGTGGAGGGGAGAGGTAGTGAGGGATATAAAGACGAAATGGGCTTGTTTCTCAAAGCAAGATGAAAGGTTTCTATGCGTCAACTCTTGTCCGGCATGGTACTACTCGGCATCATGACATCGAGGAATTCGGTTCTTTCCGGGGGCGTTGAGGACGTTCCGGCAAGCTCTCGGGCTCGCCAGTTTCTCTCGGAGCATGAAGCCAAAGTCCGTCCGCTGGAGAAGGCCGTGTCGCTCGCCTGGTGGCAGGCGAACATTTCCGGCAAGGATGAGGACTTCAAGGCCAAGGAGGAGGCACAAAACCGTCTCGACGCCGTTTTGGCCGATTCGAGCCGCTTTGCGGAGCTGAAAAAGATTCGAGAAGCGCTCTCGGGGAGCGCAAAAAAGGCGGATGAGACGCTGGTGCGCGAAATCGAGGTCCTTTACCTCCAGTACCTCGAAAAGCAAGTCGATCCGGAGCTCCTTCGAAAGATGAACGAGAAGGCCAACGCGGTCGAGAAAGCCTTCAACGTCTATCGAGCCAAGGTGGCTGGCAAGGAAATGACCGATAGCGAGGTGCGAAAGCTCCTCAAGGAGTCAAAAAACTCCGAAGAGCGAAGGGCGGTTTGGGAGGCAAGCAAGGCCGTGGGCGCGGCGGTAGAAGCAGACTTGAAGGAGCTCGTCAAGCTCCGGAACGAAGAGGCCCGAAAGCTTGATTTCAAGGACTTCCATGTCCTTCAGCTTTATCTCAACGAGCAAAGCCAAGAAAAAGTGCTGCAGCTTTTTGATGAGCTTCACGAGCTGACTCGGAAGCCCTTTCAAGCCGTCAAGGCTGAGATCGATGCCAAGCTCGCCAAGGATTACGGTGTTTCCCCGGAAAATCTGCGTCCGTGGCACTACAACGACCCTTTTTTTCAGGAATCGCCGGCGATCTACGGCGCCAGCTTTGATCCGGTCTATGCGAAGGTGGACATCCTCAAGCTCTGTCGCGAGTTTTATGCTGGAATTGGGCTTCCCATTGAGGACGTGATTGCTCGAAGCGACCTTTATGAAAAGGAGGGGAAGAGCCCTCACGCTTTTTGCACGGACATCGACCGGGAAGGGGATGTCCGGGTTTTGGCCAACATCGTCCCCAACGAGTACTGGATGGGCACCATGCTTCACGAGCTTGGCCACTCGGTTTACTCCAGCAAAAACATCCCTCGAAGCGTGCCTTACGTGCTGCGAGCGGAATGTCACATTCTGACCACCGAGGGCATGGCCATGATGTTCGAGCAATTCTCGAAAAGCGCGGACTGGCTAGAAAAGATGGGGGTCCACGTGGAAGACCGAGTCACCCTGGGCGAAACCGGGAGGAAGATGAGGCGAAACCAGCTCTTGATCTTCTCGGCTTGGTGTCAAGTGATGTTGCGTTTTGAGAAAAGCATGTACGAAGACCCTGATAGAGACTTGAACCGGCTCTGGTGGGACCTGGTGGAGAAGTATCAGCTCATCCATCGCCCCGATGGCCGGAACGCGCCGGATTATGCCAGCAAGATCCACATCGTGAACGCCCCCGCTTACTATCACAATTACTTGATGGGGCAACTCTTCGCTTCGCAAGTCCACCAAGCGATTGCTCGCGAGGTCCTCAAGACGGACCCGGCCAATGCCCTTTACAACGGAAACAAGGACGTCGGGGAGTTCCTGAAGAAGAAGGTTTTCGATCCAGGGCGCTCCTTGCGCTGGAACGAACTGACTCGCCATGCCACGGGTGAAGACTTGAACGCCAAAGCGTTTGCAGCCGGCTTGAAGTGACGATGGGGGGAGCCTTCAGTCCCCCGACTCGGGCTTTTTCGGACCGCGCGGCAGGCGCTCGGACACGCTGGGCAGATCGGGGAGTGGCTGCGGGTCAAACTGATACCAATACGCGGTGGTTGCCACGTCGTCCGATCGCGAGTTTGCGTGTCCGTGCTCCATCGTGACCCGGATGCTCTCTTCAAAGGGGACCGGGTCGACGACGTGAAACCGATACACCGTCCATCGAGCCCCTACACGGTTTTGGGGTTGGCTCTGGTCGCACTTCGGAGGACCTAGCTTGGGGTCATAGTCATTGCGTGGATTCCCGAAGAATGGGTAGGAGTACGTCTTTCCAAAGCACCAAGCGCCGCAATAGTAGTCTTCTGAGCCAGTTCCGTTGAGGGTTGGGGTCTTGGCCCCATCGATGAAAAACATGTCGTCTCCCTCGCCCCACCACTGATCGTCGTTTTGAAGGATATGCTGGACGACCCCAACGTAGTGACCTCTTCCCTTGAGGTCAAGAATCACATAATTTCCTTCACCGGACAGATTCGCGGTTTCGTTGACCTCCTTGGAGAACTGGTCTTGGCCCTGCTTTTTGAACCCTTTGCAGGGGAATTGCTGGCGGTAGTGCGAGCAAAAATAGCCCGCTCCCTCCAGGGGCGCCGGGTTGGCGTATTTTCGATAGTCCACGTAATAATAGAATGCCTTGATTTCCCTCGATCCCTCATTCGTGATCTCCACCTTGGCGGACTTTTTAAATGGCATGAGCCAAAAACAGTTAAGGGCTTTCTGCTCCCCGATGGCAATGGGCAGAGAGACGAACGAGGTGTACTCTCCGTGGCCGGTTCCAAAGAAATCTCCAATGGGGGCAAGGACGCTAGGGTAAGGGTTCCCGTCCCAGTAAATCTTGAAGACGATCTTCCGCAGGTGATACTCCTCGTCGGAGTTGATCGTGACCCAGATGTGGTGAATCGCGCCCGGTCCTTCCAGCTCGGCGAGGATTCTCGTCTCCCCGGGCTGGACTTGGTCCTTCCACTGCCCGTCGTCGTTGCCCCCTGCTTTGTCGTAGGATGAGACTCGTTGGGACCGGTAGCTCTTCCAGAACGGTAAATCCCCGAGCGACCCAGGGCTCGCCATGTCGGGCGGCAGGACGGAGATGCTCGTGTGGAAGCAGCTCGAGGCGAGGGGTCCGAGGAGAGCAAGAAAGAATGCGGAAGCGACCGGAGCTCTTCGAGAAAGCCTGGGCATAGACGATGTTCCTTTCGGGCTTTTGTTGGATGAATCCATTCGAAGGCGCAGCATCCTACTCAACAAGGGAAGATCTTGAAAGCAGGCGTTAACCAAGGGTGCAGGGGAGAAAAGAATGCCGAATGAACGAATGCCGAATGACTAAAGAAGTCCGAATGACGAAGCCCGAAGGAGAAGACGGACAAGGCTCCCTTCGACGTTCTCAGGTTTTTTCCTGAATTCGATAGAGGCCAGAAAGGGTACGCAGGAAGAGGCTCCCTCGTGCCATGGCGGGCGTCGCCATGCACATCTCGCCCAGGATGTTCTTCCGGATGAGCCTGAACTCGGGGCTGGCCTGCAGCACAAAAGTGTCGCCATCCTCGCTGAGGCAAAAGATCTTCCCGCGGTAGGCCCACGGCGAGGAGGTGAAGGCATTTGCATCATCGCTCAAGCGGCGCTTCTCGTAGATTGCCTTGCCCGTCTTTCCCTCATAGCAGCTCAGGAAGCCCTTGTCGAAGAGGACGTAGAGGTAGTCGCCGTAAAGAATCGGAGACGGGTTGTAGGGCGCTGCCTTGGGCTGGCACCAGGCAATGGAAGCGTTTGACGTCTCCTCCTTCTTGAGGCTGATATCTCCGGAAGCTCCAGGCAGGATGGCGTAGATGGGGCGGTGCTCATCGAGCACGTAGCCAGAGCCGACGTAAAGGATCTCAGCCTTCGCGAGGGGTGTGGGGATGGTGATGGAGGACATGCCCCCGAGCTCCCAGAGGAGCTTCCCGTCAAGGGAGTAGGACCTCACCTTGCCGCTTCCCGGGGTCACGATCTCGGTCCGGAGCTTGTTCTCCCAGACAAAGGGCGTGGCCCAGTTCGACTTCTCATCGCGGTCGACTCGCCAAATCTGCTCTCCGGTCAACTTATCCAGCGCGAGGAGAAACGATTTTTCCTCGTTGTCGTTGACGATGTAAAGGCGATCCTTGTGAAGGACAGGAGAAGCCGCCGTTCCCCAGCCATATCGAGTCTTGAAGGTCCCCAGGCGCTTGGACCAAAGGCTCTCCCCTTTGAGATCGAAAGCAAATACCCCGACATTTCCGAAACAAGCGTAGACCCTTTCGCCGTCCGTTACGGGAGTCTCGGAGGCGTACGTGTTCTTGAGGTGGTGCGTGCTTTCCGGCGCGCCGCGGTGAGCGGTCTTCTCCCAAAGGGTTTTTCCAGTCGAGTAATCAAGGCAATAAACCATCCAACGATGGTCTTGCTCGGGGGGCTTTTCTCGATTCCCACCGAAGTAGAGGCCCTTCTTTGGCTCCTCC
>Ga0066710_100008467_pt1 | contig 10010 bp, 6 predicted proteins | sample GraSoiAngelo_159_FD_79666 | JGI IMG/M metagenome (GOLD analysis project Ga0066710, IMG submission 79666) | Grasslands soil microbial communities from the Angelo Coastal Reserve, California, USA - 14_1009_16_40cm | ecosystem: Environmental > Terrestrial > Soil > Grasslands | place: USA...
CCATCCACGCTTTCAAGCAGCACGCCGTCGACCCGCTTGCACAACTCCGCAATCGTGCCGACTATCTCGACGCCAAACTTCTCCTGGAGCTCTCGGGTGAACCCGTCGATGCGATCTCTGCTCGAAGCAAGGTCGGGGCTCCCGCCTTTGTAGGCGGCCACGATGCGCGCGCCCGGAATGTGGTCGGGGGAAGACGGGTCGTTGAGCAGGCGAGTGAACGCCACCACGTGCGAGGTGTCAGTGCCGACGATCCCAAGCTTCAGGTCTGCGGCCCGGGCGGCCGACGCCGCGAGGCCGAGCGTCACGGCCATGACTGGCGCGAAGACTCTCGTCATCGACAAATCCCTCCTTCCGTTCGATCACTTCACTCGAATCGCCTCACCTGCCTGGGGATTGTGCTCACGATAATCGAGCCCCAGCGCCGACGCGATCGTCGCGGCGATCTGATTTTGAAAGAGCGGCGGATGACCGCGCCACACGCCGCGGCGTGTTGTATCCGGCGATGCGACCGCGATCCAGATCTCGTCAGCGCCGGCCACATCGCTGCCGTGCTTGCGCCAGTCGGCCGTCGTGCGCCCGCGCCCGTGATCGGTCGTGATGATGAGGGTAGTCTTGCCGCGATACTGCGGATCGGCCTGAAGCGCTTCCCACAGCTCCCGCAGATATCCGTCCGTACGATGCAGTGCTTGCAGCACGAGATCGTAGCGGCCGTCGTGCGCCCAGTCGTCGGTTTCGTCGAACGCGATGTACAGGACGCGCGGATGCGTACGCTTCGCGTAGTCCATCGCGAAGCGGAACGTGAACGCGTCGTGGCGGAGGTTGTCCCACGGCGGTGTCGCCTGGCTCTGTATCGCACTGAGCGCCTGCATCTCAGGCGACGGCGACATATACGCCTGCACGCCTGCGTTCACCGTCGTCGCGCCTTCCTCGCTTTCGACGATTGCGCGGAAAACGCCCCACGACCCGAACGTGGCGACGTGCGACGCTGCGAGCTGGAGCTTCCGCCGAACGAACTGGAGCACCGACGGAAACGCATTGCGAATCGCGTCGTTGCTCTTGATCACATCGTCGTGGGCCTGGCCCGTGAGGATCTCCGAGTAGCCTGGATAGGAAAACCGGTGGCGGTTGGTGACCGAGACGAGGCTGCCGGCGGTGCGATCGCCGGCGATGAATCCGTGATTGACGAGCAGCGTCTGCCAGAAAAACGGCATCAGCCGCTCGCGACGTTCGATTGGCGTCGCACCCGAGAACTGCTTGTACGCCGGTAAGGTCGTGATGTCGGTGCCGGACGCGACGCTTGCGCGAAGCAGCGATTCATCCATCCCGGTGAACACTTCCTGCCATCGCGCGCCGTCCAGCGTGACGAGGACGACGTTCTCGGTGAGCCGCGTTTGTGTGGACGCCGCTGCCGGCCACAGCAGCAGACCGACGAGAGCCAGCGACAAAGCACGAGTTGGCATCGAATTCCTCCGGACGTCGAGCGCGAGGGAGAGGACGGTGTAGTACACCGGGAACACGAGCGACAGCCACACGAGCACATGCGATGGGTTCGGCAGCGAGACGATGATCGCGAGGATGAGCGCGCCCCAGACGGCGGTCAGCGTCACGGTGAGCGGCCGCAGCGTCGGCGTTCGCGAGGGGTAGACGTAACCGATTCGAACGAAGACGAGCGCCGCAAGCGCGAGCAGAATCGCAGCGTTCACACGCGCCGGCAGTCTCCCGATCAACAGATACAGCGCCGCGACGTTCCAGTAAGAAGGGAAGCCCGTGAAAAAGCAGTCGGGCGTCTTCGCGTCGGCGCTCGCGAACCCGTACGCGCTCGACAGCAGCATCGCCGCCACGACGGCAAGTCCCCATCCCGCGGGAATGAGATCCGCCCGCCATACGATCAGCGCGGGAACGAAGACGAACGTCAGGTAGTCGACGAGATCATCGACCTTCTCGCCTGAGAAGTAAGGCAGCCGCTCGTGCACGTGAGCCAGGCGCGCCAGCGTCCCGTCGCTGGAGTCGACGACGAGCGCCGTGAACAGCCAGACAAACGCCATGCGGAAATCGCCGGCGAAGACCTCGCGCGTTGCGAGGAACGCCATGACGGCGCCGGTCGCCGTGTAGAAGTGAACCGCCCACGCGCTCCAGGGGATCCCAAGCTGCGCGGGCGGCTGCTCGGCTGTCATGTGTCATGGAGTGTAGCCGCAAAACTGGGGGTTCTGCGGCGGCATTGTCACCGCGGGCCGGCGCGGAGAGGGCCGCCGCCGGCTTGGCCGGGCCCCCGTCACGCGGGGGCCCGAACCAGCCTCTCTGAGTGTGCTAGTGGTTCTTGTCTTTCGATTGCAGCAGCAACGTCACGTTTGACAAGTTCTGAACGTTGTATCCGAGCGCACCCATCGCGTCGCGCGCCAAGGTGATCAAATAGGTTGCCTCGACGATCGTCAGGCTTTTGTCCCACTGAGCCTGGACCTTGTTGATGAATGCGTTCAACTGATTGCACGCGGTGGCCGTTTTCCCGGCGTTCAAGCTCGCGAGAACGTTCTCCAACAGGGCGCTGCCGTCGGCGAATTGGTCATCCATCGTCCGCGCCAGCAAGTTCGTCACGATCTGTACAGGAGTCAGGACGACTACCGAGAAACTGCCGGTGGCACTGTTGCCCTGATTGTCGGTCGCCGAGCAGTTGACGGCCGTCGTACCCATTGCGAACGTCGAGCCGGAAGCCGGCGAGCAGGTCACCGCTACCGCACCATCCACCACATCGACCGCTGTCGCCTGGTAGGCGACTACCGCTCCGGATGGATCTGTGGCATCCGTCGTGATGTTCGCGGGTAGCGTCAGGGACGGAGGTGCCGTGTCGCTTACCGTCACGGTAAAGGCATCGGTTCCCGTGTTCCCGTGTGTGTCGGCCGAGTTGCAAGTAACAACCGTCGTGCCAATCGTGAAGACCGACCCTGATGCAGGCGCGCAGGTCACCGGGCCTGCCGCGTCGTCGGGATCGCTCGCCGTGACATCGAACGTCACGGTGGCGCCGGCCGGGCCGGTTGCTTCTGTCACGATCGGCGGTGGCAGCGCCAGCACCGGTGGCGTCATGTCGTGCGGCAGGAACGTGGAAGGCTCGACCTGCTGAGCATCGAGTTTGGCGCAGTCCAATCCGAGCGCAACCAGAATCGTGCAGGCGATCTGCCGCGTCTCGACCGGCGTGTCGACGACTTCGGTCGCGAAGCGCGGATTCGACACGAGCAATCCGACGCGGACATCGTCGTCGTAGAAGCTGCCGTGATCCGCAATCTTCGTCCACATCGGAGCTCCGCTGATGAGAACCGGCGCGACGTACACGGTCCCCGGCTTGGGCGACAGAATGATGTCGGGAGTTCGCGCATCGGTCAGCGGGTCGGGATAGAGAGCCGCGAGGTCAGGTCCCCACAGAATCGCTTCGGGGCCTGACGTCAAATTCAATGCGGCACGATTTGCGTCGATCGCCGCCACGACCGCCGCCGTCTTGGATTGGTCCTTCAGCCAGATGAGCGGCCCAGTGTCGGCGCTCACGAGCGCCGCAAGCCCGGCTGCGACGGAATTCACGGTGTTGTTGATGACCACCGGGTCGATCCGAGCGAGCAGGGTTGGATCGACGGGTGAATTGCCATGCTTCGCCGAAATGATGACAAGCGTCGAATCGAGCAGCCCCTGCGCTTGCAGCGCTGACACCATTCTCCCTATGGACTCGTCCGTGTGTGCGAGTGCCGTCTGCAGGGCATCGGACGGCGTTCCGTCCTTGTCCAGATAACCGCCCTTCAGTCCGCCTATCGACGACATGTCGAGTTTCTGGCCGACGCTCACCGCCTGAAAGTTCATGCCGAACAGAGTCGGTACGCCGACCGCGTTCGTCCCGGTGTGGTCAAGGCCGTTGATCTGGTTCAGGATCGCCGCGACCTTCAGGTCGTCGTACCTCCTGGTCAACTCAAAGTTGTCCGTGATCAAGGCCGTCAGTGACGAAGTCAGCGGCGCGGGCGCGGTACCAATGGACGTGGCTATCTCTGGCGTATAGAGATCGTCGATTCCGGTCCCAGAGGGGCCCTTCAGGAATTCGTACGCTGGATGCTTGTCCGACCATGCTGTGATGTTGCGGCGGTCCGCCGCCTTGATCAATTCGAAGACGTTATTGACTCTAGGAAACTGATGCGGATAGACGCGCGCTGTCAGGCACGCGTCGGCTGGCGTGCGCGGCAGGAGCAAAACATTCAGCGGCCACCCGATCGGAGTCGTGGCGGCTGGACCCGACCAAAAGGCGCTGAAATCAGAAAACGTCGTGAACTTGACCGGCGTAAAGTCGAGGTTCTGCTTCCAGCGCGCCCGGGTGCCTGGCGTGCATGTGCCGCTTGCACCCGCGAGCGTCCGATCCCAGCCGTCGTCGTAGTAGACCCCGGTGGACCGGGGCGTCCCACCGGTCACCATCGCAAGCATACCTGGGAACGAATCTGACGGCTTGGTCGCGCTCGCATGGGTGTAGGTCCGTCCGTGGGCGCTTAACTGCGCGAGCGCCGACCCCGGGTTGTTCCGGACGTACGTCTTGAGATCGAACGCGTGCAGTCCGTCGATGCTCAGCAACAGGACGTGTGCGTACGTGTTCTGCACATCCTGGCGTGCGGCCAGGATCACGGTCAGCCCCGCCACTCCGAACGACGTGATCACTGCCGCTTTCACGATGCGCGCATAGCAGTTCATGGTCGTCTCCTCGGAAGCGTTGACGCGTTTAGAACACCATCCGCATACCGAGCTGCACCTGACGCGGACCGCCGAAACGCGCGGTCGACGGCGCGAAGAGCGGCTGTCCTGCGGTCGCCACCGGCTGCGCCGCCGTGCCGAACGGGCTGACGGCGTCGGGCCCGAAGTTCAGGTTCGTCGCCCGGGTCACATTGAACGCCTCCACGATCAGCTCGAGCTGCCGGGCGTTCCCGAAGTGGAACGCTTTCAACAGGCGCACGTCGAGGTTGAAGAACGACAGCTGGCGCGCGCTGTTGCGCCCGACGACGTGGCCGTTGATGATCGCGCGGTCGTTCTCGTCGTTGGCGTCGTTCTGGGTGTCGAACCCGATGATCGGCGTGTAGGGCGCGCCGGTGCGCGCGAAGAGAATCGCGCCCGCCGTGAAGCCGCCCGGCATGTCCGCGAGCGCGTTGAAGTTGAAGCTATGCCGCACGTCGTTCTTCGAGTACGCCCACTCGGGCGCGACGTTGAACGGATTGAGCGCGGTTTCGCGGCGGAACAGATGCTCGTTCGAGTCGTCGTCCATGTTCCGGGCCAGCGTGTAGTTCGCCTGGAATTGGACGCCATTGGCATGCCGGCGGGTGAGCGAGACCGCCATCCCGTCGTAACGCGAACGGGCCGTCGACTCGTTGATCGACAGCGCGCCGATCGTCGGATCCGGCCGGGTCGTTGGGAAGATCGGCATCCCGGTCGCGTCGTACGTCGGCGCGAAGAGGTTGCGATCCAGACGGCGCTGCAGGTTCCGGGTCTGGCTGTACAGATAGCTGATCGAGAACGACGTGGTGTCGCCGAGCAGTTGTTCCTCCGTCGCGGAGCCGTGCAGCGAGCGGGGGTTGATGAAGTGGGGATCGAACCCGAAGATACGCGGCGCGGCGATCTTGAGGCCGGCCGGCACGCCCGGGAGCGCGTTCGGGAACGTCAGCCCCTTCAGCACGTTCGGATCGAACTTGCTGTCGACCGCGATCGTCGTGATGCCGTTGTCGGTGAAGACGCGCTGGAACAGCGTCGCCGGCGTCCGCGCGTCGTACTGCCCGCCCGAGACGCGAACGACCGTCTGGCCGTTGCCCTGCACGTCCCACGCGAGTCCCGCGCGCGGCTGCCACTGCTTCAGATCGTTGGGGATCAACGCGGTGTACGAGATTGCGGGATTCGGCTTCGTCGGCTGCGGATTCCACTGGCCTTCCCACCGCAGGCCGAGCGTGAGCGTGACGCTCGAGCCCAGCGTCATTTTGTCCTGCATATAGGCGGCGACCTCGGTCTGAGTCCCCTTGAAGAACTGGTCGTCCGGATTGAACGTCAGCACCGTTTGGCGGTACCGGCTGATCTTGCCGGCGATGTAGTCGGCGAGCGACTTGTAGTCGTAGCGCCCCTGAATGTTGTCCTCGCGCGATTGACGGACGTCGTTGAGGTTGACGTCGGCGCCGAAACGCAGGCGGTGACGCCCGAACATCGCGCTCAGGTTGTCGGTCAGCTCGTAGCGCGTGCTGTCGAACGCGCGCGGGCGCCCCGAGTCGCTGCCCAGGTTGCCGAATCCGGTGATCGAGATGAACGCGAACCTGGTGTTCGGGATCTCGTCGCGGTTGTCCGTCGCGAGCTGTCCGCGAATCTCGTTCAGCAGGGTCGATCCGAACGAGGACGTGAGGCCGCCCTTCAGGCCGACGCTCTCGCTCTTTCGCATGAAGTTGGTAGTGACCGCCTGGTTGTACTGCGGCGTATCGAAGTTGAAGTTCTCTCCGCGCAGATGCGTGTAGGTGCCCTGCACGTTGAACAGGCCGCTGCCGCCGACGACGACGTCGGTGCGCGCGAAGACGGCGGTCGGGTTGTTCGTGGCGCGCTGCTCACCCTGCTGCGCCAGCAGGTCCGCCGGCACCGCGACACCGGCCGCCTGGGCGTCGAACTGGACGAAGTACGGGATCTTCAGCAGGCTCTGCTCGGCCGCGCCGAAGAAGAACGCGCGATCCGCCTTGAGCGGCCCGCCGATCGATCCGCCGAACTGGCTCTGCTGGTTGTTCAACTTGCGGCCGAACGCATCGGGCGATGTGAGCGATCGCTCGCGGTCGTAGTAGAAGGCTTCGCCGTGCACGCTGTTCGAACCCGACTTGGTCACGACGTTGACGAACCCGCTGCTGGTCCGTCCGATTTCAGCGGTCGCGCCGCTGCGCACGACCTGGAACTCGAGCACGGCGGACTGCGGGAAGAAGAACACCGAGTCGTTGCCGCCGCGCTGATTGCCCTGCAGCGCGTCGTTGAAGTCGGTGCCGTCGATGGCGATGTTGGAGTTGATCGATCGCTGGCCCGAGATGACGAGCCCCATGCGATCCGATTCCTGCGTGATCGCCGGCGTGAGCTGCGCGAACTCGGTGAAGTCGCGTCCGCGGATCGGCAGATCCGCCACCGCGCGCGAGCCGACGATCGTGCTCGTGGCCGTTTCGTCCTTGTCGAGCAGCGGACGCGCGGCCGAGACCGTGACGGTCTCAGAAATCTTGCCAAGCTTCAGCATGAAGTTGACCGTTTCCGTGGCGCCGACCGTGATGCGAACGTTCTCCTGCTGAACGGTCGCAAAACCGGGGGCCGACGCGGAAATCGAGTACATGCCGACCGGCAGCGACGAGGCGAAATATCGGCCGCGCCCATCCACGTAGATGACACGTTCGTAGCCGGTCGCCGTGCTCACGATCAGAACGATTGTTCCAGGAATAGGGCGGTTGTCGGGGTCGCTTACCGTCCCCTCGATCGCGGCGACGCCGGATCCCGACTGGGCGAACGCCTGCGCGCACACCGCCAAGAGCATCATCAGCATCACCGCCGTGCGCACCATGGACGTCCAGACGAAATGTTTCTGAGTGCTCACACAATCCTCCTGCTGTGGTGAACGAGAAGGCCTTGTAACGACGTTGTAACCCGGGGGCAACCGTCGTACCTGGACGTCATGAGAGGTTTGTGTCTGCCACATGTCGGATGAGTTCGCTCGCTGCACTGCTTGGCGAGTCTCGAAATTGAACGTCGAGCGCAGACGACCGTCAAAAACGTCTGCCGACTCTGATTCCTGATCGGTCAGTTTTGTGATCGCCGATCGGGCAATTTGTAATTGATTCAGCCGCGGACGCGTTTGAAGAGCGATCGCAACCGGGCGTACGTGAGCAGACCGATCTGGCCGACGACGAGGCCGCTGAGGATCCAATCGCTCACGCGCGGCGTGCGACGCGTGGCCGCGCGAGGCGTTGCGGGAGGCAGGTCCACATCGATGTCGCAGTTCATGCGCGTCAGCGCCGGCTTGAGCGTGCCGGCCGGCATGGCGCCAGAGCGCTCGAGCCTTCGCATCTGCTCTTTCTCGCCGGCGAATTTCTCGCCGGGATCCTTGCCGAGCGGCGATGCGTGCTCGATCTCCGAGTTCAGCTCGGCGCCAATGAGCACCGCCAATCCGGATACGTAGAACCAGAGCAGCAGCACGATCACGCCGCCGATGGCGCCGTAAGCGTTATAGGAGGCGACGCGCTGCACGTAGAACTTGAACGCCAGCGTCGTCAGCAGCCACAACAGCGTGGCCAGCACCGATCCGGGCGTGATCCAGATCCATTCCTGTTCGGCGTCGGGCGCGTAGTAGTAAATGATGGCGATCGCGAACGCGACCAGCCCGAACACGACCGGCCACTGCACGATCCTCCACGTCCACTCGAATGCGGGCCCGAGATGCGCCCACACGGCCACCCGTTCCGCCAGCGCGGGCCCGGCGACCACCACCACGAACGACAAGACGATGAAGATGGCGAGCGCGATGGTGAGGCCGAGCGAGGTGAGACGCACCTTCCACCACGCACGCCCTTCCTGAATGTCGTACGCCGTGTTCAACGTGTCGATGATGGCGCTCACGCCGGCCGACGTGCTCCAGATCGCGCCGAGCATCCCGATCGTCAGCAGCCCGCTGTTCTTGTCGCCGGCGATGCGGACGATCTGATCGTGGATGATGTCGTACACCTCTGTGTTGGGCGCCACGCGCGCCAGCACCGTCGTGATGGCCTCCATCAGGCCCGTAATCGGAATGAAGCTCACGAGCGCGACGAAGAAGAGCAGCGCAGGAAAGAGCGCGAGGAAGAAATAGTAGGCGAGCTCGGCGGCGAGGCCCAGGCAGTTGTCCGCCTGGACCTCACTCGCCGTGCGCTTGAAGATCTCCGTCCAACTGATCGGAACGTGAAACGCCTTGAGCATCTTCAGTGGGTGCGCGCCTCGCGCCGGATGACGCCCGTGCCGACCGTCGGCGTCCACGACGGCGCGTCACTCGCCGGGAATGAGTCGGCCGATGCCTCGTGCACGCGGTCTTCGCGGCTCCAGCCCGCGCGCTCGAGCGCCTGCGCGACCCAGCGGCGCGCCTCCGACAAGTCGCCTTCGCCGGTGAGCGCCCACCAGGCGAGCGTGCCGCCTAGTCCCGCAAGGATGCTGCCGGCGATCGAGCGCTGCCGCACGCCTTGAATCGCCAGCGCGCCGCCGCCGATTCCCACGAGCCACCGCATCAGCGTCAATTGCTCGGGAGTTCCGTTCCAGCCGCGTCGATCCCAGACGCTGGCGGGCGCACGGTGCGTGGTGAGATTCAGTTCGCTTTCAGAGGTGTGGTGATTCATGGCGTGGGTGGATGCAAGGATGGGGGCAGGTTTCGATCAACGGATGGGCTGATGGAAATCCCTACACGTGCTGTCACTGACGTAACAGTGGCTGAGCTAGTACCACGACCATTGGGCGTACGCCAGAGCCGGCGATGGGGCAAAAGTGGCCGAATTCCCCTCATTTCTCGCGGACGTCGCCGTCTACGCCTCGATCAATGGTCTGGTACACCCATTGCTCCCTTGCCTCTCCGCTACTCCCTGGCAAGTCTGCGGATCGTCGGAGGAAAGAGTCATGACGCCTGAGCCTACGCATCGCATTGAGGAGACGCTCCGGCGCGTGCAGGGTGAATTTCTCGAGATGCCAGGTCTGCGTCTCACTGAACCGCAGGCGCGGCGGCTGTGGGGCCTCGATCACGACGTCTGCGAAGTGCTGCTGCAGACACTCGTGGATGCCAACTTTTTGTTTAGAACGCGCGACGGCGCCTTCATGCGGGTCGAACAGCCGACGCCGCTACGAGCGGCGATGAGAGCGCGCACGGAGAAGATCGCCGCGGCATAGCGGCGTGTGAGACGCCTTTCCTCTAGATGAGGAATTGCCCGCCCGCCGGGCTGGCCCGTAAGTCATACCTTTGAGCCGTCAGCCAGCCGGCAGAACCACCTTCC
>Ga0066710_100008471_pt1 | contig 10009 bp, 11 predicted proteins | sample GraSoiAngelo_159_FD_79666 | JGI IMG/M metagenome (GOLD analysis project Ga0066710, IMG submission 79666) | Grasslands soil microbial communities from the Angelo Coastal Reserve, California, USA - 14_1009_16_40cm | ecosystem: Environmental > Terrestrial > Soil > Grasslands | place: USA...
GCCATGCCGGAAGCGGTCGAAGCCGCCGCCGAGCGCGGCGTCGATATCTCCGCGCACGTGGCGACCCGGCTGCGCCCTGGCATGGCCGCCGACGCCGACCTCGTGCTCTGCATGGCGGGGGAGCATCGAGAGCTGATCGCCCGAGACGAGCCCGAGGCCGCGGACAGGACCTTCACGCTGAAGGAGCTGGTTCGGCTCCTCGAGGGCGGCGCCCGGGCCGCCGCGACGCCCGCTGCGCGGATCGCCGCGGCGGCCCGCGCCCGCCACGCCGCACCGAGCATCGCTGATCCTGAGGAGGACATCGCCGACCCGTTGGGGTTGCCGCTCGAGGGATACCGGGCGACCGTGTCGGAGCTCGAAGGCTGGATCCAGCGGCTGGTGTCGGCGCTCTTCGATCCTGTCTCCGCCGCGTTGGTCACGGGAGAGACGTGACGTGCGGATCGTCCTGGCGAGCGACCATGCGGGCTTCCCGTTGAAGGAAGCGCTCAAGCCCTTGCTGGCATCCGGTGGTCACGACGTCACCGATGTGGGCACCCACTCCACCGAACCGGTCGACTACCCGGGGTTCTGCGCGGCCGCGGCCCACGTCGTTGCGACCGGCGACGCCGATCGCGCGATCGTGCTCGGCGGATCCGGTCAGGGCGAACAGATGGCGGCGAACAAGGTGGACGGCATCCGAGCCGCACTGTGCCACGACGTCACCCTCGCGCGGCTGTCACGCGAGCACAACGACGCGAACGTGCTGAGCATGGGAGCGCGGATCATCGCACCGGCCTACGCGGAGGAGATCGTCCGGATCTGGCTGTCCACGCCCTTCGCTGGAGGGCGGCACGTGCCGCGGATCCAGCAGATCGCGGCGATCGAACGAGGGGAGCTCTGAGCATGCGCGAGTACGCGGCGGACTGGGAGGCGTTGAAGGCAACCGATCCGGAGGTCGCCGAGGCGATCGCCGGCGAGCTGGAGCGAGAGCGCACGACGCTGCGGCTGATCGCGTCGGAGAACTATGCGAGCCCGGCGGTGCTCGCGGCCGTCGGTTCCACCCTCAGCGACAAGTACGCGGAGGGGTATCCGGGGCGGCGCTATTACGGCGGGTGCCGGTACGTCGATGTGGTCGAACAGCTCGCGATCGATCGCGCGAAGGAGCTCTTCGGCGCGGAGCATGCCAACGTGCAACCTCATTCGGGCGCAACCGCGAACATGGCCGTGTTCGGCGCGTTCCTCCAGCCTCGCGATCCCGCGTCGACGGTGTTGGGCATGAAGCTCGCGCACGGCGGGCACCTGACGCATGGGTCACCGGTCAACGTCTCCGGGATGTGGTTCAACTTCATCGGGTACGAGGTCGACCGCGAGACGGAACAGCTCGATATGGATCGGATCCGTGACCAGGCGCTCGCGGAGCGCCCACGCGTGATCCTCGCCGGGTATACCGCCTACCCTCGGACGATCGATTTCGAAGCGTTCCGTCAGATCGCGGACGAGGTGGGGGCGCTCTTCTGGGTCGACGCGGCACACTTCATCGGCCTCGTGGCCGGCGGCGCGTTCCCGAGCCCGGTTCCCTACGCCGACGTGGTCACGTTCACGACGCACAAGGCGCTCCGCGGTCCACGGGGCGCGATGATCCTGTGCCGGGAGGAGCACGCGAAGGCCATCGACAAGGCCGTGTTCCCGATGATGCAAGGCGGGCCGATCGAGAACAACATCGCCGGGAAGGCCGTCGCGCTGAATGAGGCGATGACGCCCGCGTTCCGCGGATACGCCGAGCGAACGGTGCGCGATGCCCGCGCGCTGGCGTCGGGTCTCGCCGACGAGGGGCTCCGCGTCGTGTCGGGCGGCACCGATTCGCATCTGGCGCTGGTCGACGTCCGTCCCCTCGGGGTCGACGGCAAGTCCGCCGAGACGCTGTGCGACGAGGTCGGGATCACGCTCAACAAGAACCAGATCCCTTACGACCCGAACCCGCCGTCCGCACCATCGGGGATCCGCGTCGGCACGCCGGCCTGCTCGACCCTCGGCATGGACGAACCGGAGATGCGTGAGGTCGCCGGGATCATCGGCGACGTCCTTCTTCATCCCGAGGACGCCGGCACGAAGGAGAAGGCGCGTGCCCAGGTCCGCGATCTGATGCAGCGGTTCCCGCTCTATCCGTAACGCGAGGGTTGCCGCCCGGCCGTCCGGGCGCACACACTGCTCGGGTCGTGGACGCGTACCTGGCGGTCTTCCTCACTACTGGGCTCCGCGCGTACGCGAAGGTCTTCGGCTTGGCTGCAGGGGTCACGTTCGTGGCGACGCCGCTCGTTCGAACGTTCGCGGTCAGGGCGGGGGTGATCGATCAGCCGTCCGATCGGCGGGTGCACCCGAAGGCAACGCCGACGATGGGCGGCCTGGCGATGTACGTGGGGTTCCTCGCGGCGCTCGGGCTCTCCCGGGTGGTCCCGTTCTTCCACGACGTGAACGCCGCCAACCCGGAGCCCCTCGCCGCGCTGGTCGGCTGCACCTTGATGGTCGGGTTGGGCGCGATCGACGACACGCGTGGCACAACCGCGCTCTCCAAACTGACGGCGCAGATCTTCGTCGCCAGCGTCGTGTTCCTGTTCGGAGAGCGACTCGCGTACTCGTGGCTGCCCGGGAGCGGCATCGTCATCCTTTCGGGCGACCTGCCGGTGATCCTCACGATCGTGTTCATCGTGTCCGTCGCGAACGCGGTCAACCTGGTCGATGGGTTGGACGGCCTCGCCGCCGGGATGGTGGCGATCGCGGCGGGCGCCTTCTTCATCTACATGGTCCGGAGTCCCAGCCCGTTCGGTGACGCATCCCCGGCCGCTCTGCTCTCCGCGATCACGGCGGGGATCTGTCTGGGTTTCCTGCCCTGGAACTTCTTCCCCGCGAGGATCTTCATGGGCGACACAGGCTCGATGCTGCTCGGCATGCTCCTCGCGATCGCGACCATCTCGGGCGTGGGGCGCAACCCACGCCCCCCGAGTCCGGGCGAACTGGCCGCTCCGCTCGCGCTCGTCGTCGTCCCACTGCTGGTGCTCGCGGTCCCGATCCTCGATGTCGTGCTCGCCATCATCCGGCGCACCTGGCGCGGACAGGGCATCGGCCACGCGGACAAGGAGCATCTGCATCACCGGCTGATGGAGATCGGCCACGGCCATCGCCAAGCCGTCTTGCTGATGTATCTCTGGAGCGCGCTGATCTCCGGATGCGGTCTCGCGATCGGGCTGATCGATGGACGGTTCGTGGTCGGCTTGATCCTGATCGGAGCGGCCGCGTTGTTCTCGGCGACGGCGTTCCCTCGTCTGGCTCGCCGACGCAACGGAGAGCACGGCGGTCCTGCTCAGGACAACGGATCGAAGGGACACGAGCCGGTCATGGGACCCGTCGTGGCAGCCGGGCCGGATCGACCTCGAGAACCGGCGCCCGGGCGCCCGCCCGACGCCACCGGCGGTCTCCCTCCCGCGGCGTCATGAGAACCTCCACGTTCTCCAACCCGTACAAGGGGTCGAGGGAAGGTTCCCGTTGAAGGCTGTTCAAGGCCGCCGTGATCATGTGATGATCGCCGCCGCCCGGCCGACCAGGCGACGGCACCGGACGGACCCCTCGAGGAGGTGGAAGTGACCGAGATCGACGTTCGGCTGGAACGAGTCTCCAAGTTCTTCGGGGACGTCCCGGCCGTCGACGACCTGTCCCTCGACATCGCGGAGGGAGAGTTCTTCAGCTTGCTCGGGCCGTCCGGCTGCGGGAAGACCACCACGCTGCGCATGATCGGCGGATTCGAGGATCCTTCCCTCGGAACGGTCTACCTGGGCGGGCGTGACGTGACCGACCTCCCGCCGTATCGCCGCGACGTCAACACCGTCTTCCAGTCCTACGCGCTGTTCCCGCACCTCGACGTGTTCGAGAACGTTGCCTTCGGTCTGCGACGCAAGAAGGTGGGCGGGAAGGACATCGGGCAACGCGTTCGCGACGCGATGAGCCTGGTGGACCTCGAGGGGTTCGAGAGTCGCAAGCCTTCGCAGATGTCCGGAGGGCAGCAGCAGCGGGTCGCGCTCGCGCGTGCGTTGGTCAACCGCCCCAAGGTCCTGTTGCTCGACGAGCCGCTGGGCGCGCTCGATCTGAAGCTCCGCAAGCAGATGCAACTGGAGCTGAAGCGGATCCAGGAGGAGGTCGGCATCACGTTCATCTACGTGACGCACGACCAGGAAGAGGCCATGACGATGTCGGATCGTCTGGCCGTGATGCGCCACGGCCAGATCGAGCAGATCGGCGCGCCCGAGTTGGTCTACGAATCCCCCGCGACCGAGTTCGTGGCCGGGTTCCTGGGAGCCTCCAACCTCCTCGACGGGGAGCTCGTCCGGAACCAGAGCGACGTCGCCACGGTCCGCCTGAGCAGCGGCCAGGACATCCACCTCCCCGCATCGAAGATCCCGTCGGACATCGACACGGTGGTCAAGGCGGGGGTGCGGCCGGAGAAGATCAGCATCGAGGCGGACGAGGGGGAGCCACCGGCAGGGACGAACTGGGTCTCCGGCCTGCTCCGGATCTCGACGTACATCGGGGTGAGTCACCAGTACAAGGTCGAGGGACCGGGTGGGACCGAGCTGACCGTCTACGTGCAGAACCTGGGCGCCGACGATGTGCCGACGCCCGGCAGGAAGGTCCGACTCACCTGGCGCCCCGAACACACCTTCATCGTGAAACCATCCGCAGCGCTTTCTCCCGAGGAGGTAGAGGAATGACGGATCAGCCGCAGCCCGGCATCGATCCCGCGCTCTGGCGCGGCCTCACGCAGTCACGGACATCGCGGCGAGGGTTCCTCCGCGCCGCGGGTGTGGGCGCGGGCGCGCTGAGCCTCTCCTCGATCCTCGCGGCGTGCGGGACCGCCGGAGTGAGCACGTCGAGCGCCGCCGCCAACGGCGTGGGTTCGGCCGACTGGTGGAGCCAACAGCAGGAGACGAAGACGCTCAACTACGCGAACTGGCCCTACTACATCGACACGGCGCATGGGAAGCATCCTTCGATCGAGCAGTTCCAACAGACGACGGGCATCACCGTCGACTACACGGAGCCGATCAACGACAACACCTCGTTCTTCACGAAGATCCGTCCCGATCTGCAAGCCGGCAACTACATCGGTTACGACGTGATCGTCCTCACCAACAGCGATCCGCCGTTGAGCGAGATGATCGGGTTCGGATGGGCGGTCCCGCTCGATCAGTCTCGGATGGTCAACTTCAAGAAGTACGCCAGCCCGCTCGTCACCGACCCGTCGTGGGATCCGGGGAACGTTCACACCATGGCGTGGCAGTCCGGATACACGTGCATCGGCTACAACACGAAGTACATCACCGAGGACATCCATTCGATCCAGTCGCTCTTCGATCCCAAGTACAAGGGAAAGATCGGCATGATGGGGATCTCGACCGAACTCGGGAGCGCGGGGCTGCTGGCGATCGGCGTGGATCCCGCCGCGTCGACTCCCGATGATTGGGCGAAGGCGGCTGACAAGTTGAACCAACAGAAGCCGCTCGTCCGGTCGTATTACGACCAGGACTACATCAAGGCGCTCAAGAACGAGGACATCTGGATCTCGATGGTCTGGTCGGGCGATGTCTTCCAGGCTGCCAACTATCAGGGGTTCGACACCTTGAAGGCGGTGATCCCGGACGAGGGCTCCATGTTCTGGACCGACAACCAGCTGATCCCGGTCGGGGTCGAGAACCCGGTCGCCGCGATGGAGTTCATGGACTACGTCTACGACCCTCAGGTGCAGGCACTGATCGAGGACTACAACGCATACGTGTGCCCGGTGCCGTCGGCGAGATCGATCATCGCGAACCCGAAGGGTATCGACGATCCGACGGTCGCCAACAGCCCAACGGTCTTCCCCGACGCGCAGATGGTCGCGCGGTCCAAGCCCTATTACCAATTCAAGAACTCCCAGGACCTCGACCAGTGGAACAGCACGTTCGAGCCGATCTACACGGGGTAGAACCGCCCCGACGGCACAGGCGTTTGGGGCGTTCCGCCAGCCCGTATCTCCTGGGCGCCCCGGCCATCGTCTGGCTCGGCGTGTTCTTCGTGATCCCGCTGGTCACGATGCTGTCGCTCTCGATCCAGACCTGCGACTCGATCACGCTCGCGTGCAAGCTCACCTGGCACTTCGCGGAGTTCCCGAACAGCATCGGTCAGTACAGCGACACGTTCGTCCGCTCGCTGGTGTACGCCGGCGCCGCCACGGTCGCGGCGTTGGTGGTCGCGTTCCCCGTTACGTACTGGATCGCGTTCCGAGCGAAGCGCAAGAACTTCTTCCTGCTGATGCTCCTCGTGCCGTTCTTCGTCTCGTTCGTGATCCGGACGACGGCGTGGTACACACTGCTCGCGGACCAGGGGACGATCCTCAACACCCTCAAGAACCTGCATCTGGTTCCGGAGAGCTTCCACCTCCTGGCAACACCGTTGGCCGTGATCGGGGGTCTCGCCTACAACTACCTTCCGTTCACGGCGCTGCCCCTCTACGTTGCCCTCGAGCGGATCGACCGGCGCTTGATGGAGGCCTCGCACGACCTCTATGCGACGAGGCGGGTCGCGTTCACGCACGTCGTGCTGCCGCTCGCCATCCCCGGGATCTTCGCCGCCTTCCTCCTGACGTTCGTGCCCGCTGCGGGGGACTACGTGAACGCGGCGATCCTGGGAGGAACGAACACGGTCATGATCGGCCAGGTGATCCAGAAGAAGTTCCTTGAGGCCTCCGACTATCCGGCCGCGTCGGCGTTGTCGATGGTCCTGCTGGTCCTGATGCTGGTGGGGATCGCCGCGTACGCGAAGTTCCTGGGCTCACGAACCATCGAGGAGTACGTGTGAGCGCGCTCGCGCAGGACACGTCGATCCCGTCGGCCAAGGACCTGGCGCCGGTCCCGCGGGAGCGCCGCCGACGCTGGACGTACTACAGCCTGCCGGTCTATTCGGGCGCGTTCTTCCTCTACCTGCTGATCCCGATCGCGTTCATGGTCGTGTACAGCTTCAACCAGTCCCGCGCCGCGCTTCCGCAGGTCACGTCCAGATGGCAGGGATTCACGACCCAGTGGTACCGGCAATGGAACGGGGTCCCCGGCCTCGGGGATGCCTTCATCCTGTCGATCAAGCTCGCCTTAATCGCGACCGTGCTCTCGGCGATCTTGGGGACGTTGCTCGCCCTGGCTTTGGTCCGATACCGCTTCCGGGGCAAGGGAGTCACCGAGCAGGTGCTGTTCTCGAACATCGCGGCCCCCGAGATCGTGCTCGGCGCCTCCCTGCTCGGGTTCTTCATCACGCTCAACCAGCCCCGGGGGTTCACCACGCTGCTGATCGCGCATGTGATGTTCTGCGTCGCCTACGTCACGATCACGGTGCGGGCGAGACTGTCGGGGTTCGACCCGATGCTCGAACAGGCCGCCCAAGACCTCGGGGCGAACCCGTGGGTCAGCTTCTGGAAGGTCACGCTGCCGCTGATCTTCCCGGGGATCCTGGCGGGGGCGCTGCTCGCGTTCGCGCTCTCGATCGACGACTTCGTGACGTCCAACTTCGTCGCCGGTTCGTCCGTGACCTTCCCGCTCTGGGTCTACGGCGCGGTCAAGGTCGGGATCCCTCCGCAGGTGTTCGTGCTCGGCACCGCGATCTTCTCAGCCGGCCTGGTGCTCGCCGTCACGGCGCTGGTGCTGCAGGGCCGCGCCAAGAAGGCGAGGCCCGAGCCGGAGGAAGGCTGATGGGCTGCCGCTCGTGAAAACGTTCACGAGCGGCACCCCATCTGCACTCTGACCTGCGGAAACGAGCACTACTCGGCTTTGACGGAGCCGAAAGGCTCCGCATATACTGCCCGCGCTCATGACCGGGGACCAGCGTCCTGACAGCGCCTGGTCAGGTATGGGCACCGGGTGGTCCATCACGTCGACCTTGATCGCGGGGATGCTCGCCTGGGGGGGCATCGGCTACTTGCTCGATCGCCTCTTCGGGATCCACAAGGTGTTCCTGCCGATCGGGATCCTGCTCGGTGGAGCCGGCGGCATCTACATCGTCTATCTGCGGTACGGGAGGGGGAGCAGTGACGAGCGTTGAACCCGAGCATCTGGCGATCCGCCGCGTGCTCCCGCTCGCTCCCGTCGCTTTCGTCGTCGCCTTCGTCGCCGGCGGTGTTCTCGGTGGCAGTGCGGCGGCGTGGTCGGCGGCGATCGCGGTGGTGATCGTCACCGCGAACTTCGTGGCGAACGCCCTGTCGGTCGCGTGGGCCGCACACATCTCGCCGACCATCCTGTACGCCGTCGCGATGGGCGGGTTCGTCGTGCGGCTCTTCGTGTTCACGATCGCGCTCGTCCTCCTGAACACCCTGGCCTGGTTCTCACCGGTCGCCTTCGCTCTGACCCTGGTGCCCGCCACGATCGGGTTGCTCGTCGTGGAGGCACGGACGCTGTCGGGTCGGGTGCAGGCGGACATGTGGTCCTTCCAGGAGACGGGCCAGGAGTCGCGCCGTTGATCGCCGCCGCCCTCGCGGCAACGTTCGAGGCGCCCAGCACCAAGGATTTCGTCTACGGGTGTTGGGGACCGGGCATCGAGGTGGGGGGCTGGCACCTCTGCCTGAACTTCGTCACCTTCCTCGCGATCCTCACCTTCGCCATCATGTTCCTGCTCTTCTACCTGGCGTTCCGCGCGCCCACGGTGGTCCCGGGGAAGCTCCAGACGATGATGGAGCTCGGGGTGACCTTCGTGCGTGAGCAGATCGCGATCCCCGTCCTCGGCCCGGACGCCGACCGGTTCCTGCCGCTCCTCGCATCCTTCTTCTTCTTCATCCTGATCGGGAACCTCTTCGAGGTGCTCCCCGGTTTCGGCTTCTCCGCGAATAGCCGGGTCGCCTTCCCGCTCACGCTGGCGATCATCGCGTGGATCACGTACAACGCGGTCGGCATCGCGAAGCACGGCTTCTTCGGCTACCTCAAACACACGTGCATCATCGGCGAGGCTCCCGCCCTGCTCCGGTACTCGCTCCTGATGGTGATCGAGTTCGTCTCGAACATCGTGATCCGGCCGATCACCCTCACCGTCCGTCTCACCGCCAATTTCCTCGCCGGCCACTTCTTGCTGGCGATCTTCTTCCTCGGGACCGTCTTCTTCCTGCGGGACGGCCCGAAGACGTGGCTCCTGGCCCCCTTCTCGTTCGCGTTCGCGGTCGCGCTGGTGGGGTTCGAGATCTTCGTCGCGGTCCTACAAGCGTTCATCTTCGCCATCCTCACCGGGTCGTACATCGGCGGCGCGCTGGCGGAAGAGCACTGAGGAAAGGGAGGCATCGATGTTCCATCTCGTCGCACAGGTGACCGGCAACCTCGATGGTCTGAAGACCATCGGGAGGGGCCTGGTCATCGGGCTCGCCGCGATCGGCCCCGGGATCGGCCTCGGCGTGCTGATCGGGAAGTCGGTCGAGGCCATGGCGCGTCAACCCGAGTACGCGAACCAAGTGCGCACCACCATGTTCATCGGTATCGGTCTGATCGAGGCGCTGGCGCTGTTCGGCATCGCGTTCTCGTTCATCATCTGAGGGAGGCGGATCGTGCTCGGAGCCCTATCCGTCCTCGCGCAGGAGTCGGTCAGCGACAAGAAGGATCTCTACCCGCAGGCGAGCGAGCTGATCGTGGGCGCGATCGCCTTCGCGATCCTGTTCCTCTTCATGCGGAAGTGGGTCGTCCCCCGCATCAACACGCTCCTGGACGAGCGCCGCGCACAGATCCAGGGACAGCTCGAGAGCGCCGAGCAGACGCGGCAGCAAGCGGAACGCGAGCTGGCCGAGTACCGGAAGCAGCTCGCGAACGCGCGCGAGGACGCCAACCGGATCATCGAGGAGGCTCGCGAGACCGCCGACCAGTTCCGCCGCGACATCCAGGCGAAGGCGGAGGAGGAGTCGCGGAACATCGTCGCGCGCGCCCAGGACGAGATCCGCGCCGAACGTGACCGCGTCTTCAACGAGCTGCGCGCCCAGGTCGCC
>Ga0066710_100008472_pt1 | contig 10009 bp, 7 predicted proteins | sample GraSoiAngelo_159_FD_79666 | JGI IMG/M metagenome (GOLD analysis project Ga0066710, IMG submission 79666) | Grasslands soil microbial communities from the Angelo Coastal Reserve, California, USA - 14_1009_16_40cm | ecosystem: Environmental > Terrestrial > Soil > Grasslands | place: USA...
AGACCTCTTTGCAGGACCCCACGGCCTGGATCACCGGCGTGCCGTGCGCGGATTCTGCCATTCGCATCGGCATGGCCCACGGCAGTCTCAAGGCTCGTGATAACCTGCCTGCCGATGACCACCTCATCGCCCGCCAGGCTGCCCACGAGCTGAAACTCGACTACCTGGCCCTCGGGCACTGGCACAGCCGCAGGTCTTACCCCGACCCTGCCGGGGTGGACCGAACCGCCTACTGCGGCGTCCACGAACCGATGCGCTTTCCCGGAATAGCCGATGTCCGCACCGGCTGGATGCCCTATTCCTCGCTGCAGCTTCAGGAATTTCTCGATGCCGGCAAGGGCGAAATTCTGCACGTGACCATCGAACGCCCCGGAGTCCCGCCGGCACTGGAAGCACTCGAAGTCGGACACCTCACCTGGGAAGACAGGGCGATCGCCGTGAGTACCGAGCAAGATATGGCCCGGCTCATCGACGAGACGGCCACCACCGCTGGCGCCGAGCGCAGGATCTTGCGACTCAAGCTCACGGGCGTGCTGGATGCCCGGGCGATCCGGCGCGTGGAACACCTCCGCGAGGTGCTCGACCGTTACCTCGTCGGCGAGCTGGACTCGACCGACCTACATGTTCTGCCTAGCGACGACGAGGTTCGCGAGATCGCCGGGCAGGGAGTCCTCCGCCGCGTGCTGGACAGGCTGCGTGCTGAGGCGAGCCACGGCGATCCGGCCAACGCCTGCGTAGCCGAGCGGTCGATCCTGCTCCTCTATCAATTGGCGCGGGAGGGAGGAGAATGATTCTCCGCGGCATCCACGTGGAGCACTGGTGCTGCATTGCCAGCCTCCAGTTGGAAGATTTGCCAGAGGGCATCATCATCCTGCACGGTCCCAATCGCACGGGCAAGTCCAGCCTGGTGAAAGCCCTGCGCGGCTGCCTGTTCGACTTCGATCACGATACCACCCGGGCCGACTTTCGCAGTTGCCTCCCGTCTAGCGGCGCCGGCCCGCCGCTGGTCAGCGTCGAGTTCGAGACGCAGGGTGAAGTCTATCGCCTGTCCAAGGCCTTCTCGAAGAGGAGCGACGGCTACAGCAAACTGGAGAGGAAGACCGGCGGCGGCTGGTCCCTCATGGAGGGATCGCCCAAGGAAGCGACCCGCCGCGTTCGCGAGTTGCTCGGGGCCGACCGGTCGGATCAGGGGCTGAATCAGCTCCTCTGGCTCGATCAGGGCGTGATGACTCTGCCGGATGCCAGGAAGCTCGACGCCTCGCTCGAGAAACAGCTGGCCAACGTGCTAGGCGTCATGGTGACCGCTTCGGACCTCGGCTTCAAGCAGGCCCTGGACAAGCGCTACAGCCGCTGGTTCGGCGTCCGCGGCGAGCACAGGCCGACTTCTCCTGTCACGGAGCTGCAGAACCAACGTCAAGAACGGCTCAAGAACCTCGCCGAGCTGCAGACGAAGTTTCGCGACGTGGAGCAGACGATTCGTGACCTGGACGACTGCCAGAACGCCTTGCCCCAGGCACAAACCGACCTGGCCGCCGCCAGGCTAGAGCTGGCCCGACTGCAGCAGGAACAAGAGCGGAGCCACGAACGCCGCAAGCAGTACGAGTGTGCCCAGCGCGATTGTCAGGCCGCCGAGCATCAGGCCGCGGCAGCCCGGCAGCGCCTGGACGACTGGCAGGCGGCGAAAGGGCGCTGGCAAGCGGCCGAATCGGCAACCGCCCAGGCCAACGCCGTCCGCGAGGCGGCGCTCCGCGACCGCGATCGCCTGGCGGCCGAGCGCACCGCCGGCGAGCAAGCCCTGCAGGCGGCCCGGCGGACGGAGGAAGAACATCGCCTGGCCCGCGACGAGCTGGACGACCGCAAAGAACTCCTCAGACTCGCGCGGCAGATCGACCGGGTCGAGAATGACCTGGCGCGGGCGCGGCAACTGCAGGACGCCGTCGCAGCGCTGCGGCAACAACTGCACGAGCAGCCCGCCCCCGACAGGCAAAGCCTGGAGGCGCTGCGCGGCAACCGCCAGGCCGCCGACACGCTCCGCGCTCAACTCCAGGCCGAGGCGCTGACCTTGAGCCTCGCCTGCAAGGATTCCACCGGCGTCAAGCTCCGGCTCGACCAGGCCGTGCCGGAGTCCGTGAACCTCACCCCGGCCGAGCAGGCGCACTGGTCTTTTCGGCAGAAGGTCGAGGTGGAGCTCGCAGAGCTGGGCGTGATCCGGGTGGCGCGCAGCCATGAGCATGTCGATCTGGAACGCGCCGCCCAGCGGCTGGCCAAACTGGACTGCGAGTATGGCGACACGCTGCGCGTCTTCGGCGAGCAGCCCGACGACGACTGCCTGAACCGCCTGACGGAGCGGCGTGTCCGGCACGAGGCCAACCTGAGCAAGCTGGAGGCAGCGCAACGAGAACTCCAGCAGTTGGCGCCGCACGGCCTGGGCCTCTTCGAGCAGGAACTCCGGAAGGCAACCGGTCAACGGCAGACGGTTGTCGGCCGCCAGCCTGACCTGGCCTCCTGGCGGCCGGCCGAGGAAGAGGTGGCCGGCCTGGAACACTCCTTTCAGGCCCGCGCTGCCGATCTGCAAAAAGCGCGCGTCACCCTGGAACAGTCCGTCAAGCGTGCCGCCCTGGCGCAGGACAAGGCGGATCAGTGCTACCGCGCAGCCAGCGAGGACGCCGTCGTCGCCTGCACCGGCGCAAAGTATGCCCGGGAGGAGTTCGAGCGCCAGGGGGAAGAGTCTTCTCTGCAAACTGCCCTTGCCCAGGGTGGGGAAGCCCTGGCCGCCGCCCGCCGGCGCCTTCAGGAAGCGGAGCTGACCGAGGAAGAGAAGAACATCGATCAGCGCTGCCGCGATGCCGAAAACGCGGCCGAGGTCCGTGCCGACCGCTGCGTCGCGTTGCAGGCGGAACTGGAACGGTTCCGCGGCCGCCTGGAGGGCAGCGAGGGACTGCATCCCCGCCTGGCGGATGCCGAGGCTGCGGTGCTGGAGATTCAGGAAGCCATTGCCCGCGAGGAGCTCGAGGCGACAGCCCACAGGCGGCTCCACGATCTTTTCGAGGAGTGCCGCGACAGTCAGGTGCAGCAGGTCATGGGCCCGATTGCGGAGCGCGTTCTGAGCTGGACCCGCGCCCTGGGCCTCGACGATTATCGTGAGGTCCGCTTCGGCGATCGTTTCTTGCCCGAGAGCTTGATCGCCGGCGCCGGCGAGACGGACCGGCCCCGTACGCTCGAGGAAGAGTCGTACGGCACTGTGGAGCAACTGGCCATTCTCGTCCGGCTGGCCCTGGGGGGCGTCCTGGCCCGGAAGGAGCCCGTGACCGCGATTCTCGACGACCCGCTGGCCCACGCCGATGCCGCCAAGCATCGCCGCATGCTCGACGTCATCCGCTTGGCCGCCGAAGGCAACGCTTCCTGGATCCCGCCCGCCGGCGGCTTGCAGATCCTCATCTTCACCTGTCACCCGGAACGCTTCGATCACTTGCCCGGCGCCAGCCAGATTGATCTAGTCAAGTTGATCACTCGTGAAATCTGAACTAACCAGGCTGAAGAACCGGCCGTGGCCAGGGAGCCGCGCGTCCGAAGCGCCCGCGAGTCGCTCTTCGGTCCGCTCGCTGGATCAGGTGTCGTCATGGGCGCGCCGCAGCTTTTCCGAGCCGGACCGTATTGACACTGTCATATGACAGTGTTATAATGCCGGCATGCCTAAACAGGAAGAACCGCTCTGGACCATTGCCGAACTTGGAGCCCAGGTGGCTCTGGCGCTGTCCGTCGACTACCAAGGCGCGCCCAACGGCAGAGTGCGCGACGTGCCGGACCCGCGGAGCATTCGCTATTACACGACGCTCGGCCTGCTGGACCGGCCCGCCTTGATGCGCGGGCGGACTGCTCTCTATGGCAGGAGGCACCTCTGGCAACTCTGTGCGATCAAGCGGCTGCAGGCGCGCGGACTGGCCCTGGCGGAAATTCAGCAGCAACTGATCGGCATCACGGCCAGGAAACTTCAGCACCTGGCCCGGGTGCCTGCCGATCTTGAACCGATCTACGTGACTCCAGCTGAGCAGCCAGAAACGCCAACGCCGGAGCGGGCCGGCGCGTTCTGGAAGATGGCCCCCGCGGCTTTGGCGGCTGCAGCACCCGAACCTGCCCTCACCCCTTCTGCCGCGGGCACGCAAAGGACCAGCGCGCCGATCGTCCCGTTGCAGGGAATTGCCCTGGGCGACGGGCTGACCCTGCTGCTGGCAGCCGAGCGGCAGCTTTACGAAGACGACATTTCCGCGCTGAGTGTGGTCGCGGCGTCTTTGCTTAAGCTCCTGGACAAGCGCCGGCTCATCGGCCCGCGCACGACGAAAGGGGACAACCATGGACAAGACGGTGGCGATCCTGACCGATGAAGAAGTGCGTCGCCTGGCGCCCGGGAAAGAAGAAGCTGGTTTCGGCTCTCTGGAGACAGCTCGAGGACGCCCGCCGCTCAAGGCGCTCGACGTCAGTGCCCGGATCGACGGACTGCTCGCCGAGGTCGATGTGCGGCAAACGTTCGTCAACGCGCTCGAGGAGCCGCTCGAAGCGACCTACATTTTTCCGCTGCCGGACCGGGCTGCCGTCACGCGCTTTCGCATGGAGGTCGGCGGGCGGGTGATCGAGGGCGTGCTCAAGGAAAGAGCGGCCGCGCGGCGCGACTATGACGAAGCCATCAAGACCGGCCACCGGGCCGCCATCACCGAGGAGGAGCGAGCCGGCGTCTTCACCCTGCGCGTCGGCAACATCATGCCGGGCGAGGAGGCGACCGTGCGCCTGACGCTGGCCGGCCCGCTCCCTTACAGCGACGGCGAGGTCACGTTCCGCTTTCCGCTGGTCGTGGCCCCGCGCTACATTCCCGGCATGCCCTTGCCGGGAGCTTCCGTCGGTTCGGGCGTCGCGCCCGACAGCGACGCCGTCCCCGATGCGTCACGGATCACGCCGCCGGTCCTCTTGCCCGGATTTCCGAATCCGGTGCGCCTGAGCCTGAGCGTCGATGTCGCCTCTGGCACTCTGCCGCTCGGCGCTTTTCGCTCGAGCCTGCACGCAGTGCTCGAAGAGACGCGGGACGGCATCCGGCACATCGCGCTGAAACCGGCAGAGCGGCTGGACCGCGACTTCATCTTGCGCTTCCGCCTGGGCGCAGACGCCGTCAAGACGTCGCTGTGCCTCAAGCCGGACGACCAGGATCCGCAGCAGGGGACGTTTGCTCTGACGCTCGTTCCACCCCTGGGCGCGGCGAGGGAGCAACGCCCGCGCGACGTGGCCTTCGTCCTCGATCGCTCGGGCAGCATGGGCGGCTGGAAGATGGTGGCGGCGCGCCGGGCCATGGCTCGCATGGTGGACACGCTCACCGAGCGCGATCGCTTTGCCGTCTACGCGTTCGACGACCGCATCGAGACACCACCGGAATGCCCGCTCGGTCTAGTGACAGCCAGCGACCGCTATCGTTCTCGGGCCGTCGACTTCCTTGCGAAGATCGAAGCGCGCGACGGCACGGAGATGGCCCAGCCGCTCGATTGCGCGGTCGCCGAACTGGCCAGGGAAAAAGGGGAGCGCGACCGCATCCTTGTCCTGGTAACGGACGGCCAGGTGGGCAACGAGGATCAAATCCTGCGTAACCTTGGCCAGCGCCTGAAACAGATCCGCATCTTCACGCTGGGGATCGACACGGCCGTGAATGCCGCGTTCCTTAGAAGGCTGGCCGACCTGGGCGGTGGCGCCTGCCAGCTTGTGGAATCGCAAAATCGACTCGAGGAAGTCATGGACCAGGTTCACCGCCGCATCGGCACGCCGGTACTGACCGGGCTGCACCTGGAGCCGGCAGGCTTACGCTTCGAGCCGGATTCCGTCGTCCCTGGCCGAATGCCCGATCTTTTTGCCGGCTCGCCGCTGTGCATCATGGGACGTTACCGCGGCGCAGCCGGCGGCGCCGTGACACTCCAGGCGAAGGGCGCATCCGGCCAACCGTGGTCGGAAAGCGTCAAGGCCTCGGTTACCGACAACCCGGCGCTTCCCTGGGTGTGGGCTCGCGGCCACATCCGCGCCTTGGAGGATCGCTATGTGGTTGGCCATCCCGAACTGGAAACAGAAATCGTCGACATGTCGCTCAGGTTCGGGGTGCTCTGCCGGTTCACGGCGTTTGTGGCGGTGGACAAATCGCAGGTTGTCAATGCCGGCGGACAACTGCACGAGATTACCCAGCCCGTGGAAGCTCCGGAGGGATGGGCCATGCTCGGAAAGGGCGCTGCTCCCGGAATGTCTGCGTTCGCTCATAGCGCACCGGCAGAAGTCATGGATTCCGTCGTCTCCTATCTTCACGAATTTACCGACGCAGAACTCGAAGGCCCCGTTCAATACACCTGGGGAACGCCCAGCTCGAGTGCCTCGCGCAGGCTGGTGGACGCGATTTACGGCAGCATCTTTGGAAAGGCGAGGGCGAAGCGCAGGGCCAGCAAGACTCCGCCGGACCTGGCTATCTACCGCCAGCGGGTGGCTCTCATGCTGGAAGAACTGAAGAAGACCAGCGCAGAGGATCTGGCCAAGCGGTTTGCCGCGCTCGAGGCTCTGGCCCACAAGTTGGCCGCGTTAATTGCCGAGCTCCAGTTGCTTGGTGTGCCCTCTGCCGACTGCAAAGTATTGAAAAAGCTGCACTGCAAGCTGGAAACCCTGCTCGCGAAGAAGGCCCCGAACGAAGCAGAGGTCACGAAACTGTGGACCGATTGTGAGCAGGTCCTGCAGGCAGTTGCCGGAGATGCAACTGCCGGCGCGGCAGAGGTCGCGCCGCCGCGCAAGGACTTCTGGAAATGATCTTTCCGTGGGTTAGGATTCCAATCCTGACGCAGGTGCATGGCTCAGGATCGGAATCCAACCCTTCTCCTTGCCCTTTTCGACCCGTCAAGGTCGGCGCATCGTGCTCCGGAAAGATATTTATGACCGGCTTCGACATTTGCTCTTTGATGATTCCGAGTGGTCGGACGAGGAAATGCGCCGCGTGCTTGCCCATTCGGCAACCGCAAACGGTTGGGATAAGCCGGGGCGCGGGGTTTAGTGTCGATCCGGCGGCGACAGGATCGGAGTCCTATGCCACAAGACTGCCGCTGATTCGGCCGGGTCACTATCCCGCTGACTTAATCTTTTTCACCCGGCGCGAAATCTTCGATCCGCCACTCGGCTTGCTCCGTCGTCAGCACCAGCTTCACAGGCAACGAAGTCTTAGCGGCCTGAAGGACACAACGGTAGGTGGCGTTGCCCTCGATGTGATGGCGGGTCTTCAGGTCATAACCGCCCAGCTGCCGGGCCGCCGGCTCCTTGAGAAGCGGCTGCTGGTCGATCAGGGCGCGAAACTGTGCCAGGCTATGGCGGGCGCGAAAGTTGCTGCTCGTGCGCGCGTAGGCGCTGTCGATGCGGCCGGCGCCGATGTCATCCAGAAACGCACCGGCAGTGCTCAGCATGTCGGTCGTGCTCATGGCGATCAGGCCGCCCTTCCAGTAATAGAAGAAAAAGGCGGCGCAGAAGACCACGAAGAGAAAGAACAGCAGGGCCCGCTTCACCATGTGGCCTCCGCCATGTAGGACGGATTGCCAATCCGTCCTACCTAATCCGATTCTTGCCGCAGCTCTTCCAGTTCCTGCTCAAAGCGCTCGCGGAGCATTTCCGTGGCTTCGATGAGCGCGTGCAAGGTTATCTCACGATCGGGCCCCGCCTGGAGCGGGAAGGTCGCTTCGAGCATCACCCTGAAGAAACGCTCGCGCAGGTCGTGCTCTGTCTGGGAAAGTGCCATGTTTGCCTCCTGTCTGGCGCCGAACAACGATCCGGTGATGATTGTACGCAATTCAATCGGGTTCTGCTTGAGAGGCCTCCTTGCGCCGGTTACAGTAGGACAAGAGTGTTGGCCTTCCTCCCACCTGCTGCGAGATCATCCGTCATGAAGATCACCTGTCCCGATTGTGATGCCGTCTTTCGTGTCGCCGAGGACTGGCCGGATGGCAAGAAAGTTCGCTGTCCCGAGTGCGCGAGCACGTTTTCGCTGTCGTCCGGTATCAGGGTCAGCAAGCCCCGCGGGCCGCATGAGGACGACGCGGACGATGATTACGGCGCTGCACCGCAGCGGGGCGGGCGCCCCGGAAAGAAAAGCGCGGTGCTCGTCCTCATTCCCATCCTGGTGGGCGGGCTGTTGTTGGTTGTCCTGACCGGCGTGGGCGTCTGGTATCTGGCATCCCGGCTAGGTGGTAGTGACAAGGAGACCCTCGACTCCAGGGCACGCGTCGTTAATCGCAAGGGCGGAAATCCTCTTCGGCTAGGCGGCGGCGGTCAGGACGGAGCAGCTCTGGGTGAGGCGCCGGCTCTCAACAAGGAAGCGCCCGATATTGAAGGCGAGGACGTCGACGGCCAGCATTTCAAGCTAAGCGACTATCGCGGCAAGGTGGTGGTCCTTGACTTCTGGGGGCATTGGTGAGGGCCGTGCCGGGAGATGTACCCGCACGAGCGGTCGCTCGTGGCAAAGATGCAAGGCAAGCCTTTTGCCCTCCTGGGCGTCAACACCGATACGAATCGCGAGGAACTCAAGCAAACCCTGGTCAAGGAGAAGATTACCTGGCGCTCCTGGTTTGACGGCGGCATAGAAGGACCCATTGATCGCCAGTACGGGGTGCAAGGCTGGCCGACGATCTACGTGATCGACCACAAGGGGGTGATCCGTTACCGAAATATTGGCGGCGCCGATCTGGACCGGGCGGTGGAAACGCTGCTCAGGGAGATGGAAGGGGAGAAGTAGTCGGGTCCGTTGGAGTGCCGTTCCGTCTGAATGGCGAACGGGCTGGTGCTCAGTAACTGCCGCCCCGCCGGGCCGCCGGGGCCAAAGAGCGAATTCAAAACTTACGCCTTGAGGCCGTCTGGAGCGAGGGGCATGCTGCGCAGCCTCTTCCCCGTGGCCGCGAAGATCGCATTGCCGACCGCCGGGGCGATGGCCACGATGGGCGTCTCGCCGGCCCCGACGGAAGCAAGATCCTTGCGGTCGAGAAGGACGGTCTCGAGCACCGGCACATCGCTGAAGCGTGGCACGCGGTAGCGGGCGAAGCGCGGGTTGGTGATCTTGCCGTTCTCGAACGCGATCGCCTCAAACAACGCTCCGCCCAGCCCCATCACGACTGCGCCTTCAATTTGATTTTTCAGGTGATTCGGATTGAGGATGGCGCCGCACTCGAAGGCGGTCACGGCCCGGACAACCTGCACCTTGCCGGTGGCGGAATCGATCGCCACTTCGGCGCAAGTCGCGACGTAACTCCTTTTCTCGGAACCGCAGGCAAGGCCGTAGCCCTGGCCGCCCGCCGGCTTGCCGTTGCCCCAGCCGAACTGCTTGGTTGCTGATTCGAGGACGGCGCGCAGCCGCGCGTCCTTAAGGTTTTTGAGACGAAACTCCAAGGGGTCGAGGCCAACCACGTGGGCCAGCTCATCCATGTGCGTTTCGCGGGCGAAATGATTGGCGGTCGCCGCCAGAGCGCGATAGGAGCCCTGGCGCAGGGGAGAGCGCGTGAAATGAAATTGGTGCCGCTGGTCGGGGACGGCGTAAAGCGTGTTGAGGGCCGAGCCGCCGGAATTGTAGTTGTGGAAATCCCAGGCCGTGAGCGTGCCGTCCTTGCGAACGCCGCTTTTGACCTCGATGACGCCGGCCGGTCGAAAATACGCCCAGGTGAACTCCTCTTCGCGCGTCCAGTTGACCTGCACCGGCTTACCTGCCGCCTTCGCCAGGCGTGCGGCTTCCAGGGCCGCTTCCCCGGTGTGCTTGCCGCCGTAGCCGGAGCCCAGATCCGGTACGATGACGCGAACCTTGTCCGGCTGGAGATGAAAAGCCTCGGTCAATTCTCTGCGCACGCCGAAAGGAACCTGCGTGCCGGTCCACACCGTCAGCTTGCCGTCGCGCCACTCCGCCAGGGCGGCCCGCGGCTCGAGCGGGCAGTGGGCGATATAGGCGATGGTGTACGTGGCTTCGAGCTTGTGGTCG
>Ga0066710_100008473_pt1 | contig 10007 bp, 4 predicted proteins | sample GraSoiAngelo_159_FD_79666 | JGI IMG/M metagenome (GOLD analysis project Ga0066710, IMG submission 79666) | Grasslands soil microbial communities from the Angelo Coastal Reserve, California, USA - 14_1009_16_40cm | ecosystem: Environmental > Terrestrial > Soil > Grasslands | place: USA...
CGATGGCGTAGAAGAACTCGAGCACCGCGGGCGAGAGCGGGGCGCTCCCCGACACGCACACCCGCAGCCGCCCGCCCAGCACCGCGCGGATGTTGGCGAACACCAGCCGGTCGGCGATCCACGCCTGCAGCGCGGTGAGCGGCGACGGCCGCAGCCACGCGTAGTGCGCGCGCGCCATGGCGCGGCCCTGCGCCAGCGCCCAGGAGAACAACGCCCGCACCGGCGGCGGGTGGGACTGGCCGCCGGCCAGGATGCGGCTCGAGACCTTCTCGTAGAAGCGCGGCATCCCGATCAGCAGCGTCGGGTGGACCTCGACCGCATCCGCCCCCACCGATTCGATGCCCTGCGCGTAGGCGATCGAGACGCCGGCGCTCAACATGGCGTAGAAACCGGCCATGCGCTCGAAGATGTGGCAGAGCGGCAGGAACGAGAGACAGCGATCGGTCGGGGCGAAGGGCAGGGTCTTGAGCGCGGAGGCGACATTCGAGGCGATGTTGCCGTGGGTGAGCATCGCCCCCTTGGGCTCGCCGGTCGTGCCCGAGGTGTAGATGATGGTCGCGAGGTCGTCGGAGCGCACCGCTTCGGCCGCGGCGCGAAAGGCGCCCGGCTGGGCCTGCCGCAGCGCGCCCCCGCGCTCGAGCAGCGCGTGGAGCGGGTGGATCCCCGCGGGCGGCCCCGGCGGCAGCGCGTCCATCGAGACCAGCGCGCGCACGAACGCGAGCCCCGCCGCGGCCTCGCGCAGCTTGTCGAGCTGGGCGTGGCTCGAGGCGACCAGCACCTTGGCCTCGCAGTTCTGGAGCAGCGTGCGGCACTGGGCGGCGGTGAGCGACGGGTAGATGGGCACCGTCACCGCACCCAGGCCGAGGATGGCGAGGTCGGTCACCGCCCACTCGTAGCGGGTCTCGGAGAGCAGCGCCACACGATCGCCGTGCTCGACCCCCAGCTCCTGAAGGGCGAGGCCGAGCGACTCGACGTCGGCGAGCGCGCGCGCGGAGGCGATCTCCTCCCAGGCGTGCGGGCCGCGGCGCATGAACTGGTCCGCGCGCGGGCGGTGGAGCGCCGCATCGAGGAAGATCCCGATCAGAGTGTCCCGAGCCGCCATCTCACCTCCACGCGGGTTCGCGCCGAACGCGGGTCAGGCCGGTCCGCAGCGCACCACGGATATCGGCGACCGCGCCGACTGGCATCACGCCTTCCCCGGATCGGGCCTTGATTCCGACGGAACCCTACCCTCATGGGGCGGGGGCGCCAAGCCCGACCGGCCTCGCCGGGCCAGGGGTGCTCAATCGCCGGCCACGGCCGTCACCGCGCGTGCCAGCGCGGGGTCGCGATGCATCCGCACGAGGAAGTAGCCCGCGCACAGCCAGAGCAGCGCCACCGTGAGCCAGGCCACGAGCGAGTGGCTCAGGGCCCACGGATTCGTGGCGCCGGCCTCTGCCGAGGGCACGATGTCCTTGGTGTTGTTGACCGCGGCATGGAGGAGCATGACCGGCAGCAGGCTGCCGCGCGTGCTCGCGAAGAGCCAGGCGATCGCCACCGACAGCGCCATCACCTCGAGCAGGTAGAGCGGGAACGACTGGCCGAAGGTGTCGACCTCGGGGAAGAGCAGGAACAAGGGCAGGTGCCAGCTCGCCCACAGCGCCCCGAGCAGGAGGCTCGCCCCGCCGAGACCGAAGCGCGCGGTGAGCCGGGGCAGGGCGTACCCGCGCCAACCGACCTCCTCGCCGGTCTGGCCTCCGACCAAGGTCGAGAGGAGCGTGGCCCCGAGCATCAGGGTCCACGGCATCGCGCCGAAGGCCGGCCACGCGCCGGTGACGAGTCGGTGGAGCCCCGCGGCGGTCAGCTTGATCGCGGCCATGTAGGCGAGGGCGAACCCGAACCAACGCCCGGGAACCTCCCAAGCGACGAGCCGCCGCAGCAATGCCACCACGCCGGGGCGCCCCGCGCGCCGGGCGGTGAGCCCCAGGGCGATGAGCCCGGGCGCGAACGTCCCCAGCAGCAGCAGGACGCCACGCGGGCCTTGGGCCGGCGCCGCGCGCGCGGCGAGCCAGAGGCTCCAGGTGACGGCGTAGGCGAGGACGAAGTAGAGCAGCATCGCGGGGCGCCATGGTAACCCCTTGCGGCGCCCCGTACACGCGCGAAGCCGGGTGGCGTTGACAGACGACCGGGCGCTGGGCCACAGTCGCCCGGACCGTCGGCATCGCGCGCACGGCGCACCGCGGCGGAGACCAGCGATGACCACGAAACGCTCCGTGTGGTGCGCGGCCGCGCTCCTCGTCACCCTGATCGGCGTCCGGCATGCGCAGGCCGTCGCCGCGCCCCCGACCGGGGCCGAGGCGGCCGTCGAGCACGGCGACCAATCCTATGCCCGCGGCCAGTTCCGCGACGCGCTCGCCGCGTACCGCTCGGCGCTCGAGAAGGACCCCGCGAGCTTCGGCGCGCTGTGCGGCCTCGCCCGGGCCGAGTCCGACCTGAGCGAGGCCACCCCCGGCGAGGAGCGCCGGCGGCTCGTGGCCGCCGCGGTCGAGCACGCGCGCGCGGCGGTCAAGGCCGACGCCTCGAACGCGCACGGCCACGTCTGGCTGGCGGTGGCCCTGGGCCTGCAGGCGGAGCTCGAGGGGCCACGCACCCGCGCCGGGCTGTGGCGCGAGATCCGCTCCGAGCTGGACCGCGCCATCGGCATCGATCCGGGCATCGCCCGCGCCTACCTGGAGCGCGGGCGCTGGAACCGCCGGCTGGCGGGCCGCGGTATCTGGGAGCGGGCGTGGAGCAAGGTGCTGCTGGCCCACAGCCCGCACGGCGCCACCATGGACAACGCGCTGCGCGACCTCGAGAAGGCCGTCGAGCTGGCGCCCGTGGACCTCCAGGCGCGCATGGAGCTGGCGCGCACCTATCTCAAGGTCGAGCGCTTGGGCGACGCGCGCCGCGAGCTGGAGCGCGTGGTCGCGAGCCCGGCCGTGCACCCGCGCGACGCGGGGCTGCAGGCCGAGGCCCGGGTGCAGCTGGAGAAGCTCAAGAAGGCATGACCAGCGCCCCGGTCTGGATCCTCGCCGGCGTGCGCACGCCCTTCGCCAAGGCGGGCGGCCCGTTCCGCGGCGCACCCGTCTACGAGCTGGGCCGCGTCGCCATCGCGGAGCTGATCGCCACCCAGGACCTCGACCCCGCGAGCCTCGATGAGGTCATCTTCGGCAACTGCGGCAACCCGGCCGAGGCGGCGAACGTGGCCCGCATCGCCGCCCTCATGGCGGGCGTGCCCGAGCCGGTGCCGGCGGTGAGTGTGCACCGCAACTGCGCCTCGGGCATGGAGTCGGTGGCCGACGCCGCCTACCGCATCCAGGCGGGCGCGGCCCGGCTGGTGCTCGCGGGCGGCATGGAGTCGATGAGCCAGATGCCGCTGCTCTACGCGACCGAGTACGCGACCTGGCTCGAGGGGTTGATGCGGGCCAAGACGCCGGCGCAGAAGCTCGGCGTGTTCGCGCGCTTCCGTCCTGCGATGCTGCGGCCGCGCATCGCGCTGGCCGAGGGGCTCACCGACTACGTGTGCGGCCTCAACATGGGCCAGACCGCCGAGGTGCTGGCCCGCGAGTTCCACATCGGCCGCGCGCGCCAGGACGAGTGGGCACTCGTGAGCCACCAGCGCGCGGTCGCCGCCCGCGAGCGCCTGCGCGAGGAGATGGTCCCGGTGTTCCCGGGCCCGGGCTTCGAGATGGTGCGCGACGACGTGGGGCCGCGCGAGGGGCAGACGCTCGAGGCGCTCGGCAAGCTCAAGCCCTACTTCGACCGCCGCAACGGCACCGTGACCGTCGGCAACGCCTGCCAGGTCACCGATGGCGCGGTGGCGCTGCTGATCGGCGACCAGGCGACCGCCGCGCGCTGGCGCACTCCGCCGCTGGGGCGCATCCGCGCCTTCGCCTTCGCGGGCCTGTCCCCCCAGCGGATGGGCCTGGGCCCGGTGTTCGCGGCCGCCAAGGCGCTCGCGGCCGCCGGGCTCGGCCTGGGCGATTGCGAGCTGTTCGAGATCAACGAGGCGTTCGCGGCCCAGGTGCTGGCCTGTCTCGAGGCGGCCAAGTCGGAGGCCTTCGCCCAGGCCGAGCTCGGCCGCACGCAGGCCCTGGGCGAGATCCCGGTCGAGCGGCTCAACGTGAACGGCGGCGCCATCGCGCTCGGCCATCCGGTGGGCGCGAGCGGCGCGCGGCTGCTGCTGACGACGCTCATGGAGATGCGGCGGCGGCGCCTCAGGCGCGGGCTCGCCACGCTGTGCGTGGGCGGCGGGCAGGGCGCCGCGTTCGTGCTGGAGCGCGACTGATGGGGGTCTTCCGGGTCGAGCTGCAGGCCGGCGGCATCGCCCATCTGGTGATGGACCATCCCGCGCGCAAGGTGAACGTGCTCGACGCCGAGGCCATCGCCGACCTGGAGCAGGCGATGGGCGTCCTGGAGCGCAGCGACGGGCTCACCGGCGTCGTGCTGCGGAGCGGCAAGAGCGGCACGTTCATCGCCGGCGCCGACGTCTCGGCAATCGGGGCGCTCACCGACCGCGAGCAGGTGCTGAGCCTGATCCGCCGCGCGCACGGCGCCTTCAACCGGCTCGCCGGGCTCGCCTGCCCGACGGTCGCCGCCATCGACGGCGTGTGCCTGGGCGGCGGCACCGAGCTCGCCCTGGCGTGCGATGCGCGCATCGCCAGCGAGGAGCCGCGCACCCAGATCGGGCTGCCCGAGGTGCTGCTCGGCATCTTCCCGGGCTTCGGCGGCTCGCAGCGCCTGCCGCGCCTGATCGGGCTCGCCGCGGCCCTGGACCTGATCCTCACCGGCCGCTCGCTGGACGCGCGGCGCGCCGAGAAGACCGGCTTGATCGCCCGCGCCGTCCCGGCCGCATGGCTGATCGAGCGCGCGCATGAGCACCTCGCCGTGCTGGCGCGCCGTCCCGCGGGCCAGCGCCGCGACGCGTACCGCCCGCGCGGCCTGGGCGCCTGGTTCGTGGACCGCACGCCGTTCGGCCAGGCAATCGCCCTGGGCCAGGCGCGCAGCATGACCCGCGCGCGCACCGGCGGCCACTATCCCGCCCCGCTCGCCGCCATCGAGGTGCTCGAGCGCACGCTGCGGCTGCCGCTCGAAGCCGGGCTCGCCATCGAGGCGGCCCGGGTGAGCGACCTCGTGACCGGGACCGTATGCAAGAACCTGGTGCGCATCTTCGAGCTCTCGGAGCGCGCCAAGAAGGACCCGGTGGTGGCCGATGCCTCCGTGTCCCCCACGCCGGTGCGCTCGCTGCTGCTGATCGGCGCCGGCGTCATGGGCGGCGGCATCGCCGAGCTGGCGAGCCGCTTCGGCATCACCGTGCGCGTGCGCGACCTCAAGCCCGAGGCGCTGACGCACGCCCTCCAGACCGCGCGGTCGCTGATCGCCGAGCGCACCCGCCGGCGCGGCGGCCGGGGCGAGGCGGCGCGCGAGGCGCTGGCCCAGATGACGCGGATCCAGCCGACGCTGGAGATGGCGGCGGCCGGCCGCGCCGACTTCGCGATGGAGGCGGTGGTCGAGGACCTCGACGTCAAGCGCCGCGTGTTCGCCGAGCTCGAGGTGCGCCTCGGCCACGACGCGGTGCTGGCGACCAACACCTCGTCCCTCTCGGTGGATGCACTGGCCCAGGGGCTCGCCCATCCCGAGCGCCTGTGCGGCTTCCACTTCTTCAATCCCGTCCACCGCATGCCGCTGGTCGAGGTCGTGCGCGGGGCCAAGACCTCCGATCGGACGCTGGTGACCGCCGTGGGGCTCGCGCGCCGCCTCGGCAAGACCCCGGTGGTGGTGGCCGACGCACCCGGGTTCGTGGTCAACCGGATCCTGATGCCCTACCTGGGCGAGGCGATGGTGCTGCTCGAGGAGGGCTACCCGCTCTCCGACATCGACCGGGCGATGCGCCGGTTCGGCATGCCGATGGGACCGTTCGAGGTGCTGGACGAGGTGGGGCTGGACGTGGCGCGCAAGGTCGCGGGGGTGCTGGGGCGCGCGTTCCCCGACCGCACGCCGCCGGCCACCGTGCTCGAGAAGCTGGTGGCGGCCGGCCGGCTCGGGCGCAAGAGCGGCCTCGGCTTCTACCGCCACCGCGGCCGCGACCGCCGGCCCGACCCGGGGCTGTGCGCGTTCCTCGGGCTGCGGCGCGGCCGGAAGTCGCCGGGCCCCGAGGTGCTCGCCGAGCGCATGGTGCTGGCGATGATCAACGAGGCGGCGCGGTGCCTGGAGGAGCAGGTGGTCGCCGACGCGGGGATGCTCGACGTGGCGATGATCTTCGGGGCCGGCTTCCCGCCGTTCCGCGGCGGGTTGCTGCGGCACGCCGATGCCCTCGGCCTGGCGAAGGTGGAAGCGCGGCTGACCTCCCTGGGCGCCGAGAAGGGCGAGCGTTTCCGGCCCGCCGCACTGCTCAAGCGGCTGGCCGCCGCGGGCGGCACGTTCACCGCACCCCCCGCCTCGGCCTGAGGACCCCGAGCGCGGCCGGGCGCTCGGGTCCCTCGGGCTAGGCCCCGGCGGGCCTGGTCGCGGGCGGGCTGAACGGTTCGATCGTCGGCGTCTCGCCGCTGCGCGCCGCGGCGATCTCCGTGGGCGGCGGCTCGGGCTTCGAGTCGGGCTCGACCGGCTTGACGGGGTCGAGCGTCTCGCCGCGCAACAGCCGGTCCATCTCGGTGCCGTCCAGGACCTCGCGCTCGAGCAGCGTCTTGGCGAGCAGGTGCAGCTTGTCCGTGTTGTCCTTGAGCAGCCCCATCGCCCGGTTGTAGGCGCCCTCGATGATGGTGCGCACCTCCTGGTCGATGAGCACCGCGGTCTGCTCGCTGTAGTCCTTGTGGCTCGAGATCTCGCGGCCGAGGAAGACCATCTCCTCCTTCTTGCCGAAGGTGAGCGGCCCCAGGTTCTCGCTCATGCCCAGCTCGCACACCATCCGGCGCGCCAGCGCGGTGGCGTTCTCCAGGTCGCTCGCGGCCCCGGTGGTGAGGTGGTCGAACACCAACTGCTCGGCCGCGCGACCGCCCATGGCGCTGCACAGCCAGCGCTCGAGATCCTCCTTCGAGCGCGAGTGGCGCTCCTCGCGCGGCAGGTACGAGGTGATGCCCAGCGCCCGCCCGCGCGGGATGATCGTCACCTTGTCCACCGGCTCGGAGCCCGGCAGCAGCCAGGTGACCAGCGCGTGGCCGGCCTCGTGGTAGGCGGTGCTCTTGCGCTCGCCCTCGGTCATGACCAGGCTCTTGCGCTCGGTGCCGAGCATCACCTTGTCCTTGGCGTTCTCGAAGTCCTCCATGGTGACCTTCTTGCGGTTGCGCCGCGCGGCCAGCAGCGCCGCCTCGTTCACCATGTTGGCGATGTCGGCGCCCGCCAGGCCGGGCGTGCCGCGCGCCAGCTGCTGCAGGTTGACGTCGTCGGAGAGCGGGATGCCGCGGGTGTGGACGCGGAAGATGCCCTCGCGCCCGCGCACGTCCGGCCAGTCCACCACGATCTGCCGGTCGAAGCGCCCGGGCCGCATCAGCGCCGGGTCCAGCACGTCGGGCCGGTTGGTGGCGGCGATCATGATGACGCCTTCGTTGGAGTCGAAGCCGTCCATCTCGACCAGGAGCTGGTTCAGCGTTTGCTCGCGCTCATCGTGCCCACCGCCGAGCCCGGCGCCGCGGTGCCGGCCAACAGCGTCGATTTCGTCGACAAAGACGATGCAGTTGTGAACCACTAAGTTATTGGCTATGAAGCAGTTATGGCGATCAAGGCAGAGGTCGTACACGGGCTCATTCGTCGCAGTTCTCTCGATCATCTCGACCTTCGACCAGTGAATCGCCGAATCGGCGAGACTCGTGAGAGCTTCCAGCTCATCCGAGCGGGCGACTTGGTTGCTTTCCCGCCAGACGTCCATCTCGTCCACCACAGACAGAAGACTCGTGCGCGACGGCGTGACACAGCCACGCTCGTAATTGCTCACGTAGTGACCCCGACGGAAGGCTCTCTGCCCCATCCCCAAAGACTGCCGCGCGGAGCGGATCATGCTGGTAGCCGGAGTGGCATCGAGTCGCGAAGAGGAGGAAGAGCGCCGCTTGAGCAGATCGCGGAGGGCGTCGAGCTTTCGCATCTTCACGGGGTGGTCGGAGTACACGCGACTCCAGAACTGCTTCAGCTGCTCAACACCGGTGATCGTGATATTCCCATCGCGGTCGTCCCGGGCCGCCGGAGAGAGACTCGTCACGATTCCGACGCGCAGGAGCGCGTCGCGAATGAGTTGGTTGGTGACGCGATCCCATGCGGAGAGGACGATGCGAGGATCCCTCTCGGCCGGTCGCACGTGGCCATCCCCGTCGAAAACACCCCGGAGCCATGCCCCGACGATGTAGCTCGGCATCTCGAGGATGGAGGCCTGCACCCTGCTCAATGCATCGCAGAGGAATCGGCTGCTGATGAAAGTCGTGTAACAGTCTTTCAAGGTCGCGGGTGTCTTGCCCTGCGGGAGGAGGTTCTCAAAGTGCTTCGCGTTGAGATGACGCTTCGGCGAGTAGTCGAAGTGGAGGCGGAGGATCTCCGCCACGCGCTCGTGGAGCGCGAGCTCCGTGTTCACGAAGATGAGCTGGCGGCCGCCGCGGCCACGCCAGCTGCCATCGGATGTGATCAGTCCGCAGAGGTAGGCAACGTCCTCGTCTAGGTAAAGGGGAACGCGGGAGATCCACGACGAGCGGAGTCCGCGTCCCGGGCTGCTCAACCGCTCGATTCGCGGATGGATCCGGCCAATCCGGTCCCGTACGTCGGCCAGCCGCAGCCGACCCAAGAGAGGCTCCTCCCCGCGTGGAGTCAGGAGCGTCTCGGGTGAGAGGAAGTCGTAGAACAAAGGTGGATGAGAATCCGTCGCGATCGACCGAGGGGCGGCAACGTAGTCGTCGGTCGCCAGCTCATCCGCACGGACCCACTTCAAGCCGTCACGCAACACCGGGAAGAGATGGTTCGGCGTCGCCTTGATCTCGCTGGTCGCCGTGGAGATCCTCAGGACCTCCTCGGCCGGTTTCTTCGTGATGCCGATGACATTGACATCCTCGAATCGAAACTCATCCGCCATCGCGGGGACCCGCACTCCGACCATCTGCTTCTCGAACATCTCGGCAATGGTCACCTGCCGCCCACCGCTCAATGTGACCACAGCATCTCCGGTGAGGCACGGCGCATTACGCTTCGCCTGCTCAAAGAGGTCGCGCACCCGGCTGTTGTGGAGCAGGACCGGCGACTCGCCTCCGAAGAACGCTTCGTTGTCGCATCCGCAGAGGTCATAGACGTACCCGTCGAAGGGCTTCACGCTGACCCGTTGGATGACGGGAGCTTCCCCCGCCTCCACCCAGGCGGGATGGCTGGCGCGCGAGAGTACGGACGTGGCAGTGGCGTACGACGCACCGGAGCGGGCGGGTTCGCCCAGGGCCAGTGACGCGCCGGCCGCTCGCGCGCGAGCGCTCGCATCGGCGGGCAGTTCGACCAGCAGGTCCCCGGGACGCAGATCCCGCGCCGCGACTGGCTGGATGATCCCGGTGTTCGGCGTTCTCACGAATACGCTGTGGTCGCCGGTCGTGCGGATGACGCCCCCGAGGTACTCGATCTCGTAGACCTCGGCCACGCGGTGCCGGAGCACGCCGCGTACCCGGCTCCAAGCGCTGCCCGTTACCGAGGTTCTGGGCGAGCCTTCGAAATTCGAGTCGCTCCCCTCGAATCCCAGCGTCTCGACGCCTGCCACCGGGACCACGGAGCCCTGCTCGTCGCCGGTGAAGTAGCCGTCCACGAACTCCCCGATCGGCATCAAGCAGGTCTTCCCATCACGGCGGATGAGCACCGGCGTATCGCCGGTCACCGACGCCCCCACCCCGACGAACATCTCGACGAAGTCACTCCCGCTCATCGAGAAGAACGGCACGCCCGCCTCGCCCGCGACCGCCTTGGCGAGCAGCGTCTTGCCCGAGCCCGGGGGCCCGAGCAGGAGGGCGCCCTTCGGGATGCGTCCGCCCAGCCGCTGGAAC
>Ga0066710_100008474_pt1 | contig 10007 bp, 5 predicted proteins | sample GraSoiAngelo_159_FD_79666 | JGI IMG/M metagenome (GOLD analysis project Ga0066710, IMG submission 79666) | Grasslands soil microbial communities from the Angelo Coastal Reserve, California, USA - 14_1009_16_40cm | ecosystem: Environmental > Terrestrial > Soil > Grasslands | place: USA...
CCGTCTGCCGCTCGAGCAGCGGCGCGCGTCCTACCTCGCCGACAAGTGGGATGTATACGCAGAGCTCGCGCTCGCGGAGCGGGCGCGCGGACGAATCGAGGCCGCGTTCGCCGCGAGCGAGCGGCTGCGTGCCCGGCAGATGCTGGACCTGCTGGCTCGCGGGCGCATCGTCTGGACGGCTCGCGGTCAGGACTCGCTGCGGTCTCGGGAGCAGGATCTGCGGCTGCGCATTTCAGACCTCACGCGTCGGCTCGAGGACTCTCCAACGGGCGATGGGCTGCGTGAGCCGACGGTCGGGGCTGCGGCCACGGTTCGGGAAGCGCTCGCCCGGGCGCAGACGGCGTACGCCGAACTCCTCGCTGCGGTGCAGGAGACAAAGCCTGAGTACGCGCATCTCGTGGAAGGCAAAGGCGCGACGCTGCGGGAGGTGGCAAATCGGCTGGAACCCGACGAGGCACTGCTGGAATACCTGGTCACCGATTCGACCACGCTGGTGTTTGTCGTGACGTCGGACACCGCCGTGGCCCTCGATCTCGGGATCGGGCGACACGCGCTCGCGTCGCTTGTGGACTTCACGCGCGGGGCGCTGACTCGGCCGGCGCGCGGCGCGGCGGCGGATGGTCCGTCGTGGCACGCGCCGCTGGAGCGCCTCCATCGGTACCTCATCGAGCCGATCGAAGCCGCCGGCCTGCTGCGCGGCAAGCGCGCGCTCGTCATCGCGCCGCACGTCGAGCTGCATTACCTCCCGTTCGCGGCATTGCGGACGACCGGGTCGGTGGCGCCGTTTCTCGTCGAGCGCTACGTCGTGACGACCGTTCCCTCAGCGTCGGTGTGGCTGCGGCTCCACGAGCGCGGAGACCCGGCGCCCGGGGCCGGTGTGCTTGCGTTGGCCCCGCGGGTAGACGCGCTGCCTGGCACGCGGATCGAGGTCGCATCCGTCGCCCGCCTCTACGGGTCGCGCTCGCGCGTGCTCCTGGGAGCGCAGGCGACCAAGCGCGCCCTCCGAGCCACCGCGTCGCAGCAACGGATAATTCATTTCGCCACGTACGGCGTTCTCAACAAACACAACCCGCTGTTCTCGTTCGTGGAGCTCGCGCCGCAGCCCGGTGAGGACGGTCGGCTGGAAGTGCACGAAGTGTTCAACCTCGATTTGCATGCGCGGCTGGTGGTGCTCTCCGCTTGTCAGACGGCGCTCGGCGCCGGCTCGCTGGCCGACGTGCCGGCCGGGGACGACTGGATAGGGCTGGTCGCGGGGTTCCTGTACGCGGGCGCGGCCAACGTGATGGCGACGCTGTGGCCGGTCGAAGACCGCGCGACGGCGGACCTCATGGAGCGCTTCTACGTGGAGTTGGCCGCGGGACGGCCGGAGGGCGAAGCGTTGGCCGCCGCGCAGCGGCTCAGCCTGCGCAATTCTTCGACCGCCGATCCGTTCTATTGGGCGGGGTTTACGCTAAGTGGAGGCGGGGGAAAATGAACAGTCGTTTGCGCATTGGCGTCGCGCTCGGCGTGCTCGCGGGACTGGCATGGGTGGGCGCCTGCTCGGGAGACAATCACATGGGTCCTCCTCCTCCTCCCCCGCCGCCGCCTCCCCCTCCCGCAGGTGCTGTCGTCTCTGACATCCATCAAGTAATCGGGAGGGTTGCCGGCGTCACCAGTCTCAGCAGCGGAGGGAATGGCGTCTTCTATGTGTCGATGCCCACGGGCACCGTTCCAGGAGCCGATGAGGTAAAGATTCAAGGTCCCAGTGCGTCGCTCACCGCGCTCGCAATGGATGGTGGATTCGATCCTGTGCAGCTGACGGGAGCCGTGGGCGACACCGTCCTGCTCTATGTTCTCAGCGCCACCCAGCAGGTCCTTGCGTTCATGCGCGTGGCCGTGCCCCCGTCCGCGCCGCCGATTGTCATTCGGACGCAGCCAGGCAAGAAGAAAACCGACGTGCCGCTGAACGGCGCGCTCTTGGTCGTCTTCAGCGAGCCGGTTGACGGCGCCACGGTTACGCCAGCGTCCATTCGGCTGCTGCAGGGAGCGACGTCCGTGAGCGGGACCACCCGATTTGTTGACAGCAACCACGTGAGCGTCGAATTCGTACCGAACGCACCGTTGACTGCGAATACTGCGTATCAGCTTACGGTCACGAGCCAGCTGCGCGACTTGGACGGCCAGTCGCTGCCTGCCTCCGTGGACGTTCCGTTTACCACGGGGACGACGACGCTGGGTCCCACGGCCTCCGTCACACTGACGGCCGATACCATCTCGATCCGGGGGCTCACGTATCAGATGACGGTGCTCGTGCGGGACGCGGCGGGCAACGAGCTCACCGATCGTCCGGTGGTGTGGGCGGTCGACAATCCAGGCGTCCTCACCGTCTCCATTTCGGGGCTGTTGACGGCTCATGCGGAGGGACCGTGTGGGGTGCAGGCGACCGTCGATGGAATCAGCAGCGGGTGGAAATCGGTGTATGTGATGGGCGGCGACCTCGTGTCGGTGGTCGTGGGGCCGAACCCGGACACTGTGATCCAGGGTGACCAGACCTTTATGAGCGCCGCCTTGTATGACGCTCGCGGGATCGTGCTCCAGCCGCGTCCCATCACTTGGAGCAGCAACGCGCCTGGCGTGGCCAGCGTTGCTCCGCAATTCCCAGGCGGGAACGTGGCCATCGCCATGGGGATCGCGCCGGGGACGGCGGTCATCACCGCTGCCTGGGAGGGGCCGACCACCATTAGCGGCACGGCGACGCTCGTCGTGACTCCACCGCCGCCCGTGGCCACGGTGACACTCTCGCAGCACAGCGCAACGCTGCTGAAGGATGCGACGCTGCAGCTCTACGCCACCCTCCGGAGCGCGACCGGGTACGTCATCCGCACCGGTGCCACGGTGGTGTGGTCGAGCGATCAGTCGACGGTGGCGACGGTGAATCCGAACGGCTTGGTGACGGCCATGGGGCCGGGCACCGCGGCCATCGCCGCGACCAGTCAAGGGAAGAGTGATACGGCTTTCATCAACGTCACCACGATCACGTTCACCTCGGTCATCGCGGGCGGGATCCATGCCTGCGGCATCGCCACCGCCGGAGCGGCGTATTGCTGGGGGCTCAACGACAACGGCGAGCTCGGCAATGGGTCTTACAATTACAGCCTCCTCCCCACGCCTGTATTAGGCGGCCCACCCTTCAGCGAAGTGTCCACGGGGATCCAGACTAGCTGCGCCTTGAGCGCCGGGGCGGCCTACTGCTGGGGCACGGTCGGCCAGCAGGATGCGTTGACGCCGGCGGCTGTTTCCGGGGGACTCAGCTTCCTCGCGGTGCGCGCAGGGGATTCATTTGCCTGCGCCCTCGCCGTCGGGGGCGCGGTGTATTGCTGGGGGTGGAACGGGAGCGGCCAGCTGGGCGACAGTTCGACTGCGTCGAGTGCCGATCCTGTGGCCATCAAGACCGGCGGGACGTTCACCGCGGTGAGTCCCGGGAACCAACACAGCTGCGCGCTCAGCACCGGCGGCGCCGTCTACTGCTGGGGCAACAACGCCTATGGACAGCTCGGCGACAGTTCGACCGCGAACGACTCAGCGCCGGTCCTAGTGAAGAGCGGACTTACGTTTGCGGCGATCGCGGCGGGCGGCCGGCACACCTGCGCTCTCACCGCAGGCGGCGCGGCGTACTGCTGGGGAGACAACGCTTTCGGCCAGCTGGGCGACGGGACAGCTTCTCGCGACTCGGCCCCGGTTGCAGTCACCGGTGGTCTGAGTTTCACGACGATTGCCGCGGGCTTCTACCACACCTGCGGTCTCACGGCCGGCGGGGCCGCATACTGTTGGGGTGAGAACGCCGCGGGTCAGCTGGGGGACAACACCACCGTGAACCGCCTAGTGCCTGTTCTCGTTGCCGGAGGGATTGCGTTTTCTTCCCTCAGCGCTCGCCTCGACAATACGTGTGGATTCAGCGCGACGGGTCTCGCGTACTGCTGGGGCCACAACGCCTACGGCCAGCTCGGTGACGGCACGACCACCAATCGCAGCGTCCCGGTAAGAGTCGCGGGCCAGCCCTAAGCGATAAGTCTCTCCGCACGGCCTCCGCGCAACGTCGAGTGCGCGGGGGCCGTTCGCGTCTCTCCGACCCGATTCGCGCCCTCTGCTCGCTACGCAAATCCCTCCGCCGTCCTCCGTTTCATTCTCAAGGCGGCCGTCGAGAGGCCGAATCCAACACGGAGGCGATTCACATGGCAAAGCTCCTGGCGCTGCTGTCGTTGACGGTGTTAGCCGCCGCCTGCAGCGACCCCTTAGTGCCGAACTCCGGTGACGTGCGCTTCACGGTCGTCACTACCGGCGCGGACCTGGACCCGGACGGCTACACAGTCGTCCTTGACGGCGGTGCGGGCCTGGCCGTCGCGGTGAACGACAGCCGCACAATTTCCGGCCTGTCTGCCGGACGCCACAGCGCGCTGCTGAGCGGTCTCGCTCCCAATTGCACGGTCGGTGGAGCGAATCCCCGGGACATCGAGGTCGGGACACACGAGACAACGCAGCTGAGCTTCGCGGTCAGCTGTGCCGCGATCGCCCGGCTGGACATCGCCGGCATCTGGGATTGGACCGAGCAGTACATCAATCCGGTCTGCCACGACACGGGGACCTACGTCTTCACGCAAAGCGGAGCGACTTTCGCCGGCCGTTCGGACCAGGTGGGTATCTGCGAAACGTCCGACGGAACTCGGGACAACACGACCTCCGGTGACCGCGTCAGCGCGGGCCAAGTCGCGGGCCGCACCGTCACCTTCCAAGTTGGGAACGCCCCGTTCTGCTTCTACACGGCGACAATCACGGGAGAGCCGCCCGATCATCTGAGCGGCACGACGACCTGCGGTGCCTCGACCGGCACCTGGGAAGCCGTGCGCGGCCAACCTGTTGCCACCGTCACCGTCACGCCGCCCCTGGACACTCTGCTGGAAGGCACCACGGTGCAGCTCGCGGTCCAGCTGCGCGACGCCGCGGGGCACCGCGTGTTCCGGAGCGTGGCGTGGTCGACCGACCAGCCGGCGGTGGCCGTCGTCTCCGACTCGGGGAAAGTCACGACGGCGTCCGCCGGAACGGTGACGATCACAGCGACCGCGGCGGGCGCGAGCGGTGCAGCGCACGTCATCGTGCAGCGGGCCGGTGCGGCGCGCGTCACCGTCGCCACAACCGGGGTCGATGTCGATCTCGATGGGTATCGCGCCTACGTGGACGGCCGCTGGGACGGGTCACAGCCGGTCGGGATCAATGGAACGGTGAAGCTCACCAGGATCGCGCCCGGAAGTCGTAGCATCCTGCTGGGCCAAGTGGCGAGCAACTGCACCGTGGGCGGGCCGAATCCGGTGACGATCAACATCGCCGGCGGCGACACGATCCCGGTGACATTCGACATCGCGTGCGTGCAGACCCAACGCATCGCGTTCACCTCGTCGTACTACGACGGGATTTACGTGATGAACGCCGACGGCCAGAGCGTCGCACGGCTGACCTCCTCTTCGACCTCTGGGTCGTACGGTCAACCGGCCTGGTCTCCCGACGGAACGCGGATCGCCTTCAAGAGCGAGCGCGACGGCATTGGCAATGCCGAGATCTACGTCATGAGCGCCAATGGCTCCGGCGTCACGCGGCTGACTGACAACCCAGGCTTCGACGGGCGGCCGGCATGGTCGCCCGATGGGACCAAGCTCGCGTTCCAGAGTGGGCGCGACGGCAACATTGAGGTCTACGTGATGAACGCCGACGGCTCGGGCGTCGCACGGCTCACCGACAACCCGGCCTTCGACGGGGAGCCGGCGTGGTCGCCAGATGGGACCAAGATCGCGTTCCAGAGCGAGCGCGACGGCAACGACGAGATCTACGTGCTGAACACCGACGGCTCCGGGGTCACTCGGCTTACCAACAATCAGGCCACTGATGCCGACCCCGCGTGGTCCCCCGACGGCCTCCGGATCGCGTTCTCGAGCATGCGCGACGGCAATCCCCAGATATACGTCATGAACGTCGACGGATCAGGCGTGACGAGGCTGAGCAACAACTACGACAGCGACTGGCATCCGGCGTGGTCGTCGGACGGCTCCAGGATCGCTTTTACCAAGAACGTATTCGGATGTGACGACTACGACTGCTGGGACTTCACGAGCATTTACGTGATGAACGCCGATGGCTCCGCCATGGTGCAGCTCCTCGGCACCTTTACTGGGCTGGATATCGATCCGACGTGGAGGCCGTGAGGCATTTCAGGAGACCGACCAATGAACACCGTGAGACCACGGATGCTGTACGTCACCCCTCACTGGAGACGGACCATGAACAGTCATGTATCACTGGGTTGGTTCGCTGCGATCGCTGGCCTGACCCTCGCCTGCCAGTCCGACAACCGGCTCGTCGGACCGAAATCCCTCGCGACTCCTGTGCTGTCCGCGTCGCGCGAGGGCGTCCCGTTTGCTGAAGGCTTGTCGAGCCCCGGCTGGCAGCAGACCGCGCGCAACCTCGTCGTGCAGGCGAGGCTCGGCCCGATCCCCGCAGGTCACGCGTACCCGCTGCTCGGCGTCGCCCAATATCTGGCGGTACAGCGCGCCGAGACTGCGGCCGGCGGCACCGACGTCAACGCTGCAGAGGTCTCAGGCGACGGCATCGGAGTCGGAGGACGTGCGCGTCTCGAGACCGATCGCGGCGCCGTCGCCGGCGCGTCTGTCGTGGTGTTGAGCTACCTGTTTCCCAGCCAGGCGCAAGCGCTCGAGGACTCGGTAGCGGCCCAGGCAGCTGCGGGCCCCGGACAGCCGCACCCAGCGTTCGTGGCAGGCGAGACGATCGGTCGCGCCGTCGGCGCGGAGATCGTCGCGCGGGCAAAGGTCGACGGGTTCTCGAAGCCGAGCACCGCGACGCCGCCGGTGGGGCCCGGATACTGGACGAGCAGTGCGAATCCTCCTCTGCCGGTCAACGGCGGACAGCTTCCGGGAGTGCTTCCCTGGTTTCTGACGTCCGCGAGCCAGTTCCGCCCCGCGCCGCCGCCTGCGTTCGGCTCCGCGGACTTCGGGACCGCGCTCGCCGAGATCCGGCAGATCTCGGATACTCGCACAGCCGAGCAGGTACGCATTGCTACGTTCTGGGCTCTGGCTGCCGGCACAATCACTGGGTCGGGGTTCTGGATGGAACTCGCGTCGCATGACGTTCTCCAGCATGGCCTATCCGAGCGCGAGGCGACGCATCTCTACGCGCTGCTCAGCGCGACGATGGCGGACGCCCAGATCGGTTGCTGGGACGCGAAGCTCACCTACTGGCTCATCCGGCCATGGAAGGCCGATCTCGGCATCACCGTGGTCCCCGCAGTCGGGATGCCCAACCACCCGTCCTATCCCTCGGGTCACAGCTGCGTTTATGCTTCAGCGGCGGAAGTGCTGAGCGCGTTCTTCCCGGAGGAGCGCGCCCAGCTGGACGCCATGGTCATCGAGGCAGGGCTGTCGCGCATGTACGCCGGCATTCATTACCGGTTCGACATCGAGGCCGGCCAAGGCTTGGGACGCAGCGTGGCGAGGTTCGCCATCGCCGCCGATGCCTCCGGCAGCTCGGCGCTGACGCCGCGCTACTAGCTGACGCGCCGAGTCTTCCTTCTCATGAAGTCCATGAGAATGAACTGGCCGAGCGTCATCGTGTTCGTGAAGTAGGCCTTACCGCGGCAGATCGCGGAGACCTTCTTCACGAACTCGACCAGGCTGCGGTCGCGCGCCAGCATGAAGGTGTTGATGAGAATCCCGCTGCGGCGGCACAGCGCGACTTCGCGGTACGTCGCCTGGAGGATGTGCGGGTCCAGACCCATCGAGTTCACGTAGATCCGGCCGTCCGGCTGCGTCAGCGCGGATGGCTTGCCATCGGTGATCATGATGATCTGCCGCATGTCCTTGCGCTGTCCCATCAGGATGCGGCGCGCGAGCTTCAGGCCTTCCGTCGTGTTGGTGTGATACGGACCCACCTGCGCATGCGCGAGCTGTCCGATCGGGATCTCTTCCGCCGTGTCATGAAACAGCACGACGCGCAGCGTATCGCCGGGGAATTGCGTGCGAATCAGATGCGTCAGCGCGAGCGCGACCTTCTTCGCGGGCGTGAAGCGGTCCTCCCCGTACAGAATCATCGAATGCGAGCAGTCGAGCATCAGCACCGTCGCCGATGACGAGCGGTATTCGGCCTGGTGCACCATCAGATCGTCGTACTCGAGGTTGATCGGAACGCCGAGGCCTTCGCGCTTCAGCGCGTGCGACAGCGTCGCGTTGACGTCGAGATTGAGCGTGTCGCCGTACTCGTAGCGCTTGCTCGCGGATTCGGCCTCGACGCCGGTCGCCAGGTGCTCCGTCTCGTGCGCGCCGAAGCTCGACTTCCCGATACTCCCCAACAAGTGCTTGAGCGTTCTAAAACCGAGAAAATCGATCCCCTTGTCGGTGAGATTGAACTGCACCTGCTGCGCCGCTTCTTTGGCCATGCCGCCCGGGCCGAGGACGGGCTGCTGCGCGCCGGGCATCTTGGGCGCCTGCTGGAGATTGAGGTACCCCTCCTCGATCAACTTCTGCACGATCTGATCGAGCAGATCGGCGAGCTGTTTCTGGAGCTCCTGATCCTTCTGCGCGTCACCGGTGGATTCGCCACGCAACACGTTCAGCATGTCGGGCGTGAGCTGGCCCGAGTCCATCAGCGCCTGGAGGATCGCCTGGCGCAGCGCGTCGAGAGAGCGATCCGGATCTTCCTCGCCGAATTCCCCCCAGAACGGATGCGAGTACGGACCTCCCGCGAATCCGGACTGCAGCAGGAAGTCGGCGAGCTGATCGAGCAGCGCTTGCAGGTTGAGCGTCTCGAGCAGGCCGGGGACGTAGCGGCTGTAGGTCGTGTAGCGCATCGCCCTCTAATCTAGCACCGATAGATCATTGCATCGTAACGACGAAGACAGCGTGCTCCGGACGCACGCGAATCGCCGTGAAATCGGGGATCGTCGCGTCGGCGCCCGCGAGGTCTCGTGCGGCGAGCATCGTAGTGAGCGCGATCACACGGGCGCCGGCGCTTCGGGCTGCGGCAATACCTGCCGGAGCGTCTTCGAACACAACACATGCCGCAGCCTCGAGTCCCAGGCGTTTCGCGCCGAGGCGATAGCCATCAGGCGCCGGCTTTCCCTGCGAGACGTCCTGGCTAGTCACCACGATCTTCGGTATCGGCAACCCGACAGACGTCAGTCGCAGCTCGGCCAATGCCCGTCCACAGGACGTGACGACAGCCCAGCTGGCCGCCGGGAGACTTGCCAGGAGCTCACCGGCGCCTGAAACGGCGCTGAGGCCATCCGCGTCCGCGAGCTCAACAGCGTCAATCCACGCCGCCTCCCGATCCGCGTCGAGATGAGGAGCCGCGGCTTTCACGGTGTCGCGCGTGCGGCGGCCATGCGCGATCCGCAGCACTTTTTCAGGATCGAGCTGATGGCGGAGGGCCCAGCGACGGCACGTTCGCTCGACGACCGCGCGTGAATCGACGAGCACACCGTCCAGATCAAACAGGAACGCCGAACAACGGAGTCGCACAGTCCTTAATTTGGTGCCATGACCGAAGCCGCGCGACGCTACGGACTCGGGGCACTCGCCCACCGCAACTTCCGCCTCTTCTTCGTCGGTCAGGGCATCTCGCTCGTCGGCACATGGATGCAGAATGTCGGCGAGGGATGGCTGATCCTCACGCTCACCAACTCGCCGTTCTTTGTTGGCCTCACCGCTGCGCTCAGCTCTCTCGGCGTGCTGCTCTTCAGCCTGTACGCGGGCGTGATCGCCGACCGCGTGGACAAGCGGCGCGTCATCGTCTTCATGCAGCTAGCGTTCATGCTCGAGGCGTTTACCGTCTCGATCCTTGTCTGGACCGGCGTCGTCGCGGTCTGGCAGGTGTTGCTGCTCGCGACCCTCCTCGGCCTTGCGAGCGCGTTCGACATCCCGATGCGGCAGTCGTTCGTCGTCGAAATGGTGGGCAAGGACGACTTGATGAAC
>Ga0066710_100008477_pt1 | contig 10007 bp, 8 predicted proteins | sample GraSoiAngelo_159_FD_79666 | JGI IMG/M metagenome (GOLD analysis project Ga0066710, IMG submission 79666) | Grasslands soil microbial communities from the Angelo Coastal Reserve, California, USA - 14_1009_16_40cm | ecosystem: Environmental > Terrestrial > Soil > Grasslands | place: USA...
AAACTGGGCGTGTCGACGTATTCAGAAATGGTCGCAGTAGACGCCATTGTTGTTTGTTTTCAATCGACGCCCAATTTCCCAAGCTGGACGTCGCGGGTTCGATCCCCGTCTCCCGCTCTTTAAAGTCAGTAACATCCAGCCTTCCGAAATTCAGCGTATCCCAATGTATCCCATTCGCATTTAATTCACGAGAGACGCTTCGAGCGTCTCCACCGCCTCGAGCCGGCCTTTTTGACATGAAATCTGTCATAGTTCCGAACCTGACCGGAAGTAGACAGGAAGTTACAAGCGTGGCCGGACTCATCAAAGGCGATTCCCATTTGCTTCTTCGAACAGAAGCCACAGAAACCGCATTTAAGGCGTTGCCTCTCGCGGATTTTCGTATCATTCATCTTGCCTGCATGGAGTGGCGGACACGCATTTTCCCGACCGCGCCGCGTTGGTTCTGGGGTCTTCCTCCTCTGGCGAAGATGGCTTATTGCAGGTCCGGGAGATCAGGGATCTCGAACTACGCGCGGATTTAGTCACACTCTCTGCATGCGACACCGGCAATGGAAAGTTGCTTGGGCAAGAGGGAATTGCCAGTTTGGAGCGGGCGTTCCTGCTCGCGGGCGCAAAAGCAGTGATCGCGAGTCTTTGGACGGCCGATGACACTAGTAAGTTTGCCCAGGGAACTCAGGTACAGCTTACTGCCACGCCACCAGCCGGCTTGCAGTTTGTCAACTGGGCTGGAGCCTGCTCAGGCAGCAATCCCACGTGCACTGTCGATAACCAGAGATACTTCGGTGCAAGCGGTATTCAGCAAGTAATAGGTAGTCGAGATGACGATCTTTTGGGCAGCTTGATCAGGAACATGCTCCAAGGGCCTCAGCTTCTGAACGGGAAGATATGAGCCGACATCCTCTGGTCTTTTGGAGTCTCTCCACTGCCGAGATGCTGCGCCAACTTGAAACGCCCAAGGAAGGAGGATTAACCGGCGACGAAGCCAGAGCGCGGCTCGCACGCTATGGCTCTAATCTCCACAAGTCCCCAAAACGGTCGGATGTAATCACACTGCTGTTCGCTCAATTCAGGAGTCCGCTAGTCCTCATTCTATTCTTTGCTACAGGACTGTCATTCTTCTTACATGATGCGGTTAATGCTTTTATTATTCTCGCGATTGTCCTCATAAGCGGCCTCCTCGGGTTTTGGCAGGAGCGCGGTGCAAGTGAAGCCGTGGAAAAGTTGCTTTCCATCGTGCGAATCAAAGCCGCCGTGCTTCGTAATGGAAGCGTCAAAGAAATACCGATCGAAGAGATTGTCCCCGGAGACATCGTCATCCTGGATGCCGGCGATATTGTCCCCGGAGACTGTCTGGTTCTGGAATCCAAAGATCTTTTCGTCGATGAAGCCATGATGACCGGTGAAACCTTTCCTGTCGAAAAAGGGGTTGCTGTGCTATCGGCAGAGACACCGCTGGGTCAGCGGACAAACGCGCTTTGGATGGGGACTCACGTGGTGAGCGGCAGCGGAAAAGCACTCGTTGTAAAGACAGGAAAGGAAACCGAGTGCGGCAAACTGTCCGAGAGGCTAAAACTCAGACCGCAGGAAACGGACTTTGAGCGTGGCATACGGCAATTTGGTTATTTCCTCATGGAAGTCACGCTAGTGATGGTGGTCGCCATCTTTGCCATTAACGTCTATCTGGCACGCCCTGTCCTGGATTCCTTCCTCTTTTCGCTGGCGCTCGCCGTTGGGCTGACGCCGCAATTGTTGCCGGCAATTATCAGCATCAACCTTGCTCATGGCGCCAAACGGATGGCCCGGGAAAAGGTGATTGTCAAAAGGCTCGCTTCGATCGAAAACTTCGGCAGCATGAACGTGATCTGTTCCGACAAAACCGGCACGCTGACGGAGGGGGTCGTACACCTACAATCCGCCCTTGATGCGGAAGGCGTTCCCAGCGATAAAGTCCTTCTTCATGCTTATCTCAATGCTTTTTACGAGACTGGTTTTACGAATCCGATTGATGAAGCCATCCGCAGCCATCGGCAGTTTGATTTGGCCGGCTATCAGAAGGCGGACGAAATCCCCTATGATTTTCTTCGCAAGCGATTAAGCATTCTGATTTCACATGCAGATACGCATCTGATGGTGACGAAAGGGGCGTTACGAAATGTGCTCGAAGTCTGTTCAGGAGTGGAAACTGGAAACGGAACGATTGTAGATATAGCCGGCATGCGGGATCCCATCCAGGAGCATTTCGAGAAGTTCAGCAATCAGGGCTGTCGCACGCTGGGCGTCGCTTACAAAAATGTGGGGTCTCGCTCATTCATACGCAAAGAAGACGAAACAGGCCTGACCTTCCTGGGATTCCTTGTTCTTTTTGATCCGCCAAAGGCCAATATCATCGACACCATCGGCCAACTGAAAAATCTCGGCGTTTCCCTGAAGGTCATCACGGGAGACAACCGGCTGGTAGCGGCCAAACTGGGTCAGCAGATCGGATTGTCGGAGACAAACATCATCACAGGTCCGGACCTGGGGCAGTTGAGCGATAACGCGCTGCTCCAACGCGTGTTGGATGTGGATGTCTTCGCCGAAATCGAACCAAATCAGAAAGAGCGCGTTGTTCTCGCCCTTCGGAAAGCTGGAAATGTTGTGGGATATCTGGGAGACGGCGTCAACGATGCCTCTGCACTGCATGCTGCCGATGTTGGCATTTCCGTCGATAGCGCCGTAGATGTTGCCAAGGAAGCGGCTGACATCGTCTTACTCGAAAAAGATCTGGGTGTTCTTGTGCAGGGTGTGCGTGAGGGCCGAACGACCTTTGCGAACACACTGAAGTATGTGTTCATGGCCACCAGCGCCAATTTCGGCAACATGTTCAGCATGGCTGGAGTTTCCCTCTTCCTCCCATACCTCCCATTGCTGCCAAAGCAGATTTTGCTCACCAATCTACTGACCGATTTCCCGGAGATGACGATCGCGACCGACAACGTGGACAACGAAATGGTGGACTTTCCGCGGCGCTGGGACATCAAAGCCATTCGCAAGTTTATGATGACCTTCGGCCTGGTGAGCTCGGTGTTTGACTACGTCACATTTGGTGCGCTTCTGTCGGTCTTTCATGCGACCCAGGACCAATTCAGAACCGGATGGTTTTTGGAGTCCGTTTGTTCCGCGTCATTAATTGTGCTGGTCATACGAAGCCGGAAACCCTTCTTCAGGAGCAGACCATCGAAATATCTGTTTGTGGCGACTCTCTCAACGGTTGCACTGACGCTGATTTTGCCTTTCACTCCACTTGGCATGATTTTTGGGTTTAGCCCATTGCCAATTTCCTTCCTTCTGCTCGTCGGGATAATTGTGACGGGTTACATTATTTCGGCGGAATTGGCTAAGACCATTTTTTACAAGAGGGTGAGATGTTAATGATCGAAAATCTTCTTTCGCTGCTTCCCAACTCACTCGACGTTACGTGCCAACTCCTGCGCTTCGACACTCTTGAGAAAATGGTCGATCGGAACGTTTGCGGTTGATCTCAGTTGAAAACCACGCGGTTGCGGCCCCCGAAGTGCCATTGACATCAGTGGAGTGTGAAAGGAAATGAGACGGCACAACAATTTGGCAGTCCGATTCAGATCACGGGAACACTGCTTCTTGACGGAACGACAATTTCTTATGGTTGTTGAGCACCCCAGGGAGGACAGAATGACAAATTCCGAGGCAATCTATGCCAGGTTCGAAACACTGGAGGAGAGTTTGGCCCATTGTTACTTCCTTCTCCACGAGCGATTCATCGACGATCCTCCGTTGGCGAAGTTCTGGTTGGAAGCTGCGCTGGACGACCTGCAGCACTCGTCGATACTGCGCTTCTGCCGTGAGCGCGGCATTCTTGCGAACGTCGATGTTGGGATCAGTACGGCGGATCACGTCGACATACTGCTCGACACTGTGAAGAAGATCATAAGCGATCCTGGCCTGACCATCGATGAGGCGTTGTATGCCTCGCTGCTCATGGAAGCTTCCGAACTCGACGAAGCGTACGAGAAGTTGACGCGCGCCCTGGCGAAAGATCATCTCACGCTTTACGAGACCATCCGCGCGAGCCTCCGCACGCACCACGATAGATTTGCCAACGCCGCGACCGAATTTTCAAGCGACCAGGCTTATGCGGAGGCATTCAGAGCCTTTGGAAAAGCCGAGAAGAGAGCTCTCGCACAAGGGATGTCATTATGAAATGCACGGACTTACTGCTTCAGGATCACAAGATCATGCTTCGAGCCCTCGACGTTCTCGAAGAGATAGCCGCCAAAGTACAGCGAGACGAACCCGTCGAGCCGGCAGACTTCGAAGTCATTCTTCGTTTCCTCCGGGTCTTTGGTGATGAATACCATCAGGCAAAGGAGGAAAGCGCTCTCTTTCCCGTGTTGATGCGCACGGCATCTTCGCAGCAAAGATCGCTGCGACATATGCTATTCGAGCATGACCAGGAACGCTCGCTTGTGGAAGGACTCGAAGAAGCGCTGAAGACAAAGAAGGGTATCGACTTCGTCCATTACGCCAATCGGCTCAGCTCGCTTCTGCGGAACCATATATATAAGGAAGACCACATTCTCTTTGATGTCGTCGATAAGTCCCTCTCGGAGCAACAGGATGAAGAGGTTGTCGCCGAATTCCAGAAATTCGAGGCGCCGGTCGAACTATGCAACCAACTGCACAAGCTCGAATGGGAGTACCACAGAAAAACGGCATAGATTGTGACACTTTGTCATCAGGAAACCGGGCTTGGACGAGGATTTTGCCTCGCCGTCATAACTAGCAAACTTCTGTGTAAATTACGGGCTGGATAGGGGGCGCCACGGATGCCGCGTTGTCCCCTCTAAGCCCTTGAGGTCCAACATCCTTATGACAAAATGTAGCCTGCCGCTGTTCTCTGTGACAGAGTGGCACTCTATTTGCCACACTTACGTTTGTGAGAAGCAGAATGGACGACAACATCGAGCAACAAATCCAGGAAGCCAAACAATGCATGGGATGCGCGCATGAAGGCCTGATCATCACATCGGCAGACGGCACGATTCTGGAGACCAGTCCGGCAGCGGAGAAGATACTCGAAGCTCCTTCAATGAGCTTGAAGGGCAGACAAATACGCGAATTGTGTCCGGTCTCTGACGCGTATGAGGAACTCGTCTGCCAAACCAGCGCGGCTGGCCGTACCGTGAACAAATCCGTCATTGTTCTTGCCGGCGGTAGTAGCAAAAGAAAGATCGTGAACATGTCTGTTCAGCGCGTTGGCGATGCCGACCACACGCGTTACGTCCATGTGTTTCAGGATTGCGCCGACCTGCGGACGATGGAAGAACGCCTCGTTCAGTCCGAGCGGCTCGCGACGATCGGCCGATTCGCCTCGCAGATTGCGCATGAAATACGGAATCCTCTCAGCTCCATCTCGCTCAACGTGGAGTTGCTTGAAGACGAATTGAAGGAATCCAATGAAGAGGCGCGAAGCCTCATCCGCTCCGTTCTGCGAGAGCTCGATCGGCTGAACGACATCGTCAGCGAGTACTTGCAGTTTTCCCGATTTCCCAAACCACAACTGAAACGCGGCCGTGTGGACGGAGTCATTCGCGAGCTGGTTCAGAACTTCAAGGCGCCGCCCTCGGTGACAATTGAAACGCGTCTGATGGAGTCCAGCCCTGAGCTTTGGCTCGATGACCGTCTCATGCGCCAGGTATTGGAGAATCTCGTTCGGAATGGAGTCGAGGCAATCGAAGGGGAAGGCGTGCTCACGATCGAAACCGATGTTGTGGACCGTTTCTTTGTCATGCGTGTGAAGGACACGGGGCATGGCATTGCGCCGGAAGCCCAGGCCAAGCTGTTCGAGCCGTTTTTTTCGACCAAGCCGCAGGGAACGGGGCTAGGCCTGGCCACATCCCAGCAAATTGTTTTTGAACATAATGGACATCTTCTGGTTGAGAGTCAGCCAGGCAAGGGGTCCACTTTCACGACACTATTACCCTTATGAGCACAAATATTCGCAAGCTACCCACAATCCTGATCGTTGAAGACGATGCCGAAAACCGCGCGGCGATGGTGAAAGTCCTTGAAGGCGCCGGCTACAAGACACTCGAGACGGATAACGGCCAGCAGGCGCTGGACATTATTCTCGAAGAAGATATCGACATTCTTGTCACCGATCTCCGGCTTCCCGTCGTTGACGGCGTTGAGCTGCTGAAGCGGGCGAAGGCGACTTCGCAGGAGATCGAAGTGATCATGATTACGGGCCACGGGACAGTCGAAATTGCCGTTGAAGCCATCAAAGAAGGCGCTTACGACTTCATCACGAAACCGGTAAAGAAAGCTCAGTTGCTCCGGGCCGTGGAGAAGGCGTCGGAGAAACAATATCTTTCGCGCGAGAACCGGGAACTGCGATCGCAGTTGAAGAATACCGGCGCGCGGCGCATCGTCTATGCCAGCGCGGAGATGCGGGAAATTGTGCGTATGGTTGAGCAGGTTGCGCCAAGCACGGCAACGGTGCTCATCACTGGCGAGAGCGGCACGGGTAAGGAAGTAATCGCCGACGCGATTCACGCCGCCTCACCGCGACGTGGAAAACCGTTGATCAAAGTGAGCTGTGCCGCACTTCCGGAAACGCTCCTGGAAGCGGAGTTGTTCGGCCATGAAAAGGGTGCCTTTACCGGCGCGAATGCGCGCAAGGAAGGCCGCTTTGAGCTGGCAAATGGCGGAACACTCTTCCTCGACGAAGTCGGCGAGATCACCCCGGCTGTCCAGGTGAAGCTGCTGCGAGTTCTGCAGGACGGAAAATTCGAACGGCTCGGCGGCACGCGAACGATCGACGCGGATGTGAGGATCCTCACCGCAACCAACAAAGACCTTCACAAGGAAGTGGAGGAAAAGCGATTCCGCGAGGACCTCTTCTATCGTCTGAACGTCATCAATATGCGAATCCCTTCGCTTCGCGAGCGCAAGGAAGACGTGCAGCTTCTGGCGATGCACTTCCTGAAGCTTTACGCCGACAAGAACAACAAGCCGATCGAAAGTTTCTCCGAAGAAGCGATGCTGGCGCTGACCAGCTACGACTGGCCGGGCAACGTTCGCGAACTTGAAAATGCAATCGAGCGTGCTGTTGTCTTCACGAACGGAAAGCAGATTCCGCTGTCGGTTCTGCCGCAGAATGTTTCGGCGTTTGCGGAGTCACGGCATTCGCTGGTGTTCAAGATCGGGACACCGCTGCGAGAGCTTGAAGCCAAGGCCATCGACATCACGCTGCAGCACACCCGCGGCGATAAGAACCTCGCGGCGCGGCTGCTCGGCATTGCGACGCGGACGATCTACCGGCACCTCGAGAAGCAGGAGAATCCCGAATCGGAAGAGTCGGTCGACAACGGTGCTTCGTCGGACACCAGTGACTCTAATTACACCAACTAAACGAGTGTCCCCATTTTTGGACGAATCTCAATAGGCGCGGGCGGGAATTCCGGTACGGCCCGAAGACCAGCCCTTGAATGTTGCGTTGTGCCAGCAACGTGCTCATATGTCACTCACGTGGCGAAATGGTCGCGTCAATTTGCCGTTATTTCATTCCCGCGTTCTTGATGATGTCCGCAATTGCCAAATCGGCAGTCCGCACCAGAATGACGTGCGGTCCGAGCTTGTACGGTCTGTATCCGGCGGTCGTCAGGCTAAGCTCCGATTCAAGTTTCGTCGGCAAGGGCTCCAGATCTTTTTCAAGCTGCATCGGCACATGGGAACCCGCAACGAGCGCTTTTTCGACTCCGAGCGAGAATCCCGATCGATCCAGCGAGCCTGGCGCCAAAGTGCCATACAGATGTTTGTAATAGTCGGCGATCAGGTCGCGATCCTTTGCGCTGAATACCGGCATCTTCTCATTCTGTGCAGCAGCCAACGCTGCAGACAGACCCATAGCAAGCAGCGTGAAGATCACGATAAGCAGCAGCACTTTCCATGCGCGTTTCATACTTCCTTCTTTCTGGCCACTTAGTAGAAGCCGCTAATGGTGTGGCAATTCGAGGTCCACGCGGTTGCGAATGAGGCGGAACAGGTAGAAGCCCCAAAACAACATCCCACCAATCCACAGCAGAGCCGCAAGAGCGAGATGTTCGAAGTAGGAGAACGGCGCAAACGGTGCCCCTATGCGCGCCAGCATTGCGATCAGCCCCGTGGCGAGCCCAATTCGAATCGGCCACGAGCCTCGCTCCTGCTGAAGGCTGTGGCCGCCGTGTGAAAGCGCCACGCGCGTGCCCACCGCCAGAATGAGCAAAGAAAAGCCGCCGATGAACAGGACGTGCAGGAAATCCACACGATAGGGAGGCGCGGCGGCCACCAGCCATACGGAGCCGACCACGAGCCAATGCGCCGACCAGACACACCACGCCAGCGTTGTACGCGTCGCCGGAAGGCGCCAGGGCTGCACCGTTCCGAAAATTATGGCGGTCACAACTGCGGCGCGCACGAATGCCATGATCTGGACCCCGAAGCCATACTCGGCGATCAAAGAGAACAGGATCGCGCCGCCGGCAGCCGCGTATTCGGCCCGAAAACGTTCTCGGGTCGACGGTTTGACGTTGATGAATTTCGGAAGTTCAGCGAAGCCTAGCAGGCGTGGTCCAAGGAATCCACCGACACCGAGGACGAGCAGCAGGACCATGCCTTCGGTCAGGAGCCGCTTGCCCAGCAAATCCCAGAACGGCTCAATGAGGTTCCAGGCGACAAAGGCGTTGATTAACGCGCCGATCGCGCCGCTGACGAGTCCGGCGCCGACGAGAGCGAATGTTGGCGGGGGATTTTGCCGACGGCGGCGAAATCGCCGCACGGCAAGCGCTATGACGATGAAGTGCGCCAATACAAATGCGGTATTACCGATCGCGAAAGCCTGCAGTTCGAATGCAATGCATGCGACGACGAGCACACTGGCCAGGACGTATTGGATCTTTCTTGAAGGAGCATCCGTGCCCGTAAACCGCGGTATTGCAGTCAGGAGAAATCCGGAGATAAACGCATAAAGAAAACCATCGCTCTGTACCAGACCATGAGCCCGTCCCGAATAACCGTCCGTCACGCCGAAATAGTACAGGGGCCAGATGGCCACTCCAGCCACGCCCAGCATTATTCCCAGCGGGAAGAAGATGCGATAAGGATCCGTCGGCCTACCGTGATTCTCCATAACTGTAGCGGCGGTCTATGACCGCCGGTCTTGCTGTACCTTGCACGATAACTTCCGGATCTATCCTTTTGACATCTCGACAATCCACCTGAAACGAAAACGGCGTTTTTCGCCAGATCTGCAAATCGTTTCGTCCGAGTTTGTCTCCAAAGCACCGTAACCCCTGCAAATCTGCTCAGGCACACCGGGAACACCACGTGCAATCTACAGTGCATGATCGAACTACTCAATCGATATAACCAGCCAACACCACGCTACACCAGCTATCCGCCGGCGCCGCACTGGGGGCCTATTAACAGCGGGTTGCTTATCTCAGCGCTGCGCCGGTCCACCTCCCCGTTATCGATCTACGTACACGTTCCATTCTGCGATCGTCTGTGCCTGTATTGCGGATGCAACGTTGTGGTGAAGAAAGACCATTCGGTAGCGGAGCCGTACATCGAGGATGTGATCGAGGAGATCGATCTGTATGACGTCGCCCACGGCCGGTTGGTGACTCAGATGCACTGGGGCGGAGGCACGCCGACGTACTTCGACCCGCGACAGATTACCGGCCTCTTTAAGGCCATTGTCGAGCGATTCACGGTGGCGGCGACAAGCGAGATCTCCATCGAGATCGATCCGCGTGTCACCACGAAGGAACACCTTCACACACTGCGTGGGCTCGGATTCAATCGGTTGAGCGTGGGAATCCAGGACTTCGACAAGAATGTCCAGCTCGCTGTCCACCGGATCCAGCTTTACGAGGACACGCGCGAACTTTTCGTATATGCCCGCATGTTGGGATTCGAGAGCATCAATGCCGATCTCATTTATG
>Ga0066710_100008479_pt1 | contig 10006 bp, 11 predicted proteins | sample GraSoiAngelo_159_FD_79666 | JGI IMG/M metagenome (GOLD analysis project Ga0066710, IMG submission 79666) | Grasslands soil microbial communities from the Angelo Coastal Reserve, California, USA - 14_1009_16_40cm | ecosystem: Environmental > Terrestrial > Soil > Grasslands | place: USA...
CAGATTGTGTCGTCGTGCCCATGGCGGGGGGGTCTCTAATTACCAAAATCTACAAAGCCTTTAATGAGTTTAAGGAGCTCGGCTTGGTGGACGGAAATCACAGCCGAATTTATGGCGCCCAGGCTACGGGCTGCTCTCCTATCACGACAGCCGTCAAAGCAGGGCGAGATTTCATCAAGCCGGTCAAGCCCCACACCATTGCCAAATCCATTGCCATTGGGAATCCTGCCGATGGTTACTATGCCATCAAAACCATGATGGAATCGGGTGGCTGGGCAGAGGATGTTTCTGATGAGGAAGTGGTCGAAGGCATACGCATGTTGGCCGAGGATGAAGGGATCTTTACCGAGACAGCCGGAGGCGTGACGGTGGCTGTGACCCAGAAGCTCATCAGGCAGGGTAAAATAAAAAAGGACGATGTCACCGTGATTGCCATCACCGGCAATGGATTGAAGACACAAGAAGCCATTCAGGATCATTTGGTGAGGCCTCAGGTCATTAGTGCCAAACTCAGCGAATTCGAAAACACGATATTCAGCAACCAGCCACCCTTTAATCCGGAGCCTTAAAGAAAACTCAATGCCAGAACTTTTGGAAAAGTATTCCCGCCAAGTGCTTTTTCCGGAAATTGGGGAGAAAGGACAAGCGCGGCTCATTCAAAGCAAGGTGGTGATTTTAGGTTGCGGGGCTCTAGGTACGGTCCAAGCCGACGCCCTTTGCCGAGCGGGGACGGGAAGCCTTCGTATCGTGGATCGAGATTTCCTGGAAGAGAGTAATCTGCAGCGGCAAACTCTTTTTAGCGAGGACGACGTGCAAAAGGGCTTACCAAAAGCCGTCGCAGCGGAGAACCGATTACGCCAGATCAACTCTAGCGTGCGAGTCGAAGGCTTGGTAGCCGATGTCAATTATAAGAATATCGAGCAGTTCGTCGAGGGGGCTGACTGTATCCTGGATGCGACGGATAACTTCGAGACTCGCTTCCTGATCAATGACGTTGCGGTTAAATACAAGATCCCGTGGATCTATGGCGCTTCGGTTGGCAGCTATGGGCTTTCCATGACCGTGATTCCTTTTGAAACGCCCTGTCTGCGGTGTATCTTTGAGTCGCTGCCTCCACCCGGAATATCCCCAACTTGTGACACCGCCGGCGTTCTTGCTCCGATAGTTAATGTCATTGCTTCGATCCAGGTGGCCGAAGCGATAAAGATTTTGACGGGGAATTCGCATTGTATCAATCGAAAACTGATCTTTTTTGATGTGTGGAAAAGCTCCTGGAAGCAATATGAAATCGCTAGTGCCAGGTCTGAGGGAGAGTGCCCGGCCTGTCAGGTTGGAAGGTTTGAGTTTTTGGAGGGTAAAGAAGGATCGACGGTAACCACACTCTGCGGGCGGAACTCGGTACAGATTAATCAGGGCCGTGAGAATCGCTTGGACTTTGAACAACTGGCCAAGCGATTGCGTCCCCTGGGCGCGGTTCATTTCAACCAGTTTCTCCTCCGGTTTAACCTGGACAACTTCGAGATTGCTGTTTTCCAGGATGGGCGGGGCATTGTGAGGGGTACGAAAGACCCCAACGTGGCTAGATCCCTTTATGCCAAGTACATTGGGGCTTGATCATCTTGATGGAATTCTGAGGCGGAAAGGAACATGACGGAAAAAATAAGAGTAGGAATTCTTGGAGCCACGGGCACGGTAGGACAGCGCTTCATCCAACTATTGGAGAATCATCCCTGGTTCGAAGTGGGCGACATTGCCGCATCGGATCGCTCTCAAGGTAAGCCATACCACCAGGCCTGTTTGTGGAAAATCTCCGGGCCCATGCCGCAATATATTCGAGACTTTGTGGTTAAAGATTGCATTCCGGAATTGAACTGTAGCCTGGTCTTCTCGGGGCTGCCCTCTTCAGTGGCCGGGGAAGTGGAGAGTCTGTTCGCCCAAGCGGGTTATCCGGTCCTGAGCAATTCTAAGAATCATCGCATGGATGAGGATGTCCCCCTGCTGGTGCCTGAAATCAATCATGAGCATCTGCAACTGTTGGCTGTCCAGAAGAGAAAGCAAAACTATGGGAAGGGTTATATCATCACCAATCCTAATTGCACCACCATGGCAATGGTTCTGGCCCTAGCTCCGCTGCACCAAGAATTTGGCCTGGAAAAAGTCCATGTGGTTACGATGCAAGCGATCTCGGGCGCAGGCTACCCGGGTGTAGCCGGCCTCGATATCATCGACAACGTCATCCCCTATATCGAAGGCGAGGAAGAAAAAGTAGAAATCGAACCCCGCAAAATTCTGGGCAAATTCCGAGACGAAAAAATTATTTTGGCAGATTTCAGCGTCAGCGCCCACTGTCATCGGGTGAATGTTTCAGATGGCCACCTGGAGGCGGTTTCCGTTGCGCTTCGACATCATCCGACACTGGAACAATTGATTGAGTCCCTCCAAAGTTACTCTTCTTTACCCCAAGAACTCGACTTACCCAGTGCACCCCGTCGTCCGGTGGTCTATGTGGAAGGTCATGACAGGCCGCAGCCGCGTTTGGACCGTGACGCAGAAAAAGGAATGGCAACGGTCGTCGGTCGCATTCGTGCTTGCAACATTTTTGACTATAAGTTTGATGTGCTGGGGCACAACACGATTCGCGGCGCCGCCGGGGCAGCCATTCTTAACGCAGAATTGTTAGTCGCCAGGGGAATTTTGAAACCACACTAATTCTTTCAGGGAGGCATTATGCCAATTCAAGTTCGAATCCCGGTCCAATTGAGAACCCTCACGAACGGGGAAGAGGTCGTCAGTGCCAGTGGCAAGTCCGTATTGGAGATCATCGAAGATATCGAAAGGAAATACCCCGGGGTCAAGGATCGCATTTGTGAAGCAGACGGCAAGGTGAGACGGTTTGTTAACATATTTGTTAACGCGGAAGACATTCGGTTTCTGGACAACCTCCAAACCCCAATTTCAGACGACGATGAAGTTTCTATTATCCCCGCAATTGCTGGCGGCTAGAGAGCTTACGGAACTCAGGTAGTCGGTTCACCTGACAGCTTTGGCGAGCAAATCAAGCTTCTTGAAAAGTTGAGGGGTATTGTAAATCTTGAAAAGTGTCCAGTATTCTTCCAGAAGTACCTCAGGCAACAGCAAAACGGCCTTGATTTGGTAAATGCTGAGTCCGCTTTGCGCCAACTTCGTAAACCTCGCAAAATCTTCAATGAACTTTCCGATTCGCTCCGGGTCATGGTAAAGACTGGAAGTGATTTCCGCCTTCGTCATCCCTTCCAGATATAGTTTCACCACCGCAACCTTATAAGTATACCCTCCCGCTCTGTTCGGGTTGGAAACGTGTTGAAATGGGATCCAGACCCCCAACGAGGCAAAGAGTATAATATCTCTTTGTAAGGTTCTAATCCCACATCCGAGAAGATCGGAGGAAACCACCTCTTGGTTCAAACTGATCGATTGTTCATAGACTTCCCCGGTGATTCTCAACAGCTTATGACGTCTCAATCCTGTCATTCCATAGGTCTTGCGAACCCATGGGTCTTTCTCAGGATCAAAAAAAGTAATCCAGCAAGGTAGTTTTTCTGAAGGAGCATCCTTGGCCTCCCGCTTATTCAAGATGACGAGTTTTGAGATTTCCAATTTTCCAGGTGGAAGTGGTTCCGAGGGGTCATTCATGAGCTGACACTGATTGACTGATCTGAGAAGTTCCCTTTCACAATTAGGAAGGCACACAGCATGATTAGGTAAATCGATTCCGTGAGAGTGGGACTAATCCCACCCAAGGAAATGAAGCAGTTGGATTGCCATTTCAGACGAAATCTTGGAGGAAGGAGGGAAGGTTAGGGGTGAAGGCGGAGGAGTGGATGGACGGAAGGGGCTCGCCAAAATATATATTCTTCCATATTCCTTTCATCGTCCTCCTTCATCCCTGATCCAGTCAAGCTATTGCGGTCTATTGAGGCTGACGATCCAGTCGTAAGCGCCAGGCGCTTCACTGTTGACCCAATCAATGTAACGACCGGCGACCTGCTCAGTGTATTTAAGGAAGAGTGGGTTTTTGCGGGTTTTTCGCACATCCTGGAGAATGGGCCTGACTTTTTCCCAGACCGAAAGCAACTCCCCGCAAATCTCGAAAAACATCTCCTCATTAAGGATTCCTCGCGCAACAAACATACAGGCCATTTCCCAATAGTTGATGACATTTCGAAAGTAAGCATTGGCTTCAGCGGTGGCGGTTTGCTTTTGAAATTCATCCAGATTGTTGGCCTTAAACCTGGTTTGAAACCAATGGCGCGCCTTGCGCATTTTATCTTCTCGCCGCAGATCATAAAGCCTCAGGATGATTTCCGCATCCTGAAACGTTCCCGCTGTAGCCTGCTTCTGGGTACTGGTTTGAGCCATAGAGTACCTCCTATTATGTAGGTTTAGCGCCTCGATAGGTAACTGACGCCCTCACTGGCGAGCCCAGGATAAGGGCGCTGGTCCAATTGAACTATCGAGTTGCCTGTTGATCATGTTCAACCTGCCCATGATCCGGAGATCCAAGATTTAGAATTGAAGTAGAGTATCATGGTGGAAAGCTCCATTCAAGAGATGAAGAGCGCAGTGAGGCCTGTGGCCGCAACCAAACTTCCCCTCCTATTTTAGGAGAAGCTTTTCATGATCCTTCGGATCACCACGGGCAATGAAAATTAGTCCCCTCCACTGGAGGGCTTGTCCCCAACCGGACGGACCCACCCCGAAGGCTACGCCTTCTGCCCCTTCCGAGAGGGGACTCTCACGGGAGCCCGGTTATGGGAACGATCCACCGAAATTGACCCGTCATCCTCCTGAAGGTGCGAAGAAATCGGTGTCGGAAACGGCCGCTGCCTGACGGTCGCCGTACGGATTTGGAGCGACTTACAGCAGCCCGATCGTAAGAGAGGATCGGCGATTTCAATTTCTTCACCGCTTCCCTGATCCGGGCGGAAAGTCGTTCTTCCCAAAATTTTTCGGAAAACAAGATTCGGCAGTCTTGTATCACAGGGTTGGTCATATCATTGCGCCAGCTGCATCGCTTTTTTTACCGCCTCTTCGGCGGTGTTCGCCCGGAAAAACAGATCCTTTTTATTGGCTGGCTCTGTTTCGGCCGAGAAATTCCAGGTACACAGACCGACGACAGGAATTTGAGCCTTTAATGCCAAGGCAATTTCAGAGAGAGTTCCATAACCACCACTAATGGCGATGATCACTTGAGAAGAAAGGATATTAATCACGTTGCGCCCGTTACCCATGCCTGTAACGACGGGGATATCGATATAAGGATTTGCCCCGAGATCGTCCTCATCTGGCAAAATTCCTACCGTGATGCCCCCGACTGCTTTGACTCCTTTAGCGGCTGCTTCCATGACACCGCCGCGTCCACCGCAAATTAGAATGGCGCCGTGTAGGGCAATCAATTGCCCTACCTGCTCCGCCAGAGAATAGATTTCCTTTGAGCATTGCCCTGCACCCATTACGCCGATGCGCATTTTTCGGGAAATCATCGCTAGCTCTCCAATAATTCTGCCGCGCGCTGGGTTGATTTCACGACAGCTTTGATTAAAGTGACTCGCAATTTCCCTTCTTCCAGTTCGAGAATGCCATCGATGGTACAACCGGCCGGGGTGGTGACAATGTCCTTCAAAAGGGCGGGATGTTCTTTCGTTTCTAAAACCATCCTGGCTGCACCCTGCGTCATTTGCGCTGCCAACTCCGTAGCAACCGCCCTGGGCAAACCCACCTTCACGCCGGCCTCAGCCAGGGATTCGATAATGATATAGATAAATGCGGGCCCGCTGGCACTTAAGCCAGTGACAGCGTCCATGTGTTTTTCGTCTAAGATCAGCGTGCGACCAACCGAATCGAACATACGTTGAGCTTCGTTTAAGTGTTGTTCTTCGGCGTAAAGGCCTTTGCAGATGGCCGTCATACCCGCGCGCAATAAACAGGGAGTATTAGGCATAGCGCGAACCACAGGAATGGGCATATTCAAGTTCCTCTCAATAAAAGCCGTGGTTACCGAAGCAACCACAGAAACGACAACCTGTGCACGACTGAGTTCTGCTCGAATCTCCTCCAACAGTTCCTTAACGGCTTGTGGCTTGACAGCTAATAAAACGATATCGACACCTTTCACGGCTCTGCGATTACTGGTCGTGGTGGCTATTTTGTATTTTTCTTTCAGGAGTTCCAAGCGCTCCGAGTGCTTGGCTGTGGCCACCACCTTATCCCGGGTAATAATTCCGCCATCCAGCATTCCTGAAATCAGTGTTTCGCCCATTTTGCCAGCGCCCAGCACTAATTTCTTTCCTTTAGTCATAGCTGACTCCCAGTCCAGGTCTTGAAAAAATTCACGCTATCCCCGTCCGCCTCAGCTTTGCTGAACAGGGGCCAACGCTGGGAAGCGTTCGCCAGGTCGTGTGAGAGGGTGGTGAGCATTTGGTTTAAAGCCGAAGTCATGTGCAGTGTTTTCAGACCTTCCTCTCCAATAGGGAACAGACCCAGATTTCCGCTTCTGTCATACCGACCTTTCCAAGGCTGAGATGTTCCTTTGGGCAGTCCTCAAAGAAGTGGCGATTTGGCGGTAACTATATTATATTTTCTTCGCGAAATAGGAACCGTGTTTCTGTTATAGGTGGTCAGATTCGCAATTGCTGATCCAATTCCCGCAAATTGAGGTTTCTCTTGGCAACATCGAAGGAGTTCCATTCCCCCGTTTATAAAGACGAAATCCCAACGCCAGCTCTTTTGCTGGACTTGGATCTTTTCGAGCGCAACCTGAATAAAATGGCGGATTTCTTAAATCAGAAGCACATCGATTTCCGCCCTCACGCCAAAACTCACAAATGCCCGGTCATTGCCAAAAAGCAGCTTGAGCGAGGAGCCAAAGGAATTTGTGTCGCCAAACTCAGCGAAGCAGAAGTCATGATTGCCGAGGGTATTCAAGAAATCTTGATCACTTCTGAGATCGTGAGCAAATCCAAAATTGAACAACTCATCGCCTTGGCGCGGCAGTGTCCGAGTCTCTTAGCGGTAGTTGACCATCCCCAGCCGGTTCGAGATTTCATGGAAGCCGCTGAGTCCAGGAAGGTCAAGCTGAATGTGGTGATAGACATTGATGGCGGAAACCATCGTGCCGGCTGTCTTCCTGGCAGACCAGCTCTTGACCTGGCAGATCTGATTGCCCGCTCCAACTGGCTCAAGCTGTGTGGCATTCAATGTTATGCCGGGCATGTGGCGCACACTGTTGGCTTCGAGGCCAGAATGAAGAGTTCACAAGAAGCCTTGGAGAGGGCGCTGGAAAGCAAAGCCCTTATCGAAAAGTACGGTTTTCCCATTGAGATGGTTACGGGGGGAAGCACCGGGTCTTACAATATTGATAGCCAAATTCAAGGTTTTACGGAACTGCAGGCGGGTTCCTACATTTTCATGGATCTGGACTACCGCCGCATTGGGAGTGACCGTGGCAAAGTGTTCCTCGATTTTGAATTTGCTTTAACCGTCGTGGCGACGGTCATTAGCCAATCGCATCCAAATCTGGCCACAGTGGATGGTGGCTTTAAGGCCTTTGCGACCGATAAGCCGTTCACACCGGAACTCAAGAACATCACTGGCGTGAGCTTTCGCTGGGCGGGCGACGAGCACGGCATCCTGGAACTAGGAGACCCCGGCCAGGAAATTAAGCTGGGTGATCGCCTGGAATTCTTAACCCCACATTGTGATCCGACGGTCAATTTGTACGATCGTCTCTATGTTGTCCGAGCCGACCGAGTGGAGGACATCTGGCCAATCGCAGCTCGGGGGAAGTCACAGTGAGACCGGCCGTCAGCACATTACGTCTTCGGTTTCTGTTCTGTTCCTTTGTGTCTTCCGCAGTCTCGGCGCTGAAATTCTGTAGCTTAGTCCACCATTTCAGAAAGACCGTGACGTATTTCATTTCCATTCGTACTCTTGCTCGTGCTCGGGTCCTCTGCCGATTAATCGAGTAAGAGCAAGATGATGCTTCCACAGACAATCTGTCCGGAAACTGAAGACACCATGTAACTCTGTTGCGCACGTCTTGGGTTTTAGGTCTCCGGTTTGCCTTGGTGTTACAATGATTGGTAGCCCATAATTTTAGGGGCGGAAAGGCACAGCATGGGGCTCTTCAAAAAAGACGAAGCTGTTAAAGAGAGTTCAATCCTTGAGGCCCTCAGGATTGTTAACGATCCTGACTTAAACCGGGATATTGTCAGCTTAGGTTTTGTCAAGGATTTAAGAATCAACGATGGGAACGTGAGTTTTACAATTGAACTAACCACGCCAGCCTGCCCTGTGAAAGATCAGCTTAAAGCCGAGGCCCAAAGCGCTGTCGCCAAGCTTCCCGGGGTGACTGGAGTGGAAGCGAGCTTGAGCTTCAAAGTGACCTCGAAAATAAGTCCCCAGGCCAAAGCCCTTATTCCTCATGTTCGCAACACCATTGCGGTGGCCAGCGGCAAAGGGGGCGTCGGTAAATCCACAGTGGCTGCCAATCTGGCAGTCGCTTTGATGAAATTTGGAGCCCAGGTTGGTTTGATGGATGCTGACGTTTACGGTCCCAGCATTCCAATTTTAATGGGTGCTTCCGAGCAACCGCAAGTCGTTGGGGCGCGAATTATCCCTCCAATGGTTCGCGGTGTGAAGCTGATCTCTATGGGATATTTCTTGCCGAAAGACGAAGCTGTCATTTGGCGTGGTCCCATGTTGCACAAGATGATTCAACAGTTTCTAGGTGAGGTGGAATGGGGGGAACTCGATTACCTGGTGATTGATTTGCCACCCGGTACGGGAGACATTCAGCTCAGCCTTTGCCAGACCATCCCCTTGACAGGAGCGGTCATTGTTTCTACTCCTCAAGACCTGGCTTTGGAGGTAGCCTCCAAAGCCATCGCCATGTTTAAGAAGTTAAAGACCCCTATTCTCGGAGTCATTGAGAATATGAGTTACTACGTCTGTTCTCATTGTGGCCAGCGAGACGAAATCTTCGGTCATGGCGGCGCTCGTAAAGCCAGCCAAAAATTGGGCTATCCTTTTTTGGGAGAAATACCCCTGAGTTCCATCATCCGTAGCCGGAGCGACGGTGGCGAGCCCACCGCTCTGGATGAGGGTGATAGTCAGTATGCCAAGGTTTTTCGCGATGTGGCCAGCGCGGTCGCGGCCCAGGTCAGCATTGCCAACTACAACGCCCCCCAAACCGTCTCCATTGAGTAGCGCTCTCCATGGATCTTGTCCCTACTTCGATAAAGCTCGCCGCGCCCGGCGGTGTTGCCATCACCTGGAACGACGGTCACCAGGCAACTTACTCCTATGCTTATCTGCGCAAGAAATGTCCTTGTGCTACCTGTCGTGACAAGCCTCCCGAAGTTAAGACAGAATCCGACCCCTTTCCAATTCTAGGCAAAGGTCCGATCAAAGTGACCGGCGCTGCCCAGATCGGACACTATGCCATTCAGTTCAACTGGAACGACGGACACACCACCGGAATTTATTCCTTCAGCTACCTGCGCGAGATCTGTCCTTGCGAGCAGTGCCGAATGAAATCGTAGACAGGACAAATCACCCGGCCGAAGCGGCGAATATTTGCTCGGCCTCTTTAAAACCTTGTCCAACTCCTTTGACGCTGTGGGTATCTGAGCCATAGACGAACGGTATGTCCCGCCTTATCGCTTCCTGTATGATCCAGGGTGCGGGATAAATCTCCCGGCAATCCGGTTTGAAGAGACCGGCCGCGTTGAGATCTAACTCCATGCTTTTCGATTTTATGAGATCCAGAATCTCCAGAACCTGGGGACGGAACTGCTGGGGATTCGTCAGTGGATGCTTTAGTTGAAATTTATGAGTCAGGCTTAGGTGTCCCAGACGCCGGGGCTTGTAGGGTCCCAAGTCCGCCAGAACTGCTTGTTTCACAACGAGCCAATAAGCTTCATGCACCGCCTCGACACTTCCGTATGCTGAAACTAATCCTTCCTGA
>Ga0066710_100008480_pt1 | contig 10006 bp, 7 predicted proteins | sample GraSoiAngelo_159_FD_79666 | JGI IMG/M metagenome (GOLD analysis project Ga0066710, IMG submission 79666) | Grasslands soil microbial communities from the Angelo Coastal Reserve, California, USA - 14_1009_16_40cm | ecosystem: Environmental > Terrestrial > Soil > Grasslands | place: USA...
CAGTGAACACGGTGGATTCTGCGGCGGCGACGAGCGCCTCACGGGTCAGTTCGGAGGTTGTCCAGAGCAGAATGCCACGCTCGGGACTGATCGAAAAGCTGTAGACATGTACGGTGTTGGTCGACCAGCCTGCTCGGACCGAGGTGCGGTCGAGCGCTGGTCCCTGAACGAGGGTCCCCTGGGGCGTTTCGGCAATGTAGTCGGAGGGCCCTGCGACGACCGACAGCAGGGCGCGGCTGTCGGTGCGTACGTGGGTGAACGGAACAAAAACTCCGGCCTGTACCGTTCGTTCGCGCAGCGTCGTGCTCGAGGGATGACCGCTCGCGTCGATCGCTCCAGCCCCGAGCGTGGTCTCGCTCGATGCCGATAGGAAGAGCGTCGGTCGAAAGCGCGCGTAGGCGTAAGCGACCTGCCAGTCTGGCTGGGACCGATTCGGAGCGTGGAGTCCGTCGGGCGTTGTCACCAACCAGGTTGCCGTCACCGAATACGAATGACGGGCGAGGACATCGGTGCCCGAGACGGCTGGTCCGAGCCGCAGTTGATCGGCGGCACCGCTGAAGACGGGTGTCCAGGCCGTCGGCCGAAGAGTCGACCACGGCGAATACGTCCGAGGGTCCGGGGTGTGTACCAGTGGCTCGATGGGCGGCGGTTCCTCGAGGCCGGGGGTGTACGTAGCCGCCGGCGCCAGATCGGCGGCCAGGCGACGCGGCGGGTACGGGACGGTGAACAGGTCGAATCCTTCGGGCGTGTACCCAACGAAGACGATTGTCCGTCCGTCGGCTGACACATCCGGCCATATCGCGCCGCCTGTCGTTGCGGTCAACTGGCGCGCCGGACCTCGGGGTTCGTCAAGACTGAGCTCGTAGAGGTTGAACGGGCGATCACGAAACTCACCCGCGGCCACGATCGCCCGCCCGTCCGGGCGCCAGGTGGGGGTGACGAAGCGGCCGGTCAAGTCGTCCGCCACCACGCTGACACTCCCGGTTTGCACCTCAACGACCACGATGTCGCTCAAGCGATTCGGTCTGTGACGCTCGACGACAACGGTCCGCCCGTCGGGGGACCACCGCGGCGCGTCGAACTGGGTGCCGACCTCTGAAAGCAACACGGACACGGGGCCGGTCTTGTCGCCCATGAACGGCACCAGCACGAGTTCGCGCGATCCGCGTCCCTCCCGGACGCACACCAGCATTCGGCCGTCCGGCGATAGATCGGGATCCTTCAACCGCGCCTCTCGCGTCAGCTGGCGCACGTGCCCGCCGCGCCTGTCATATGCGAAGAGATCGCTGTAAAGCCCAGCATTTCGCCGAAGCTCCTGCTGATCGAAGACGATGTGCTCGCGGCCTTGCGCCGTTGTCGAGCCCAGGTATCGGGTCGTCAGCTCGAGTGCCCCCGAGCCGTTCGGCTCGATCCGGCGGAGAGCCGGAAACCCGTGGGGGCTTCTGATTGAATAGATGATCTCCTGACTGCACGTCGAGCACGGCGCGGGCGCGAATCGTGGGCCGAGGACGACGTGGCCATGATGGGTGAGGCGTTCGGGCGGGGAAGGAGCGACGTACACCGTGAAGCCGGGAGTGTCGGCCGGAATGGCCACGCTTCCCTCGAGGCTGGACACGTAGCGGCGCCACAGGGAGCCAAGCGACTCGCCAAAGACCGTTCTGAACGCGCGCGATCCCAGGTAGGGCAGACTTCGGGCCGTTTCCTTCGCCAGCTGCGCCAGCGCTTCCTCGCCGAACTGGTCAGCCAGGTACTCGTGCAGCCCCGCACCGTATGCGTAGGGTGCGAGCCCGGCCGGCCAGTCGGCCAACCCTCCGTTGATGCGGTCTAGCGGTTCGACCCGGTGCGTCAGCGCGGCCTCCCGCACGATGGCACGGAAGTCGCCAGCATGGAGTCTCCCCTCCCCGGCGAGGGTGCTCTCCGCCCAGGTGGCCAGACCTTCGACCTGCCAGGTCGGCAAGAACAGGTTCGGAAACGCGAGGACCGTGCGGCCAAACAGTCCGTGAAACACGCGTGCCCAACCTGCCGACCAGTCGAGATGCATGATGTGAGTGAACTCATGGGTGAATACCAGCCGCAGCCAATCGTCGGTGCGGCCAATGTATTCGGATCCAGCGGGCGCAGACGGCGTGATGTAGATCGTGTTGTACGGAATGGGCGTGGCCCATCCTGCGGCCACTTCTGACTGGTCGGCGAGGATGACCTCCGTCACGCGGGGAGGCATTCGATGAAAGGTATCGCGCATGCGCAGCCAGACCGACTCGGCGATGGCGCCGAGCCGGGCCGCCAGGCCTTCTTCCCCCTGGTGAAAGTGAATCGCGAAGTGCGCGGTTCGCAAGGTGCGAAAGCGAAGCGCGGGGTCGATGAAGGACGCAGCGTTCGCCCCGACGGCGGCGCCCAGCATGAGCAGGCACGCGCCAAGCAGGCTGATGATCAGGCCCCTAGTTCGCCGCACCGACAGGGACCCGTGCAACCTCTTTGAGGAATTGATAGTCGGCCAGCGGCGATAGGTGGATACCCGTCACCGAGCGTTGGGCGACGGTGACGTTGGTCTTGTGCCACAAGCTTATGTACGGCACCTCTCGCGCAATTTCTCGTTGGGCATCGGCATAGTGCTTCGCCCGGGAGCCTTCGTCGGTTGAGGCAGCCGCCTCGTCGAGAAACCGGTCCACCTGCACGTTCGAGAAGTGCCCCCGGTTGAAGCCAACGGGAGGAATCTGCGACGAATGGAACACGCGCCGGAGGATGTCGGGATCAGCCAGGGAGCCACCGGTCCACTGGAGGCTGTAGAGCTGGAAGTTGCCACTGAGGACGTCGGCGTACAAGGTCGCGAACTCGTACGTGCGGACGTCAAGGCCAATGCCCACCATTTGAAGATTCTCCTGGATGACGGTGGCTTGCAGCCGGTTGAACTCGGTGCTCGAAATCTTCAGCGTCAGCCGAAACCGAGGGAAAGGACCGGGTCCATCCGGGTCGGGGTGGCCCGCCTCGTCGAGCAGCGCCTTCGCCCGGGTGGGTTCATGATTGAACGACTCGAGATCAGGCGCCATGGCCCACGAAAGGCGTGGGAGCATGCCGACCGCCGGTACAGCCAGCCCCCGCCGCAGGTGTTCGACGATGCTGTTCCGATCGATGGCATACGCGAGCGCCTGGCGCACGCGGACGTCCTTGAGGATCGGATCGCGGAGGTTGAGGCCGAGATACTGGTAGTCCACGCCGGGAGCTTCCACGACCTGAAGGGTCTTCTGATGGCGAAGCTGGTTCACGATATCCGGGGCGAGATCGTTGACGACGAGGTCGGTCGTGCCCTTCCTGAGCTCGAGCCCCCGCATGACGTCGTCCGGTACGATTCTGAGGGTGACGCCGTCGTTCGCGGGCCGCCCGGCGAAGTAGTCGGCAAAGGCCTCGAACTCGACCCGATCGTCCACGAAGTAGCGGAGGAATCGGTAGGGCCCGGTACCGGTTGGCTTCTCGCCAAACTTCGAATCGGCGGTCGCGGGAATGATGGGCATCACCAGGTTGATGGGAAACGACGCGAACGGTTCCTTCAGCGTAAAGACCACGGTGTATCGGTCGAAGGCGTCCACAGACGCGAGCTCCCGGTAGCCGCCCTTCCTGGGTGACGCGAACTCGGGGTCGAGAAACGAGCGGAAGGTGTGAACGACGTCGGCGCTCGTCAGCTCATGGCCGTCATGGAAACGCACGCCTTTGCGAAGCGTCGCGATGTACTTGATCGGAGAGGCCTGATCCAGGCGCTCAGCGAGCCCCGGGACGACGCGCATGTGCTCGTCCAGGTCCATCAGGTTGTTGAAAATCAACTGGGCCGTCTTGTCGGAATAGTCGTCGGTGGCAACCCGAGGATCGAGGTTGTTCGGGCCGGCCGCCATGCTGACGACGATCACGTTCGGCCGGGAGTGTGAGATTTCCCGACATCCGAGCGCCCCAACAAGGAAAGCCAGACCACTGAACGCGCCGGCTCGCGCAACCCCGGTGGCTCGCGTGAAGCCGCAGCACGTCATCCCAGCGCCTCTTTCCGAAGCTCCGCCAGCGTTGTCAAGGCTTCGATTGGAGTCATGCGATCCACGTCGATCGCCGAGAGTCGCGCCCGGAGGCCATCGTCAGCTGGCGTCGCCCGAAAGAGCGCCAACTGCTGCTGTGGCTCGTCGGGCGTCCCGCTGACCGAGGGGCGCCCGCCTCGGGTCAACTCGTCCCGCTCGAGCGCCGCCAGAATCTGCCGCGCGCGATCGATCACGCCGACGGGGAGACCCGCGAGGCGCGCCACCTGAATCCCGTAGCTTCGATCCGATCGCCCCGGAAGGATCTTGCGGAGAAAGACGATGTCGTCCTTCCACTCACGGACCGCGACGTGGAGGTTGACGACGCCCGGCGTCGCGTCCGCCAGATCGGTGAGCTCGTGATAGTGCGTGGCGAAGAGTGTCTTGGGCCGTGCCGTCGAGTCAGTTGCCAGGTGCTCGGCTACGGCCCAGGCGATGCTGAGACCGTCGAAGGTGGCCGTACCCCGGCCGATCTCGTCGAGCACGACCAGGCTCCGCGCCGTCGCGGTGTGCAGGATCCTCGCCGTCTCCTGCATTTCGACCATGAACGTCGATTGGCCGCGGGCGATGTGATCCGACGCACCGACCCTGGCAAATATGCGGTCGACAAGTGGAAGCTTGGCCTCACGAGCCGGCACGAACGAGCCGGCTTGGGCCATGACGCTGATGAGCGCGGCTTGTCGCAGGTAGGTGGACTTGCCGCCCATGTTCGGGCCAGTCAGCACGACGAGCTGGCAGGTCGAATGGTTCAGCATGATGTCGTTCGGAACGAACGGGTCGCCGGTGGCCGCCGTGCGGCGCTCGACCACCGGGTGGCGGGCGTCGGTGACCGCCATCTCGTCGCCGTCGTGCACGTGGGGCTTGGTGTAGTTGTTGACCGTGGAGGTCTCGGCGAGCGCGGCCAGCACGTCGAGCGCGGCGAGCGCCCTGGCTGAGGACTGGATTCGCGGCGACTCCGCAGCGACCGCCTGCCGAAGGCCTTCGAAGAGCTCCAGCTCGCGCTCGACGATGTGCTCGTCGGCGCCAAGCACTTTCTCCTCGTATTCCTTGAGCGCCGGCGTGATGAAGCGCTCGCCGCCGGCGATGGTCTGCTTGCGTTGGTAATCGGCAGGCACCGCGTGCAGATTCGACCTCGACACTTCGATGTAGTAGCCAAACACGCGGTTGAAACGAACTTTCAGCGAATGGATGCCGGTTCGTGCGCGTTCACGCTCCTCCATCTCGGCGATGACCTGCTTGCCCGACCGGCTCAGGGACCGGAGCGTGTCGATTTCCTGGTCGAATCCCTCGCGGACATAGCCTCCGTCCCGGGCGAGCGCAGGGGGCTCCTCGACGAGCGTCGCCTCGATCCGACTCCGCACGTCCCCGAGGTCGTCCAGCTGTGCGATGAGTGAGCCGATGAGCGGCGCCTGGAGGTCGCCCAAGATGGCTCGGACGCGCGGGATCACGGCGAGCGATTGACGGAGACCCACCAGGTCGCGTGGGCCGGCGGTTCCCAGGGCGGCGCGCGCGACGAGACGCTCGAGGTCCTGGACGACCTTCAACGTCTCGCGGAACTTCCCACGGTCGGTCGTCCGGAAGGCCAGTTCCTCCACGGCGTCGAGGCGGTCGCGAATGGGATCGAGCGCCAGCAAGGGACGCAACAGCCACCCCCGAAGCAGGCGGCTGCCCATTGCGCTCACGGTTCGGTCGAGCTCGTCGAGCAGCGACCCCTCGCGGCCACCCTCGACGCTCTCGATGATCTCCAGGTGCTTGAGTGTCTGGGGGTCGATCAGAAGGGCGTCGGCGCGCTGTCGGTACGAGACGGCCCGCACGTGCGCGAGATCGACCTTCTGTGTAGCACGAAGATAGTGCAGAAGACCGCCGGCCGCCGCGGTGGCCGCCGCGCGTCCCTCGAGGCCGAACCCGGCGAGCCCGGTCGTGCGGAGTTGGTCGAGGAGGGTGCGGCGGGCTGTCTCTTCATCGAACGCCCACGCCTCAACCGGCGTGACGGGAAGGCCGGTGGCGGTCAGGGCCGGCCACCTGGCTGCGACAGTCTGGCCTGAGGCGGCTGGATGGGTCGATGGATCTCCTGGGACGACGAGCTCACGAGGCTTGAGGACGGCCAGCTCGTCCACGAGAGCCGTCAGACCGTCCGCGCCGGGGTACTCGGCCGCGGTGAACTCACCGGTTGAGAGGTCGATCAGCGCCACACCGAACGTCGTGCTCCCGCGCGACTCCACAGTGGTGACCGCCATGATGAACGCCGGCTCGCGTGCATCCAGATACGTGGCCTCGGTCAACGTTCCAGGCGAGACCACTCGGACCACCTCGCGCTTGACCAGGCCCTTGGCCTTTCTGGCGTCTTCGGTCTGATCGCAGATGGCAACGCGAAAGCCCTTCCTGACGAGCCGCGCCACGTAGGTCTCGGCCGCGTGGAAGGGCACGCCGCACATCGGAATGCCGTTGCCCTGGGTGTCTTTCGACCGCGACGTCAGCGTCAAATCGAGGGCGCGGGCGGCCACCAGAGCATCCTCGTAGAACATCTCGTAGAAGTCGCCCATCCGAAAGAAAACCAGGGCGTCGCGATGCTGGTGCTTGACGTCGAGGTACTGCCGCATCGCCGGCGTCGCCGACGTTGACATATTCTGTAAGTCTAGCGCATGCATGTGCTGGCCCTTGACACGACGAACCGAGAGGGGAGCGTCGCCATCGTCGACGGGGAGCGCGTCGTCTTCGAGCGCTGCGGCGACGGTTCACGATCGCACGGCGAGCGATTGCCGGACGAGGTGATCCGCGCGCTGGCGGCATCCGGGCTCACGAGCGCTGATGTCGACCTCTTTGCGGTCGCCTCCGGGCCCGGGTCCTTTACCGGTCTCCGGATCGGGATCGCGACCATTCAAGGATTGGCCCTCGTACATCGGAAACGGGTTGTTCCTGTCTCAGCGCTTCGAGCGATGGCTCACGCCGCGAGCACGACGCTCCCAGAGGGATCCCTAGTCGGCGCGTGGATGGACGCTCACCGACGAGACGTCTTCAGCGCGATGTACCGCGTCGAGCACGCAAGACCGTTTGCGCTGGGGCGGCTGAAGAGACTCGACGGCCCCACTGTCGCGAGTCCCGTGGACACGCTGGCTCGCTGGGCCGCCGCTCGTCTCCAACCGGTCTGCGTTGTCGGGGACGGGGCGATGAAATACATCGAAGAGCTGGCAGAGGTTGCCCCGGCGCAGCCGGCTCCGCTGCTGGCGTCGGTGGTCGCCCGCATCGCGGCGGATTGCCATCCTGGCTGCAGTGTGGACCCCGCCGGCGTCCAGCCGTTGTATGTCCGTCGGCCGGACGCTGAACTTGCCAGAGACGCGAGCCGGCGTGAGGTGCCATGACGGGCTATCACATCGAGCCGTTCACCTCGATGTTGGACCTGGACGCTGTCATGGAGGTCGAACATGCGTCGTTCACCAACCCGTGGACCCGCGAAATGTACCTGTCTGATCTGGCGAACGAGCAGGTGTCTCACATCCTGCTCGCCCGGGAAGACTCAGGCGGAGTGGTCGGGTTCTGTGCGTTCTGGCACGTGCTGGATGAGCTGCACGTCAACAATCTTGCTGTCGCGCCACGGCACAGACGCACTGGCGTGGCGTCGGCGCTCCTGACCCGAGTTTTCGGCGAGGCAGCACAGCTCGGTGCGAAACGAGTGACCCTGGAGGTCCGCCGTTCGAACGAGACCGCTCAGCGGCTGTACGAGCGCTTCGGCTTCAAGGTCGCGGACGTGCGGGTGGACTACTACAGTCAGCCGACCGAGGACGCCCTCGTGCTGTCGCTGGATCTGGCCGCTGGCCGCTGACGTGTGAAGCGGCTCCCTTGCAACCCCGCAGGCCATATGTTAGTTTCGCCCGTACACGATTCCGCTTCATGTCTCCGCTCACGCAATCTTCCCGTTCCGGCCCTACATTCAAGGAGGTGGACCATGAATGAGCAGTCGCAGGACCTCAAGGCACTGTTGCTGCAGACGGACGCAGAATTCAACCAGCTCGCCGCCAAGCACCACGAACTTGAGCATCGCCTGCGCGAGTTGACCGCCAAGACCTACCTTTCCGAACCCGAACAGCTCGAAGAAGTCACCCTCAAGAAACGGAAACTCAAGCTGAAAGACCGCATGGAGGACATCCTGCGTCGCCACCGGCCGGGCCACTGAAGGTCGGGCGTCGTGCCGTCTCGGTTGGATTGCGGCCGATGAGACGCGTTCCGGTGGACGCAGCGGGTGTGCCGTTCGTGGCCGGCGCTGCGCTCCTCGCCCTGCTCACGGGCGTGGCGGTCGGCCTCGCGGCCGCCGTGCCGTTTCTCGTGCTCGCGGCCCTCTTCCTGTGCTTTTTCCGTGATCCCGACCGGAAAACGCTGGATCGCGCGGGTGCCGTGGTGGCACCCGCGGACGGGCGGGTGCTGGTCGCGGGCCCGGCGACACCCGACGCGGCGCCGCCAGGGCAATGGCTTCAAGTAAGCATCTTTCTTTCGCCGCTCGACGTGCACGTCAACCGGATTCCCGTGTCGGGTGAGGTGACACGCGTGGTGTACACCCCGGGCCGCTTCCTGCCCGCGTACCGCTCGGAGGCCGCGAGGGTGAACGAGCGCAGCGAGATCTGGATCAACCATCGCGGCCAGACCATCGTCGCGCGCCAATTGGTGGGCATTCTGGCGCGGCGTGTGGTCTGCCGCCTCCGGGCGGGTGTCACCGTCCGGGCGGGCGACCGCTACGGCATCATGAAGTTCGGCTCCCGCATGGACGTGTTCCTACCCGTGTCGGCCCAGATTCGCGTACGGGTGCACGAAACGGTCCGGGGCGGTGAAACCGTTATCGCGGTGCTAAACTGAAGGCGGACATGCTGGATCGTCCCGACCCGCCGTCGAATCCACGGGAGCCCGGTCCCCTTCGATTCTTTCGACCCGAGCCCGATCGTCGACGGCAGCGCGCACGTCGCGGTGTGTCGCTGCTGCCCGGTCTCCTGACGATGGGCAACATGTTCTGTGGCTACGCGTGTGTCGTTTACGCGATGCGCGGTGAATACGAGACCGCGGCGCCGTTCATCGGGTTCGCCATCGTGCTCGACATGCTCGACGGTCGTATCGCACGGCTGACGGGCACGGCGAGCGACTTCGGGGTCGAGTTCGACTCGCTGGCCGACGTCATTTCGTTTGGGATCGCACCGGCGATCCTGTCGTTCGCGTGGGGGCTCTCACCGCTCGGACGAATGGGTTGGGCGGCCGGGTTTCTCTTCGTGTCATCGGCCGCGATGCGCCTGGCCCGATTCAATATTCAGGGCCGGGTCGGGGGCGGCGACAAGCGGTATTTCGTCGGCATGCCGAGTCCCGCGGCGGCCGCCGTTCCGGCTGCGACCGTGTACGCCTTTCCCTACGGCCTCCACGACTACTGGGCCGCCCTTCCCGCGCTGGCCATGGTGCTGATTCCGGCAGTCCTGATGGTCACCACGATTCGCTTCCGCAGCTTCAAAACCATCGACCTGCAGATGCCCCGGCCCTACACCGTGCTGCTGCTCGTCGCCGGCAGCATCATCCTGATTGCCACTCACCCGCGCGTCGTTCTGGTCGTGATGGCCTACTCGTACCTCGCGTCGGCCTTTGTCGGCATGGCGCTCACGAGGTTTCGGCGCAAGGGTGGACGCCCCGAACCCGAGCCCGTCGATCGCCCGGACCACGACGCCGCCCCTCCCCGAGAGTCCGCGGTCCGTTGACCTGTCGCCCGATACCTTCACCGGCTGACCCGTCGCGCGTTATCGCCGTCGCTCCCCCGGGGCTGCTCGCAGCCGCTTGGCTGGTCGCCCCGCAGGATGTCACCGTCGACTAGCGCCGTGAAGCGGCCCGCTATTGGAGGTGGCGGACGCGGCAGCAACTTGTGCGGGTGGCTGGGACGTGGTGATTGGGAGCATGATTGTGACGACCGTCCCCCGTCCGCGGGCGCTCTC
>Ga0066710_100008481_pt1 | contig 10005 bp, 7 predicted proteins | sample GraSoiAngelo_159_FD_79666 | JGI IMG/M metagenome (GOLD analysis project Ga0066710, IMG submission 79666) | Grasslands soil microbial communities from the Angelo Coastal Reserve, California, USA - 14_1009_16_40cm | ecosystem: Environmental > Terrestrial > Soil > Grasslands | place: USA...
CCTCGGGCGCCCGCCAGAGGTGGAGGGTGTCGTCGTCGCGGGCGACCAGCGGGGCGGCACACTCGGCTTTCCAACAGCCAACATCGCCGTCGAGCCAGGGCTGCTCGTCCCCGGGCACGGGATCTACGCCGGCGCTGCCCTCGGGCACCGCATCGCCGTTTCGATCGGCGTCAATCCGCACTACGGCGGCAGTGAAAGGCGCATCGAAGCCTTCCTGCTCGATTTCGAGGGCGACTTGTACGGCCAGAACCTCCGCCTCGAGCTCTGGCGGCGCCTGCGCGACGAACGGGCGTTCGGGAGCGAGGAAGAGCTCGTGAGTCAGATTGCGTGCGACGTGGAGGCTGCGAAGGCTGCAACACGGCCCGCTTAGCGCAAGTTTTGCCCGCTTCGCGGCGTCTTTACATGCGAATGCCTCAGCTTTCTCTCATTTCCTCTGTGCGCTGCCTCGGTTGCGGCCGTGCCTACGCGAAGCCGGAGCGAGCTGGTACTGCCGATTCCAACCCCGGTTGCCCCAGCTGCGGCTACGTGGGCTGGGTGCCGGACGAGGATCGGATCAGAGAAGAACTCGAGCTGCTCCGCTCCGCCGTGGATCGGCTGCCCCACCGCTTCTGGCAATCAGGCTGACTCCGCCGAAGTAGTGGTGGACGGCGCTCCAGTGCCTCACCTCGTATTCGGCTTCCAGGGCGGCGACGGCTTCGTCGCCGAAGCCGGGCTCCAGGTGCACGAGCTGGGCAGTCGAGTGGAGGCGGCCGCGGTCAACTGCCGCTTGGGGCTCGAGACCCTCGTCGAGGATCCCTGCAAGAACTTGGACGAGCGCGGGGCGGAGGCGAGTACCCCCGGCAGCCCCGCCGGCCACGACGGGGCCGTCGTCGTCAAGGACGATCGTAGGGGACATCATGCTTTCCATCCGGGCGCCCGGCTTGAGCGGGTTCACGAGCAAGTCGGCTTCGCCGAGCATGCTGTTCAGATGGACGTCGAGGCCCGGTAGATAGTCGCCCGAGCCGAGGCCGAGACTCGTCGTGAGGACGCAGGCGTTGCCGTCCCTGTCCACGGCAACGAGATTCGTCGTGTCGCCGAGCTCTTCGCCTTCGCCGCTGTAGGGAAGCGCAACGAGGATGCGCGCGAGCACGAGTGCCCGCTCGGCTTCGGCAGTTCCTCGGAGTCGCGGCAGCTCGGCGAGCTTCTCCCCGATCGAAGCCGTGAGGCCACCCCGCGTCAGGATTCGGACGCCGAGATAGTCGCTTGCGAGCGGTTCCAGCCAGAACGGCTCGTATTCCTCCAGGTCGCGGCGCGTGACGAGCCCTTCGCGCTCTGCCATGAGGTCGAGGAGCGCGCCGGCGAGGGAGCCCTCGTAGAAGCTCGGGGCACCCTCCTCCTGGAGCAGCTCGAGCATCCGCACGAGGCCGGGCTGCTCGAGCCGTTCGCCGGCCTCGAGCAGAGAGCTCCTCGGCGAGTAGATCCGAGCGCCCTCGCGCATCGTCATCACCGGGGCCAGCATGGCGAGGCAGGCGGCATGGGCCGGAGGCATCTCCACGCCCGCGCGGGCCAGCGCAAGAGCAGGTTCCACGATCCTGTTCCAGGGAAGACGGCCGTGACGGCTCCAGAGCTCGTGGAGGCCGGCGGGCACACCCGGGACGGCGCACGAGGCAATGCCCACCGCGTAGTGGACGAGCTCCGTCCCGAACGGGACCCCGATGTCCACGAGCTGAACTTCCTTCGGGGTCTCCCCGAGCCCAGGGACAGCAACGAAGAAGTCTAGAAGGCGCGTATCGCCGCTTTCTCCATCGAGCCAGATCGCGTGCCCGCCGCCCGCGATTCCCGTCATCACCGTCTCGGCGACGCACGAGGCCAGCGATGCCGCTACGGCCGCGTCGGCGGCGGTTCCTCCGTCTTCCAGGACCTCGAAACCCGCATCAGCAGTGGCCGGATGGCCAGCGGCTATCCCAGGCCTTAGGCGATATGCGGCATTGCTCTTCGTCAACTCGCGGTCGGGGGCCGGCTCGGCCGGGATCTCGTCTGACTTCGACGCGTCAGCGTTGGTACCCTACGGCCGATGGCGCTTACCAAAGAAGTGAAGCAGGAGATCGTCGACGGCCACGGCAAGAGCGGCTCCGACACGGGCTCGACTCGGGTCCAGATCGCCCTGCTCTCGCGTCGGATCGAGATGTTGACGGAGCATCTGCGGGCACATGGGAAGGATCACCATTCCCGCCGCGGGCTCCTCAAGCTCGTCGGCCAGCGGCGCCGTTTCCTGAACTACCTGCAGAAGAAAGACGTGGAGGGCTACCGCCAGTTGATCAAGGACCTGGGTCTGCGCCGCTAGACAAGAAGGCCGGGAGCCGCCGGCGGAAGTTTGAGGGAGCCCCTGACCGGTGTTGCCTCAAACCTCCGCCTCCGCCTCGCCGGTGATGAAAAAGAGGAGGCAAACAGATGAGCATCATGGTTTCCGGCAACGCGCGTGTCGCCGCTCAGGTTGGGCGCGACGAGATCACGTTCGAGACCGGCAAGCTCGCCAAGCAGGCCGACGGCTCCGTCGTCGTCCGCTCAGGCGACACGATGGTTCTCGCGACTGCCATGGGGCGGACGGAGGCGCGCGAAGGCGCGGACTTCTTCCCGCTCACGGTGGACGTCGAAGAACGGATGTACGCCGCAGGGAAGATCCCCGGTGGCTTTTTCAAGCGCGAGGGGCGACCCACAGAGAAGGCGATTCTCACCGCGCGTATGATCGACCGCCCGATCCGGCCGCTATGGCCGAAGGGCTTCACGAACGAGGTACAGGTCATCTGCACGACGCTGTCGGCGGACCTGATCACCCCCTACGACATTCTCTGTCTGAACGGAGCCTCCGCGGCTCTCATGATCTCGCCGCTGCCCTTCTTCGGGCCGGTCGGCGCGGTTCGCATCGGCCTCATCGACGACGAGTTCGTCATCAATCCGACGCTTCCCCAACTCGAAGAGGATTCCAGCCTCGATCTCGTCGTCGTCGGCACGAAGGAAGGCTTGACGATGGTCGAAGCCGGCGGACAGGAGATCACCGAGGAGCGGCTCCTGGAGGCGTTGGAGCTGGCCCACGGCGAGATCAAGAAGCTCTGCGACGTGCAGGAGGACCTGCAGAACCAGGCCGGTAAGCCGAAGTGGCTCGACGCCGACGTCGACGCTGAGATCCAAGGTCATTCCGACCGCATCCGCGAACGAATCGCGAGCGAAGGACTGCGCGAGGCGGCCGCGGCGGTGGAGGAGACCCACGTAGAGCTCTGCCCACCGCTCACGATGGATTCCACCGAGGAAGACATCGTCCGCGAGATGCAGGTGCGGATGAGCCTGGACATACTCCTCGAGCGGCTCCGCCTCGAGGCAGTTACCGGCCCCGTACAGGACCAGTTCGGCGAAGATCTCCGTGCGCTGACCGAGGCTGAGCAGGACTCGAAGCAGCTCAAGTCCGCGAAGCGCCATCTGCTGTTCGACCGCATCATCGAGACCGTCGAGGTGCCGTTCCCGGTAGGCCCGGCAACGGTCGACGGCGAGGCTCCCACGGTCAAGGACGGCCTCACGCGCCAGTTTGTGAAGAAAGGAGCGGAGGCGATCTACAAGGATCTCGTCCGGAAGAAGATCGCCGTCGAGAAGCGGCGCCCGGACGGCCGCGGCACCGACGAGATCAGGCCGATCGAGTGCGAGGTCGGCGTTTCGCCACGCACGCACGGCTCGGCGCTGTTCACGCGCGGCCAGACGCAGATCATGACCCTCCTGACGCTCGGCACCGCCAAGGAAGGTCAGCGGATCGACGACCTCTCCCTCGAGTCGGAGCGGCGCTACATGCACCACTACAACTTCCCGCCCTATTCGGTCGGGGAGACCGGCTTCATGCGCGGCCCGAAGCGCCGCGACATCGGCCACGGTGCGCTCGCGCAGAGGGCTCTCGAGCCCATGATCCCGTCGCTCGAGGACTTCCCCTACACGATCCGGCTCGTCTCGGAGACGCTGGAGTCGAACGGCTCCTCGTCGATGGGCTCGGTGTGCGGCTCGACTCTCGCGCTCATGGACGCCGGCGTGCCGATCAAGGCGCCGGTGGGGGGCATCGCGATGGGCCTCGTCAAGGAGGGCGACGACTACGTCATCCTCACCGACATCCAGGGGGCCGAGGATCACCTCGGTGACATGGACTTCAAGGTGGCCGGCTCGCGCGAAGGCGTGACCGCGCTCCAGATGGACATCAAGATCACCGGCGTCACGCAGGAGATCATGCGAAGTGCGCTCGAGCAGGCACGCCAGGCGCGTGAGTTCATCCTCGACAGGATGGCGGAGGCGATCCCTGCCTCCCGCGCGGAGCTCTCCGAGCACGCACCACGCATCACGACCGTGAAGATCGACCCGGAGCAGATCGGGCTCGTGATCGGCAAGGGTGGCGAGACGATCCGCTCCCTCGAGTCCGACTACGAGGTCCAGATCGACATCGAGGAGGACGGGACGATCCTCATCTACGCAACCGACGGGCCGAAGGCCGAGGCCGCTATCGCCGCCATCCAGGCGCTCACCAAAGAGCCCGAGGTCGGCGACGAGTACACCGGCAAAGTCGTGAAGACGACCGACTTCGGCGCCTTCGTCGAGCTCAAGAGGGGCACCGATGGACTTCTTCACGTGTCCAACGTGGGACCCGGGCGCGTCGCTCACATCGAGGACGTGATCGCACGTGGTGACGTTCTCGACGTCAAGGTTCTCGAGGTCGACAAGGCCCGCGGGCGGATCGGACTCAAGCTGGTCGCCAAGCACGAGAATGGCTCGCTCGTCCAGCCCGAGGAGCTGATCGAGCGGGCGAAGTCGGCCCCGCCGCGCGAGCGCGAGGAGCGTCCACGTGACGGCGAGCGCCGTGGCGGTGGCGGACGCGACCGCGGTCGTCGCGACCGCGGGCCTAGGCGCGAGACCTAGCTCCGGCTAGCTCTGGAGGGGCGGGGCATGCCCCGCCCCTAGCGGCCAGCGGCCCCGCAAAAGCGGCATCAGCCGGGCGGTGAGGGCGATGGCGACTATGTCGAAGAGGACATAGCCGCTCGCCGCGCCGCTCGGCGGGTTCCCTGAGGGAAGCTCGAGGCCTGGGACCGTTCCCTTCCAGGCCCAAACCCCGACGGCCGTCCCCGAGATCTCGAGTACGGCCACGACCAGGAATACGGCACCGTAGAGAACCCGTGCGCGGCCGCGCAGCAGGAAGACGAGGAACACAGCCATTCCGAGCGCGCCGCTCGCGTCCGTGCGAGGAAGAATCGTCAAGCCGGCGATGCTCCAGCCGAGCGCGATCGCACCCACGAAGGCGAGGAAGGCCCGCTGGTGACGGGCAACGAGATCGGTCTGGGTAAGGCGTAGGCCCGTGAGGTAGACGAGCCCGTGTCCCGGCGGGACGAACAGCGGCAGGTTGTGGAGGCGGTACGTGTAAACGCCCCAGATGATCGAGCCGAGGACCTCCATGCAGGTCGCAGCCACGACGACCAGCAACGCGCGCACACGACCCTCGGGCGGCAAGCGACGAAGGGCTGCGAGGAGAACAGCCCAAGTGGCGGCTCCGAGGAGCAGCTGACCTCGCAGGCCCACCGCCACGTCGATCCGGAAGACAGCGAGGAAGAACGCAATGACGAAGGCGCAGAAGAGCCAGGGGCGCGCTCTCATCACGACCGACAGAATACGCGCGTGAGACGCTACGACGCGATCGTCGTCGGCGCTGGGCCCGCCGGCTCCACCGCTGCCTACCGCCTCGCGGCGGCAGGCGCTGACGTCCTCCTGCTCGACCGCGCGAAGTTCCCCCGGGACAAGCCGTGCGGAGGCGGGGTGACGGAGCGTGCAGCGCGACTTCTGCCCTTCTCGCTGGACACTGTCATCGAGGACGTCGCAACACGGGTCGACCTTCGGCTCCGGTACGGGAGGACGATCGAGCGCAGCGCCGACGCACCCCTCGTGTACATGACCCAGCGCAAGCGGCTCGACCACTTTCTCGCGGAGCAGGCTGCGGCCGCAGGCGCCGATTTCCGCGACGGAGTCCGCGTCAAGGAGGTTGAGAGCGACGACGGAGGGGTGAGGGTGACCGGGAACGGAGAGCGCTACGAGGCCGAAGCCCTGATCGGAGCAGACGGGGCCAACGGGCTCACGGCTCGCACCCTCGAGCTCGGTGGAAACCAGTCCGTCGGGGTCGGGCTCGAGGGGAACCTCCCTTATGACCGGTTCGACGGGGAGCGCTACCGCGGCAAGCTCGTGCTCGAGTTCGGCGTCGTCTCCGGTGGCTACGCCTGGGTCTTCCCCAAGGGCGACCACGCCAACTTCGGGGTCGGCGGGTGGGGGAGTGAAGGTCCGGCTCTGCGCAACCATCTCCGTCATCTCTGCGACGCACACGCCGTCTCTGCAGACGACCTCGAGGATGTCCGGGGCTACCGCCTGCCGCTCCGGTCGGCCCGCTCCACGCTGGCGCGCGGACGGGCCCTGCTCGTCGGCGATGCGGCGGGGCTGATCGACCCGGTCTCGGGCGACGGCATGTTCGAAGGTTTCCTGAGCTCCCAGTATGCGGCGGAAGCAACACGCGATCTCCTCGCCGGCCGCGCCCAGACACTCGAGCCCTATGCGCCGCGGCTCGCCGGACGTCTGGCCACCCATCTCTGGGCCTCCTGGGGCGCGAAAGTGGCTCTCGACCGCTTCCCTCGGACGATGTTCGGCCTCGCCACTACCCGCGTCGTCTGGGGGGCGGTCGAGCGGATCGTCCGCGGCGATGTCACGGACGTGGGCGCCGTACATGGCTTGGCCCGACCGCCGTTGAAGGCAGTCAAGCTGCTCGTGCACGCCGCCGGCGACCCCGGCCGGCCCTACCGCGGGGCCTAGTATCTGCATATGCAGAACTACCTTTTGACGACGCTCGACAGCGGCGCACGGGTGATCACCGAGCCGCTTCCCGCCGTGCGCTCGGCGGCGATCGGACTCTGGATCGGGACCGGATCGCGTGACGAGGACAACGCGCATGCTGGCGTGACGCACTTTCTCGAGCACCTACTCTTCAAAGGCACTCCCAACTACTCAGCGCAGGAGATCGCGGAGATCTTCGACACGTTCGGCGGCGAGCTGAACGCGGCCACCGCCCGCGACTACACCGTCGTCTATGCGCGCGTCCTCGACGAGCACGTCGAGACCGCGCTCGACGTGATGACCGACATGGTCTTCGCGCCGACACTCGCCGATCTCGACTCCGAGCGGGAAGTCGTTCTGGAAGAGATCGCGATGATCGAGGACTCCCCGCAGGAGCTGATCCACGATCTCTTCACCGAGGCGGTGTTCGGAGACCATCCGCTGGGACGCCCTGTGCTCGGAAGTGCGGACGTGATCGCCAAGGTCTCGCGACGTTCGATCAGCGCCTACCACCGCGGCCGCTACACCGCTCGCAATGTCGTCGTCGCGGCGGCGGGCTCGGTCGACCACGAGCACCTGGTCGAGCTGATCGAGCGCATGGCGGGAAAGCTCCGCGAGCCGCCGGCGCGAAAGCCCGCCGCGCGGACGCCTTTTGTCGCGCCGCCCCGACCAAGCTTGCGCTTCCTGCGCAAGAACACGGAGCAGTACCACGTCTGCGTTGGGGCGCCGGGCATCTCGCGCTCGGACAAGCGACGGTTCGCGGCCTCGATCCTCGACGGGGTCCTGGGCGGCTCCGCATCCTCGCGGCTCTTCCAGGAGATCCGCGAGAAGCGAGGCCTCGCCTACTCCGTGTACACGTTCTCGTCCCAGTACGCGGACACCGGGCAGATCGGCGTCTACTTGGGAACGAGAGAGGAGAATCTCGCGGCGTGCCTCGAGATCGTTGCGGAGCAGATCGCCGCCGTCGCCTCCGGTGACGTTCGCGAGGAAGAGATCGCCCGCGCGAAGGAAAACCTCAAGGGCCGCATCATGCTCTCGATGGAGTTGACGTCGAACCGGATGAGTCGCCTCGGGAAGTCACTCATCACCGACAGCGAGCTTCTATCGCTCGACCGCATTCTTGCCGAGATCGAGGCTGTCGAGATCGCTTCCATCGCCGAGCTCGCCGACCTCCTCTTCGCGCGCGATCAGCTCTCGGCCGCAGCGATCGGCCCCAAGGGGAACCGTCTGGCGAGGGCCCTCGAGCCTCTTTCGCCGAGCCTCGTGTCGGCCGCGGCTGCATGAAGCTTCTGCTCTTCGGCTCCGCAGGTAAGGTGGGGTCGGTTCTCGGGCCGAAGCTCGAGGAGGCGGGGCACGAGGTGACGGGCGTCGAGCGCGGCGGCAAGCTGAAGTACAAAGGGAAGGACGCCGCGATCGACTTCACGCGTCCCGACGCGGTGCGGGGGAACGTCGAGGGCTGTCTCGGGGCCGGACTCCCATGTGTTGTGGGAACGACCGGACTCGGGCCGGGGGACCTCGCCGCGTTCGACGCGCTCGCGCGAGAGCGAGGGGTCGCCTGCTTCGTCGCCCCGAACTTCGCGTTGGGTGCCGTGCTGATGATGCGCTTCGCCGCCGAGGCCGCCCGCCACATGCCACACGCGGAGATCGTCGAGCTCCATGACGAGCGCAAAGTGGACGCGCCCTCAGGGACCGCGCGGGCGACGGCCGAGGCGATGGGTGTCGAGATGCCCATCCACTCCGTACGCCTGCCGGGCCTCGTCGCGCACCAGGAAGTCCTGCTCGGCGGCCCCGGGCAGCTCCTCACGATCCGCCACGACACACTCTCCCGAGAAGCGTTTGTCCCCGGAGTCTTGCTCGCCCTCGACGAGCTCCCGCGCCTTCAGCCTGGAGTCACCGTGGGGCTCGAGGGGCTCCTGGAGTAAAATGGGCTTGGTGCTCGGGCAGGTTCTGACGGCCGTTGTGACGCCGTTCGCGGAGGACGGCTCGCTCAACGTGGAGGCATTCAAACGCCTCTGCGTCCACCTCGTTGAGAACGGCTCAGACGGCATCGTCGTAGCGGGCACCACGGGGGAAGCGCCCACTCTCAGCGACGAAGAGCGCCTCGCTCTCTTCGCAGCCGCGATCCAAGCAGTGGGGGATCGAGCAAGGATCGTCGGGGGAACAGGGACGTACTCGACCGCCCACTACGTCCATTTGACGAGAGAGGCTCACAAGATCGGCGTAGACGCCTTCCTCGTCGTGACCCCCTACTACAACAAGCCGCCCGTGCGCGGAATCGTGGCGCACTTCGAGGCGATCGCGGCCGTCACCGACAAGCCGATCGTCGTCTACAACATCCCTCAGCGCGTCGTGATCAATCTCGAGCCGGACACGCTCGCAGAGCTGGCCGAGATCCCGAACGTGCAATACGTGAAGCAGGCGACGACCGATCTCGACCAGGCTCGACGCATTGTCTCGGAGAGCGGCCTCATCCTCTTGGCCGGAGGCGACGAGCTTCTGCTCCCGTTCCTCGAACTGGGAGCGAAGGGCGGCATTCTCGTCTACACGCACATCGTCGGCCAACGGGTGCGAGCGCTCGTGACACGCTTCGGAGACGGAGACATCGAGGGCGCACGCGAGATCGAACGGGAGCTTGCGCCCATCATCGAGGCGCTCGCCGTCGCGAACCCGATCCCCGTCAAGGCAGCGTTGAACATGCTCGGTCACGATGTGGGCGGCCACCGCCTTCCCCTCGTCGAGGCGACCGACGCCGAGAAGACGGCCCTTCGCAGCGCGCTCGAGCGCGCCGGCGTCCTCGCGGGCGCGCGAGCCTAGCCTTCAGCCGGCAAAGAGGGGGCCGGCCAGGTACTTGAGCCCCGAGTCCACCTGGGTGGTGACGACTCGCCGCGCGGGGCCGAGCCGGCGGGCCAGCACCAGCGCGGCGCAGAGATTCGCGCCTGTCGACGGACCGGAGAGCAAGCCCTCTTTCCGCGCGACGCGCCTGGCCATCTCCATCGCGTCCACCTCCGGAACTGCGATCACCTCGTCCAGGTCGTCGGGCTTGAGCATCGGCGGCCAAGCCCCGATCCCCCCGCCCTCGATGTGGTGCGTGCCGCTGCGTCCTTCCGAAAGCGCCGGCGATTCCGCCGGCTCGAC
>Ga0066710_100008483_pt1 | contig 10004 bp, 12 predicted proteins | sample GraSoiAngelo_159_FD_79666 | JGI IMG/M metagenome (GOLD analysis project Ga0066710, IMG submission 79666) | Grasslands soil microbial communities from the Angelo Coastal Reserve, California, USA - 14_1009_16_40cm | ecosystem: Environmental > Terrestrial > Soil > Grasslands | place: USA...
ACGACCTCGCCTTGCTCGTCCCACTCGATGGCGTAGAACCGCGGCTCGTACTCCCATTCGATCTGCGAGAAGTCGAGCAGGCGCGCGTACTGGCGTTCGCTCCCGTGCGCGAAGTCGATGCGGTCGCTCTGCATGCCGTTGCGGGTCTCGACGCGGGCCCCGCTCTGCCGTCGGCTCGGCTCTGCTGCCCTGTGCTTCGGTGGTGTCCTCGCTGGATGCTCTCTTCCCTTGCTCGGCCGTGGGGAACGCGCGCACGCGACCTTGCAGCTCCTCGTACACCTTCCCTACCGCGATCGCGAAGACGCCTTGGCCGCCGGCCAGAAGATCGACGACCTCGTTCGCGGACAAGCACGCATGGATCGTCTTGCCGTCCGACACGAGTGTGACGTCTTCGATCGGCATCTTCAGCTCGTCGCGGAGGTAGTCCACGGCGCGGCGGGTCTTCGGAAGACTGACGCCGGCGTCGATCAGCTTCTTGACCACACGCAACTGGACGACGTCGTTGAAGCTGTACATGCGCTGGCTGCCGGACCCGTCGGCGTCGCGGACGCTCGGCGTGACGAGCTCGGTGCGCGCCCAGTAGTCGAGCTGCCGGTAGCTGATGCCGACCGTGCGGCACACCGTGGGCCCCCGGAACCCGGTTTCGACGCCTGCATCGACGCTAGACGTGCGTGTCATCGAGCCTCCCCCAGGAGGGACCGCAACGGGGGCGGCTGCTCCGCCTCACACCACGGTAATTACGTGGATGTCACGCTAAGCCCCCGGCCCGAGGACTGTCAATGGTGCCCGGAAAAAGACGGGGCGGCGCAGCCGTTCGGGCTGCTCAGAAGGGGTTGGCGCCGAAGTCTTCGGGGCTCACCGACTCGATGAACTCCCGGAACTTCTGGACCTCGGTCTCCTCGTCCTCGTCGTGGATGACGATGCCGGCATCGGAGAGCACGTCGGGCGCCGCGAAGATCGGAACGCCGGAGCGAACGGCCAGTGCGATGGCGTCGCTCGGCCGGCTTGAAACGGAGTACTGGGCCCCGTCGCGCGCCATCTCCAGCGTCGCGTAGAACGTCGTTTCACGCAGCTCCGTGATGACGATGCGCTCGATCGTGACCCCGACCTCCTCGAGGACGCTCTTCATGAGGTCGTGCGTCATGGGGCGCTGGGTGACGATGCCTTGGAGCGCGAAGGCGATGGCCGTCGCTTCGACCGGACCGATCCAGATCGGGAGGAAACGCTCACCCTCCCGCTCGCGCAGCAGCACGATCGGCTGGTTCGTCGGCAGCTCGACGCGCACCCCGACCAGCTGCATCTCGACGGCATCGACCACGCTACGGGCCTCCTCGAGGGCAGACTACTACCGCCCGCACTAGGCCCACAACGATACCGCCGGGCCTCGACGTTCGCTTTCCCCCCTTGGCGGGTGGACGATCACGCGCCGGCAGATTCCAGCGCGCGGGCGACGAGATCGGGGTCCCGCAGGGCAGCCATGTCGCGCACGCCCAGGACCGCGCGGAGGTTGCGGTACCGGCCTTCGTGGTCGAGGCCGTACCCGATCACGAACTCGTCCGGGATGTCGAAGCCCTTGTAGCGGATCGGAACCTCCACGATGCGCCGCACCGACTTGTCGAGCAGCCCGCACACCTCCAGCGATGCCGGGCGGCGCGCGCTCAGCGTCGCGAGCAGGTACGTCAGCGTCAGCCCCGTGTCGATGATGTCTTCGACCAGGATGACATCGTGGCCGGTTATCGACTCGTCGAGGTCCTTGAGGATCCGCACAACGCCGGAATTCGTCCCATCGCCGTAGGAGCTGATCGACATGAAGTCGACGTTGATCGGCGTGGTGATCGCGCGCGCGAGATCGGCCATGAAGACGAGTGATCCTTTGAGCACACCGATCAGGATGGGCGTCTTCCCTGCGTAGTCCCTGCTGATCTCCGCGCCCAGCTCGGCGACGCGCGTGGCGATCTGCTCGGCCGTGAGGAGCAGGCCGACGGTCTCGTCCGGCACTTACCGCTCTCCGGAGATCGCAGCGCGCATGCGTTGACGAACGTACGCCTGACGGAGCCTGCGCGAAAGCTTCGCGAGCTCGCTCAGCGTGTCGACCGCTTGCCCGCGCGCGTCGGCACGCCGGTTGCGGATCCCGGGCCCGACGAGCGTGGTGTACATCTCTGCTTCTTGCTCTGCGAAGCGGCGTAGCTGCTTCAGGTGTCGCGGCTCGATCCCGAGCTTCAGGAAATCGCGCGCGAGCTCCCCGACGGCGACGTCGTCTCCGTCGAAGTACGGCGCGCCGTTCTGACGGTGCTCGCAGATCACACCGAAGTCTTTCAGCGCTTGCACTTGCGCAAGATCCAAGCCCGTCGCGCCGGCCAGGTCGCTCTCGGTGAAGTGAGCCGATTGCGCGGGCTCCGCGAGATCGATGTCGGGCTCCTCCCGAACGGCATCTGCGCTCGACGCCGGAGCCGGCTCCGGCTGTGCAGGCGGGACGATCGTGATCGGCGCCGGCGCGATCGCCTGCTCGGGCGTGATTGTTCCGGCGTCGAGCGATGCGAGCCGATCACGGATGACCTTCAGCGGCAGGAACGACTCCCGTTGCATCTTCAAGATCGTGCGCAGCCGCTCCAGATCCTTTGGGTAGAACGTCCGGTAACCGGACGTCGTCCGGGTAGGCGTGATGAGCCCCTCCGATTCCAGGAACCGGATCTTCGAGACCGTGACGTCCGGGAACTCCGGCTTCAATGCCGCCAGGACTTCACCGATGCTGAGGAACGGACGGCCGGCCATCACTGGGGTCCCGGTGCGGTATAGAAGACGATCTTGAACTTGCCGATCTGGAGCTCGTCGCCGCTGGCGAGCTCGGCCACATCGACCCGCTCACGGTTCACGTAGGTCCCGTTCAGGCTGCCGGCATCCTTCACGATGAACGCGTTTCCCTCGCGGGAGATCTCGGCATGGCGCCGGGAGACGGTGATGTCGTTCAGGAACACGTCGCTGTCCGGGCTTCGGCCGAGGCGCGTGATGTCCTTGTCGACCAGCACGGTGCTGCCGGCAGTCGGACCGCCTTTGATGACGAGCAGCGCCTGGTCCGGGCCGAGCTCTTCGAGGGATGGCCCTTCTTCGTCCTCGGGTGCGACCGTGATCGCCATCGTTTGCTCTTCCAGCGGCTGCAGCGAGTTGCCACACGATGCGCAGAAGCTGGCTCCGTCCGGGTTCTTGTGCCCGCAGCGGGTGCAATACATGGTCGAGCTCTCCGGTCAGTGGGGCAGGCTGGAGTTATACCACAGCGTGAGGGATGGGAACGAGGCCGGCACGGTGAACACGAACGTGGTGCTGGCCCGCGCGTTTCCGTCAGTTGCCGGGTTGAGCCTCGACTAACGCTTTATAGTCGCCCGGCGAGAGGAGAGCGTCGACGTCGCCGATGTTCGACGGCTTGATGACGACCATCCAACCTTCTCCGTACGGATCCTGGTTAACCAGCTCCGGCGCCTCTTCGAGCGCGCCGTTGCGCTCGACGATCTCTCCGCTGACAGGAGAGAACAGATCCGAGACCGACTTCGTGGATTCGACCTCACCGAAGGGCTGGCCCGCGTTGACCGCCGTTCCCGGACCCGGGATGTCGACGTACACGATGTCCCCGAGCGAGTCCTGCGCGAAGTGCGTGATGCCGACACGTACGGAATCGCCCTCACGTCGTGCCCACTCGTGCTCCGACGTGTAGCGCAGGTCTTCCGGGTACATCGTCACCTCCGAGTCTTCGGCCGCGCGTGGACGAACGCCGGCAACGCGCTGACGTGCAGGATACTTGCCGAACTCACCTCTGTGATGCGAACCGACGTCCCTGCGTCGGCGGCCAGCGAGTCGACCACTCCCCCTGGGATCCTCATGGCCTCCGCCAGAGTCGACGCCGGTCCGATCGCCGTCACCAGGTACGGAGCACGGACGGCTACGCGTCCCACTTGGATCGCGCTGGGTGGGCCCGTGAACGCTGTGGAAGCGACGACCCGCACGCCGGAGATCTCGATCGCCTCGGCTCCGGCGTCGCGGAGCTCTTGCACCGTGTCGAGCAGAACGTCGGGCCCGAGGGTGCTCTTCGGGTCCTCGAACGTCATCTCGACGCCCGGGCCCTTCACCGGGACGAGGCCGAGAAGGATCTGGAGCGCCTCGAGCTGTTGCCGCGCGTCGGTGATCAGGGCACGTTGCTGCGCTTCCGTGCCCGTTGCCTGCGCGACCTTCACGCGCAGGTCCACGATCTCGCTCGAGAGCTGATCCGATCGAGTGGTCAGCTCGGTGAGGATCTGACCCAGGTCGGACTCTCGCTCGATCGACAGCCGCTGCGCCAGTCCTTGTTGGGAGCGAAGCTGAGTGGCGAGGAGGAAGCCGAGCAACGCGAGCGTCAACGCAATCGCGATCTGCCCGCGCGCGCGCGAACGAGGCGTCGTTCCGCCTCCGCTCGCTCCCCCGCTCGTGTCCGTCATGCCGTCACGCGTGGAACAGGATCCGCCGGATCGCGGCGAGGTTCTGGAAGATGCGGACACCGAAGACGACGACGACTGCGATCTCCATCTCTTGAACGCCGAGCCTCGTTCCCGCCCAGACCAGCAGCGCGGCGAGGATGGCGTTGCTCAAGAATGAGATCACGAAGACCCGGTCGTTGAACGTGCCCTCGAAGCGCGCGCGCAACCCGCCGAAGACACTGTCGAGCGCGGCCATCACCGCCATCGGGAGGTACGGCGCCCACGACGGCGGAACGACGGGATGGAGTCCGACCCCCAGACCGATCCCAACGAGCAGTGACAAGACCACCAACATGCTGCTCCCCTCCTTATCGTGCGTTCTGGATCTGCGCGTAGCGGAACCGGACGCTGCCGGTGTACGCAGAGACCTGGACGGTCGAGGGCTGCTCGATCGAAAACCCCAGACCGTAGACCTGCTCCCACGTCTTGAAGCGGTGGGCGATCGTCGATGCTTCGAACGACGCGCGCATCGCCGATTGGTCGCCGATCGCCTCTACGAGGTACGGCGACGTGAGGACGCGGAAGTTCACGAGCACTGCACTCCCCGCGTTTCGGATCGCCGACGTTGAGACCAACCGTTGCCCGTTGATCGCGATCGCCTCCGCGCCGGCGTCCCAGAGCGCGTTCACGACCTGTTGGAGATCGACGTCTTGGATCCGGCTGTCCGATTGCTTCGTGGATTGGTCGGTCGGCCCGGCGTCGGCGAGCCGCACGACGATCCCGGGCCCGCTCACGGCCGTCGAACCCGAGGCGGCCTCGATCCCGGCCATCGCCTCCTGAAGGTTCCGTAGGGTGGCGCTCCCCGCGGAGGCTGCGATCGCAGCAACCTGCGCGCGCAGCTGCGCGAGGCGGCTCTCCAGTGCCGCGGTGCTCTTCTGTCTCTCGGCGACGATCGCGGCGAGCTCGCTGCGTCTCGTCGCATTGAGCTTCGACGCCGAGTTCTGCGCGCTGAGGTCGACGGTGAGCAAGAACGCGAGCAGCCCGACCACGAGCGCAGGGGCGATCGCGCGGGCAGTCGGCGAGTTGCGCTTGATCAATCCAGTGCTTCTTCGATGAGCGAGACGTATCGCTCGGCGACGGCGCGCGACTGGCCCTCCGTCGGTCCTTCCGCCCACACGTGCGTGACGGGATCCTCTGGGTCGGGGATGACGAGCGCCCAGTCCGACCCGTGGAACAGCTTCAAGCCTTCGGTCTCCTCCGTGCGATCCGCGGAGCGGTCGCCGGCGACGCGGCGCATGACGGCGCCCTTGCGGTCCCATGCCGTCGGAACGGTACGGTGAACGACGTTCGCGGCCGGCAGCCCGGAAAGCCGCTCGCCCAGGCTCGTTTCCGACTTCGCGAGCAGCTCGTGCAACGTGCAGAACGCCGCGATGCCGTCGAAAGCCGGCAAGCCATCGGGGAAGGCGTACGTGCCGTCTTCGGTTCCGGCGAATACCGGGTTCTCCTGGAGCGCGGTCGCGAGGATCGCGGCGAGCGACCGCATCGCTCGGACCGCGCGCCCGCCGCGCGCCTCGCAGATCTTCTCGACGGCCGACGGCGCCGAGACGGGAACGACGATCGTTCGCCCCGGCCATACCTCGGCGACCATGTCGACCATGAGCAAGAGCGCGGTATCTCGCGGGATCAATGAGCCGCCGCCGGCAACGATGTCGATCGTTTCCCCTGTGGTCTCGAGCAGTGCGCCGACATCGGCGCGCGACGTCCGCACGAGCTCGCACAGCTGCGTGCGGATCGCGTCCCGCTCGGCGTGGGTCATCGTCGGGCGACTCTCGTCGACGTACCCGTTCACGGTGAGGGTCTCGGAGCCGATCTTGCCGATGATGGCGGGCAACACCAACGACGCCGGCCCGAACGCGCAGTCGACCACTGATTTCAAGCCGGCACTACGGATCGCGTCGATGTCGAGCGCGTCCAGCAAACCGGATTGGTAGAACTCGAGCGCGCGCGGCGGGTACCGCAGCTCGCCGATCTCATCGGGGAACGCCCGGCGGACGTCTTCGCGGAAGAACACGCGCTCGATGTCGCGCTGCGTGGACGCCGTGATGTCCGACCCGTCGGAGTCGAAGAAGCGGATCTCGAGGGACTGAGGGTCGCCGGGAACCGTCCCCACGGCGATGCCTCCGCGCGAACGGGTCGTGCGCACGTGGAAGCGGGTGACCGGAACGGGCGTCACCTCGAGGTCTTGCACGTGGACGCCCGATCCGTTCACCCCGGCGATCAGCGCGCGCTTGATCGTGCGTGATGCGCGCGACGCGTCGCGGCTCATCACGACGGCCGCGCCGCGCTTCAGCGTCGTCGCGTACGCCATGCCGAGACGGACGGCGAAGTCCGGTGTGATGTCGACGTTGATAAGCCCGCTCACGCCGCGGTTGCCGAACAGCGTGCGCGCGCCCGAGGACTCCCAGATGATGCTGTGTGTGATGACGGCGCCCGCGTCGACGCGCTTGTAGGGATAGATCTTCACGTTCGGCTGGATCAGCGTGTCTTTGCCGACGAAGCACTCGTCACCTAGGACCACGCCTTCCTCGATGCGCGCGTTCGACCGGATGTCCGCGTTCCGTCCGATCACGCAGCCGCGCAGCGTCGTGCCGGCTCCGATGTATGCGTTGTCGTGGACGGTCGCGCGGTGAAGGAACGCACCGGATTTGATCGCCGAGTTGTTCCCGACGACGCAGTACTCGCGGACCGTCGCGCCGGCTTCGACCTTGACGTGCTCGCCGATCAGGGCGGGGCCTTCGATGCGCGCCTCGGGATCGAGGATCGCCCCCTCCCCCACCCACACGCGGTCGGCGATCTCGAAGCCGGGCATCTCGATGTTCACGAGCCCGTCCAGCGCGTCCTGCTGCGCCTTCCGGTACGCATCCACGTTCCCGACGTCGGTCCAGTACCCGTCGGCGATGTACCCGAAGATCGGCGCCCCTTTTTCGAGCAGCTTGGGGAAGACGTCTTTCGAGAAGTCGTACGGCTCTCCGTCGGGGATCGCATCGAAGATCTCTGGCTCGAGCACGTAGATCCCGGTGTTGACCGTGTCTGTGAAGACCTGGCCCCAGCCCGGCTTCTCGAGGAAACGATCGACGCGCCCTTCCTCGTCGGTCACGACGATCCCGTACTCGAGCGGGTTCGGCTGGTGCGACAAGACGACGGTCGCCAACGCGCCCCGCTCTTGGTGGAAGGTGACGACCTTCTCGAGGTCGATGTCGGTCAGCGCGTCGCCGCTGATGACGACGAACGTCTCGTCGAGCGCGCCCTGCGCGTTCTTGACGCTACCGGCCGTCCCAAGCGGCGACTCTTCCGTCGCGTACGACATAGAGACGCCGAGGTCTTCCCCGGTCCCGAAGTAGTTCCGAACGAGGCTGGCCAAGAACTGGACGGTGACGACGATGTCGGTAAAGCCGTGCCGTTTGAGCAGCCGCACGATGTGCTCCATCAGCGGCCGGTTGGCAAGGGAAACCATCGGCTTCGGTTGGTTGCTGGTGAGGGGCCGCAGGCGGCTGCCGGCCCCGCCGGCCATGATGACGGCTTTCATCTGTCCACCATAAAGACCCATATAAAAGACGACGTCAGTTTACCCATCCGGGTTCCCGCGCTCGGCGTCGTTCTGTTCTTTCAGCGACGCGAGGGCTGCTCGGACGTAGCCGGCGCCGGATGCGTAATAGAGCGGAAGCGAGATCACGACGAAGACCCACGCAGCGAGGCGGATCGAGTGCGTCGGGTGGGAGATGTTGTGGATACCCGATGCGAGGAAGAGCCCGAACATGACGCTGACGGCGAACGAGCCGTATTTCCCGACCTTCGTCACCGGCGGGATCGGAAGCCTGCGCGCCTTCAAGACCGGCGCCCCGACGAGAACCAACACCGCGTCGCGCGCAACTACGACGAGCACGACCCACAGCGGTGACAGGTGTTTCACGATCAGCACGGCGGCACCGGACGCGAGTCCCAGACGGTCCGAGAGCGGGTCCAGTGCGATACCGAGCTTCGACACCTGTCCGTACCGCCGTGCGATCTTCCCGTCGACCAGATCGGTCACGAACCCCAGCGCCGCGATGACGACCGCCCACCCCATGTTGCGCGCGCCGATCGCCGCGTACAGGAAGACCGGGATCAGCCCGAGGCGGAAGAAGGTCAGGAGGTTCGGAACGGTGAGGATGGCGTCTGAGGGCGGCGCGGAGGCCTGATCCGGCATGGGTGGCAACAGGATATAGAGGAACGGATCGGCCGGCCTCGGACCTCAGTCCTCGCCGGGAACCCGCGACACGAACGGCAGCTCGTTGGTCAGGCCGGACAGCTTGAGCGCCCGCCACACACGACCGGGGCCGCTGACGATCTGGAACCTCCATCCACCGGCGATCGCGCGCTTGTGCGCGGCGATCAAAACATGGAGGCCGGCGGAGTCGATGAAGGACAGATGCCGGAGGTCCAGGACGAGACCTCCCGTGCCGAGCTCTTCGATCGCCGTGAGGGCCTCCACGAGCGCGTCCCTCGTTGCGAAGTCGAGCTCGCCCGTTACAACGACGGCGGTTGTGTCTTCCCCAACGAGATGCGTCTTCACCACGAGCCCGGGCATGGGCCTCAGCGTCAAGGCGTTCCCTCCTGTCGAGGATCGCTCCGTCAAGCTCCTCAGTTGGGGCGGTACCCAGAGTCACGCGGTGAAAAACGTTAGGCGTGTGCGTCGGCGGCGAGCGCGCGCGACGGCTCGAACGTGTACACGTTGTACGCGTGCTTGATCACCGGCTGCGCCACGTTCCGCACGAGCACGCCGCCCGGAGTGACGCCTTTCTCGACGCCCGCGTGCGCGTGCCCGTGGAGCGCGAGATCCGCCCCTGCGTGGTCGATCGCCTCGGCCAGTAGGTAGCTTCCCAAGAACGGGAAGATCTCCGCGCGCTCACCAGCGAGCGTGTCGCGCACCGGGCTGTAGTGGAGGAGAGCGACGCGCACGTCGCATCCCTCGAGCGATCGCAGTCCGTGCTCGAGCCCCTCGGCGAGCGCCATCGTGTGACGGACGAAGGCCTTCATCTCCGGCTCGCCGAAGTCGGTGCCGCTCGCGCCTGCGAAGCCTCCGCCGAAGCCTTTCGTGCCCACGACTCCGACGCGCGCGCCGTCCACGTCAAAGGTGGTGGTCTCACCTTCGAGGACCGTCACGCCTGCGTCCTCGAGATGCGCGCGCACCGCAGCCTGCTCGTCGGAGTGATAGTCGTGATTGCCGAGGACGGCGACGACCGGCACCGGCAGGTCCGTCAGCTCGCGCGCGACGACCGCTCCCTCGTCCGGACCGCCGCACTTCGTCAGGTCGCCGGCGACGAGCAGCATGTCCGCGTGATGGGTGAGGTCTTCGAACTGCGCGCGCAGCATGCCGGAGGAGTCAGCACCGAAGTGGATATCGGCGACGGCTGCGATCCGGATCACGACAGGTCCTCTCCGTCCGTCGGCTCCGCCGTTTCGTACAACGTCACGTGGTTGTGCACCTCGTGATCCGGAAGCACTTCGCGCGCGACCACTGCT
>Ga0066710_100008485_pt1 | contig 10004 bp, 10 predicted proteins | sample GraSoiAngelo_159_FD_79666 | JGI IMG/M metagenome (GOLD analysis project Ga0066710, IMG submission 79666) | Grasslands soil microbial communities from the Angelo Coastal Reserve, California, USA - 14_1009_16_40cm | ecosystem: Environmental > Terrestrial > Soil > Grasslands | place: USA...
ATGACTGCGGGTACTTGCCGAAACGCGATCATGCACTCTTCACGGAAAAATGCCGTGAAGTTGGAGCGATGCTTGGAAGCATTATCAACGACCCTTCTTCTTTCATTCTGAAATCATCAGGTTTAGACCGCTGACTTCCGTCATCTGATCTCTGTCCTGTGATTCAGAGCGTAGCGCTTTTCCGCTCTTTGACTTCCAGGGGCTGCTCTCTGACCGCTGACATCTGACTTCTGATATCTATGTTTCGAAGCCTCGCGCAGATAGAACGCGAGACTGCGAAACATCTGGGCTTGCCCCCAGCGATGCATCGGAACATTATCCCAACCGAAATGCAACTTACGTGAGCGGAAGGAACCGTCTCGCTTGACCCAATTGTGCAGGATTTCTCGAACGACTGTTTCCAACTTCGCTTCCAATTGCGGGAAACGATCACGCAGGAGCAGACAGAGGTTAATGCACTCGGCGCAATCGTAAAGCTCGCGCTTATAAACGGTCAGGCGCGGAGCTTTGGAGAAAGGCTTCGGAAGGCCATCGTCATCGAAGAGATTGTTCAAGTAATAGCTGACACCTTTTGAGAGCGCTTTCAGGCAACCCTCATATCCGGTTAGAGCGTGGATTTTAGCGAGAGCCTTCATGACAAAACAGGTGTGATAGTGGTCAATAAAGTCGCGCACGCCATCGACAGCGTAAAACCACGAGCCGTCCGGGTTCTGAGTCTCCAAAACGAAATTCAAATTTCGCTCGGCGATCTTCCAGTAGTCATCTTTCGACAAAACCTGGGACGCGCTCGTGAGTAAAAAAGCTCGGTAAGCGGCGGCGTTGATAACTCCTCCCTCACCGAAGGGATTATACGAACAACTGCTCGCCGTTTCCGATGTCCTGAAATCCTTAATGTCATTACAGGCGTGTCGCGCAATCGACTCCAAGATCCGTTTCCACTCATCTCGTGGGTTTGGTTCGAAAACCTGAAGGAACGCCTCATAGACGTAAGGCGTGGTGGTAATCAAAGGCGTTTGCCGTTTGGCTACGCCACCGCGCCAAACCCAGTCAAACGGATAGCCCCAGCAATATTCTTTGAACTGGCGGCAGCGCGATTTTTCGAGCTCGGTTAGAAAATGGACCGCGCTTTCCAGTTGCGAGAAATCTCCGGTCGCCTCGTAAAGAAAAGCAAAGCCCATCGCGTAATGAGCATCCGCGATGGGGAACCGAATGCGGTGATGAAATAGCCGTCGCGCCGCCGGCAGGAATGCTTCGCAGAAAATCATGGGGCCGACGGCTGCGGTTCCAATAAGTTTGTGGCGGTAATAGAGTGCCTTGGCTCGTCCGCCGACCGGTCCAGCGAAAAAGCTTTGGTAATCCCAGGAGGTCTCACCATAGGCATGCAGCCACGTGGTGAAATCAGTTAGAACATCGGACACTGTGTCCGTCAGTCCTTGGGTTTTGGCTGCCGCTCTCACAAGTATTTAGCCGCTACTGGAGTGACTGATGATTCGTGATTGGTGATTGGGACAACGACCTCGGCTACGTTCAGCCGTTTTAATTGTCAAACGATTTAACGTTGTAACATTTTAACGAGTTAACGGGACACGAAGTCCGCCAGTCGCGACTTCGTGGTCGTGATATAATTGTCACGCATTTCACAAAGGTAACGCCTTAGCATCGTCTTCAACCTATAGGGTAGATTATCTCCGTTACACCCGTTCCCCGCGAGATCGTGAAATCTTATGCCGACGATCTTGCTCTCGCCAGAGGCCAACTCTATTTCAAGATTGATGTAGCCATTCACAGAATTCCAGGCTATCGGACCATATCCGTCACAGATTTCTCGAATGGCTGAAGGCTCACACTCCCGCCTTCTAATTAAGAAACGCTTTGGCTGCTCGGAGCGATTCTCAACACGCAACTCAGTTCCGTACATCTCCACTTCCACGGCGTCTGGTGAGAGTTCCCTTCGCCGGCAGCTTCGCCTTACAACTTCGGCCAGGCTGCGCCAGGTCAGGCGGCATTTCAGAGCATTTTGCCGCTGGATAAAGTTGACCAGCCGCGCGCAGTGATCGCCGCAATAATCGTGATGGATCACTGCTATCGCGGGTTTACCCAATAGAGCGTCGAACGCAAAGTTCTCGATCCCCTCCCATGGATACCTCCGGGTAAAGATCGGAAAGTTGCTGTAGCGCATGACGGCAATGTCCCACACATCAGAGACTGTGATCGCACGCGGATGAGGGTCGGCACAAATGACGTCATTATTCACCGCAGCGACTAGATCGGTATGCTTTAGCGCACTCATGGCAGCTTCCGAAAAAATACCTTGAGGAAATACCATAACTCGATCATGGCGGATTCCGGTAATAGATTCATGACGATTCATACGCTCGAGCGCTTGTTGGGCCTTCCAGTAAAGGCGCTGCCGGTCGAGGCTACCGAACTCTGCCCGGGTATGGTCACATCCATGAACTGAAACTGAGTAATTTTGTGGATTTTCTTTAAATAGCCGAACAACCTCCGGACTGCTTCTCCGCCAGTTCCATGGGATGAAGGCGATGTTTGTCGAAAACCCGTGGCGCTTCATCAGGGACAAAAGGCAGTCAAATTTGACAAAACCGTGCGTGGGCTTCAGGAGTGGATCATCGATGATCAAACAAGCGTTTATTTCCGAAGCACTCCAACAGGTCTTTGCAAAAGCCCATTTAATGTAGAGCACGGAAGGCACCGCCGACAGAAAATGCTCTCGGACATCGAAATTCTGTGTCGTCAGTTCGGCATCGACATCGACAATCTTATTGTAGCTCGAAAGGAAGACAGGGACGTTTTGGTACCGGACTTTCAAGAGGGCCGCACCGGAGCTAGCGGAAATGATGTTAATGGCATTCTCATAGGAGCTATCGAAGATCAGAGCGCTATTAACGCACGGGGCCGAGCCGGCAACGCGCATCCCGGCCATGACCCCACAAAAGTCGTCGAAGTGATTCGACACAGCGAGATTTACGGTGCCAGCATCGATCTTGGAGACTGCGGCTCGCTGATCCCTAGTAAGTAGTCGCGTTAGCTCCTGCAAAGCAGCGAGATTATCACTTGAGTGGACAAACACAGAATGGACGTGTTCCTTCCAGAGATCCCTATCATCGAAACTACCCTCGAAATCCTTAATTAGCCGCAAGAAGACTTCTGCCGAACAGAAGACCCTTGCCGAGGTTAACTGTCTGCCTGTAACTTCAGTCAGGAAGTCCGTTACTGTCAGATCCCGCCAAGACACTCCAAAGAAACTCAGCAACTTGCCAATCCGCTTCTGTTCCAGAGACGAACCCATGTGACCCAACAGTATTGCGTGGTATCGCCGCATCACCAAATTAGTCCTTAACGGACTTCGCTCGCGATCAAATCAAAATAGATGCGGTCGACCTGGCGTCCCCCAGAAGAAGCTGCGCAACGAATGCGCCCGGCCTCACGCAAACCAGCTTTCGCCAACACACTGCGAGAAGCCATGTTCTCCTCCATAATCCACGCATACACGGATGCAAGTCCCATCTCGCCAAAGCAAAAACGCGTCAGTTGTGTTACCGCCTCCGAGGTAATCCCGCGGCCTGAGAGTTCTTGCTCTCCCAGCACATACCACACCATCGCTGTCTTATCGGCCGCGTTGGTATTCGCTAACGCAACCAGGCCGCATGGCTGGGCGTTGTAACGAACAAGAAACAACCGATTCCTTCGGTTACGGGCCGCAATTGCAATAAGAATGGAACTGACCATACGGTTGCGCCACTCTGCTGCCAACCAGCGATTGATGTCAGGTTTCGAAAGCCATCGAGCGACAAGCTCAAAATGCTCAGGAGTCAAGTCTTCAATCGTGACCGTTGGCAATGCTTTCGCCTCGTTTGTGACTCTCAAACTCCTCTCTTAACCGGGTCGGCCATTGGTTAACATCAAAGCCAAATTGGCTGAAAATCGCGTACACCCAGCGCTCATACCCCCAGCCCACGCAGGCGCTTGTCGCAGGTCGCCCACCTAGAGTAATATTAAACGCTTTGCCGAAAGTGGCGGCATGAAAATTCGATGAGAAAACACTGATCGATTGTCCTTCGGCAGGAATCAAAAGCCTTAGCTCCTTCTTTGCCTGCTGCTGACGCTGGAAAGAAGCCTTGATAGCATAATCTTGAGTGAAGAACATATCGTTAGAAGTTTCAAAGCTACCGACTAACTCCCAATCCTTGGCCCACTGCACAATCAACTCCTCCGCTCTTGCACGTGCTTCAATTACGAATCGGGGATGGCCAATCCAAACGACTTCCCGCATAGTAAATGCCCTTAAGCGATTCATAGTGCGGTGATTGGTTCCCTCGAACCGGTGGCAAGGCACCGTCATGGTGGCGCATCGCCCAGGCGCCTCAAGCTCCCAATTCTCCATTCCTTCATAGCAGTGGTAGCAACAGGAGGGACAAATCGCAAAGTCATTGTCGTCCATTCGGTCTTTGTGAACCGCCGGGGACCACCCGTTCGTTCGACATTCTTCAGAGAAACCGTTTAGCACATCCAAGTCTCTCTTCAGGTGGGCCACAAAATCGACATGCTCGGGGAATGAAGTAAAATGGTGGATTCGATCTAGTGTCTTGCAGAGGATCGTTGCAGGATAGAATTCCTGTTCGGCTCCAAAAAACCGTACGAACACAGCGTCAACCTTGGCCGCTATCAAGCTAAACAATTGAGCAGCCATCCCACGTAGGATAACGTGGCCCTGACCAACTGGAGTTACCCACTTTTGGTCTAGCAAGCCAGACCAGGCATCAACTATCGGCAACTCGCGTTCCTGCTTAAACTCGACTGTCTTGGGCAAGCCGAACTCCTTCTTCTCATACCGCTGCACCAGTTCGCGAACTTTCTGCGACACCGGTTCGCAGGCCGCTTCCGTAGACACCTCTATCTCAACTGTCGAATTGGCACCGTTAATTTTGTAAGACTGGATTTCCTCTGAGACAAATGTCAGAGCATATTCCAGTTGCGAGCGGCAGTCCGCATCAACGCCGGTGATTGGTACAGTGATAAAATGCATATTATATTTCGCCTTTCTGGCGCTTTGAAATAAAGCTTGATATCTCCTGTATGGTGTTCAGCGGGAAGGCTGCCCAGTCCGACTCAGTCACTCTCATTGAGAATCTACTTTCCATAAAGTTCGATAATTCGACAGCACCGAAAGAATCGATATATCCGTAGTTGAAGAGATCGACATTGTCGTTGAAGTCAGGGTCGTTTTCAGGAATGCCAAACTGTTGCTGAATAAATTGGCGTAGCTCAGGCGTTATCTCTTGAGTCTCCATATCGTTTTATCTCGCTGCATTACGAATTTCAGAGGGCATTTCAGCTATGTCTGGGGCCGTTCGAACTAAAGAGCCATGATACAGTACGTCCCCGAGCAAGTCTCCCGGCTAATAGCTTCTCATTGTTATTTCATGTCATTACTGATCTCTAACTTTAGGTGTTTGATAAATTCTCGTCGCGATGTTTTCGAATCAAGCGGGATTTCACACCTGGCCACACGTTTGGCCGGATTACCTTGGACAACGGTCATGGGCGGCACGGACGTCGTAACAACACTTCCCGCGGCCACGATTGCGCCCCGGCCAAGTGTTACCCCGGGCAAGATTACCGCGCAAGCCCCAACATAAACGTCCTCCTTGATCGTCACTCCCCTCAGCTCCTGAAAATGGGCAATGATTGTGGAGCGAACCCCGATGATGGCGCGATCTCCGATAGAGACGAGAGCCGGGTATCCAGTTTCGATAAGAACCTGATAGCCAATCCACACAACTTTCCCAATGCGCACACCTCTGAGACGGTGCAGTGCCACACGTAGACTGCCCCCACCACCGGGAACCGACATTGCCAATTGTTGCAGCAACCGATTTTTAATTCCGGATAACAAGTTCTCCGGTCTGCAGTCGGTGTCGTTTTCTTTGGCGTGCATACTGTTCTGCGGTAGCGTCTCAAACCGCGGCCATCAATTCGCGTAGATAGTGGGCCAAGGCGCGAAACATTTGAGATTGCCCCCAACGATGCATGGGAACATTATCCCAACCGAAGTATAGCCGTCGGGAGCGGAACGAACCATCCGGTTTGATCCAATCCTTTAGAATTTCTTCCACAACCCTCTCCAGCGTGGTTTCCATTTGCGGGAAACGGTCGCGGACCAAGAAGCACAAGTTAACACATTCCGCGCAATCGTAGAGCTCGCGCTTGTAAACGGTCAGGCGCGGGGCTTTCGAGAAAGGTTTTGGCAGACCATTTTCAGCAAAGAGGTTCTCAAGATAGTAACGAATGCCTCTCGAAAGCGCTTCTAGACAGGACTGATCTCGGGGCAAGGAATGAATCTTGGTAAGGGCCTTCATGACAAAACACGTGTGGAAGTGGTCGATGAAATCACGGGCTCCATCGACAGCGTAATACCACGAGCCGTCAGCATTCTGCGTTTCTAATACGAAATTCAGGTTTCGTTTGGCAGTTTTGGCATAATCATCATTCGAAAAAAAGCTGAGATGCACTCGTTAGCAGAAAAGCTCGGTTGGCGGCAGCGGGTATCTTTAAGCATGTTCAGGAAGTGGACCGCCCTTTCCAGTTGGGCCGAGTCTCCAGTGACCTGGTAAAGAAATGCGAAGCCCATGGCATAGTGTGCGTCAACAATTGGGAACCTTACCGGATGATAAAATAATCTTCGCGCTGCGGGAAAGAATGCTTCAAAGAAAACCATGGGCGCGACGGCTGCCGTTCCAACAAGTCTGTGGCGGTAATAGAGTGCCTTGGCTCGTCCGCCGACCGGTCCAGCGAAAAAGCTTTGGTAATCCCACGAAGTCTCACCGTAGGCATCAAGCCACTCGGCGAAGTTGGTAAGAGCGCGAGAAATCCTTTGCGCCGCAGAGTACTGGGGACAGAACACAGATGATGGAGGATACCGGTGAGAGATCATTTCACGAAAATGCGAGTCGGGACTCTGTCGCCCCGACATGATTATCTCGTCATTCGGATAGGTAACTCGCCCTTCTTAGCAAGGTTCGAATAAGGCTTTTGCGCGTAAATCATGCGATGCCACCCGCAACGCCGACCAATCCGCTTCGCCAGCCGATCAGGAATAGCTTTGCCGATAAATGACCAGTGATCGACATTAAACTCCCATATTTCTTGTCGCACGTTTTGAAAGTCTCTGAAGAGAACGGCAGCTTCTCGTCGATTATAAACTCGCGATAATGGGCAAAATGGGCCGTCAGTATTCCTACTGATCCATTGCTCCTTCGTGATTTTCTTCCTTAGCATTTCCCGGTGCCCTTCCAGCTTCCAACGATCAAAGCCGGTAACAGCACCCAGCAGCCCAGGCATGAATTCCGGCAGGAGACACCATCTGAAAATCTTTCTCAGAAACATTATCTCGATGTAGTAGTTGATGGAGCTGCGATTATAGAGCATCACAGTTAGCGTTCCGCCCGGCCTTAGCACGCGGTAAATCTCGCGCACGATCCTTTCCGGCGTGGGTGAATGGTGAATGACCCCGAAGCTGTAAACGTGGTCGAAGCTGTCATCGGGGAAGGGAAGCCATTCCTCAGCATTGGCAACTTCGAATCGGCCAAGAACACCGAACAAGCTGAAACGTTCCCTTGCCAGTTCAATTGACCGGGGCGTCAGATCGACTCCCACGTATCTTGCCCCATTCCTTGCAAACTCGATACCGTCAGTCCCAATACCACATCCGACTTCAAGCACATCTTTTCCACGGAATGAAGTGAACTTTGCAGTGACAGGGACATGCCAATCTCGGCCCTGATAACGCTTTCTGGAAATTTCTTCGAAATATCGACGGCGCTCTGGCTCTTGAGAGAGTCGAGATTGGCAAGGATTTGCGTTCCAGTAACTTCTTACTTCGACAATATTTGTCTCCATGATTCTTTAACTCCGTAGTCTTAATCGCCCCGTCTTAAAAAAGTGCAGCAAGAACTGCTTAAGGCGTTCAAGCTGCTCCCGACGATGGAACCTTAGCAGTTCAGGCGCTACTGGCCTTTCAATACGGGATGCGAACGAGTAAAAATATCCCGAGAGCAGTAGCACTCCACCCAGCACGTAAGGCCTCTTTGCCATTTGGAAGGTGACCCTAAAAACCTGCCACAGTGGGTGATTGCCGAGAAAGTAATCCTTCCTACCATAATCGAACCTCGCTTTCCAAGTGTTGCTTTCAGTGGCACCCATAGGGCGGTGATGATAAAAGAATTTTTCACTGAAAGACCTCGTCCGCCAGCCCTTCAACCGCGCTGTCCGCACCGCTACCCAGTCAATCCCACCCCATTTGATGGGGGTATAGCCACCGACCTCTTCAAAGCACTCGCGGCGGAACAACTGGCAGGCCCCGAACACGTCCCTAAAATCGTAAAAGGTGTCTTTCAGTGGGTCATGGTTCGCCTCGCGCATCGTCGTGCCAGTTACCCCGAGTCGTGGGTGTTCACTCAACTTGCCCAGTAGAAATTCGAAATAATCATGTTCAAAGGAAATGTCCGCGTCCAGGTTCCCAATCACATCGAACTCCAGCGGTTGCACCCGTTCCAATCCCGCATTAAACGCGTGTACCTTTCCAGCGAAACTTCGATCGAGACGCTGTGAACGCTGGACAAGCTCAATCCAGGGAAATTCTTCAGCGTAATCCTGGACGACATCCGCGGTTCGATCGGTTGAGCCATCATCCACAATGACCCACCGTTCAGGCAATATGGTTTGCGCGACCATTGAGGCAAGGGTCTTTTCAATGAACGCTTCTTCATTGTGTGCGGGCGTGATGAGAACGTACTTCACCGGACAGAGATCAGATGTCAGAGGTCAGAAGTCAGAAGTCAGAAGTCAGAGGTCAGCAATCAGAGATCAGAAGTCAGAGTCTAATCAGCGACATCCGCGTAATCCGCGGTCTCTTTTTTGATCTGTTCACTTAAGCGCTCGGGGTAAATTTGCGCGAAGATTTCATCCATGATTCGGGCTGTTAGGATGATTTCCCGATAAGGAATGGGTGGCGGATTTCCCGTACGGACGCTGTAGTAAAAGCGTTCAATTAGTTCCTTCATTCCGAAGTCTTGGTAAAGCCGCCGTCGCAGAAAGTTTACTATGTTCATTCGGGCATTTCGAAAATGTTCCCTGGCATTCTTCAACGGCGGGATGAAATAGGTCAGATAGCTCTTGTGCAAGCGGTTGCTGCTTCGAACGAGGCTGCCGGTGATGATATCTGCGATGATTGAATTGACTGGCCCGTAAATGCGCAACTGGTTGAGCCGTTTGATTTGAGTCGAGAAACAGAAAAAGGCGGTCGTACCGTTGTTGTCCCGAATCAACACCCTTAACTCGTCCAAGACGTCCTCCGCCCCGAGGCTTCGGAGTTTCTCGCTTTGATGTGCCGCTGCGGTAATCTCGACTACTTCATCTAGAAATTCCGCCAGTTTAGCAATCCCGTGGCTGAGAAGATTGTGAAACAATTGTCCAGGTAATTGGCGCACCCAATGGGCGCGGTTACTCAAGAATGCGCTCGCATACCTTAAGTCTCCCAAATCATATGACCAGTAGCTTTCCAGGTGAGGAGGCCTCCCGCCAAGAAATCCTTCCTTTACGAGCCGGCGCATTTCCAGCATCTCGAGAGTGAACTGATAATTATGCCCAACGGTTATCTTTAGACCACAGCGTTCGGCCAACTCAATCAACGATTCCGCCTCCTCTGCGGTGATGGTAAAGGGTTTTTCCAAATAGACATTGCTTCCAGACTCGAGGCATTGTTTGGCAAGCGAATAATGGCTTTGCGGCGGGGTTGTGATATGAACGACGTCGGGCCGCGTCCTCTCGAGCATTTCCGACAACTCGGAAAACCATACCGAAATCCCAAAGCGTTCGCCAAGCTGCCTGGCCATAAGCAGTTCCCGGTCGCAAAGAGCGACAATTTCGCAATCGGAAATGCGATGGATCGCGTCCACATGCTGGTCCGCAACCTTGCCGCAGCC
>Ga0066710_100008488_pt1 | contig 10002 bp, 8 predicted proteins | sample GraSoiAngelo_159_FD_79666 | JGI IMG/M metagenome (GOLD analysis project Ga0066710, IMG submission 79666) | Grasslands soil microbial communities from the Angelo Coastal Reserve, California, USA - 14_1009_16_40cm | ecosystem: Environmental > Terrestrial > Soil > Grasslands | place: USA...
CCGGCGGCATCCCGCGCCTGAAGCACTGAGCGCACCGAGCGCACCGCGAGCACTCAGTCCGGAATCTGCCCTTGCGCTATCGAGCCGATCACGTCGGCAGCCTGCTTCGCCCCCCGCGGCTGTTACAGGCGCGCGACGACTTCAGCCACAACCGGATCACCGCCGACCAGCTCAGACAGGTCGAGGACGACGCGGTCCTCCAGGCGCTGGACCTCCAGCGCGACGTGGGGATCGACGTCTTCACCGAGGGTGAATACCGCCGCGCCGGCTGGAGCAACGCCGTTCGCGAGTCCGTCGAGGGCCTGGTGCCCGTCGAAGGCTCGCCGATCAGCGGCTTTCTGGGCCAGTGGCAGGGACCGCACGGGGAGCTCGCCGCGTCGAGCATGACGATGACCGGCATGGTGGCAGGTGCGAAGCTGCAACAGGTACGCCGCCTGGCGGGCACCGAAGCGGCGTTTTTGAAGGAGCACGCGCCCGGGCCGTGGAAAATCACTATGCCCGGCGCGCTGTCTGCCACGGGCCAGTTGTTCAAAGCCGGAATCACCGACGCCTACTATCCGACACGCCGTGATCTGGCGTACGAGATCGTCGGTATGCTCCAGCAGGAGATCGCCGCGCTGCACGACGACGGCTGCGCTTACATCCAGCTGGACTCGCTCCACTACGTTGAACGCGTCGCCGACCGGACCCTGCGGGCCAGGATGATCGCCGAGGGCGAGGACCCCGACCAGTACCTGGATGATCTGATCGCCATCGACAACGCGGCCCTGAAAGATGCCCGTCGTCCGGGCGTCACGGTGGGCATGCACATGTGCCGCGGCAACAATCGCAGCGCCTGGCACGCCGAGGGCAGCTACGAGGCGATCGCCGACAAGGCATTCAACCGGTTGAATGTCGATCGGTTCCTGCTGGAGTATGACACCGAACGCGCCGGCGGTTTCGAGCCGCTTCGCTTCATGCCGCGCGACAAGACGGTCGTGCTCGGATTGATCAGCTCCAAAGAACCGGAGCTGGAGTCCGTCGACGACCTCCGCCGGCGGATCGACGCTGCCGCCAGGTTCGTCCCGATCGAGAATCTGGCGATCGCTCCGCAATGCGGCTTCGCCTCCACAATGCTCGGCAACCTGTTGAGCTGGGATGATCAGAAGCGCAAGCTCGAGCTCGTCGTCGAAACCGCGCGAAAGGTCTGGGGCTAAACGCGCGCCTCCCCTCGGGTGAAAGCGGGTGGAGCTAGACGCGGATCCCCTGAGCGGCGAGCTCCGCTTTCTGGCGCATGAATGACTCGGGATCGCGGTGACCTGTCTCGCCGTAGACGCGGACGTCTTGCTCGATCAAGCGCTTCACCTCGTCGAGCTGCCGCGTGAGATCGACCGCGACCGCGTACGGCTGGTGGGCCTGCCACGGCGTTGTCCAGTACACCTCACACACGTTGCCTTCCGGATCGTAGAAATACAGGCCGACGGCGTTGCCGTGTGACGTAACGCTGCGAAAACGGACACCCTCCTGCTTGAAGCGCTGGTAGTACTGCACCACGTCTTCGAGATGCTCGCAGCTGAACGAGATCTGCTGGACGCACGTGCGTTGCTCGGGTGACTCTGAGCGGAAGATGACGAGCTCGTGGTGCTCGCGGTCCGGGTTGGAGGTCATGAAGACCGCGTTCGGGGCCTCGTCGGCGATCTGCAGCCCGACCACCTGCGTATAGAAGTCGCGCATGGCCTCGAAGTCCTGGGCATAGATGCCCACGTGGCCCAGCTTTTTGATCGACATCGCGGTCGCTCCTCTCTCGCTGAGCAGGGTAGCCGGCGCGGAAGACGCGGCGCACACAAGACGCTGGCGTGGCGCGCCGGCAGGCTGGCAGCGTCAGGGGCTTGACAGTCCCGCCGTGGAAGCGTAGTCTTTAGATCGATCCAAATGACGCAGGCTGGTTGGTAACGCGGCGCATGCAGCGGACCCGGGTCGTCGCTCTGGCAGACGTGGGCAGCCTCATCCCCAACGCGGCCGTCGTCTCGGTCAGCTCCTCGAGCGGTCTCGGCTGCCCAGACGCGGTCCTCGAAGCCATCGGCCAGCACTTCGTCACCACCGGCCAGCCGCGCGACCTGACCACCCTCCACCCGATCGCCGCTGGTGATATGTATGGCATCGCCGGCGTCGACCATCTCGCCCGCCGCGGACTGCTCCGCCGCATCATCGCCGGCTCGTACCCCAGCGGCCCATCGTCATTGCCGCCGCCGCGCATCTGGCAGCTTATCGACGCCGACGAGGTCGAGGCGTACAACATCCCCAGCGGGATCCTGTTCCACCTGCACCGCGAAGCCGCGGCCGGGCGGCCTGGCATCCTCACCCATATCGGCCTGGACACCTTCCTCGATCCGCGCCGTCAGGGCGGGCGGATGAACGCGGCGGCGCGCGACGACCTGGTCAGCCTGGCCGAATTCGACGGTCAGCAGTGGCTGTACTTACGCTCGATCCCGGTGGATGTGGCCATCATCCGCGGAACCACCGCCGACGCGCTGGGCAACGTGTCGATGGAGCACGAGGGTGCGTACCTCGGCGTGTATGACCAGGCACTCGCCGCGCATAACAATGGCGGCATCGTCATTACCCAGGTGGAGCGCCTGGCCGCCGCCGGCTCGCTGCCGCTGCAGTCGGTACGCGTGCCCGGCGTGCTGGTCGACTACGTGGTCGTCGTGCCAGACCAGATGCAGACGACCCAGACGCTGTACGACCCGGCGATCAGCGGCGAATTGCGCCACCCCCAATCAGCCTTCGAGCCGGTGGACTGGGGTGTCGAAAAGATCATCGCGCGACGCGCCGCGCTCGAGCTGCACCAGGACGACGCGGTCAACCTGGGCTTCGGCATCTCGGCCCTGGTGCCGCGCATCCTGCTCGAAGAGGGCCTCGACGGCGCGGTGACCTGGGTCATCGAGCAGGGCGCGGTGGGCGGCGTCCCGTTGCTCGGCTTCCAGTTCGGGTGCGCGGCAAACGCCCAGGCGATCGTGCCATCGCCCGACCAGTTCACCTACTTCCAGGGCGCTGGCTTCGACCGCAGCCTGCTGTCGTTCCTGCAGGTGGACCGCTTCGGTAACGTGAACGTCTCGCGCCTGGCCGCGCGGCCACACGTGACGGCTGGCGTGGGCGGCTTCGTCGACATCACCGCCAACGCGCGGCACCTGGTGTTCAGCGGTACGTTCACCACCGGTGGACTCGAGCTGGCGATCGAGGACGGAGAGCTTCGCATCCTGAAGGAGGGACGGGCGCGCAAGTTCGTCACGGACGTCGAACACGTGACCTTCAGCGGCCGTCGCGCGCGCGAGCTCGGCCAGGACGTGGTCTACGTGACCGAACGCTGCGTGCTGCGTTTGGAACCAGAGGGGCTGACGGTGGTCGAGGTCGCGCCTGGCGTCGACCTGGAGCGCGACGTGCTCGGCCAGGCGGAGGTAACACTTCGCGTCAGTCCACAGCTGCGCTCGATGGATCCGCGTCTGTTCCGCCCAGCGCGGCTGGGCCTGCACCTGGACGCGGCATCGGCTACCCCGCGCGCGCAGCGCAGCAACGGCAAGGTTGCGGCCGCGTGAGCCAGGTCGACGGCACGCTCGAGCAGGCGCCACGCGGACGAGCGAAACTGCTGGATGTCGCCGCGCGGGCGGGGGTCTCGCGCGCGACAGCGTCGCTGGTGCTGCGCGAGAGCCCGTTGGTCGCCGACGAGACTCGGCAACGCGTCCTCTTCGCGATGGCGGCGCTCGGCTACGTCCAGCACCGCGGGGCTGCCAGCCTGCGGACGAAACGTTCGCACACGATCGGCCTGGTGATCCCCGACGTCACCAACCCGTTCTTTGCCGAGATGACCATCGGCGTCGAGCAGGAAGTCGACGAGGCAGAGAACGTCGTGCTGCTGAGCAATACTTCTGAGCGAATCTCCAGGCAGGACCGGCTGCTGGCAACCATGCAGGCGCACCGCGCGGATGGCGTGCTGTTGTGCCCGGCCGAGAACACGTCGGCTGAGACGCTCGCTCGGCTCGATGCCTGGCATCTGCCCTACGTCCTGGTGGTGCGCTATGTCGAAGGCGCGCGGGCCGACTTCGTTGCCGCCGACAACGTCGGCGGAGCCCAGCTAGCTGTGGACCACCTGATCGCGCACGGCCACCGCCGGATTGGATTCGTCGGTGGGCCGGCTCATTCATCGGCGCGCCACGATCGGTTGCTCGGCTTCCGCCGCGCACTCAGGCGGCACGACCTGGTCGCCGATGATGCGCTCGCGCCGACCAGCTCGACGACGCGCCACGACGGTGAGCGCGCCATGCGAACACTCCTCGACCTGCCCGAACCGCCCACGGCCGTGGTTTGTTACAACGACGTGGTCGCCTTCGGAGCGATGCTGGCGCTCCGGGCGCGCGGGCTCGAACCAGGACGTGACGTGGCGGTCGTCGGCTTCGACGACATCGCCGAGGCCGCCCTGTGGCACCCGCCGCTGACGACTGTCGGCGTTGCGCCCCGACGCATCGGCGAAGAGGCGGCCAGACTGCTCCTGGACCGCATCGCCCAGCCAGAGCGCCCGCCGCGGCAGGTCATCCTCTCGCCGCGGCTCGTCGTTCGTGCGTCGTGCGGCGACCACACGTCGATGGAGGTGAGCGCATGAGCCTGAACCGGTCAGTCGGCTGGGGGTTGATTGGAGCCAGCGACATCGCGCGTACGCGCATGGCGGCGGCCATCGCCCAGCAGCCGGACAGCGAGGTCGTGGCCGTGATGAGCAGCCAGATGGCGCGGGCGCAGTCCTTCGCGTCGGAGTTGGGTGTCCCGCGCGCGTACGACGACCTTGACGCGATGCTGGCCGATCCGCGCGTGGATAGCGTCTACATCAGCACTACCAACAACCTGCATTGCCCGCAGACGCTTGCCGCGGCACGCGCTGGCAAGCACGTCCTGTGCGAAAAGCCACTGGCGCTGTCGGTCGAAGACGCCACGGCAATGGTCGACGCCTGTCGCGCCGCGGGCGTGGTGCTCGGCACCAATCATCACCTGCGGAATGCGGCCACGCATCGCGCGATCCGACGCCTGGTGGCCGACGGCGTGATCGGCCAGCCACTGGCCGCCCGCGTCTTCCACGCGGTGTATCTCCCGCCGCGCTTGCAGGGCTGGCGATTGACGGACCCAACGGCGGGCGGCGGGGTGATCCTGGATATCACCGTGCACGACGCCGATACGCTGCGATTTGATCTCGCGGATGAGGTCGTCGAGGCCGTCGCGCTGAGCGCGCGGCAAGGTCTGGCGGCCGCGGACGCCGAAGACGCGGTGATGGGCGTGTTGCGCTTCGATCGCGGCACGCTCGCTCAATTCCACGACGCCTTCACGGTGCGACACGCGCCGACGGGCTTCGAGGTCCACGGTACGCACGCTTCGCTGATCGGCGTCGACGTCATGACCCAGGCTCCACACGGGCAGGTGGTGCTGCGGCGCGACAATCACATCGAGGAAGTCGACGTCGGCGAACGCGAGGACCTGTACGTGCGTTCAGTGCGTCAGTTCGTCGCCGCGGTGCGTGGCGAAGGCGCGCCGGCGGCCACGGGTGAAGACGGCGTGGCGTCGCTGGCGATCGCTCTGGCGGTCCAGGCCGCGGCGCGCAGTGGCGCGCGGTCGGCGGTGCCGCACCTCACCTTTAGATCGATCTAACACCAACCCATGAGAAGTCTTGCCCGCCCCAGACCTGACTTGGATCGATCTAAATGACCGTAACAGACTCGGTGGTGCTCGACCCTCAGCAGACGCGCACCGTCGCGGCCGCCTTCGAGCGCCTCTTCCCCGCTGATGAGCACGGCCCGGGCGCAGCCGACATCGGCGTCGTCGCCTACCTCGACACTGCCCTCGCCGGCGCCGAAGCGGAGCACGTCGCGACCTACCGAGCCGGCCTCGCCGCGCTCGACCAGGCCGCGCTCAGCAGCTTCGCGCAGACCTTCGTCCAGTGCGCACCCGCCGCACAGGATGCGCTGATCGCACGCCTCGAGCGCGACGAGCTCGCAGACGTCCCAGCAGCCGCCGACGGTCGAACCTTCTTCGAGCTCCTGCGGGCGCACCTGCAAGAAGGGCTCTTCGCCGATCCGGCCTACGGCGGTAACCGCGACAAGTCGGGTTGGCGCGTACTCGGCCATCCCGGCGTGTGGCTGGAAAACTCGGCCGACGAAAACCTCAGCCCGTTGGCTGCCGACAAGCGAGGCGTCATCCAATCTCTCGCCGACCTCGGCCTGTCCGTTCAAAGCGCTGAGGCGTGCCTGCCGGGATTCGAGCCGCAGCGCACTGCCGAGCCGCCGACGGGCACGGCTGATGTGGTGCTCGTCGGGCTGGGGGCGATGGGCGGACTGATTGCACCGATCCTCGCCGGTGCCGGCTTGCGGGTGGTCGCCCTGGAGGCGGGCCCGTGGCGCACACGACAGGACTTCGTTCCGGATGAGCTCGGCGCCGCCTACTACTGCCGCGCGAGCATGGGCTCCAAGTTCCTGAATGAGGCGCCGCGCTGGCGCCGCGACGCCGACCAGCCAACCCGGCCGGCGACGTTTTCGCTCGGCAAGATGATGAATGGAGTCGGTGGCTCGGTTATCCACTACGGTGCCTGGCTGCGCCGCTTCCACCCGCACCACTTCCGACCACTGAGTCATGTGCGCGAGCGGTGGGGAACGCACGTGCTGCCCACTGATGCGCGATTGGCCGATTGGCCCATCAGCTATGCCGATCTGGAACCGTACTACACGCGCGTGGAGCATCTCGTCGGTGTTGCCGGCGACGAGACCAACCCATTTGTCACGCGCAGCGCACCCCTGCCGATGCCAGCGCTGCGTCCATTCCGGCTCGGAGAAGCCTTCAATCAGGCCACCGCCGCGATGGGGCTGCATCCGCATCCGGTGCCCGCGGGGGTGAATAGCGTTCCGTATGGCGGTCGCCCGGCGACAACGTACACCGCCTGGAGCAACGGTTTCGGCTCGTTCACCGACGATAAGTGGCATCCCGGACTGTCCTCAATTCCGGAGGCGTTGGCCACCGGCAACTTCGAGCTGCGCACCGGTTGCCGGGTTGTACGTGTGTCGACGGACTCCAGCGGGCGCGCCAATGGCGTTGAGTATGTTGCACCCGGAGGTGCGTCGTACTTCCAGCGCGCACGCACCGTCATCCTGGCGAGTTATACGTTCGAAAACATCCGGTTGATGCTCCTCTCAGGAGACGAGCGTCATCCGCGTGGACTCGGCAACAACAGCGGCCAGGTGGGGAAGTACTTCACGACCAAGATGTTCGCCCACGTGGACGGCTTGTTTCCAGACACGATCTTCAATCGACACACGGGGCCGGCCGCGCAGGGGGTCGTGCTCGACGATTTTCTGTCGGCGGACTTCGACAGCTTGGCGCACGGGTTCGTGGGCGGCGCGACGCTCGGTGCGGAAAACCAGTTCCTCCCGATACAGATCAGCCGCGAAACCTTGCCGGCCGACGTGCCGACCTGGGGTAAGGGGTATCGCGACCACCTGCGGAGCTGGCAGCACTTTGGCGTCGTGCGCATTCAGCCGGATGCGCTGCCGTACGTGACCAGCAGCGTTGATCTCGACCCACATCACCGCGACGCGCACGGCCTACCCCGCGTGCGCGTGACGTACGACCTGCACGACAACGAGCTGCGACTGGCCAGCTGGATGGAGGCCAGGGCGGAGGAGATCCTGCGCGCGATGGGGGCGACGAAGACCTGGCGCGGCCCGAGATTCACCGGCGTTGGCAGCAGCCACGACTTCGGTTGCGCGCGGATGGGGTGGATCCGGCCGGCTCGGTGCTGGATGCGGAGTTGCGGGTCCACGACACACCGGGGCTGTATGTGTTCGGTGGCGCGGCACTGCCGTCGTGCGTCGGCATCAATCCCACGCTCACGTTGTGGGCGCTGTGCTACCGCGCCGCCGAGCGGCTCGTAGCGCGTCTGTCGACCGGGGAGGAGCCATGACCGTCGCCGCCGAAACGGTGCTGCTGCAGGTCCAGAACGCTGTAGCAACGATCACGCTGAATCGACCTGAAAAGCTCAATGCCATCGAGCCGCGCATGTTGCAACGCCTGGAGGAGATCGCGGCCGAGATCGAACGCGATCCGGGCTTGAGGGTGGTGCTTCTGACCGGGGCTGGCGAGCAGGCCTTCAGCGTTGGTGCCGACATCAACGCCTGGTCAGCGCTCGAGCCGCTCGACATGTGGCGAACCTGGGTGCGGACTGGTCACCGCGTGCTCGATCGACTGGCGCGGTTGCGTCAGCCGGTGATCGCTGTGCTGAATGGATACACATTCGGCGGCGGACTCGAGCTCGCGCTGGCGGCGGACCTGCGCCTGGCCGCCGACCATATCGAGGTGGGCATGCCGGAGGTCTCGCTGGGCACGCTACCTGGTTGGGGTGGCACCTCGCGTTTGCCGTCGCTGGTTGGTCCGGGCCGCGCGAAGCAGTTGATTCTGACTGGTGCCCGTATCGACGCGCTCGCCGCCGAACGCTGGGGGCTGGTCAACGAAGTCGTTCCGCGTGCGGACCTGTACACGCGTGCGGCGCAGCTCGCGCAAGACATCGCAAAGCACGCACCGGTCGCCATTCAGCTGGCCAAGCAGTTGATCGATTCGAGCCACGACGGCGGCACGCTCGAGTCGCTTGGCGGTGCGCTGGCGGCGACGACGCGGGACGCCCAGGAAGGCCTGATTGCTTTTCGCGAGCGGCGCGCGCCGCTGTTCGGAGGACGCTGACCGATGGCCACGACGTCAGTCAATCCGGTTCCACACACGCTGCGGCGCGCCGGCCAGACCGCGTTGGATTTCGCACAGCATCAGGTGCGGCGCTTCATTACGGCCCACCCGGACGCGTTTCCGCTCTACACCACCTCAGGCAAATGGGAGCTCGCCGGCGAGTCCTGGACCAACTGGTGCGAGGGCTTTCTTGGCGGATTGATATGGATCTTTGCGCAGCGCACTGGCGACGCGTGGTGGCGTGATCGAGCCGAACACTACGCGCGACTGATCGAGCCGCGCAAGCTGGATCGCGACGTCCACGACCTTGGCTTTCTGTTCTGGCCGACGTGGAAACGTTGGTATGACCTGACGGGCGATCCGGCCATCGACGCGGTGGTTGTCCAGGCCGGCCAGACCCTCGCGTTGCGCTTCAACGAGAGCGGCCGGTATCTGCGCTCGTTCGTGTCCCCCGAGAGCAGCTTCATCGACATCATGATGAACGTCGGCATCATCTTCTACGCCGCGCAGCAGCGCGCCGATGCCGACCTGCTACGGATCGCGACGGACCACTGCTTGACCACACGACGTCACCTGGTGCGCGGAGACGGCAGTACCGCGCACGAGGCGGTGTTCGACCTGGAATCAGGCGCGTTCCTCCACCATGCGACACACCAGGGCTGGCGGGCTGATTCGTCGTGGGGCCGCGGGCAGGCGTGGGCGCTCTACGGCTTCGGGACCGCTTATCACTTCTCGCGCGACGAGCGGTTCCTGGATACCGCCCAGCGATGTGCGGATTTTTTCATCGAACGTACGCACGCGAACGGAGTCCCGCCGAACGACTGGGAGGAGCCTGGTCCCATCCACCGCTACGAGAGCTCGGCCGCGGCAGTCGCGGCAAGCGGTCTCTGGAGGCTTGCGAACCTCACGCCCGACACCGGCCGGGCGGATCGCTATCGACAGTGCTCCATCACCATTCTCTCAACGCTGTGCACGCCGGACTTCCTGGCGATGGAAACGCCCGGATGGGAAGGCATCCTGAAGCACGGCACTTACCACAGCCGCCTGGGACTGGGCGTCGACGAGAGCGTCATGTGGGGAGACTACTTCCTCGTCGAAGCTCTGGACCAGGCGCTTTGAGGAGGTACTCTCAGCGGCCGAACACTGATCGTCGGTTACTTGTCATCCATTGATGGAAGTCATGAGTCTTGAGTCATGAGTCGGTGGTGGGTGTCATCGCGTGGACTCACGACTCACGACTCACGACTCACGACTCACGCG
>Ga0066710_100008489_pt1 | contig 10002 bp, 6 predicted proteins | sample GraSoiAngelo_159_FD_79666 | JGI IMG/M metagenome (GOLD analysis project Ga0066710, IMG submission 79666) | Grasslands soil microbial communities from the Angelo Coastal Reserve, California, USA - 14_1009_16_40cm | ecosystem: Environmental > Terrestrial > Soil > Grasslands | place: USA...
CCGCTTCGCCTGATGGCTCGGTGGCCCGATGCGCTTTCCAGCCTCTGGAACAAGATGCGCGCGGCCAGTGGGGACGATCACTGGAAGGACGGGGCTCATCGGGTGCGGCGGATGGCGCTTCGCGGCATGGGATCGTTCCCCCATCCGGTGGAGCTGCAGTGGGTGGCGCTCCGTGAGCGAGGGTTGGGAGAAGACGAGCGACTGCGGCTCATGCGGGTGCTGCGAGCACACGACGCCTCCACGGCGTCGGTCACGATGATGGCCGCCTTCGCCTGGCTGGCCATGGGTTCTCCGGAGATCGGCGCCGAGGCCTGAGGGAATGCGAGCCGAGTTCTACCGACCCGATGGGCCCGACAAGGTCGTGGGCCGAGCCCGGTGGAACCGCTCGAGGGTGGAGGTCGACGGCGGCGACGAGGACCATCCTGCGCTCGCCAGGATCTTCCGCCCGTCCCCGGTCGTGGTGGACGACCCCTCCTTGCGGTCTTTCGGCACCTCGGGGCCCACGCTCCTTCAGCCGGGGAGCCTCCGTTGGTTCCAGGAGGCGGCGTTGTCGCGGGCGCACGAGGAAGGCCTCGCGGTCCGGCTCGTGCCCGAGGGCGGACCGGGGGCGGGCTTCGACCCGGCCGGCTCGTATCGACCATTCGACGAGCAGTGGGAACGTTCCGGTCGCGTCTCCGAGCCACCCGCCGGGGCGGATGGCTCGGCGACTGCATCCTTGTAGCCCGAGGCAGTGGCCGGGGCCCGGGCTGTCATACCCGGGAGATAGCATGCCGACCATGGCATTGCAGCCCGACCAGGGCCAGACCGAGGCGCTCGATCACGTCCGTGGGCCTTTGTTAGTGACCGGACCACCAGGCACCGGCAAGACGTATGTGCTTCGGGAGCGGTTCGCTCGCCTCGTCGAGGCGGGATGGGATCCTGATCGGATGGCGCTGGTGGTCCGGAGCCGCGCCGCTCGCCAGGCCGCCCGGGCGTTCCTCCTCGACCGTCTCCGGACGTCGCTGCCTGGCCTCAAGGTGCTCACCATCCACGGGCTGGCCAACCACGTGGTGAGTCTTCGGTTCGGGACGCTTGGCTATTCCCGGCCGCCCGACGTCCTAACCGCCGCGGACCAGTTCTCGAAGGTCCAGGACCTCCTGGCTGGCGAAGACCCGAAGGACTGGCCCCTGTGCGGTTCGATGCTCGCGTTGCGGGGGTTCGCCGACGAGGTTCGCCAGTTCCTCCTCCGGGCCCAAGAGGCGCTGGCCACTCCGGAAGCCGTCATCACCGCGGCCGCCGCCAACGGGCTCGCCAGCTGGAAGGAGCTTGCTCTTTTCTACCGGCGCTATCTCGAGATCCTCGCCGCCGAGGGCACGGTCGACTTCGCAGGCCTCGTGAACCAGGCGGCAGCCGCGGCCGTAGCCGGCGATCGCCTCTTCGACCACGTGCTGGTGGACGACTACCACGAGGCGACGTTCGCCGAGGAGAAGCTGCTCGCCGAGCTGCGACCGGAGAGCCTGGTTGTGGCGGGTGATCCGGGATCGCACATCTTCTCGTTCCAGGGCACCACCGACGCGCCCATCCGACGGTTCACCGGGCGGTTTGCCGGATCGAGCCGCTCCACGCTCACCACCCAGCACCGTTCGACGGCGCTCGTGGTCGAAGCGTGGTCCACGCCCCATGTCTCCGAGGAGTACGCGGCGGTGGCACGGGAACTGCGCCGGATCCACGTCGAAGACGGCGTCCCCTGGCACGAGCTCGCGGTGGTTCTGCGGCGGCAGGGCCCGCCGCTCGGGGGGTTGCTGCGGGCCCTGGATGACGCCGATGTGCCCCGTTCGCCTCCGGAGGGAGGACTCTCCCTGCTGGCGGAGCCTGCGACCCACCCGTTCGTCCTGGCGCTTCGATGGCTGGCCCGGCCGGGGGAACGCGACGGACTGGTCGAAGCCATCCTGACGTCCGAGCTCGCGGGGTTGTCCCCGGCCACCGCCAGGGGGCTCGTCCGGTCGGCTCGTGCGGCCGAGCTCCCGGCAGCGGCGGCGATCGACCGCGCGGATGGCCTGACGCCGCCGGAAGTCGACGCGCTGCGCGCCTTGCGGGAGGCCCTCGAGGCTGCGGGGGCCGTGGCCGGCCGGTCGGTGCTGGACGCGTTTTCGGCGCTGTGGCGGTCGTTGCCCTACGCGCGTCGCCTGGTCCGGGAGTCGGACCGCGATCGTGGATCTCCGGAGGATCGCCGTCCGCTCGACGCCGTGGTCGCGTTCGCGGGCGCGGTCGAGCGGGCGGGCGAAGGCGCGGACCGATCCACGGAAGCCTTCCTGCAAGGGTTGGAAGCCGGCCGGGGGGGCCCCGGCACGAGCGAGGTCCCGGCAGGTCCGGGACGGGACTCGGTGCGGATCCTGACTGCCCACGGGACGGCTGGCCTGGAGTTCGACACGGTCGTGGTGGCGGGGACGGTTGAGGGGAACTTCCCGAGCCTCTCCCGACCCGAGCCCATGTTCGACCTGGCGCTCCTCGAACGACCCCGGTCTCAGTCGGACCGGAACCGCGAGCGGTTGGAGGACGAACGGCGCCTGTTCGACGTGGTATCCACACGCGCCCGCCGCCGGCTCGTGCTCACGGCGAGCGATCCCCACGGGGAGGAACCCGTCGCGTCGGCGCGTTCCCGGTTCGTCGCGGAGCGGGGGGTCGCGTGGCAGCCGGTGACGGGTGTCTCCGATCGCCAACCACTGTCCCGGGCCGAGGCCGTTCCGCTCTGGCGTCGGACGCTGGCCGACCGCAGGGTCCCCTCCCCAACGCGGCTCGCCGCCTTGTGGGGCCTCCTCGCGCTCGGCGTCCGGCCAGAGACGTGGTGGTTCCAGCGAGACTGGACCAGGACGGATCAACCGCTCCACGACCACGTGCGGGTGTCGTACTCGAAGCTCGACAAGCTGGACAACTGCGCATTGCAGTTCGTCCTGAGCGAGGAGCTTGGGCTCGAGGGACAGGCCGGCTATTACGCCTGGGTGGGCCACCTGGTGCATTCCCTCATCGAGGACGTCGAGGCGGGGCGGGTCGAACGGAGCGAGGAGGCGATGATCCGGGCGGCAGAAGAGCGGTGGCGGCCGCAGCAGTTCCCTTCGATGGCCGTGTCCGAAGCGTTCCGCGCCTCCGTGACGAAGCGCATGATCCCGGCGTGGTTCCGGGAGTACGCCGACTCTCCCACCTTGGCGTCGGAGGTTCGGTTCGAGTTCGAGTTCCAGGAGGCGACCCTCACCGGGTTCATCGATCGGGTGGCTGCGATCAGGAGCGGGGGAACGCAGATCACGGACTACAAGACCGGGAAGGGGAGGGATGCCCGCGCCGACGACAACCTGCAGCTGGGGATCTACTTCCTGGCCATCAACCACGCGGAGGAGCTGGCACCGTATCGGCCGGTCAAGGCGGTCGAGCTGGCCTTCCTCAAGGAGACCAGGAACGGCGCGGTCAAGCGGGTGCAGCTCGGGCTGAACAGCAAGGCCCAGCAGGAGTACGAAGAGGCCATGAGCGCGCGGCTGGCCGGGCTGGTCGATCGTCTGCGCGAGCTCCAGGCCACCGAGGTGTATCGCCCAGATCCTCGGGCCGAATGCCGGTACTGCGACTTCAAGACGCTCTGCCCGCTGTGGCCCGAGGGAAGAGAGCTCTTCCCGGCCGCCGCCGAGCCCGAAGGGGCACGCCCGTGACCGCCACCACGGCTCGCGGCTGTCCCCCGGCCGTTCGGGATGCCATGGGAGCCGAACCGACCGCCGACCAGTGGCGCGCGATCTCGATGCCGCTGGAGCCGTACGTGATCGTGGCGGGCGCCGGTTCCGGGAAGACTTCGGTCATCGCAGCCAGGGTGGTCTACCTCGCGCTGGCGGCGACGGGCCGGCTGGATGGCCGCGGCGACCGGGGTGTCCTGCCGGGAAACGTCCTGTGCCTGACCTTCACGAACAAGGCCACCGAGCATCTCGCGCTGACCATCCGCCATGCGCTCCGCACGATCGCCCTGCCCGAGGGCGAAGAGCCGACGATCCTCAACTATCACGGCTTTGCCGCGCAGGTGCTCGAGCGGCATGGGCTCCTCGCCGGCATCGAACCGGGGCAGCGCGTGGCCTCCCCAGCACAGCGGAGCGAGCTGTGCGCGCGAGTGCTCGACCAGATGTCGTTCCGGTTCGTGAACGCGGAATGGCAGCCGTCGCTGGTCAACAAGATCCTGGCGCTGGCCGACCAGGCCGCCGACCATCGGCGTCGCCCGGACGAGATCATCGCCTTCTGTCGCGGGCGTCTGGAGGCGCTCAGCCAACACCGGAGCGACGACGCGTACCGGGCGGCGCAGGAGCGGATGGAGCTGGCCGAAGCGGTGAAGCGGTTCCAGGACCTGAAGCGCGAGCTGGGCGTGATCGACTTCGGAGACCAGATCACGCTCGCCCTCGAGGTGGTCGAGCGGTTCCCGGAAGTGGTGAGGGACTATCGATCCCGTTTCCACACCGTGCTCCTCGACGAGTACCAGGACACGAACGTGGCGCAGGCCACCCTCATCGGGCGCCTGTTCGGGGAGGGCTTTCCGGTCACGGCCGTCGGGGACCCCGACCAGAGCATCTACGCGTGGCGTGGAGCCAGCCTGTTCAACCTCCTCGAGTTTCAGCAAGCCTTCGCACGTGCGGACGGCACCCCCGCGGCCAGGCTGCCCCTGTACACGAACTTCCGGTCGGGCGCGCGGATCCTGGGCGCGGCGGACACGGTCATCGCACCGATCCCGCGAACCCAGCGGCCGGACCCGGACAAGAAGCTCGATCCCTGGCCGGTAAACGGGGAGGGCGAGGTGGAGGTCAGGCGCTTCTCGGACGAGTGGACGGAGGCGTGCTGGATCGCGGACCGCATCGCAGACCTGCATCGATCCGATCCCGAGGGCAACCCCTGGTCGAGCTTCGCCGTCCTGTCCCGGAAGAGCAGGTTGTTCGTCCCGCTCCAGGAGGCATTCGCCGAGCGCCGCATCCCCGTCGAGATCGTGGGGCTGGCCGGACTGCTCAAGCTCCCCGAGGTCGTGGAGGTTCTGGCCTACGCCGAAGCGGTGACCGACCCCTTGGCCAGCGTAGCGCTCGCCCGGATCCTGCTCGGGCCCCGGTACCGCGTCGGGTTCAAGGACCTCGCCAGGGTCGCCGCGTGGGCGAAGGACCAGAACCGTGCACTGCGGGGCGAGGACGAAGACGAGGCCGCCCCGTTCCTGTTCTCCGAGGCGTTGGAGCATCTGGATCAGGTCGAGGGGTTGTCCGCGGAAGGCCGGGAGCGCCTGGAGGAGTTCAGGGTCGAGCTCGCCGAGCTCAGGCGCCAGGCGAACCAGCCCGTCGGTGAGTTCCTGGCTGACGTGATCCGAAGGATCGGCTTGTCGACCGAGCTGGAGGCCAGCCTCCAGGTGGAACCGGCCCAGGCCACCAGGCGCAACCTGGCCGCGTTCCTCGACGAGGTTCACTCCTTCTCACCGCTCGAAGGCGAACTGACACTCCGGGCCTTCCTCGACTACGTGGCCACGGTCGAGGCGGCGGAGCGTCCGGAGTGGTCCACCGTGCAGCCGAGCGCCGAGGACTCCGTCAAGGTGATGACGATCCACCAGGCGAAAGGCCTCGAGTTCGACACAGTGTTCGTGCCCGGTCTCGCCGAAGGCCTGCTCCCGGACCTCACGGTCCAGCAGAACCCGGCAGAGCGAGGGTCATCGCTCGACTTCGAGCTTCGCGGAGACCACTCGATCCTCCCGTCGTTCAAAGGGAACCTCAGGCAGTTCTGGCGGGACCTCAGGTTCCAGGAGGAGCTGGAGGAGCGCCGGACGGCCTACGTTGGGCTGACCCGAGCGCGCCACCGGCTCCTGGTCACGGGAGCCCACTGGTACGGAGAGGCAGCAAGCGCCAAGAAGCCGAGCGTGTTCCTCGACGAGCTCGCTGCGTGGGGGGAGGACTCGGGTCTCGCCGTGGTCGATCGAGGCCCCGGCGTCTCCGAGGAGAACCCGCTGGTCGGATACCGAGAGCGATTCGTTCGAGACTGGCCGGGTCCCGCCATGCCCGAGGAGGGCGACAGCTTGTTCCCCCTAGGCTGGCGAGCGGCGGCCCTCGCGATCGCCCGGGACGAGTCGGTTCTCCGGCGCCTGGTGGATTCGCTCGACGAGGACGACCGCAAGGTGTTCCAGGCCGAGACGGCCTGGCGGCGTAGCCTTGCAGTCCATCTCATGGAACGAGAGGCCTCCTCCACCCAACCGGGGCGGCCCACCGCGCTGTCGGTGGGCGGTGTCATCGACTACGCGCGGTGCCCCAAGCGCTTCTACTGGTCGGTGGTCCGGCCGCTCCCCCGGTTCAGCGGGCCGGCCGCTCGCATCGGAACACAGATCCACGCCTGGATCGAGCGGCGGAGCAGCGGGCAGACATCGCTCCTCGATCTGGAAGAAGCCCCCGACCTCACCGTCGAGGAGCTGGCCAGGGAGCCCGGCAAGGTCGAACTCCTGCAGCGGAACTTCCAGGAGAGCCGGTTCGCCCGTGGCGTCCCTCTGTACGCCGAGCGGCCGTTCATCCTGTACCTGGAAGGGTTCGCGATCAGCGGCCGGATCGATGCCATCTTCGGCACGCCTGAGGGCCCGTGGGAGGTCGTTGACTACAAGACCGGCCGCGTGCCGCCCGAAGGCGATGAGCTCTCGGGCGTGCAACTCGACCTCTATGCCCTGGCGTGCACCGAGGTCTTCCGCAAGCGGCCTCAGGACCTGACCCTCACCTACTTCTACCTGGCCACCGGCGAGACGTCTTCGCGGCCGGCGGGTGACCCGGCGGAGACGACGGCGCGAGCCGTGGCGTGGCTTCGTTCCATCGCCGGAGGTGAGTTCACGCCCACTCCGGGCGACCAGTGCCGGTGGTGCGACTTCCTTTCATTCTGCGACGCCGGCCGGGCATTCCTCGGCGCGGATTGAGGCGCCTCAGGCTGACGGCGGGGCATCGGGGCGCGGAGGGACGGTCCGCCTGCCCCGCGAGGACGAGCCGAACCGGAAGAAGCGCTCCAGGTCCTCCGGTTCGATCACCCCGACCAGTCGTCCGCCGTCCACGACGAGCACCGTGGTCTGGTTCTTCTGTCCGAGCCGATTGGTGATCGCATCCATCGGCTCGTCCGGTCCGGCCTGCAACACCGCGTCGGTGTCGACCATGGCGTCTCGGACCGGCCGGTCGGGGGGGACACCCCTCGCCGTTCGGAGCGAGATGAACCCCACCACGCCCTGGTCGGTCACGACCGGAAACGCCTCGCCGTCGTGGCCCTCCAGGAACACGTCGACGGCGGTGCCGAGCGGAAGGGTGGCCGGGATGGTGGGAGGCGGCTTGCCCATCACGTCGCGGACCTTCGTGGACGTCAAGATCCTGCGGCGTTCCCCCGTTACGCGGGTGCTCCTGGCCGCCCGCAGCAGGAACCATCCGATCAGGACGAGCCACAAGCCGCCGAAGTCACGGGTCTGGACGGCGAGCACGATCCCCCACCCCATCAGGAGCAGGGCGATGACCTCGCCGACCCGGGCGGCGACTGCGGTCGCCCGGTCGAGGCTTCCCGTCCCCCGCCACAGGGCGGACCGGAGCAACCTGCCGCCGTCGAGAGGGAAGCCCGGGAGCAGATTGAACACCCCGAGAACCAGGTTGATCCGCCCGATCAGACCGAACACGGCATGCCAAGGTTGGCCCGACAGGCTGGCGATCCCTCCACCGAGGAGCGAGCCGCCGGTCCCGGCCCACAGGACGAGCAGCGCCCCGATCCCCAGGCTGGTCAGCGGCCCCACCACCGTCACCAGGAACTCGTCGAGTGGCCCCCTCGACTCGAGGTCGGCCTGGGTGGCTCCCCCGAACAGGAACAGGGTGATGCCGCGTACGGGAATGCCCCGCGCCTTCGACATGAGCGCGTGGGCCATCTCGTGGGCCAGCACCGAACCGAAGAACAACGCGGCGGTGACGATGGCCAGGCCGAGCGCGGCGCCCGAGGTGAGGGCGGGGAACCTCACCGGATCGGCGAACTCGCTCCAGAAGCTCGCCGTGAACAGGACCGCGATGACGCTCCACGACGGATCAACCCGGATGTCGATCCCGCCGATGCGGGCTATCCGCCAGCCGCCCACGACCCCTCTCTCAGCCCTGGTCCAGTCGTTCCGGATGCGAGTAGACGTTGAACCCCTGGTGGCGCAGGAAGCCGATGACGGTCAGCCCCAGCTCGTCGGCGGTCTTGACCGCCAGGCTCGACGGCGCCGACACTGCACACACTATGGGGATGCCGGCAACAGCCGCCTTCTGCACGATCTCGAAGCTGACCCGCCCGGAGACGAGGAGGAGCCGGTCCGACAGCGGGACCTGTCCGTCCAGGACGGCGCGACCGACCAGCTTGTCGACGGCGTTGTGGCGCCCCACGTCCTCCCGAAGCGTGAGGAGCCGGCCGACGGGATCGAACAGGGCGGCGGCATGGAGCCCGCCGGTCTGTTCGAAGATCCGCTGGCCGCGGCGAAGGGCGTCGGGAAGGTCGAGGATCACGCCGGCCGTGACGACGGGGCCTGGAGGGACCGGCGCGCACGCCACTCGAAGTTGATCGAGGGAAGCCTTCCCGCAGATGCCGCAGCTCGAGGTGGCGTAGAAGTTGCGCTGCGGCGAGTCCATCGAACGTGGCCGAGACAGCCGCACGGTCACCACGTTGTACCGCTGCTCCTCGCGAGGCAGATCGCAGTAGTTGATCGAGGAGATCTCGTCCCGTGAACGGACGAGCCCCTCCGTCCACAGGAAACCGGCGGCCAGTTCGAAGTCGTTGCCGGGCGTTCGCATGATGACGGCGAGGCTCGTCGGGTCCTGGCCGGGCCCGCCCACCCGGATCTCCATGGGTTCCTCGGCCGCCAATCGGTCCGGCCGGGGCAGGCGTTTCCCGTCCCGAACGGCGAGCACGCGGGCCGGTTCCGTGCTGTGCCGGAGTGGGGCGTCGGATCGAAGCATCACCCTTGATTATGGGCCGATCCGCCGTTCGCAGGTCCGGGCGCGGTTACGTGGATGGGCTCGGCGGCGTGTGTGCGGATCGATGGCAGAAGACGGTCTCCTGCTCGGTGACGACGATATCGACCGGCTCATCGAGGCGACCGTGTGGGACAAACTCGACCAGTTGCACCTCGAACGCGATCCCAATGCGGGTGGCCGTGCGGTCCAGCTTGCGAAGGTACCGATCGTAGTGGCCGCCGCCGTACCCGACGCGAAACCCGCGCCGGTCGAACGCGAGGCCTGGGACCACCACGGCATCGACTTCGCCGGGATCGACGGGCACTCGGTTCTGCGGTTCGTCCGGTCCGTACGACGAACCCAGCAATCCTTCGTCCGGACGGAACTCGGCCGCGTGCATGACGCTCTGGTCCAGGAAAGGCAGCAACACTCGCCGGCCTTCCTCCATCAGGCGTTCCGCGATCGCTTGTGTGGGAACCTCCGCTCCGAAGGAGGAGAACAGGAAGACCGTCCTCGCCTGGTTGAACGCTGAGATCCGGAAGAGGCGCTCCAGGATCAGGGCGGCCCGCTTGCTGCGTTCCTCCATCGGCAGCCCGGCCCGGACCTCACGCATGCGCCGGCGGAGGGCCGCCTTCTCCTCACGGAGGGTTGGACGGGACCGGGCTAGGGGCGGCATGAGCGGGATCGTAGCGCTCCGGTATTTCGGGCCGGCGTCGCCACGGCCACCAGCTCGCCTCTCCGAACAGCGAGATCATCCCGGGCACCATGTAGGAGCGGACGACGAAGGAATCGATCAGCACGCCGGCGGACAACGCGAAGGCGAGCTCCCAGAACGGGACCAACGGGACGATGGCGAGCATCCCGAAGCTGAGGGCGAGGGTCAGGCCGGCCACGCTGATCGCTCTCGTCGCTCGGGCCGCCCCGACAGCAACGGCCTGGCGGAGCGGATGGCGCCGAGCGAGCTCCCAGAGCCGGCCGACGATGAAGATGTTGTAGTCGGACCCGAGCGAGACCAGCAGGACGGCCGAAGCAAGGGGAACGTAGTAGG
>Ga0066710_100008490_pt1 | contig 10001 bp, 8 predicted proteins | sample GraSoiAngelo_159_FD_79666 | JGI IMG/M metagenome (GOLD analysis project Ga0066710, IMG submission 79666) | Grasslands soil microbial communities from the Angelo Coastal Reserve, California, USA - 14_1009_16_40cm | ecosystem: Environmental > Terrestrial > Soil > Grasslands | place: USA...
CCGTCGTGCAACCAGCAGAGCCCGGCAATGCGCACGCCCAACCGCGGATCGGACAGAATAGGGACGACTTGGCCCGATTTCAGGTCAAGGCTTTCGAGGCTAACCTCGAACTTGTCGGTTGATTGACGAAACCTGAGGTAGGCGATGCGATTCCCGTCCGGGGACCAGGCACCTTCCAAAAGGCCCTCGTCCCTGTTCAGGCTCAGGATCTTTTTGGGGTCCTCCCCATTGGCTCCCATGAGCCACATCCCAGCAGGCTCAACGCCGCTTACAGAGCAAATTCTGGAACCATCGGGGGAAAGGATTCCTCCGACATTATCGCGAAGCTTACGCGGAACCCCACCGAGGATCGAAACCGTCCACAAACTAGTCGGACGGGTTTGACCTGCTTGAGTGGTAACTGCTAGAAGCTTTGTACCATCGGGGTACCAGCTCGCTGGAAGATACACGACCTCTCCGCTATTTCGGAGAAGCCTGTGGACCTCTCCCGTCTCGATCAACTGGATGTACATTCCGGTTTCGTCGCTGTAGGCCAGGTATTTTCCGTCAGAGGAAATGACAGCAGCCGTGACCGGCATCTCGGCAGGATTGGCCGTCACTCTTCGCTCCTTCAAATGCAGTTGGGGCTCAGGGGCACGACGGGTCCGCCATACCAGGAGTGAGGCAAACGCGAGCACAGCCAACAAAACTCCAGCCAGCCGAAGACGCCTACGAGCGGTAGTCTTTGAGGCTACCGGCTTCACGCTCGCGACTGCCTGACTCGCATTAGAGGATTGGGCTCGTCCCGAGTCGATATCTCGTTTGAGACGTTGCAAGTCTGCTCGTAGATCTGAGGCGGTCTGATAGCGCAGATTACGGTCTTTTTCCAGCAGCTTGCCAATGATTCGTTCCAATTCGCCAGGTAATTTGGGATTTAGACGGACGGGAGACGCTGGCGTCCGGTTCAGCAGCGCTTCAAAGATGACGGCAGAAGTGTTGCCAGGAAAAGCCTGCCGGCCCGTGGCCATTTCGTAAAGGACTGCCCCAAAAGAGAACAGATCTGTTCGCGCATCCAGTTCTTCTCCTCGCGCCTGCTCGGGTGACATGTAGGCCACCGTTCCCATGGCCACGCCGGGACTGGTTAAAGCCTCAATGTCGTTGACTGCCGTGGACAAACCGGAACTGCTTGCTGCCTCCACCACTTGCCTCCGTTCAGACACCAGCTTGGCGAGTCCAAAGTCCAAGATCTTGAGTTGTTCACGCTGGATAACAAAAATATTGGCTGGCTTAATGTCACGATGCACGATGCCCTTTGCATGAGTTGCCTCGAGGGCCTCCGCCATCTGAATGGAAAGATCGAGCAGGACGGCCACTTCAAAGGCTCGTTCCGCCATGCGTTGTTTGAGGGTTTGCCCCTCCAGCAGTTCCATGACGATGAAGGGCTGGCCCTCCCACTCGTCGATTTCATAGAGAGTACAAATATTGGGATGGTTCAAGGAGGAAGCCGCGCGTGCCTCGCGTTGAAATCGTTCCAATGCCTGGGGATGCCTGGATAGTTCTTCCGGCAAAAACTTTAGGGCCACGCTGCGGCCAAGCCTGGTGTCATCAGCCTTGTAAACCACCCCCATGCCGCCGCCACCGAGTTTCTCGAGAATTCTGTAATGCGATATGGTTTGGCCAATGATCTCATTCCCTTCCCGACGAAAACCCTGCTCCTGAGTTTTTGGCGAGAACACCGTCGTACCGTTCCTCTCCAGCGCTCTCTTTACGATCGAACGCAGCTCCTCAATTTCAAAGGGCTTGGTTATGTAGTCATGGGCCCCTGCTTTCATCGCTTCTACAGCGACTTTGGCGGTTCCATAGGAGGTGACCATAATGACCACGGGTCTGAAACGGCTGTGAGAGAGGCTTTTTACCAGGGCAACCCCGTCCTCGCCGGGCATGTTAATATCGACCAGCATGAGATCTGGCCGGTACTCGTTAATGGCGGCCCGGGCGGCGGCGGCATTGGCAGCCTCGAAAACTTCCGTGTCCTGATTCTCAAGGACCCGCCGAATTCCGTAACGTGCAGCCTCTTCATCATCGACGATTAAAATCTTAGGCATATCTTTGGAGAAATATTTTTGTTCTGGCCGGATGATTGGAGAAGATGCCTGTCAACACCTCATCTTGCTCTTGCTCGACTACTCGGCCGAAAGCCGAGCAGGAGCAAGAGTACGAGCACGAAACGGAAATGAAGTACGTCCCGGTATTTCTGAATGGCAGACTAAGGGTGCTTAAGACTTTTCCGTAGCCACTTGGAGACCAGAATCAGCAGTCGAGACAGCGGACATCGGCAAAGATCGATTCGTGCTGGTCGGGATTCTCGCGGGCATAATTGATCAGGCAACGAATCGCCTTGCCGGTATCGGGTAAACCATAAGTCTTTGCCATCTGGTCGAGGAACTCCACTTTGGCTGGCTCCAGCTTGATGGTTTGTTCAACGGTTTCTTTCATTTCTTTCTCCCAGCCTAACTGAATTCATTCGGAGAGTTTCGAACCTAAATTATTCAGGAAGAAAAAACAAGCGAAATCACAGGGGCGGGGTAATGCCTCATTTACTGGGGGTGGAACGCGCGCTCCGTCGCGCGTTCATTCGTGCGCAGAACGCGCGCCCCGTCGCCCGTTCATTCAGCGTGCGCAGAGCGCCCGCTCCACCTTTTGTGTCTTTCCCCACCCGGAACTTGAGGCATTACCCATTAATACTCAATGACCTTGACATTCAATTGGACCCATGATCAAATGGGCGCATTGTCGTGTCTGGTTGGCGCCGACAAGGCCCTTGATCGTGATACCCAAACGAAAACCTGAAGCCCTCAGTGCGCTCTTTATCCGTCGTGGAGGTGATAATGAGCAAAAAGTGGTATAACTTTCTCATCTCAGTGGATCAGGGAGAGAGCTCTAACAGGACGGCTGATGCGGCTCCTGGAAAGGCGGGCACGCCGGTCCGCAGTGCTGCCCAGACCGTCGCCGAGATTGCCTCAAGTGTGGCGGCCGAGCCCACTTTCACAGCCCCGGTGAACAACCCAAACTCCTTCAATGACATCTACTCTGCAGCCGAAATTCGCCAACCTTCCCATGGTTACACCGTTCTCAAAGTAGCCGACATGCTCCAGAGCGAGCACATACGCAGTCTCCCCTCCGAAGTGAAGCGCAGCTCGGTTCTGTTGGCCCTGGAAGCTGCCGGAGTAAAACTGGAAGAGGTCATTGAAGACGCGGTGCGGCGCGATAGAGCCCTCGACACCTACGAGCGTGTTCTCCAGAAATCCGTGGAGGAACTCGAGGCGCGCAAGAGCGAGGAAAACCGGCGCGTCGAAGAAGAAATGGAGCGGCTGGTAACCGAGCACCGCGCCCGCGTCCAGGCCAACAATGAGGAACTCGCCAAGGAAAAGGAGCGTTTCTTTGGCTGGCGCCTCCAGAAACAACAAGAGGAGAAACGGATTGCCGATACAGTTTCGTACTTTACGACAGAAAACCCCATCACCACCAGCGCTGTCTCTTCCGCGCCCCCATCGAAACCGACAGCACAGTAACCGTGATGCGTGAAACGTGATGCGTGGAGGCTTAAATCTCGTGTAAGTGGACAAGGAGGATTTATGTGGAGACGTTTGACGAGGATGGTGCGTTCGTTCTTCGGCTTTTTTATCTCCGTGGCCGAAAATCCTGAGATCATCCTGGAGCAAAACATCCGGGACATGAATGATCAGGTTCCGCGGATGAATGAGAGCATCGCCATGGTTAAGGCCAACGCGAGCCTGCTGGAAAAGGAGGAGGCCAAATACAAGAACGATCTTAGCGATTTGACCGCCAAAGTGAAGGCGGCGATCCAGGCTGGCCGAGATGATCTGGCGGGTAGCTTCGCCGTCCAGCTTGAGCAGCTTCGAAGCGCCCTGGCCCGCACGCAAGGCCAGTTGACCACGGCGCGGGCCGCTTATGAGAAAGCGCTGGGCGTCAAGCAGGCCTTCCTCCGTGAGAAGGAACGCAAGACTCAAGAGGCCATGAACGCCATCCGCGATTATCGCCGCGCCCAATGGCAGAAGAAGGTGGCCGATGCCATGGAGCAGTTTGAAGTAGCCGGCATCAGCCAGACCCACGATGAAATGGTGCGCAAGATTGAAGAGATGACTGCCGTCAATGAAGCCCGGATGGACATGGCTCTGGGGAACGTTGACCAGCAGAAAATCAAAATCGAGGAAGAAGCCGAAAAACTGCGGGCCAACGAACTGGTGAAACAGTTCAAAGTAGAAATGGGCCTGCTGGCTCCCGAGCCCGCGGCGGCTCCCGCTGAAAAGACCATTGGCGCAAAAGAAGCCCAGAAGATTTCCTGAGTTGTTAGATGGATGACCCAGAGGCACCGCGCAGGTCGCAACCAAACATTAAACCGCGAAGACGCGAAGGACGCAAAGAAGACTACCAGGAAACGATAAGGACTTTTGCCGCAACCAAAAGACAAACCGCAGAGACGCGGAGACGCAGACGGAAAATCTTTAGGACGGGCAATCACGCAGAGTGCACGCGGATATTAGTCTAGTGCGGCAAAACTATCATGAATGTTCTGGCCCGAGAAATGACGAACTCGCTTAACAGAGATGTGGAGTGAGAGTCCATCAGACTTATGCCATTAACAGTCAGCCAGGGAAAATTCACTAGAGCGAAAACTTAAGGTGAGGGCCCCATTTGACTTTTTGTTTTTGCCTTTTTAATTCTTTCTGTTCAAGGGTTTCCGGCTTGATTTGAGAGTGGAGGTACAGCATGGCGATCAAAATTGAGAAGGGCGGCTGGGTTTTGATCTTCCTGATTGGGCTGGCCCTGGTCTTCTACAGTCTGAACAAGTATGGAGTACTGGACCTGGGTAAGTGGACTGGAACAGGTCCTGCGTCCAGTAGCAGTGGCGAAACCTTAGATACCTCCAAGCCGCTGACGCTTCCGGCTTCTGGCAGTACGGGGACCAGTGAGGTTCGAGTTCGTGTGAATATTTGGGTGGGCTGCGCGGCCGGTTTGGTTGCCAATGGCGGCCTGGACACGACACCGGGCTCTATCTATGCCAATAAGGGCCTCAAGGTGTCTTTTAAGATTATTGATGACTGGACAGATGGCGCTGCGGCGCTGGCGACCAACAACGTTGATGTGATGCTGACCACGGCGGACGTTTGGGCCAAGGACTACGCTCAGTTCCAGGACAAAAACTTCAACGCTCACGCCTTCTTCATGGTGGATTGGTCGCGGGGTGCCGACGGCGTCATTGGCCGCCAGGGGATCAACAGCATTGAAGATCTTGCTGGCAAGACCATTGCCTTCGCTCCCTACACCCCTTCGCACTTCCTACTATGGAACGGGATGAAGAGCTCGGGCCTAACTACGGAACAACGAAACGAAGTTTTCTCCAGGGCCGTGCATACCAAGGACGGGATTGAGCCGGCCACGCTTTTCGCACAGCAGAAGGTGGACGCCGCTGTGGCCTGGGATCCGGATATGAGCGACGCAGTGACCAAGCGGTCTGGGTCCAAAAAGATCTATGACACTCGAGTGGCGAACAAGCTCATAGCCGATATCCTGGTGGTCAGCGACCGTTTCGCTGCCCGTTCCCCACAAACGCTGATGAAGTTTTCGGAAGGCTGGCTGGAAGGGGTGGAGTTTATTAAAGCGCAACCGGCTCGCGCCTACACATTGATTGGGACGATCAAGGACTTCAATATTCCGGCTGATCTGGCCAAGACGATGCTGGAAGGGGTCAAGTTGGCCGATTACGCCGACAACTTGTCTTTCTTTGGCACTCCCGCAAGCCAATCCGATTACGCCAATATTTTTCAAATGGCGCAGGAAATGTATCGTGAGGAAAGACTGATCAAGCGCCGATCAGGAGCCGAGACCACAGTAGACACGCGCTACCTGGCCGGACTGAAAGACAAGTTTTCTTCCACTTCTTCAGAGCAGCCCATCGAGTATAAGGCGCCACCCAAGGGGGCGACTCCCATTGCGACCCAACGCCGTTCCATTTACTTCGACCCCAACTCAGCCAAAATGGGTCTGGATTCTCGGGCGGTAGTGGATGAGATTGGAAACTTTATGCGCGCCTACGAAAATACCGTGGTGGACATCGAGGGCAACACCGACTCGACCGGTTCGCACCAGTTAAACATGCAGTTGTCCAAGGAGCGCGCCGAAACAGTGAAACGTTATCTCGTGGAAAAGTACAGTTACCCCTCTTCCCGAATGCGCACAGCCGGCAATGGCCCAGACCGTCCTGTGGAGACCAATGGGACGCCGGAAGGCCGCGAGAAGAATCGCCGGACGGATATCAAGGTTTATCCCAATCCAGTGGGATGACGTGGATGGCTGTATCTATCCGGCACGCTCACGTATCACGTCAGGATCTGCGATCACATGATCCGTGATGCGTGAACAACCAGAAACATGGAACGACTCTTCGCAATTCGCCAGGAGATCTCTCGGCGTACTCGGCTGACATTAGCCTTCCTCAGTTGGGGGCTCCTGGTGTTGATTTGGATAGTGCTCACGCACTGGGAAATCTTGCCCCCCTTTTCGCTTCCCCACCCCGCTGGAGTCATCCGGGCCATAGTCCGGTTATGGACCGAGTACGATCTGCTGGGGAACGTCTTCCAGAGCTGGTGGCGGATCGCCCAGGCCTTCTTCTGGTGCGCTGTCATCGCCATACCGTTGGGTCTACTAATGGCCAGCTTCCGCTGGGTTCACGATTTGATTAATCCGGTGGCCGCGCCTATGCGCTCGATGCCCATCACGGCCTTTCTGCCTGCTTTCATTGCCTTATTCGGAATGGAAGAAACCATGAAGGTGGCGTTTCTCTGGTTTGGCATGTTCTTCTACCTGCTGGCGGTGGTGGTCGAAGAGGCTAATCGCGTGGATAACATTCTTCTCGAGACCGCCTACACGCTGGGCGCCAAGCGTCGTCACGCGCTCTGGCTGATGTTCCGCGCTTCATTCCCCTCTATCTTTGGCTCATTCCGCATTCTCTACGACATTGGCTGGACCTATGTGATCCTGGCCGAGATGGTGAACGCACGCAAGGGAGTGGGCTACATGGTCGAAGCCGCCCGGAAAGTGCTGGACTTCGAGCGAGTTTATGCGGGAATCATCGCCATTGGAATCGCAGCCTTCCTGTTCCGCTGGCTCCTCACCTTTCTGGAGCGCCGGCTCTTTCCCTGGCGCCGGGTGTCGCGACCCGCCAGCGAACCGGCGGCGGCGGTTGGGGCGAGCGCTCGGCTGAAAGCAGAAGCCCATGGCAAGTAAAGTCAAGATCTGCTTGCGTAATGTCAGCCGGACATTTGTCAGCCCTCAAGGCGAAAAGATCGAAGCTCTCCGCGACGTCAACTTCGAAGTGGAAGACATTTATTCTCCCCAGGGCCGCGATGTGGGTGAATTTCGCGTCCTGTTGGGGCCGTCTGGGTGTGGCAAGTCAACCATCCTGCGGTTCATTGCCGGGCTGGATCGACCCAGCCAAGGTGAAGTGCTGGTCAATGGGAAGCCAGTCACAGGGCCTGGTCGTGAACGGGGTATGGTCTTCCAGAAATACACCTCGTTCCCCTGGCTCACGGCGGCCGACAATATTGCCTATGGTTTGACGCTCAACGCCACTCCATCGGCTGAGCGCCACCGTATCGTGCAACAACTGGTGCAGGCGGTTGGCCTTTCGGGATTCGAAAAAGCTTATCCCGATACCCTTTCGGGCGGAATGCAACAACGACTGGCCATTGCGCGGACACTGGCAGTACGCCCCGAAGTGATCCTGATGGACGAACCCTTTGGCGCTCTGGACGCCCAGACACGCGGCGACATGCAACAACTGCTGCTGCGGATCTGGGATGAAACCGCCAGTACCGTGCTCTTTGTCACCCACGATGTGGAAGAAGGGATTTACCTGGCCGATCGGCTCTTTATTCTTAGCCCCCGGCCTGGCACGATTGTGGAAGACGTCCCTGTTCCGTTCGGGCGTCCGCGCGAACCGGCATTGAAGCAAAAGAAAGAATTCCAGGAACTCGAAGAATACATTCTGGCTTGTCTCCGCCGCGCGCCCGGGCAAGGCCAGGTGCGGGTGAGTATCTGATGCCTGAAGACAAAGATTACCAGCAGGAGGGTCCCGGCCAATCCCGCGGCGGGCTGCGTGGAGCGGTCGAAGACAGAATTGAAGAACTTGGATTGGACAAGATCGACTTCGTCAAGGAGGCGCTGAAGTGGCAGTACAACTGGATTGGCTTGGCCGGAGCGGCGGCTTTTGCCCTGGTTTCAGGTACGGGTCTGCCGCTGGTATTAGCGGCAGGCCTCGAATTGATTTATCTGAGCCTGGTCCCGCAAAGCAGCCGTTTCCGCCGCCTGGTGCGCTCCTGGAAGTACGTGGAAGAAAAGCGCCGTCACGAGATGACGCTTACGGCCATCTATCATGAGCTGTCGCCAGAGAAACGCAAGCGATACACGGAGGTGGAAAAAATAATTCAGGATATCAGCGCCAACTACCGCCGGTTAACCTCCACCTCGCAGATATTCGCCAAGCAAATGGAGGAAAGGTTTCAAGGGTTGCTCCAGGCTTACCTGCGGCTGCTCAGCGCAGACCAGCAGCACGAGGAATACTTGAGCAACACGGATCCTGCGCAAGTCCAGCGCGAGTTAGCTCAACTCGAAAGCCATCTCGAGTCCGAGGCCCAAAAGGTACAGGAAATCAACCGCAAGCGCATTGAAATCCTGGCCAAGCGTTTGGAGAAGTTCGATAAAATAAAGGAGAACCGCCAGGTGATCGAGGCACAGTGCGCGGCTATCGAGGATGTTCTGGCGTTGATCCGCGACCAGTCGGTGACCATGCGTGACGCTCAACAGGTCAGCGAACAGTTGGATAACCTGGTGCGTGATGTAGAGCAAACAGAGGATACGGTGCGGCAAGTCGAAGCAATCTTCGAACTAACCTCCCCAGAATCGGCCGGCTTACCGCCTCTACCCGTAGGTTCGTCTGCGAGCAATTCCGGCGCTACCAGGCGCACTCGCGAACGGTATTAAACTGCTGAGCGCCTTCGGCAAATTGAGGATCGAGGATAGAAGATCGAGGATTGCCAGAGATGAGATTGAGTTCAATCTTCGATGATCTATCCTCCAAATCTTACTTTGTGGCCACAGCGCCTTGGCGGTGAGTTTTTCTGCCACCTTCAAAATTAATGTCCACCATATCAAACAAATCAACCATTCATCTTGAAAGCCTTCCCCTCTGGGCGCGGCAGCTTTCGGAAAGCTACTATTCCGGGGCCTTCTCGCTCTTCGTGATTCACGGAAACGTTCGTGACCTGGTGCCGCTCAGACCAGGCGAATCGACTGAGTTTCTTCCTCTGCAGCGCTTTCTTCCCGAAGCCTTGTTCGGGCAGCGCGACCTGATCTTGACCTATGACCGGGGTGGAGGTTTGTCATTTGCGCAGGCGGAGATGCAGGCAGACTTCCAGCGCGCCCTGGCCGGCTACGACAGCTTTCACGGGACCCGCTACAGCCAGGGACTGCCGCGCAACCCGGACGGTGTCTTAAACTTGCTGGATAACTATTTGCGGCTGCGTCTCCTGGAGGGTAAGAGGATCGCGCTGATCATCGACTACGCTGAAACCATCGTGCCTGCGGGTGACATCTCCGCCATGTCCCCCGAAGACCGCAACTCCCTGGTAATTTTGAAGCGCTGGGCCCAGAATCTGGTTTTTCGACATGCCGATGTCACCATCTGCCTGCTTTCGGAAAATCTCACTGAGTTGAACCAGGGGATTGTCCAGAATCCGGGCGTGGCCACCCTCCCCATTCCCTTGCCTGACGAAACCGAGCGGCTTGAGTTTATCCGGTTGCAACTGGCCACCACCCCGCTGCCCCCCGGTTCCGACGTGAACGAGAGCACCCTGGCTGCTCTCACCGCTGGCCTCAAGCGTGTGCAATTGCAGAACTTGATTTCCCACGCGGTTCAGAATCGCCAAGCTCTTACTTTCAAG
>Ga0066710_100008491_pt1 | contig 10001 bp, 7 predicted proteins | sample GraSoiAngelo_159_FD_79666 | JGI IMG/M metagenome (GOLD analysis project Ga0066710, IMG submission 79666) | Grasslands soil microbial communities from the Angelo Coastal Reserve, California, USA - 14_1009_16_40cm | ecosystem: Environmental > Terrestrial > Soil > Grasslands | place: USA...
ATAACGACGCCATTCTTGCCCGTGGGCGTGCCCCGCGCGAGCACGTCGCGCGGTTCCAGCAGAATGATTTCCCGTCCCTCGCCGTCGATGGCGAGCCCTGCTCCAACGACCACTTTGTGCGGGTCGCTGGCGTGCGGAACGACCTCGAGGCCGCTGGCGATGCCAGGCAGGTAGAGCGACTTGTTGAGCCACCGCCGCACGCGCATGTGATACGCCTGCTCGGTGCGGAAATCGACCGCCTCGAGCCGCTGCCCGTTGTAATAGTTCAACCGCTCGATCGCCGACTCATGGGCACTCATGGGGCGTACTCCTGTCGATGACTTGCAGTGACGGTGGTCCCAGCGGCACCAGCGCGTGGACGCCGGAGCGCACGAGACAATCCGGACAGATGGGAAAATTGCCGCAGCGCGGTTCCGGCTCGTTCTCGCCGGACAAGCCGAGCGCCGTGACCGCGTTGACGCCGTCGATGCCGGCCAGCAGCGCCATCACCTCGGCGCGATACACGCTGCGGCCGATCGGCCAGCCGGTCCCGTCGGGTCCGCCGTGAAGCGGATGGAAAAAGCGCTCCAACGCGGCGAGCGCCGCCGCACGCACTGCGATCGCCGACGTGCGGCTGCAGAAATGCAGCGACGCGCTCACCCGCACGGTCGTGTAGCACGGCGGCGCGACATGAACTTCGGTCGCCACCGTGCGGCGGCGATTGAGGTCGCGCGCAATGGCCGCGAGAAACGCGGCCGAAGGCACGGGCCGGTAGTCCGGGCAGGCAGGAACGACGACGACGGTGACACTGCCGGCGGCGACGAAGCAGGGAACGTCCGGGTGATAGTCGGCGATCGCGCGTGCGCGTGCGGCGGGCACACCCGGCACCGCGAGCGCGAGCCGCTCGTAATCGTCGAGCGTGACCGCGCGCGACAGTGCGAAGGCGGCTTCGACAGCGCGCGCCGTGGCGGCGTTCAGAGCCTCGGCGGCAACGCCGCCGGCCGCGTACGGCTGCGCGAGCGCCAATTGCGACCAGTCCGCCGCTGCGCCGCCGTTGGCCGCGGCGAACAGCGCATCGTTGCGCGGCGATGCGACGGCGCGCACCAGCGTTCCGGCCGCAACGTTGCCGGAGGGACCGCCGCCCACCTGATAGGCCAGCTGCAGCTTGGCGCCGGCCGGGAATACGCGCCCGACGGCGCCATCGCCGCATTCGATCGTGCCGGCGGCGGCGTCGACGCGATAGTGCCGGTCGTGCGGCCCCGTCTGGTCCCAGTCCGCGACCTCGTGCCACGCCGCATCGGGACCGGACGGCAGCGTGACGTCGAGCGTCGAGCTCCCCGGCACGATCGGCGAATGCCGCAGCGTGTAGCGCTCGCGCGCATGGCCCGCGCTCGCCGGCAGCGCTTCGGGCATGGCGAGGCTGGCGCCATGGCGCGCATTGACGGCGTTGTGCGCGATCCGGTCGAGCCGCGGCGGACACTCGTAGGTGCCGGTGACCACACGGCAGCGAATGAAATGCAGCGCGGGGTCGAGACCGCCCGCGACATGGTCGGGAGGCACCTTGAACTCGACGGCGCCCGCAAGCGAGAACGCGCGCGTCGCATCGACTTGTTCGGGGAGCGGCGACCAGGTGCCGTCGCTGCGCAGATACTCCCACACGGTCTTCACGCCGTAATGCGCGCGCCAATCGAGCGTCGCGAGCGGGCTCCCCGGTGGGCACAGCAGTGCCTGGTCCGCATTGATGCTGTCGGCTTGCGCAACGAGGCGCGCCCGCACGTCGCGGTCGGCGGCCTGCGTCGGCGTCCATGCATAGAGGCGAAAGGAGGCGCCGACCGGGTTGAGCGGACTGTCGAATCCCAGCTCAAGAAGGTCACCGGGTTTCGGATCGTCGCCGAACGGCGAAAATCCGACGCCGCCGCTGGCGTTGATCGCTGTCACGTCGACGCCGGCGGCGAGGATGCGCATCAGATGCGCCGCGCTCACCGCGAGTTCTTCACTGGTCTGGAACACGATGTCGCCGGCGGTATTGGCGAACTGGATTTCCGGACTCAGCACGAACGGCGCGTTGGTCGCCGCCACGATGAGCTCCGTATCCGCCGCTTGCGCCGCGCGCGGGGCGACGCCCACCTCGCGCAGGAAATTGCGCAGCAGCGCGGGAGGCGTGCGGTCGAGGCGGTACGACGTTGACTCGGTGCGCGAACTGAGGAGCTCGAGCAACGTGATCCCGGGGTCGGACGTGTTGTAGTCGGTCCACTCGGGCGCGAGCCGCGGCAGGCGCGCCCTGCCCTCGGCGACCAGCTGGTCGAAGTCGCGGTTGTCGAGCGTGGGCTTGGGCAGCGCCATGGGGTTCCTTACCGGGCTCGGGCCAGCGTGCTCACGGCGGCATCCGCGGCGACTTTCAACGCGTGGTCTCCGGCGGCGACCAGCGCATCCGGCGGCACTGCGATCCAGTCGCCGCGCTCGACGCCGTCCACGGCGAGCCTGCAGTCGCTGCAATAGTCGACGCCGCGCACGCCTTCGACGAGCGCTGCGATTTGCGACAGGAAGACCGCGTCGCCGAACTGCCAGCCGTCGCCCGCGATGCCGCCGCGCAATGGATGCAGGAAGCGATCGAGCGCCATGCGCACGGCTTGCTCGATGCGGGCCGCGTCCTGCAGGTCCACCGGGATGATCGTCGCGCGCACGCTCACCGCGACATAGGAAGGTGGCAGGATCCGGATCCGCGTTCCCACGGAGGCCGGACAATGCCGGGTCAGAAAATCGCGTACGCGCGCGCCGAGGTCGCGATCCGGTTCGGGCCGCCGTTCCGCGCTCTGCGGCGCGATCAGCAGCGTGACCCAGCCGCGTTGCGGATGTCCCTCGTCACCGGTCAGCGGCAGGCAGCGCACGCGCGCGACGGCCGGCGACGCCTCGCGCGCAAGCCACTCGTAGTCGACGGCAGCGACGCTGCGATCGCGGTGACGAAAGCGCTGGGGTCCGCGCACGACGACCGATCGAAGCGTTTCCGTCGCCGCGCCCCCGGTTGCCGCGAGCGGATTGTTCACGGCTTCGAGATAGGCGACCCCGGTGCGCAACTCGGTGATGGTGCCCGCCGGTACATTGCCCACGACCCCGCCGCCCGTGCTGTACGACGCGGCGATGCGCGCGCCCGCGGCCGGAATGCGGCCGTAGACGCCGTCGCCGACGCGCAGCACGCCGGTCGCGCGCTCGATCGCATAGACCCGGTCACCCGGGCCGGCCGTAAGCAGATGCGGCCGCGCTTCCCAGCGCACCCACACAGCGGTCGGAACTCCTGTCACCGCGTCGCGTTCGAAGCGCAGGGCAGACACAGCGGCATCCTGGACGGCGGTTTCCCAATCGTCGCCGTGGCCCACCCATTCGCGTACCTCGATGGTCTCGCCTGGCAGTACCGGAACGCGCTGGCCGGGAAACGGAAATGTCTGCGCCGGATTGCCGTCGCTGTCGCCCAGGATCAACTGCTGGACGTCCTCGCCCTGCACGCCCCAGACCGCGTTCGGCCAGATCGAGTTCACCGGCGAGGGCGCGGCACGCTCGCCCGGCTTCAGTCGTGCGCGGATCCGATACAGAGTGCCGCCCAGGCCCGCGCGCGCGTCGGCGTCGGACGGGCCCACCCACTGGATCATCCCGCTCGTCGCGAGCCCGCGCGTCTCGTCGAGCACCACGAGCTCGCTCCAGCCGTGCGTCGACCAATACTCCCAGACGAAGGGCGAAACGGCGTCGCCGCCCAGCCCGCGTTCGCCGACATCGATGAACGCGCTCAACATTCCGCTTGGCGGCTTTTCCGAGAAACCGAAATGCAACGCGGCGTCGCGATCGTCGATCGGCGTGAACGGCGTGAACGGACTGCGCAGCCAGCGCGCATCCTCGGTATGGTCGGCAAAGGCGAAGTCGTTGTACGTGAGGCAATGGTCGGGCAATTGCATTTCGGTGAAGTACGTGTAGCGCAGACGCAGGCTCGCCGCGACGGGAGGCACTAGCGTGCTCTTGTCCGCCTGCACCGTTGCCTTGCCACCGCTGTCGGTGCCCACGGTCAATTGCAACGGATGGCCGTAGTCACCTGATTTGAGACGCGCGCGCAGCCAGTAATTCTTGTTGCCGTTGACCTCGCCTTCGGCCCAGTCCGCCGGGCAGGCGAAGCTCACGCCGCCGTCCTGCGTGAATGCGCTGGTGCCGTCGACGAAGTTTTGCAGCGGTCCCAGCGTCTGCCAGAACGTGCCGTCGAAATATTCCCAATCGAGCTTCGGGCTGCCGCCGGTCGCACCGTTCTGCGCAAACGTGAAGTCCAGTTGCACGCGGGCGCCCCGCCGCTGGAAGACTTCCTTGCTGCCGACATAGAATGTCGCATACGGTTCCGGCTGCTTGCCGAACGGATAGAACAGGTTGCCGGTGTCGAGCGTGGCCGCATTCTCGTAGGCCTTCTCCACCATGAGGTCGGTCTTGGTGAATCCGACGCGGGCGTGAATGACGTCGAGCCGCGGCAAGGGCCCCAGGCTGTCGGCGCCTTCCGGACGCAGCGGCGGCAGCGCATCGGCGAGGACGATGCGCGAACCGGGCGTCGCGTCGGCCAGCGCGAAATCGAGCTCCAGCGAGCCGTCGTCGTAAACATGCAGCACGTTGGCCGCGTGCTCCCCGTCGATGGTGACCTTGTCCCCTGCCAGGAACTGATACACGGCGTCGACGCGCACGAATGTCGATTGTGCGTCGACGACGACCGCGCTGCCTTTGGCGGTGACCGTGACGGTCTCGCCCACCGCGAAGGTTCCGGGCTTCTTCAGCACGACGACGGCGCCCAGCATCGCGTCGACGGTCCCACGCGCGTCGGGCCCGACGCGCAGCACATCGCCCGCCGTCCACGCGGGCGCGGCATCGAGACGCAGCGACGCGCACGCGGTCGCGATGATGTTCGCGCGCGGCGGATCCGCGCTCACGCGGGCCCGGATCCAGTAGCTCTTGCGGCCGTCGACTACGTCCTCCTTCGCGTCGGGGCCGCAGCCTTTGGTCAAGCGGATCTTGCCGTCGACCGTGAAGCGCGCGGTCGTGTCCTCGGCCACCGCCAGCGGCAGCCAGCCGTCCTGGCTCAAGTATTCCCAGACCAGCACCACCTTGCGCTCCAGCGCCCGCGTCGCGCCGGCCATCGCAAACGACAGCACGACCTCGGCGGTGCCTGCGAGCGCGAACACGCGGTCGTGACCCACGTACAGGATGTGCGGCACCGGATCGCGGCTTGCGAGCGCCACGAAACCCGTGCGCACGTCGCCGATGTGGTCCGTGTAGTGGTCGGTGCCCGGATCGATGCTGTAGAGCGCCTGCAGCTTCGCGCGCGTCAGCATGACGGTTTGCGCGGTATAGAAAAGCGGCGCCGCAGGCCGCGCGTCCTGCGGGTCCGGGTCGAGCAGCGAGGGTGGCGGCGGCGGCAATTTCGCCGCAACGACGCTCTTGGCAGGCAGCTCGACATCGCGCGGGCTGGTGTCGAGAAGCTTGAACACGAGCGGCGCACGCGACGACTGAGCGGTCAGCAGCGAATTGCCGAACGTATCGAGAAACGACAGCAGGCTGCGCTCCGGCAACCGATTGATTCCTTCGCCGAGGATTTCGAGATACCGCGCATAAACGCTAAGCAGCGCCCAGCCGGGCTCCCCCGCGCCCGGCTTCCAGGCCGCGGCGAAGCCGGGCACGCGCGCGAGCAACTCGGCGAGCAGCGCCTGCTGGTCGCGGGGATCGAATACCGGCACGCGCGGCATCATCGGCGCGCCACCGGAGCTTCGCGCGTGTGGATGAACGTCACAGGCGCCCTTCCCGCACGTAGAACGGATACACGAGGTTGTAGAACGTATTGGTGCGCCGTATCCGGTAGTGGATCTCCACCGTCACTTCCCCGCTCGGCGGGGCTGCGTCGATGCGCACCGTGATGTTGTCGATCCGCGGTTCCCAGGTGACGAGCGCTTCCTCGACGCGATGGCGGATCAGCGCCAGCGTCGTCGTGTTGATCGGCTCGTACAGAAATTCGCGCAGGCCGGCGCCAAAGTCGGGCCGCATCACCCGTTCGCCGCGTTCGGTGCCGAGAATGACCAAGAGCGCCTGCCGCACGTCCTCCCCGTACTGCGCCAGCGCGATCGCGCCCGCGTCGGTGAGCGCGACGGGATAGGCCCAGCCCTGGCCGAGGAAAGTCTTCGGATCCGGATCGAACAGCGCCATCGCGATGCCTGTTCAGCCGATGCGCACGGTGATCGCGCCGGTGGCGATCTGCGCGCCGCAGCCGCACGGATCGCCCTGCCGCGCCGCCTGCCGGCCGCCGATGCGGACGGTGACGCTGCCGAACACAATCGTGTTGGCCGGATGCGGACCGGCGAGCGGCGGAAATGCGCACGCGTGCGCATCGCCGACCACGGCGGCCGGACGGCCTTCGATGCGCACCGTCGGCACGCCCGGACCGGTGATCATGCCCGGATGGTTGGTCACGTCGTTGACGCGCGCGGCGTTCGGCATCGCATCTTCCCTTAGTTGATGTTGACCTGGGCACCCTTGATCGTCACGGCAATCCCGCCCTGGATGCTGGTGTTGGCGTCGCCCTTGACGCTCACGGTCTTGCCGTTGATGCTGATGATCGGCGTTAAGCTCCAGGCTGACCTTCGCGTCGATCGTGATGTTGCCGAACGCGTCGAGCGTGATCTTCGAACGGGTTGGCGGCGGCAGCGTCCCCGCTTCGAGGTCGATGCCCGTGAGTCCGAGCGTCACGCTGTGCTGCGCCGTCGACGTGATCGAGATTTCCTGCGTCAGGTCGTCGAACTCGATCTCGTGTCCGAGTGGCGTGCGGATGACGCGCTTGGTGATCGGGTCGGTGGGCAGCAGCGCCGGCGGACGGTCGAGCGTGTTCCAGAGGCTGCCGATGATGAACGGGTCGCGGATGTCGCCCTGGTTGAACGCGACCAGCACCTCGTCGTTGATCTGCGGAATGAAGTACGTGCCGCGCATCATGCCGGCGCTCAGCGTGGCGACCCGCGCCCACGGCTCGAAGCCCGGCAGCCAGGGCAGGCTGACCTGCACGCGTCCCTCGCCCAACGCGTCCAGGTTGCAGATGACCTTGGCGACGGAAACGCCGGTGACGCGGTCGCTGTGGTCGGTTTCATCCTGCGACGGATCGAGTTCGAGCAGTCCTTCGGCCATGAATGCCTCGCGTGGTCAGGGGAGCGTTGGTCCCGGCAAGCGCGCGCCGCCCAAGCCCGGGACCGGTGGCGAGCCGGGAATGATTTGCGTCGGGGCCGCCAACGCGCCGGGTCCTGGCAGCGGCAGCGATCCGGTGCCAAACGGCGTGCGGATGGGAATGGCGCCCTGGACCGGCGCAGGAATCGAGCCGAACCAGATTTCCTTGCGCGTCTCGAAGTCGGTGCGATAGCCGTTGGGGCCGATGCTCTGCGTCGCCTTGGTGACGCGCCACAGGCCGCCGAACGTTTCGCCCAGTCCTTCAAGTTTCAACACCGCGCCGGCTTTGATCAGCGGGTTGCCGATCGTTCCGCCGGTTCCGGTCAGGCGCTTGTTGAGCTTCGGCAGCAGCTCGCCGATGATGCGGCGCGGCGCGGTGAGCGGAGTAACCGGGTCCTTGATCAGAAAGTGCGACGGACCTGGCTGCAACGTAATGCCCGCGGGATAAATCATCAGCGTCAACGCCATACGGTCCCAGTCCCAGCCGAGCGTGACCGCGAACGTCATCTTGATCGGCGTGATCCAGATGAACGCCGTCACCGAGAAGATCTGCCCGACGCTGGTGATGCGCGGCGTGAACTCGATGAGCGAGCGGCCGTATTGCAGTGTCACGTCGGGCGACAGGTGATCGAGCGGCGACGTGAAGCGCAGCAGGTGCCCGCCCAGCGGGCCGCTGTGGTCGACGACCATCTCCCAGCCGTTCTCCTTCGCGATGCGCATGAGAAACTTGTAGTCCGACTCGTTGGCTTCCTTGCGGATGAACTTCTGCGCGCTGCCCGGATCGGAGATCGCGGCCACCGCCTCGACGCCGCCCAGCAATACGGCGATCGCGGCGCCGACCGGGTCGATGATCGGAATCAGCATGTTCTCGAGGCTGACGAGCGCGACCGTGGCAAGGTCGGGCAACGGAAAATTGCCCACGGTGGGAATCGGGATTGCGAACCAGCGCAGCTTGTTGCCCTGCTGCAGTCGCTGGCGGCGGTCCTGCGCGACGACGGTCACCGTGGGCGGGCCGTCCGCAGGAAACGCGGCGGCCACCGCGACGATCTCACCCACGAACACTTGCACCGGCCGCGCCGGCGCGTACCCGAGATGCAACGCCAATGGCTGATCGAGCTTGAGCAGCGGATGGTCGAGCCAGCGCAGGTTTTCGTTGACGAGCGTGACTTCCACGCGATCCGCGCCCTCGAGTCCGCTCTCGTGCTTGATGCCGACGACGGACGCGCGCAATGCCGCGGGAATCGCGGTCCCGCCGATCTCCAGGCGAAAATCGGGAACGTAGCGAAGGTCGGCGATATTCACGAATAGATCTTTCCGGAGTCCGGGTCGCGATACGGCAACTGCGGCAACAGCAGGCTGTCGCCCACGTCGATGTCGCGCGGATCGTCGATGCCGTTGGCGAGCGCGATCGGGCGCCAGTCACGCGGGTTGCCGTAGTTCTTCCACGCGATCGTCGCCAGCGTTTCACCCTGGCCGACGAGATAGCGCTTCGAGAAGTCGGAGGTCTCGCGCTTGACCTCCTTCGCTTCCAGATCCACGTTGCGAAATTCGTTGAGCGTGACCTGCAGCCGCGCGCGCACCGGCGTTCCGTCGGGCAGGAACATCACGAACTTCTGCGACGCGCGGGCGAGCACGCAGGTGAAGGACAGCGACGCCCACGTGAACAGCAGCACCGGCGGCGCGTGCGTCGTCGGGTCGATGTTCATCAGGTCCGTGACGCGGCGCGTGAAATTGCGCACGTCGTCGCGCGCCTTGTTCAGCACCCGCGAGGCCTCGCGATGTTCCTCGTAAGTGTCGAGGAAGAGCTCCATCTCGAGCGTCTGCATGTTGCCGTGCACGAACTGCAGGATCGGCGCGCTCAGCCCCGGCACCGCCGCCTGCGCGAAGTTGTTCTCCCGGTTGACCGTGTACTCCTCCGGATTGAACAGCACGGGGATCATCTGGTTGGTCACCGTATTGGTGATGAGCGCCTTTTCGAGACCCATCGTCAGCTCCTACCCATGCGCTCGCGATGGGCGACGATGCGCTGATCGATCGTGCGCACGACGTCGCGCGTGAGCCGGTCGATGTCGATGGCCGGCGGCGTGCGCGGTGCGAGCGCCGCCGCGAGCGATGCGCGCGTGTTGAGCGCCGTCGACGGTGCGCCTGCCGCCGGGGCAGCGTGCCTGGGCACCGCGGCCGCCGGCGCCGCTGCCGCAGCGCGCGCGAGGACGCGTGGAAGCGGCGGCGGGACCGGCGCGGCGGCGGCTGCCTCCTTGCGTTTCGCTTCGGTGGTCTCGATGGTCTTCCTGATGGTCACTTCCCGGCTCGAGCCCGCGGAGGCGATCCGCGTCTCGCGCAGAAAGAGACGCGTGGTCAGCACGTCGTGCCGCTGTGGGGCGCGCAGCGCGAGCCGCTGCGGCGCTGGCGGTGCCTCCCGTGCGCTTGCCGGCGCCGGTTCGGACGCCTCGCGTCCACCGGCGATCACGCTCGTCTTCCGCAATGCAAAGCGCGGCGACCATTGCCAGGCCACGTGCTGCTGCCAGTGCAGGACCGTGAGCCTGGGCGGCAGGCGCCGCAGCACGCGTTCGCCATCCGGCGCGACGCGCAGCAGCCGGTGCCGCGCCGCATGCGCCGCGACAAAGCGCTGCACCGTCGCCGCGAGCCGTGGCACCGCGGGCACGCGCACGTCAACCGGCTTGCGCATCATGCTCATTCATTTCGCGATTGATGTTGGAGATCTCGGCCACCCAGCGGCGGCGATCGGCGTGCTCGAGTGTCATGACCTGGTCGTGCGCCCAATGAAAGTGAAACGCGATGAA
>Ga0066710_100008492_pt1 | contig 10001 bp, 7 predicted proteins | sample GraSoiAngelo_159_FD_79666 | JGI IMG/M metagenome (GOLD analysis project Ga0066710, IMG submission 79666) | Grasslands soil microbial communities from the Angelo Coastal Reserve, California, USA - 14_1009_16_40cm | ecosystem: Environmental > Terrestrial > Soil > Grasslands | place: USA...
GGTTCCCCAGCCTTAAACCATGGGATTTGAACCCCTTTGTACGTGTTAACGTAGGACAAAGGGGGTAAAGTGCGTAAAATCGGCGATCCTTCCAGTGAAGACGCAGAAGGGTTTTTAACCCGAAGCCCCCAGTGCCGGCAAATGAACCGAAGGACCGTGTGGGGCTGTTTGGGCAGTCGTACAAGGTCGGTCCCAAGCCGGGAGATGTCACCTATGAGATGAATCCCGGGGACCTACGAGAAATAGCTCGCAGTATTCGTAACGGCAAGGAATACGTGGACTTCATGATCGCGACCGCTCACATCCATGAGGGCAACTACGCTTTCCAGACATATACGTATGACAATGACACGCCGGACTTCCTGGTTGATTTCGCGCACAAAATGATCGACGCCGGAGCTGATGCATTCATCGGACACGGCGTGCACACCATACGCGGCGTAGAAATCTATAAAGGCAAACCGATCTTCTACGGAACGAATACGTTCATCTACCAGTATCAAAACTCACTCCCTCAAAATCCAGGCGGACAGTTGACGGATGCGGAGGCCACCATGTCGCCCGGCGCATTTGCAGGCGAGCGAGTGGTACAGCCTGAGCGAATGGAAGCTTTGCTTACGGAAAGCCGTTTTGAGAATGGACGCTTGGTTGAAGTGCGCGTCTACCCGGCCGATCTCGGCCAGGACTACACTCGGCCGTTTTCCCGTCTCGGAGTGCCGATGACGCCTTCTCCCGAAATGGCGCAACGGGTTCTCGAAAAGTTGCAGAGGCTGTCGAAGCCCTTCGGAACAAAGATCGACATCGAAAATGGCGTTGGCGTGATCCGCATCTCTGAGCAGCAGACATCGAAGGGGGGTGTGTGCACAACAGGGACGACACGCCGCTAGCCAAACCTTCTATTCGTTAGAAGAGAACCTTGATTGCGAATTGAATCTGTCGCGACTTGGTCGAGGTTCCCGTAATCTGGCCTGCCGTCTTCAAGATTGCCGGCCCTTCGGGTGATCCGAACCGGCCCGAAGCGACTGTTCCTATGTTGGCATTACCCGGGCTGGACCAGATTGCGCCGGAAGGGGCGAGGAAATTCGGATGGTTGAAAACATTGAAAATTTCGGCTCGGAATTGCACCTTTCCCTGCTCGCCAAAGAAGGGAGCGTTCGTATCTTTGTCGATCGAAAAGTCGACATTCGTCAATTTGGGTCCGCGCAGTATGTTTCTTCCGGCGTTCCCCAAGGTTCCGGCGGGTTGCAAGGCAAACATCGTCGGATCAAACCACCGGTTGATGTCGCTCGTAATGACTTTATGCGGGTCGAAAGAGGCATCAAGGTTGGGCCGCGTCGAGATATTGCCGTTATTCTGCAACGCGCGGTCGACACCGAGGATCGGATTGATCGGGAGACCGGTCTGGAAGCTCACGATGCTTGAGAACCACCAGCCGCGCAATATCTTCGCGGCGAAGTTATCCCACTTAGGCTCGGGAGCGTGATAAATCAGGTTGCCTCGGACGTTGTGCCGGATATCCACGAATGACGGTCCTTTGTCAGTAAAGAGCTGATCCACGGTCTGACCGCTGACCGCAGTGCTGCCCGCGTCTGAATTGACCTTCTGCCCGTCATCGAGGCCTTTCGCATAAGTGTAATTCAATTGAGACTGAAGTCCGCGGTGGAGCCGCATGTTCAGCGACGTCTGAAGACCATGGTAATAGCTGTCTCCACCGGCGGTGTAATATTGTGCCCTATCAAAGACCGGGTTTGTCCTGGGCCTGAAGTTCGAATTTGCACAGGCCCCTATCGCGGTGTTGACTATTTGGCAGTAGTAGGGAAGACCCCTTGCCTCATATCCCAATGGAAGTGTCGGGTTTCCCTCAGTTGTCTGCTTGATGTGCCAGCCTTTCGTTCCGATATACGCAACGCTCAGTGCCATTCCCAAGGGTAGTTGCCGATCCAGCGAAAGGTTCCACTGCCCCATGCTCGGCTGGGCCATACGATAGTCGGCAACACGAACGGTTCTCTGGACTGCTGCTTGAAAGGCCGGACACATCGGCGTAAAACAATCGGGCGCTGCGGTAAGCGGGGCTGGCGCCGCTACTCCATTTATTGTCACAGTTGGAGTGGTGCCGGTGTTGGTGAGGTTTATCAGCTGCGAGAGCGTTGGATCTCCGGAGCCGTTACCGGCAATCTCGCTGCCAGGGTCGGCGATATCGTAATAGACTCCAGCGCCTCCCCGAAGCGCTGTCGTGCCGCGGCCGGTAACATCCCACGCGAATCCGAGTCGCGGACTGAAATCGTGCAAGGAGTTGTTGAGATACAACGTGCCCGGAGTCCCGGCGGGCGAAGTACGGATGTTCTCGACTGTATACCCGAGACCCGGTGGCGCCTTCAGCGTGGTCATGAATTCATAGCGCAATCCCAAATTCAGCGTCAGCCGCGAGACCACGTGATAATCATCCTGCAGATAAAATCCAAGCGTGTTCCAGTTCCAGAGACGATGCTGGTTTCCGTTCGCTGCTCTCCCCGAAACGGTTGACCAATTTCCTTTAAAGAAGTCCGTGATGCTGCTGAACGACACGCTTCCCCGATCGAAGATGTCCACTCTGTACAAACCCGTATAGTGATTGATTGCTGTTCCAAACTGTAAGGCATGCTTGCCCTTGGTCCAGAAGATGTCATCACTGATGCTGAATACATTTTGGAAGATGTCGCCGGTGGTGTTACCGCTTGTTCCCATGGCCGTGATGCCGCTACCGGGGCTGATGCCCGTGCTGGCGTCCTTGCCCGGGACGAGAACGCCGGACGTTAATCGGGGCACCGTGGGGATAGCAAGGTTGAGTCCCGTTCGGCTGAACGAAAAGTGGACAGTATTCAGCAACGTGGGCGAGAGGATGTGGGTTTCGGATATCGTCCCTATATAGGCGGCGCTTCGGTTTCGATTCAAAAAGGCTGGATAGTTTCCGGGAGTGAACTGCTCGACGGTATCTATCGTGTACCGGACAAACGCGGAGTCCTTGTCTGAGAAAATCTGATCAAAACGAATTTGTGAATAATTCTCGTTAGCGGGCTGCTTAAAAGGAAAAGTGTAGTTGAAGGTGGACAAACCTGTGACATTGGGCTGCGGAAATACGCTCGCCAGTTGCAAGATGAGCGGCGTTGGAGTGATCGAGCAGCCGGTGGTGGCAATGATGTTATTGTTGGGACAGCCTACGGTAATCAAAGTATTGGGGATGGCAGGTGAACCCACGTTCGCTCGCGGCACGCAGAGACCATAAGGATTGGAGTCACTATTGTTGATATACAGCGGTATATTGTTATTGAGTAAATCAGGCCCGCCCGGCGTGTTACGTCCATAGAAGCAGCCCTTATTAAACGTGGTTGCTGTCGTCGTTGGCGAAAACCGCTCTCGCAGTCCTTCGTACACGCCGAAGACGAACGTCTTGTCCTTGCGGATGGGGCCACCGATCGCGCCACCGAAGTTGTTACGATTAAACGGCGGTAGGCGCTTTCCGGGGAATGTCAGGCTCTTGTTGGTGCCAAAACCGTTATGGTTGGTGATGTCCAACGCGTCGAAGTAATTCCTCGCGTCCAATGCGGCATTCCGCAGGTACTCGAACACATCGCCATGCCACTGGTTCGTGCCACCCTTGCTGACGATCGTGGTCTGGCCGCCCATGTTGAGGCCGTATGAGGCGTTAGGCAGCACGGTGACGACCTTATATTCCTTTATGCCGTCAACACCCAGAGAGGTACCGATGATGGATCCGGCACTGACACCCATCAGAGTCGTCATGGGCGCGCCATCGAGCATGGTGTTGTTTGATCTGAGCGTGGCGCCGTTGGTGCTGTACATAGTTCCGTTCATCCCGTAAGGACCAGTGGTGATCGACGTTTGTGTGACGCCTGGCTGCATGATCGTCAGGTCCACGAAATTCCGCCCATTCAGTGGCAGGTCCGCGACCTGCTGTTCCGAGATCGTTCCCCCACTCGAACTGCTGGTGATGTCAATCTGTGGCGCCTCCGATATCACTGTCACCGTCTGCTGCGTAGATCCCACTTCTAATGTGAAATCGACGGTGGCGGTCTGCGCGACCTCCAAAGTTAGACCCTTGCGGTTCGCTGTTTGAAACCCCTCCTTCATGACCTGAACTTCGTAATGACCCACCGGCAATGCCGGGAAACGGTACGCTCCATCCTCACCGGTCATTACAGTTCGAGTTAAGCCAGTATCCGTGTTCCTCACGGTCACGGCGGTGCCTGGCACGATTCCGCCGTTGGTGTCTTTGACAACGCCCAGAATCGTCCCCGTTGGGAGTTGTGCGGCACCCGAAATCGAGACGATAAGTATCAGCGCCAATACAACCACCTCTTGGATAGGCCACCATCCAACCAATCTATTCTTCTTAGGCATGTCACTCTCCGTAGAAACCTGTTTGGCACTCGGGCGAGTGCGGACTAACGCGGGCTTTCGGACACTAGTCGGCGGATGCTATTTCCCTCAAGATTTGAGTGTCAAGCTTATTCTGTGATTTCGAACGGCAGTCTGTAGTTGTTGGGGCGAGATCGATTCATGATTACTCATTCTTGGACAAATCGACCCGAGGGACAGCGGGTTGACGACGGTCCGGCGAAGGGAGTAGATTGCGTATCGCTGGCGGCTCTGTTCCGTTCGGTTGAGTTGACCCCGACGCCCCGCCAGCAAGATGCGACGGAGGAGACGACGATGAACAAGGCTCCAATTCTCCTTATGGCTCTGGGCTTCGTTGTAGTGACGTTCGCGCAGCTAGCCTTAGCTCAGAAGCCCGTCAACGTCACTGGGAATTGGGATGTGACGGTAAGAATGCCGAATGGCAACGTCACCGAGAAATGGACCGTTCGTCAAGTCGGCAACAAGCTTACCGGCACGGTCAAAAGTGCAGGGAGTGAGCTACCCGTCACAGGTGAAATGGTGAGCGGGGTTTTTCTCAGGGCATCTTTCAAAGAGGGCGAAGTTGAGCATTTGATTCGTGCCACAGCGGAAAAGGATTCCATGGATGGCTCGATCACGATAGGCCGGTCGGAATATCTGTGGTCTGCAAAGCGGTCGCAGTAGAGCCGGTAGGATTTTCTGCGGAGTTTCCGAACTATCTTGATGCCTACTTCAGACGCTTGTAATAGGTTGTTTGTCCGACCGTGATGGGGTTGTTGTTCGCGATGATGTTCAAGGACAACTCTCCATTTTCAATTTTCCATACTATTACTTGTTTGCTTCCGACGTTCCCGGGATTGTTATCGGACCGGCGGCTGATATTGAGCTTGTCGCCATCCACTGTGAAGCTTCCGTCCTGCGCGATGATACAGCGGAGGCGGTCGAGAGCCTGATCCTTGGTCATCTGCTGAAAAGGGATGTTCACTACATGGGTTCCGGCACACTGGCGGCCAAATGTGATCGAGTAAAAGCCATCCGCGGTGAAGATTCTGCGCATCCCTTCATTACCCCTTCCAACCTCACCCTTGGCATTCGTGCTGCGGATTTCTTCCCATACACCAACAAACGGGCCATTGGTCTTGGTCTGCGACGTCAGGCGCTTGTAGCGAGTCACTTGTCCTACGGGAGCCTGCCCCGTGTCTGACAAGATCTTCAAGGACAACTCTCCATTCTCGACTCTCCACTGCATCACCTGCTTCGTTCCAATGTTCTCAGGAGCCTGCGCGGACCGGCGAGTGATATTGAGCTTGTCGCCATCGACTGTAAAACTTCCGTCTTGCGCGATGACGCAGCGGAGGCGGTCTAGAATCTGCTCTTTGGTCAACTCTTGTAATGGCTTGTCCACTACCTGTGTTCCGGCACACTGGCGGCCAAATGCAATCGAGTAAAAGCCATCGGTGGTGAAGATTCTGCGCATCCCCGCGTTGCCGGTCTCCGGTTCGCCTTTGGCATTCGTCCCGCCAACTTCTTCCCACTCACCGACGAAGGCATTTTTGCTCTGTGCTTGGGCCGCGACGCCCGGCGCGAAAATCACGGCGGCCACAAGGAATAGCCGGCTTAGACGGCTCATGACACGTTTCTCCTTCGCTTGACTGGATGTTCGACCCGAAAGTTGCGACCTGTGACGGCCGCGGTGTGATTGCGCCGTCCTCTAAGAATTCACGATTTGGGCGCCGCCTTGACCGGTGCCTCGGCTGGCGTGGAGGGCGGATCGCAACGATGTCCTGAACAAAGGTACTTGATATCACGATCGTTTGGATCGGGCTTAATGTAATGGCTTTTCAGAAGCGCGGCAACTGCGCTGCCATCACAGAAGTAATTGACCAGATAGTCACCGGGCGCCGCAATATGGACGGTTCGCGGAGCCAGCACCCAAGGTTTGGTAAACATGACGGGATCCTCAACAGTGGTTTCGACGGTCAGTACGTCGCCCTGGCGCGTCCAGCGCTCGATGACGTGTTCTTTGTCGCTGTGAATGGACGTGTACATACGCCTTCCACCCACGTCTCCGCCCAGCCATGTCTCATCATTCAATCCGATCGTGTCCAGAACCAGCGTATTTCCTTCCCAGTGACCGATCGAATGTCCCATATACGAGGGTTCCAGGTCCGCCGGATGTGGACGCCCGTCGGTGTAAATGAGGCGATCCGTGTAGTCGCCCTTGACTATCGCGATGACTTGAGGTGTTTGAACGATTTGGGTGTTGCCGATTCCGGCGCGAGGAAGACCCGCCGGTTTACAACTCTTATCCGGGTCCAGCGGCGTAGTGCCGCCCACCATCGTAGCCGCAATTTGCTTCACCTTCGCCATATATTCGGGTTTGTAAGGGGGCTGGTTTGGAGCTTGGCAGCTTTCATCCACGCAGAGTGGTTCCTTACCTTGATCCACGGAGAAATCAAACAAAATCGACCCATCTGCGGCTCTTTGGAACTGCTGGGCAGTCTGTGCGGGCGGCGTATTCCAAAATCCATTCAGATCTGGATGGCCATCCGCCGTCATAGGCGTTGTCTTGCCGTCCACCGAGCAGCCCAGGCACGGTGGAGCTGCCGCAGTTTCCTTTTGCGGAGCAGTGGGGCTGCACGCGACGAGCAGCACTGCAACGAGCGACGCTCCCCTGAACACAGCTATACCTGCCCTCCACTTGCTAAGCCAATACTTCATTTGGCACCCTTTCGATTTTCAACCGGCCACGGCCTGCCATCAAAGCCCCATTATCTATTCGGAGCCATTCCGATATACGAATACGTGTCCGTCCGAGTACTTGATCATCTGCATCCAACCGAGGTGTTTCGCTCCATCCTTGGCGGGTGCTGCCGTGATGGTCACCATCTCGCCGATCTTAAAATCGCTGACCTTCACTCCCGCCCGGTGCAAAGTAGTCGGCGGGCCACTAGCAAACGTATAGGTCACCGGCTTGCCAGTTTCATCCTTCGCATCCAAATAAATCGCAATGTGTGGGTTGATCCAATCGACTTTCGTAAGAATACCCGAGACCACGAATTTCTTGTTTCCATCGAACTCCGCCACAAACGAGTGATGTGCCAAGGCCGGTAGCGCTGCCAGCAGCAGACCAAATACCGGAAGCATAACCCGGCCAATCTCTTGTCTCGCCATTATCTTGATCTCCTTGCGAGGGTAACTTGGGGAACTTAGGGCGGATTTTGCTGCCGGCAAATTTAATTGTCAAGGCGAAACGCTTTACTTCTCTTACTTCGCGTCATGGCGAATTCGCATTTATTCAGAGGTCGAAATATCGGCTTGGTTACCCGGCGTAGCGGTCAAGCCTGATAGATGGTGGAACCGCCGACCACCGTCTCGACGATCTCGAGCTCCTTGATCTTTTCCTTGGCTACCGTGTGCGGATCCTCCGATAGCACTACGAAATCGGCCAATTTGCCTGGTGTGATCGATCCTTTGATTGCTTCCTCATGGGAGTTATAGGCTCATTGATCGTGCTGATCGGCAGTGCTTCATCCACGCTGATCCGCTGGTTGGCGCCCCATGTCTCTCCATTCCACCCGGTGCGCGTCACCATTCCCTGAATGGCCATACACGGATCGAAAGGCCCGCGACTGTGATTTTGGGCCGCGCGTCGGGTCGAGGGCATACGCGCTGGGCCCGCTCGAAAGCGGTACTTATAGGTCTTAGGAGCATGATTGGGCCGTTTTTGGCTAGGCGCGCGAGGGATTTAACCAGAATTGTCCGAGGTCTGGCGCATCGCAGGGCTTGCGCCCTAGCACCCGCTACAGGACGCAGCCGTCCGTGTCCCAGATCGCTCCAATTCAGGGTCGCGCGGCCGGCGGCTTACCAACCAGCAGTTCCGGTCTCGCGCCCGGCCTGGGCCGGAACTTCTGAACGCGTCCGTTGCCCACTTCAGCGATGTACAGGTTGCCATCGGGATCGACCGACGCGCCGTGCATGTTCAGGAAGCCGCCGGGGTAGTCGCTCAGCGAGCCCCATGCATAGAGCAGGTGTCCCTCGCGATCGTACTTCACCACTTTCGCCGTTGGATCCTCGAACGCCCACACGGTGCCATCGCCGTTCGCATACACGAAGTTAACAGAGGAGGGATTGTTGAAGGGCCATTGATCGATGAACTTGCCATTCTCGTCGAATACTTGCATCCGCCGGTTCCCACGATCGCTGACGTAGATACGCCGCGTAACTGGATCGGCGGCAATGCCGTGGACGACGTTGAAGTAGTTCGGACGCGTCTCCCTGCCGCCAGGTCCGCCTCGCTCACCCCATGCGGTGACGAATTTTCCGTCCTTGTCGAACTTCACGACGCGATTGCCATTGTACCCGTCAGCGACGAACATCGAGCCATCTGGCAGGAATGCCATGAAAGTCGGCCGGTCGAAGTGCGTCGCGTCGGCGCCCTTCCGGCCGACGGTACCGATCGTCTGGACGAGCTGTTTGCCGTCGTGCGTGAACTTGAACAGCGCCTGATTGTGGTCATCGACGATCCAGACGTGCTTCTCGGGATCCCACGGGTTGATGTAGATCGCGTGCGGGTGTCGCAGCATCTTGTCCCACTGAGTCCACTGCTCGACGATGTCGCCCTTGGAGTTGAAGACGAGGACGAGGTGCTCCCAGCGCGAATCAATCCCTGGCCGGCCTTTGTACGCGTTGGCAGGATCGTCCGGATCGGCTCCCGGCGCGCCGCCTCCCGGCGGACTGGCGTACTGACCTTGCGACGCATGCCGGAACGGCACCTCGCCAACTGGGAACGAGAGACTAGGTCCGACGTCGGGAAGCGCGCGCACGGACGGACGCTGCAGCTTCGGTAACTCGCCAAGCTGAATGACCAATACCCGGTCTGCGCTCTCTGCGAAGACGGCCTCAGTCGCGTCCCATGTCCACTGCTCATGTCCGGGCAACTGAGACAGCGGCTTCGGCCAGTCGCTCACGACTTCATATGGCCCGGTGAGATCCCAGCCGCCTTTCTCTCCGGTCACGGCCGCGAATCCTGAGCCGGGTTGTGTCTGGCTTTGCACCGAAGTTGACGTCGTGGCGACGAACAGGCCGCCGCTGAACGCAACCGCTGTTACGAGTACCAGCGCTGAGTACCTGCGCATGAAATCCTCCTCACTGACTTGAAAGTTCGCGGCTCATCTTGCGCGGCATCGTGACTTGCATCACTTTTCGTACTACCTTGTTGCGCCGCGGCCGTAAGGCTCGACAGCGCGGCCAGATAATCGGCCAGTTCCGGAGTCCGTCCCGAGAAAGCCGAAGCGGTTCCGGCGGCCGATCTTATCCGCTGCGATCCTTAATGCGCCGCGCAATGAAGTAGTCCGGATTCCCCTTTCGCCATGCCTTCTGCTTCTTCTTGCGGCGTGCGGCTTGGCATTCCGGTCTTCGGCAAGCTTGTTGACGTGATCCGATTCGTGGGTCCGGACGGAACCAGCGGCGGCAAATACAGCAGGGTCTCTTTCGTGCGTCGGCCATGGTGACTGATCATCACCACGCCATCAATTAGGAGGTCGTCAGTTCAATTTTGATTGGTGGGTCATTCTTGGAAAGCAAAGATGGGTCACTTCTGCCGA
>Ga0066710_100008493_pt1 | contig 10001 bp, 8 predicted proteins | sample GraSoiAngelo_159_FD_79666 | JGI IMG/M metagenome (GOLD analysis project Ga0066710, IMG submission 79666) | Grasslands soil microbial communities from the Angelo Coastal Reserve, California, USA - 14_1009_16_40cm | ecosystem: Environmental > Terrestrial > Soil > Grasslands | place: USA...
CGCCCGCTCCTGGAGGACCTGGAGGTCGTTGCCGAACACCTTCACGCCGACTTCCGAGCGGATCCCGGTCGTCAGCATGTTGATCCGGTTGATGATCGGCTGGGTCCAGATGTTCGACACGCCTGGCAGAGTCGTCGCGGCGTCCATCTCGCCGATGAGCTTCTCGCGCGTCATGCCCCGCCGCCATGCGGTCTCGGGCTTGAGGCTCACGATGGTCTCGGTCATGTTCACCGGCGCCGGGTCCGTCGACGTATCGGCGCGCGCGATCTTCGCGACCACCGAGGCGACTTCCGGAAACTTGCCGATGGCGGCGTTCTGCGTCTTGACGATCTCGATGGCCTGCGTGAGCGAGATTGCGGGGTCGGTCACCGGCATGAACATCAGATCGCCCTCGTTCAGCGGCGGCATGAACTCCTTGCCGATACGCGGGACAAGCGCCAGGGCGCCCGCCACCGCGACGGCGGCGATTCCGAGCGTGACGGCCCGATGGCGCAGCGCGAAGTCCAGCACCGGCCGGTACAGCCAGACGAGCGGCCGCATGATCGGGTTGCTCTCCTCACCACGGATCCTCCCCCCGATGAGCAAGCTGCAGAGCACCGGGACGAGCGTCACGGAGAGAATCGTCGCGCCGACCATGGAGAACGTCTTGGTGAAGGCGAGCGGATGGAAGAGCTTGCCCTCCTGCCCGGTGAGGGCGAAGACCGGGATGAAGGCCAGGATGATGATCGCCATCGAGAAGAAGATCGGACGGCCCACGAGCCGGGTGGCGTCGAGCACCGTCTCGGTCACGCGCCTCCGATCGCGCGGGTCGACCCGACGCTTCTCCATGAACCGGAAAGCGTTCTCGGTCACGACGATGGCCGCATCGACCAGCACGCCGATGGCGATGGCAATGCCAGCCAGGGACATGATGTTGGAGCTGATATCCAGATACCGCATGAAGAGGAACGCCGTCAGGACGGCGAGCGGCAGCGGGATGGTGACGATGAGCACGGACCGGAAATGCAGCAGGAAGATGATGTTGACGAGCGTGACGACGATCGTCTCCTCGATGAGCGCGCGCCGGAGCGTGTTGACGGCGCGCTCGATCAGCGCCGAGCGGTCGTAGAAGGGCACAATCTTGACGCCTGCCGGCAGTCCCGCCTGGAGCGCCTGGATTTTCCCCTTCACCCGGTTGATCACGTCCACGGTGCTGACGCCGTAGCGCGCGACCACGACGCCGCCGACCGCCTCGTTCGAGCCCTTGACGAGCGCGGCCGCCCGGAAGGCGTCGCCGACCTTCACGGCCGCGACCTGGCGGACGAAGATGGGCACCCCGTTCTCAGCCGCAACGACGACGTCCTCCAGATCGCGCGTGCTCTCGACGAGCCCGAGCCCCCGTACCACGGACCAGGTGCCGCTGGCCTCGACCACATTGCCACCGACATTGCGGTTGCTCCGCATGACCGCGTCGACGACCGCCGACAGCGGGATCTTATAGGCGCGGAGCCGGTTCGGATCCACGTCGATCTGGTATTGCCTGACGACGCCGCCGATGCTGGCGACCTCCGCCACCCCGGGCACGGCGTTGAGCTGGTAGCGGATGAACCAGTCCTGGATGGAGCGGAGTTCGCGCAGCGAGTGGCCCTTCCCCTCGACGGTGTACCAGAAGACGTGGCCGACCCCGGTCGCATCAGGACCCAGCGTGGGCACGGTGCCCGTCGGCAGCGACTTGCTCAGGAGCTGCAGCCGCTCGAGCACTCGGGAGCGCGCGAAGTAGAGGTCGACGTTATCCTCGAAGATGACGTTGATCATCGAGAAGCCAAAGGCGGACGAGGACCTGACAACCCGCACGCCCGGCAGCCCCTGGAGGCTCACCGTCAGCGGATACGTGATCTGATCCTCGACCTCCTGCGGCGACCGTCCCGTCCAGTCGGTGAAGACGATCACCTGGTTGTCGGAGAGATCCGGGATCGCGTCGATCGGCGTGGTGAGCAAAGCCCAGTAGCCCCAGCCGCCCACCAGAAGAAAAAACGCGACGACGAGAAAGCGGTTCCTCAGTGACAACTCGATGAGCCAGTCGATCACGCACGGTCCTCCACCGCATCGCGAACGCGCACAGGAGCGCGCGAGGCGCGACGCCTATCGTGACAACGCGACGAACGTCAGGACGCTACGCGGAGAGGAGTGCGGACTTGGGCGGCGGTGTAAGAGGCCGGACGCTGAGAACCGTGGGCTGTTCGTCGAACGACGCTCCCAGGTAAGCGAGCGGAGACCGGACGGCGAGGTCGGGGGCCACCGGCGCCACGATATAGGGCAGAACGCCGCAGGGCGCCGCGCACATCGCGCTCATCATGGCGCAACCGTCGAAGGCCATGCCGACTGGGCCGGCGACGACCCAGAGTGCCAGCGTGATCACGATCAGCACCGGGCGAAGGACACATCGCATCATCGACATCTTAGCATGTGCACCGAATGGACCGGCGGTCAGTCGCAGCACGTGCGCCCGCGGACCGCGTCGACGCCCTCGCGGGCGATGAGCGGCGCCATGCCGAGCGCCGCGACCGGATCCGCCCACCACCAGCCAAAGGCCGCGTTCAGTCCGAGACCGACGACGAGAATCGCCGAGAGGTAGGCGCACACGCGGGTCTGCCGCGCCTCGGCCTCCAGCGCGCCGCTTCCGAGCTCGCGCGCCACGCGCCGCTTGAAGTGCACGAGGATCGGCATGACGATCAGCGACGACGCAGCAAGGACGATCCCGATCGTGCTCGTATCGGGCGCCCGGCGCGTGACGAGCACCGCGATCGACTCGTACGCGACGTAGACCACGAGCAGCAGAAAGCAAGTGCCGATCACGCGCAGCGCGCGACGCTCGGCACGCTCGCGAGCTTCGCCCTCGATCGGCGGGATGAGCCCGTCGCCGATGTTCGACAACAAGACGCCGGTGAGCATGTGAATTCGGTCCTGCGAGACCAGCTTGCGGTACTTGGCTTGCGCGACGGCCGGGTTACCCTCGTCGTCCTCTTCGATCAGCTCGATCTTGCGGCCAGCGGTCTGATAGCCGATCTGCTCGAAGGCCAGCTTGATGCCCTCGAGCATGTCCTTTCCCGCCTGGGCGAAGATGCCGCTCAGCGGCGCCATGAAGCCCACCTTGATCGTCTCCGTGGCCCGCGCCGGCGCGGGCGCGGCGGTTAACATCAGCGCCAGCCCGAGCGACGCGAGCGCGAGCGAGTGAAACCGCGACGCGATCCGGTCAGTCATGAGCGATCTCCTGGGGCGCCCGGGGGTCGTGGGCGTCGAGCGATGCGGGCGAGCCGACAGCGCGGAGGAGCCCCACGATGCGGCCGGGCGAGAGCGGCAGCTCCCTGATCGTGACGCCGAACGGCGCCAGCGCGTCGGCCACCGCGTTCGCGATCGCGGCGCCGGCGCCGGAGCTTCCACCCTCGCCCACGCCCTTGACCCCGAGGGGATTCAGCGGCGTCGGCGTCTCCTCGAGGATCTTCACGATCGTCCCCCCGGGCATCTCCATCGCCGTCGGCACCAGGTAGTCCATGAATGTCGTCGTCAGGGGCTGGCCCTGGTCATCGTAGACCAGCTCCTCGAGGATCGCGCCGCCGAGGCCCTGGGCGAGCCCGCCCAGGATCTGGCCGTCGACGATCATCGGGTTTATCGCGCGGCCGACGTCGTAGGTGACGACGTACTTGCGGAGCGCCACGCGGCCCGTCGCGGGGTCGACCTCGACCACCGCCACGTGCGTCCCGTACGGATAGGTCATCTTCGGCGCCTCGAAGAAATGCGCGGCGTAGAGCCCGGGCTCCATGCCCGGCGGGCCCGGCACCGCGGCGCGCGCGAGCTGGCGAAGCGCCACTGACTTGCCGGGCAGGCCTCGCACGTGAACCGCCCCGTTCTCGAGCACGAGGTCGCCCTCGTGAGCCTCGAGCAGCCCGGCGGCGACACAGAAGATCTTGTCGCGGACCTTGCGCGCCGCCTGGAGCGCGGCCGGGAGCGCGACGGCGGCGCCGCGGCTCGCGAAGCCACCGACGCCGAACGGCACCTGGGCGCTGTCGCCGTGGACCACCGTGACGTCCTCGGGGGCCAGGTTGAGCTCCTCGGCGACGACCTGGGCGAGCGTCGTCTCGATCCCCTGCCCCACGGCGGCCACGCCTGAGTAGACGACGACGCGCCCCGAGCCGTCGACCTCGACCCGCGCGTACTCCCAGGGCCCGAGGCCGGCCTTCTCGAGCACGCAGCCGATGCCGACCCCGAGATAGCGCCCCTGCGCGCGCGCACGCGCTTGCTCGGCTCGCACCGCTTCGTAGTCCGCGGCGGCCAGCGCCTGGTCCAACGCCGAGCGATAGTCGCCGCAGTCGTACACGGTGCGCTGGCCCAGCGAGACGCCGCCGACCTCGTAGGGCATCTCGCCGACGCTTATAAAGTTGCGCCGGCGGACTTCGGCCGGATCGAGCCGCAGCTCGACCGCCACACGGTCCATCAATCGCTCGCGGACGAACGTGCCCTCGTAGCGACCGGGACCGCGATAGGTCCCGGTCGGCGTCTTGTTGGTCATGACGCAGAGCGCTTCGCACTCGTAGTGCGGAATGCGATAGGGCCCGGGCAGCAGCGCCATCGTCAGCTCGGGAACGACGACGCCGTGCGTGCGGATGTACCCGCCGAGGTCGACCATGAACAGGTCGCGCAGGGCCACGATGGTGCCGTCGCGGCGGACGCCGATCTCGACGTCGTGGTACTGCTGACGCGAGTGGTTCGTGGCCATCAGGTGCTCGCGCCGGTCCTCCACCCACTGCACGGGGCGCCCCAGGCGTATCGCCGCCCACGGCACGACGAAGTCTTCCGGGTAGAACTCGCCGCGCACCCCGAAGCCGCCGCCCACTTCCAGCTCGATGAAATGAATCAAATGCTCGGGATGGCCCAGCAGATCGGCGAGGACGCGGCGATTGAAGTGCGGCACCTTGGCCACGCCCCAGAGGGTCAGGACGCCGGTGCCGGGATCGTGAGCGGCCGTGAGCCCGCGCGTCTCCATCGGCACGCCGGTGTGGCGCTGGATGGCGAAACGCTCGCGCAAGCACCGGTCGGCGCCGGCGAGCGCCTCGTTCGGGCTGCCGGCGCGCACCGACAGACGCTCGATCACGTTGGAGCCGGCCGCCGGATGCAGCACGGGCGCATCGGCCTCGCGCGCGCGGTTCACGTCGCTGACGACAGGCAGCGGCTCCCAGTCGATCTCGATCAGCTCCAGCGCGTCCTCGGCGAGATAACGGCTCGATGCGATCACGAACGCGACGGGCTCGCCCACGTAGCGGACGACGCCGGTGGCGAGCGGCGGCTGCAGGCACGCGCTCGGGCCCGCGCCCGAGCGCTGGCCGAGGCGTACGGGGATGCGGCCCACCGATCCCAGGTCGGCGGCGGTGACCACGGCGACGACGCCGGGAAGCGCCAGGGCCGCGTTGGCACGAATGGCGGCGATGCGCGCGTGCGGATGCGGCGAGCGCAGGGCGGCCGCCTGCAGCAGGCCCGGCAGCCGCACGTCGGCCGCGAACTTTCCGCGCCCGGTCAGGAGCCGGAAGTCTTCCTTCCGCTTGACCGGAACGCCGATGACGCGAGACGCCGACGGGCTCAGTCGAGGAGCGCCTTCCGCTGGCCGCCGTCGAGCGTGATGATCGCCCCGTTCATGAAGCTCGCCCGTGACGAGGCGACGAAGACGGCCACGTTCGCGACTTCTTCCGGCGTGCAGATCCGCCCGAGGGGGATGGACCGATCCGCACGCTTCTGCGCTTCGTCGACGCTGATCTTCCGCATGCGCGCGATGCCACTGATGAGCTCGCCCCACCGCTCGGTGGCCACCGGCCCCGGGTTGATCGCGTTGATGAGGATGTTCTGGCGGCCGTACTGCTCGGCCAGCGCCACCGTCATCGCCAGGTCCGCGGCGTTCGCGGCGCTCGGCGAGAGCTCGATACCGATGGGCTTGACGCCGTCGTTGCCGACGATGTTCACGATGCGCCCACCGCCCTGCCGCTGCATGTGCGGGATCACCGCCTTGATGCACCGCACGTAGCCCATGAACTTGAGCTGGAGCGCCTTCTGCCAGTCTTCCTCGGTGAGGTCCAGGATCTCGCCGCCGGGCGCGGCGCCCGCGTTGTTGATCAGGATGTCGATCCGCCCGAAGCGCGTGGCCGTCGCGTCGACGATCCGCTTGGCGTCGTCGGCCCGCGTGAGGTCGCCGGCCACCGCGAACACCTCGGCGCCCGTCGCCGCCGCGAGCTCCTTCGCTGCGGCCTCGAGCGAGTCCTTGCCGCGCGCGCAGATCGCCACGCGCGCGCCTTCCTGGGCGAGCCCGCGCGCGACGGCCTTGCCGATCCCCTTGCTGCCGCCGGTCACCAGCGCCACCTGGCCCTTCAAGCCGAGATCCATTGCACGCTCTCCTTCGTCGCCGCGGGATGGACGCTCGCGAGTCTATCAGACTCGCTCGGCCGGTATCCTCCCGTCGGTATACTCTCGGGCACCGAGTCGGTGGCTTTTGGAACGGAGGGTCAGAATGGCGCAATATCTCGAAGGGAGCGAGCAGCAGAAGAGCCGGGCCTACTCGCCCGCGGTCATCACCGAGGGCGGCCGCACCATCTGGTTGGCGGGGCAGATCGCGATGGTGGACGGCGCCGGCAAGGACCTCTCCGGCAACTTCGAGGCGCAGACGCATCGGGTGTTCGAGCTGATGGATCAGACGCTACGGCGGGCCGGCGGCACGCTCGCGAACCTCGTCACGATGACGGTCTTCATCAAGGAATCGCGCTACGGCGACCGCTTCGTCGAGCTCCGCAAGGGGAAGTTCCCGGACGGCCGCTTCCCGGGCAGCGCGCTGATCACCGTCACGAACTTCGCGCGCCCCGGCATCGAGCTCGAGATCCAGGCGATCGCGGTCATCGGCGACCGCGCCTGAGGCGGGCAGAGGCGCTCGGCACATCGGCGGACGCCGCAGCCATGAACGCGCGCCAGGCCGCTGCGCTCGCGATATCGGTCGCGCGACGGGCGGGGATCACCAGCACACCACTCTCGGTCGAGGCGCGCGGAGCTCGCACGGTCGTCATCTTCGCGACGCACGTCGCCTTCGTCGCGCACGACGACGCGACGACGCGGAAGACCGCCGGCGAGCGCCTCGTCCTAAACCGCCTGGCCGGTCGCTTGCCGGTCGCGATCCCCCTGCCCGTGCTCGCGGACGGCCCGGTGTGCCTGCGCACGAAGGTGGTCGGCGGTCCCGGTCTCCGGCACCATGAGTACGCACTCGCGAATGGCTCGATTGCCGACGCGTACGCCGGAGATTACGGCGCGCTCTTCGCGGCGCTGCACACGGCGTTTTCGTCCAACGAGCTGGATGCATTCGTCGCGGCGGGACTGCCGGCCGTGGCTCAGCTCGACCTCGACGACGTGATTCGAGGTGCCGAGGCGATGCCGGATCGAGCCATCGCGCTCGCGCTCATCGAGGCCCATCGGGCGCAGGTCGTCGCGCCGGCCGACCGAACATTCCTCCATGGCGACGTCGGAAGCCACAACCTCGTCGTCGATGGCACCGGGCGCATCGCAGGACTGTTCGACTTCGAGGAGTCAGCGGCCGGAGATAGGCATCACGAGATGCGGTGGCTGCCGTCGTACGGTGATCGGTTCGTGCGCCGCGTGCTCGAGGTCTACCGGGCACGGACGGACGCCGTCATCGACGAGGTAAGGCTCAAACGGGCGCACGCGCTGGCCGCGCTCGCCCAATACGGTTGGGCATTGCGCCGGCCGGACGAGCAGCATCGTACGGGACGGACTCCGGATCAGACGCGCGCCTGGGCGATCGAAGCGGTAACGCGCGCAGCGGCCGACAGTAGCTGACGTCGGGCCACGCGACACCTTGGCCAGGCCGACCGGGTGCAAGCGCCCCCGGTCGCCGGGAGATCAGGGAACCAGCACGATCTTACCGACGTGCCCATTCTGCATGACGGCCTCGTGGGCCTTCGAGGCCTGGGCCAGCGGCAGCTCCTGGTGGATGACCGGCCGCAGCGAGCCGTTGCGCAGCCCTTCGACGAGTGCCCCGTGGATGCCGATGAGCTGGGCCGGCGAGGCGTGGAAGAGCGCCACGCCGAGGATCGCCGCGTTCTTGTTCATGGCCAGGCGCGGGTTGATCTCGACACTGCCCCGGTTGCCGATGACCGCGATGCGGCCGCGCATCGCGAGCGCGCCGAAATCCTTCTGGAGGTTTACGTTCGCGAGCATCTCGAGGATGACGTCGACACCCTGCCCGCTGGTCAGCTTCACCACCTCGTCGAGGTAACCCGGCGCGTTGTGATCGAGAACGTGATGCGCGCCCTGCTCGGCGACCGTCCGCCGTCCCTTGTCCGTCCCGGCGGTGCCGATGACGGTGAGGCCGCGCGCCCGCGCGAGCTGGACCGCCGCGATGCCCACGCCGCCGCTGGCGCCATGCACGAGCACGGACTCGCCGGCTTCGCCGTGAGCCCGATGGAAGAGGGCATGGAACGCGGTCGCGTACGGCACGTTCACTGCCGCGCCCTGCGCGAAGCTGGCGTTGCCGGGCAGCGGGTGCACCTGCGTCTGCTCGCACAGTGTCTGCTCGGCGTAGGCGCCGGACACCGTCCCTCCCACGTAGACTCGATCGCCGGCCTTGACGCCTTTCACGCTCTCGCCGACGGCTTCCACGACGCCCGCCGAGTCCGAGCCTGGCGTGTACGGCAGCTTCGGGCCGCGGTTGTCGGTGTTCGAGCGCAGGTACGTGTCGACCGGGTTCACGCCGACCGCGTGATTGCGCACGAGGACCTGCGTGGAACCATGCTTGAGCGCGGACACCTCTTCGAGCTTCAGGACGGACGGCCCGCCGTACTCCGAGACGCGGATCGCTTTCATCAGCGTGTGCTCCTCCTTCTAGACTCGCCTCGCACGGCGAGCTATTGAGGCACCCAGAGGACGGACGACACCTCGCCGAACTCCCGCCACAGCTTGCGCCAGGAGTCGCCACCGTCGTCGCTGCGATAGAGATAGCCGTACCGGCTGGCGGCGAACATCGTGTCGGGGGCCGCCGCCGAGATGCTGACGGTCCAGATGGCCGAGTTGGGCTGCCCCGGGAGCTTCAGGTTCTCCCACGAAGCGCCCGCGTCGCGGGAGCGCATGACCGTCCCGACGCGGCCCGGCGTCGAGTCGCCGAGCGTCAGGAACACCGTGCGCGGATCGTCGGGCCGCACCGCGATGCCCCGCGGATAGTGCCACGGAAAGACCTCCCGGGCGCGCGCGGCCTGCCACGTCTTGCCGTCGTCGGTGCTGCGCCAGATGTCGTCGTTGACCACGGTGAACACCGTCTTCGGCGGGCCCTCCACCACCAGCATGTTGTGGACGTCCTGGTTCGGGATCTGGCCGTTGACCTTGGTCCACGTCTCGCCGCCGTCCCGGCTGTAGCGAACGCCGTCGACCTCGAGGCCGACCCACACGTTGCGGTCGTTGGTGGGATCGACCGCGATGCCGGTTGGCCGCGGGACGCCGACGTTCGGACAGTCGTCGGCGATCGCCACGTTCAACTGCGTCCAGCTCTTGTCCCCGTCGGTCGAGCGGAAGATGCCCGGCCGGCTGGGCGTGCCGGTACCGGCGAACATGACGGCCGGATCGACCGGGTCGATGGCCATGCTCCAGACCACCGAGCCCTTCATCGGGTTGTCGAGCAGACGCCACTGGCCGCCGCGGTCGTCACTCCGGTAAAGCCCCATGTCGGTTCCCGCGTAGACCACCTCGGGCCGACGGGCGTCCGCCCGCAGCATGCGGACGATCGAGTCGGAGTGCATGCCCTGGCGCACGCTGGCGCGCGTCCAACTCTCGCCATCGTCGGCGCTCATCATGACGCCCTGCCCGACGGTTCCGACCAGGATGTTCCCCTTGATCGTCATGCTCCACCTCCTGTTGATAGCCGCGCCTCGGCCGGCGGGGCCCCCGCCCCGCGACGGCCTGCGGCGCGCACCACTGATTCACCGTGA
>Ga0066710_100008494_pt1 | contig 10000 bp, 4 predicted proteins | sample GraSoiAngelo_159_FD_79666 | JGI IMG/M metagenome (GOLD analysis project Ga0066710, IMG submission 79666) | Grasslands soil microbial communities from the Angelo Coastal Reserve, California, USA - 14_1009_16_40cm | ecosystem: Environmental > Terrestrial > Soil > Grasslands | place: USA...
ATGGCAGCGCCGCGGCCCATTCGACGGTGTCGTAGCCGTCCTGGCCCTCGTACTTGAACGGATACCATTCGCCCTCGGAGGTAAATCGCCCGCGTACGTCTTGCATGATTACCACGTAGCCCAGGGCCGCCGCCCGCGTGCCGAAATCGCCACCGGCCTTGTTGTAGGGCGTGCGCTCGAGCAGCACGGGAAACTTCCCATCAACCTTGGGCCGGTAAATATCGGCGCGCAACGTGACGCCGTCTCGCGTTTTCATGGCGACGCCACGCTCGACGGTGACTTCGTAACGGTCTGCGGCAATTACAGCGGCTGCGAAGAGCAGAAGACATGCGATACGCGCGCGATTCATGTCCTAGAGTATAGAGAGGCCATGAAGCCCCTGCAAATCCTTTTGCTGCTCGCCGCAGCGATGGCCGCGACATCCGCCACGCAGCCATTCTACGACCGCAAGCACTTTTCGAAAGTTCTGGGCGAGGAGCGCAACTACCGCATCCTGCTGCCGCCGGATTACGAATCAAGCGGCAGGCGCTACCCGGTGATCTATTATTTCCACGGCCACAGCGACCGCTACACGCTCGAGAAATACGACAACGGAACGGATACCATTCCGAAGATGGCAGACTTCGTGGCGCATCACGACGCGATCGTGGTGTCAGTGGATGGCTACGTGGCGCGCGATTACACCGGCTTCTATGGCGGCACGCCGTGGGATATCATGCAAGACGGCGGCGACTACGATTTCGGCGAGTACTTCAAGGAGCTCGTCACGCACATCGACGCCACCTACCGTACGCTCACCGATCGCCGTCACCGCGCTACGTCGGGCCTCAGCATGGGCGGCTTCATGAGTTTGTGGCTGAGCGCCCGCTATCCACAGCTCATCGGGAGCGCATCGTCGTTCAACCCCGGGCCCGAATTTTATGTGGGCGATAAGAGCCGCCGCGTGCTCTGGCGGCCGAAGGACCACGTCCAAAATCATACGCACACGATGGTGCGGCTGATCCGCGCGAGCGGCGATTACATCAGCCAGTATCACGAGGAGACGCGAGACGCTTACGTGCGGGCGCATGATGTGGATTTCGAATACCGGCGAGACGAGTATCACCGGCACTGGGCGACATCGATCGGCGAGACATTTGATTTCCACATGCGGGCGTTTGCGAATGCCATCCTGGATAACCAACCAGCCGAGTGGAGCCACGATAATCCGTACCGCGCGTTCGAAGTTTGGGGATACAAAGTAGAGGTCGCGGGCGATAGCGCGGGCATCACCTGCCTGCACGATGTTTCGCAAAGCGGCTTGCGGATCACGACGCGCGGCTGGGCGCCGGACGGGCCGCCGAGCGCGGACCGCCGCAGTACGATCACAACCGCGCCGATCTACAGCCCAGGAGCGCGTTACGAGTGGATCGACTATAACCTGTCGACGAGTGCCCGGCGGCGGGAAACGATCAGTGCCGACGCGCAGGGCCGGATTGTCGTCACGGTGGATAGCGCCGGGCACCAGATGAGCTTTACCGGTCCGGGCGCGGGAGCACAGGTGCCGGTGCTGTTGCCGATCACGATGAAAGACAAGCTGCGTCTCGAGCCTGCGCGCGAGATCACGCTGCCGATTCGCATTTTCAATCCGCGCACGGCGCCGATGACCGGCGTGCGGATCGAGCTGACCAGCGCGTATCCGACGGTCGAGATTCTAGCGGGCTCGGCCGAAATTCCGAAGATCGAGTCCGGCGCGGTGTATGATGCCAGCCACGAAATGCGCGTGCGTTTCACCGCGGGCGCGGGTTATTTCGCCCCGGCGCGGTTACAGCTGACCATCACCTTCGATGGCTATCACGCCGTCACCGAGAATATCGACGTGCTCGTTGCTCCGGAAGCGCTTGCCGCCGCCGCCGCGATCGAAGTGGTGGATGGCCGAACGATCGCGCTCCCGGTTTTCCGCCAGAAGGGAAATCAGGGCGGCGGCGAGTCGATCGAGCGGAAGATCACCGAGGGCAAGGGCAACGGCGACGGAACGCTGCAACCTGGCGAGGAGGCCACGATTTGGGTGAAGATGCCGCAGGGTATGGACCCGTTCGACAAAAATAACTGGTACCGCGCGAAAGTCTATACCGACTCTCCATGGGTCACCGAGATCGCCGACCTCGAAGAACAGAAGCAGCTCGAATGGACCAGTGGCAAAGAGCGCACGAGCGTCATCCGCCTGTCACCTGCCACACCGCATGGAACGGTGATTCCGCTGCTGCTGGACAATGAAAGCTGGAGCTACCACTACACGCCCGACGTGCGTTACGGCAAAGAAGAGCTGTATCAGGCGTTTCAATTGCACACGCACCATTTGCATCGATGGGAGTTGAAAGTGGAGTAAATTCGGTAAAATGAGAGTTGTTATGCGGGTTCTAGTCTTTCTGGCAGTCGCTGTCATTCCTGCAGCCGCCCAAAGGTCGATGGTGCGGCTCATAAATGCGGCCCGGCAGCACTGATTTTCAGATCGGCGATCGCTTCGAGATTGTGATTCCTGGTGCGGCCGACCAGCCCGTCAGCGTTAGAACGACGAGGGACGGACGAACGGACTGGGGTCCTGTCATTGGCCGGACCGACATTAGCGGCCGTTGGTCGACAACTGGAGAGTTCACGAAAAGTGATTTCGGCAATTGGAGCGAGGCCTGGACCGTTGGGACAAGTTGGCCAATCCCGTCGTTGATTTTTCCGTCGGTGCGCCGTGCCTGAAAGAAGGGCTGCATCTCATGGAGGTTATGAGCCTAGCGAGGGCCGAGAGCTGCGAGACCGCGGAGGGACGCCAGACGTTCACAGCACCATCCGACACCGAACCTTTCCGGACGCCCGGCGGCAGGGTCGTTCCTGGGCGCGTACGACCGAACATGACGGCGGAGCAATACCAGATGGAGATCATGCAATCTCGGATCGCCAGCGACCCGGGCCGTGCGCGGTTGCGTCAGCCTGGGGACGAAGCCGCGGCTCTAATCACGAAGATGATCCGCGCCAACGCATTCACCGATGGCGAAACGCGGAACGTGCTCTCGGTCATCCGCGCGGCGTTCGAAACGCCGGACCGCATTCCACCCGCGGCGAAGGACCCGTCCGCAACGTTATCCTTGCTGCGAAACCTGGCGAATGCCACCGAGCAGGAGAGCCTGAAGCAGCAGATCGCCGAGACCATCGCGTACGTTCAGGGCCAATAGCAGGGCTCGTCGAGCCGATCAAGAGTGCCATATAAAGCACACGCCTTGATTCGCGTGTCTTCGCGGCCAGCATCAGCCCCGCACTTCTTCCCAATTCCCCGACTCGGCGGCCCGGACGACGGCATCGATCACGGCCATGTTTCGGATGCTGGATTCGAGCGGCACGGGGACTTCGTCGCCATCGCGCACTGCGCGCGAGAACAGATCACCCTGGACCGTGTACTGGTCGCACACCGGGATCTCGTGCATCTCGATGCCGGCGCCGAACAGGTCGCTGCCGTCATCCAGCACGACGCGGCAGGGGCGGTCGGGTGGGGCGTTGAACGGGATTTCGATTTCGATGCGGCCGCCCGTGCCGAAAATCTGCATGCGCTGATAAGGAACAAGCTGGGTGGCGCAGGTAAAGATCGACTGGCCCGCGGGAAAATCCAGAATAGCGGATGTTAGGCGGTCGATCTTCATTTGCGGATCGCGCTCGATCAATGCCGCCACGCGCGTCGGTTCCGCGCCAAAGATGAGGCGGGATGTGAAAATTGGGTAGCAGCCGATATCCATCAGGCCGCCGCCACCGTATGCCAGGATATTGCGGATGTTGGCAGGGTCGGGATTCGAGTAGCTGAAGAAGCCCATCATCGAGCGCATCTCGCCAATGCGGCCGGCGCGCACCAGCTCCAGCGCCTTGACCCACTGCGGATGAGTGCGCACCATGAACGCTTCGCCGATCTTCACGCCCGTGCGGTCGCGCACATCGCGCAGCTTCTTGGCCTCGTCGACGGAGAGCCCAATCGGTTTTTCGCAGAGCACATGTTTGCCGGCTTCGGCGGCTTTGATGGACCACGGCACGTGCAGGTGATTGGGCATCGGATTGTAGATCACATCGATCTCGCGGTCGGCGAGCAGCTCTTCATACGAGCCGTAGGCTTTGGTAATGCCGAGCGCGCGCGCGGCGCGTTGGGCTTTGGCCAGCTCACGCGAAGCGATAGCGGTGATCTCCGTGTCCACGCCCTGCTGCATGGCGGGAATGACTTTATTGACGGCGATCCCGGCTACCCCGAGAACGCCCCAGCGAACTTTTGGCATGTGGAAAAGGGCTTTCCAGCCTGTATTAACGCACTGGCGCGAAATGCCCATTCTACACGGTGTATGATTTGGTCATGACCGTCGAGGTCGTGGCGCTCGGGTTCCTGCTGGCCACCGTGGCTCCCGCGCCCACGTTCACCAAAGACGTCGCCCCCATCTTCTTCCGGCGGTGCGTGGCGTGCCACCGTCCCGACGACATCGCGCCCATGTCGCTTCTGAATTACCAATCCGCGCGACCGTGGGCCAAAGCTATCCGCGAGGCGGTGCTGGCGCACAAGATGCCGCCGTGGTTCGCCGATCCGCACTGGGGCAGTTTCTCTAATGACGCTCGCCTGTCCGAAAGCGAGATCGAAACCGTCAAAGCCTGGGTAGATGGCGGTGCGGCCGAAGGGGAGGCTCGCGATCTGCCAGCGGCGCCGGTATTCATCGAAGGATGGCGGCTCGGCAAGCCGGACATCGTCATTGATATCGGCCAGGATTTCGAGATCAAGCCCGGAAAAGACGCCTACGAGCACTTCACGGTACCGACAAATTTCACCGAGGGGCGATGGATTCGCGCGGCCGAGATCCGGCCCGGCAATCGGCGCGTGGTCCATCACGTTCACGTGAGCGTGGTCGGGGACGCGCGGCAGGCCGGCTCGACATCGATCGAATCCATGACCGCGCTGAGCGAGTTTCTGTTGCGCGACGGCACGCTGACGCGAGTTCGCTCCGACGCGCCGGTGGTGGACAATGCCTGCGCCGCCGATGCGCCCGATCTTCCATACCTACGTGGTTTCCAGGAAGGCGCGCTGGCTTCTTTCCTGCCCGGCCGCTCGCCGGATATGTTTCCGGATGGTTCGGCGAAATGGATCCCACCCGGTTCAAAGCTCGAATTCGTGGTGCACTACGCGAGGACATCGAAGGCGTCGCAGACCGATCGGACCAGTGTCGGTCTCTATCTTGCGCCTGCGCCGCCGGCCCGCGTGCTGCGGCGCATGGATCTTCGAAACTTCTTCTTTCGCATTCCGCCTGGCGACGCCCACCACGAAGTGAAGCGCTGTTACACCTTCGAGCGCGACAAACTGCTGCTCTCCATCACGCCGCACATGCATTACCGCGGCCACGATGTGGTTTACGAGCTGGTGCGCCCGGATGGCCGACGCGAAATCCTGCTTTCCGTGCCCGGATACAACTTCAACTGGCAGCTTGTATACCGATTAGAGAAGCCGGTGCGCGTGGAGAAGGGCAGCCAGTTGATCGTCACCGCGCATTACGACAACAGTCCGAACAACCCCGCCAACCCCGATCCGGCGCTGGCCATTCGCTGGGGAGACAAGAGCGAAGAAGAAATGATGACCAGCTGGATCGAGTACTTCGACGACGGCGGCAGCGCCCAGGCGGCCCGCAAGTAGCGGCGCGATTCCCGCCGGTTTTGAGATCGCCGGGGCACGGCGCTAGTGCTACATTGAACAAACAGTATGGTCCCCTGCCGGTCGTGCGGTGAAGGCATCCCGGAGAACAGCCGCTTCTGTCCCCAGTGTGGCGCATCGCTTGTCGCGGAGACGATGGTCACGCGCACAGCGGCGGTTAGCTCGCCCGCGGCCATGCTTCCGAGCCGCACTCCCAGCCCCTCGGGTTCGCTCGATGAGGGCCGTTTCCTTCCCGGCACCTTGCTGGTAGACCGGTACCGCGTGGTGGCGCTCCTCGGCCGTGGCGGCATGGGCGAGGTCTATCGCGCCAACGATCTGCGGCTGGGCCAGCCGGTGGCGCTGAAATTTCTTCCCGAAGACACCGCGAAGAACGAAGCCACGCTGGCGCGTTTTTACAATGAAATCCGCATCGCCCGGCAGGTTTCGCATCCCAACGTGTGCCGCGTTTACGATCTGGGCGATGTCGAAGGCCAGCCGTACCTCTCGATGGAGTATGTGGACGGCGAAGATCTGGGATCGCTGTTGCGCCGCATTGGCCGTTTACCGGAAGTGAAAGCGCTCGAGATCGCGCGCAAGCTGTGCGCGGGCTTGGCGGCGGCGCACGATCGCGGCGTGCTGCACCGCGATCTGAAACCGTCCAACATCATGCTGGATGGCCGGGGCAATGTGCTGATCACGGACTTCGGGCTGGCCGGCCTCACCGCGCAAATACAGGGCGCCGAGGTGCGCAACGGCACTCCCGCGTACATGGCGCCAGAGCAGCTCGCCGGCAAGGAAGTCAGCTTCCAGAGCGACATTTACGCGCTCGGCCTGGTGCTCTACGAAATCTTCACCGGCAAGCGCGCATTTGAGGGCGCGTCACTGGCTGAGCTGGTGCGGCTGCACACGGAAACTACTCCGGTGAGTCCCACGAGTCTGGTGAAGGACCTCGACCCGGCTGTCGAGCGCGTGATTCTGCGCTGTCTCGATCCGGACCCGCGCAACCGGCCTGCGTCCGCGCTGAGCATCGCGGCAGCCTTGCCGGGCGGCGATCCGCTTGCTGCCGCTTTGGCCGCGGGTGAGACGCCATCGCCGCAGATTGTGGCTGCCTCGGGGGAAACGACGGGCATCCCGCTACGCGTCGCGGTGCCGTGCCTGGCCACCATCATCGCCGGACTGGTTATCGTCCTGATTGTCGGCGCTCAAACCAGCGGCTTGGAGCAGCTCAACGCAGAAAAGTCTCCCGAGGTCCTGTCCGCTACGGCTCGGGAACTGATTGCGCGCCTCGGCTACACGGCGAAGCCTATCGACAGCGCTTCTGGTTTTGACTACGACGGCGATTTCATGCGGTACCTGACGCAGAAAGAGAGACCGGGGGGCAAGTGGCACGAGGCTCCCGCGGCGAGGCCGTCGGTGCTCCGATTTTGGTATCGCCAAAGTCCGCAATATATGTTCGCCAGCGATTTTCATGACTCGTTGCTGACACCGGGAGTTGTCACCGCCTACGACCCAACACCGATTCTCTCTGGCATGGTTAATGTCGAGCTCGACCCACAAGGTCGCCTGACGCTGTTTGAAGCGATCCCGCCGCAGTTGGAAACCAAATTCGATGCGGCGCCAGCCTTTGACTGGAAGGTGCTGTTGTCCGCCGCAGGCTTGGATCTCGCCAAGCTCCAACCAGCGGAACCGAACTGGCAGGAGCTCTCACCGTTTGATGCACGAGCCGCCTGGACCGGAACCTGGCCCGGTACCGCACGTTCGCTTCGCGTGGACGCGGCAGCCTGGCGCGGGCGGGCGGTCTACTTTCTCCTCCTCGGACCCTGGAGTCGCCCGGCCCGCATGCAGCCGTTCGAGCGCACTCGCGGGGAGAAGGCGGCCATATTGTTCCTCATGGGCCTAGCGCTTGTGGCTATTTTCGGCGCCCTGTTCTTCGCGCGAAAGAACTGTGTCAGTGGAAGGGGCGACCGTCGCGGAGCTTTCCGCCTCGCGGTGTTTATTTTTTTGGCGGAAATCGCCCTATGGTTATGCCGAGGACACTTCTTCCCGGACGCAGGCACCTTCGGTCTGTTCATCATAGCCTCGAGTACTTCTCTGTTCCTTGCCACGGTACTCTGGGCTCTCTATCTGGCGGTGGAACCATATGTGCGCAAACACTGGCCCCATGCAATTATTTCGTGGACCCGCCTTTCGAGCGGCCGCTGGCGCGACCCGCTAGTGGCGCGCGATATCCTATTCGGTCTCGTGCTAGGGAGTATCTGGAGCTTCACATTCGAGCTTCGCCACCTTGCGGTGACGGGGCTGGGCGGTTCTCCGGACTTGCCCTCAGCCGAATATCTGATGGGAGGACGGCAGGCGCTGGGCGCCGGGCTCGCTCACGTTCCGAATTCCGTGCAGACCACTCTGGTTTTCTTCTTTCTGATTTTTCTGCTGCGCGTGATCCTGCGAAAACAGTGGCTGGCCGCCACCACCTTCGCCCTGATTTTCACCGCGGTCAAGTGGTTGACTTCGGCCAATCCGATCGCTGAGGTGCCGGTCGAATTCCTGGTCTATGGGATCGCCGCAGTCGTCGTGGTGCGCTTCGGGCTGATTGCGCTGGCGGCGGGCATCTTGAGTGTCGACATTCTGGGCAGCATGCCAATGACGACGAACATCTCGGTGTGGTATGCAAGTAGTTCAATGGCCACTTTGCTGATTGTCCTGGCGCTCGCGATCTGGAGCTTTCATACCGCGCTCGCAGGCCGACGCCTGTTCAAACAGGAGCTGTTCGAGTAGGACCCCCGAGCGGACGTTGCAGACGCTGGGGGCGTCGGCTTATATGTCGAGATTCCGCGCTTCGAGCGCGTTCTCTTCGATGAACTTGCGCCGGCTCTCGACGTCTTCGCCCATGAGCGTGGAGAAAATCTCTTCGCTTTCGACGGCGTCTTCGAGGCGCACTTTGAGCAGAGTGCGCTTCTCAGGGTTCATGGTAGTCTCGGCGAGCTGCTCGGCATTCATCTCGCCCAAGCCTTTATAACGCTGGACGGATGAGTCCTTCTTGCCCTCGTTCTTGACGTAGCTCAGCAAGTCACGCCAGTTGCCGCTGGTTTGGCGGCTTTCGCTCTTCACCACCGTGAATGGCGGCTCGTTGTAGCGGCCGATCTGTTTGGCCAGCGTGCGCAGGCGCTTGTATTCCGGGCGCGCCGCCAGCTCGATGCCGATTTGCCGCTCGGCGTTGGTCGAATCGTGGTACGTGATTACCCAGGTGGAGTGCTCTTCGTCCTGCTTCAGCTCGGGCTTCACCTGTGCGGTTCTCAGCTCCACCATCACCTGCTCCAGGTTGGCGCGCTCGGCGAAATCGGCCCGGGTATCAATGTGCAAGCTGGGCATTGAGAGCACGTCGACCACGCGCGTATCGCGCAGCTTGCGCTCCACTTTGCTCGAGATCTGGTCGTATTCGTCGAGGCTCATCAGAAAATTGCGCAATTCGCCGGCTTCGATGGTGGCCTTGGGGCCCTTGCCGTTCTTACCGATCTCAAGCGTCAGGTTTTCAGTGGCGCGGCGCATGATCTCGCGCGTGAATTCCTTCTCGTCCTTGATGTACTTCTCGCTCTTGCCCTTCTTGATACGGTAGAGCGGCGGCTGCGCGATGAACACGTTGCCGCGCAAGATCAGCTCCTGCATGTGGCGGAAGAAGAAGGTCAGCAGCAGCGTGCGGATGTGCGAGCCGTCCACGTCGGCATCGGTCATGATGATGATCTTGCCGTAGCGCAGCTTGGCGGCGTCGAAATCGTCCTTGCCGATGCCCGTGCCGATGGCGGTGATCAGGCACCGAATTTCCTCGTGGCCGAGCATTTTGTCGTAGCGCGCCTTTTCGACGTTGAGGATTTTACCTTTCAGCGGCAGGATGGCTTGGAAACGGCGGTCGCGACCCTGTTTGGCGGTGCCGCCTGCGGACTCGCCCTCGACTAAGAACAGCTCGCAGCGCTCCGGGTCCTTCTCCTGGCAATCGGCCAGCTTGCCGGGCAGGCCGCCGGAATCGAGCGCGCCCTTGCGCCTGGTCAGATCGCGCGCTTTGCGCGCGGCCTCGCGAGCGCGCGCCGCGTCGATGCACTTCGACACGATCTTGCGCATCACGGTCGAGTTCTTGTCGAAGTACTCGCCCAGCCCCTCGTTGACGAACTGCACCATCTGGCCTTGAATGTCGCTGTTCAACTTGCCCTTAGTCTGGCCTTCGAACTGCGGCTGCGGCAGCTTCACGCTGACGACGGCGGTGAGACCTTCGCGGACATCGTCGCCCGTCAGATTCTCCTTGACGTCCTTGAACAGCCCGGCCTGCTGGCCGTAGTA
>Ga0066710_100008495_pt1 | contig 10000 bp, 6 predicted proteins | sample GraSoiAngelo_159_FD_79666 | JGI IMG/M metagenome (GOLD analysis project Ga0066710, IMG submission 79666) | Grasslands soil microbial communities from the Angelo Coastal Reserve, California, USA - 14_1009_16_40cm | ecosystem: Environmental > Terrestrial > Soil > Grasslands | place: USA...
CCGCACCCGCAGCACCCGAATTCGCCAGTGCCTGGCAAGCGGCCATTGCACAACATGTGCCCGACGGTCGTCTTGCGTGCCGGCCATCCGGTGCTGGCCGTGGGCGGTGCTGGCGGAGTCAGGATTCCCAATGCGCTGGTCGAGGTACTCAAGCAATATCTTCTGCGCGGCCGGTCAATGGGAGAAGCCATTGGCAGCCCACGTCTGCATTGCACCGGCACCCTCGAGGTGACAGTCGAGAAAGGATGGCCAGAGGCCGACGCCGAGTATTTGAAGCAACTTGGGTTCAGATTAAAAACGGGCGAGTGCGCGCATATCAGTGCCGTTTCATTCGAGGCAAAGACGGGCGTCAGCCGGGCGGCGATGAGGTGAGGGCTGAAAATCCGAATGATGAATGACGAATGACGAATGACGAAAGAATGACGAAATCGAAAACCCGAACCGGTGATCGATCGCTGCCATTATTTTCGGGTTTGGTTTTTCGGATTTCTTTCGAATTTAGTCATTCGTCATTCCTGGTTGGCAATCGCCACAAAGTCATAGTAATTTTTTGCACAAGCTATGGCCTGGCGCATTCATGATAGTGTCATCCGTGGGGAAATCGATAATCGCGAGCGAGGGATAGTGCGCGGCAAGATTTGGCTGCATGGTTTGGCCGAGCCAGTCGCATTGGAACTGCAAGGCAATGCCTGCTCGGATCTCGCGGGCTGCCTATTAACCTTCGAGAATACGGCCAAAACCATTCCCATGCGCAAGGACGCCTCACTTCACCCGCTTCAACAAGGCAGCATTGGCGATCTAACCGCATCACGAAAAGTGCGCGTATTCGATATTCCCTTCGACGAAGCTTACCAACGATTGAAGGAGAAGCTTCCTGTCCCGGAGCACATCGCCAATTGCCTGTACTTAGAGTGGTTTAGCACCTTCAATGGCCGCGTGGTGGTCGAAAGCACGGATTACAAACTGACGATTTCGCCGCCAGCTTGGAAGCTCACCGCGGAGGAGAACGAGGAGCGCGCGCGCGAAGCGGCCGATGGTTTCACCGGCTTTCTGCAAAAAGTCAGCGAAGCGATCATTGCTCAGAAACACGAACCGCCCGAAGATAAAGAATGGGACGAGTTCGATTACGAAAAATTCATGCGTGAGTGCGATGCCCGCACCGATAAATATGCTGAATTGTTCGACAAATATCGCGAGCACCCCGATCGCGAACGCATCATTGCCAAAGAAATGGGCTGGACCTGGCTGGAAGAAGCTCTCGAAGCGCAGAAAGAGGATAGCGGCGAAGCCAAGGCTCCTGCCCCCGCCGAGGATCTGGGTGAGCAGGATAAGCAGAATGAGGATGACGACGATGACAACCCATTTGATCATCCCGACGATGCCCCTCCGCTGGAACCCGATCCAACGACCGAGGGGGTGGATTGGGTGAGCGGCAAAGACGACTTTCTCAGCCATCCGCTGGCCTTGCGAGCGCTGGAGGGGAGCATGGCGTTTTGGGACAAGTGCGAAGAACTGGGCCTGGGGGAGACCGAGGACGACGACCTGGCCACCTTGTTAAGCGAATATCAAACGACCAGCGCAAAACTTGCCGGAGCTCTGGACGGTCTGGCTTATGGCCGGGATCTGAGCGATGGGGCCTTTATCGTGGCGTACCTCAAGCGCGCGCTCAATCACCTCCACGCCGCGCAAGCAGCGCTCGAGAAAGTTGCTTCAAAGAATCTGTTGCCCGCTGATACAATCGGCTCAGTCCGCTCCGAGCTGTTCGCCATTCGTGAGGAGATCCTGCGCTTGATGCGCGAGTTTCGCGGCGAGCCCTAGCGATACCGTCATCGAAATCATTGAACTGCTTCCAGCATCGTGCGAAGCTTTGGGGCATGGCCAATCGCGATGCATACATATTGCGCGAGAATATCCAGATCTGGAACGCACTTGAGGCCGAGACTTGAGATGGCGCGACGATTAGCTATCCAGGTTGCATCGGTGGCTTGGGCCACGTTCTTGTTTTTTCTTTCGGCCTGCAAAACCGCTGACCACTCAGCATCGAAACAAGAGCAGGCCGATTGGCTCAAATCCTGGCAGGCTACGAATCCAGTTTGGCGCGGAGTGCATTTGGGATTGCATAGCGATCAACAAGTCGCTGCCTTGATGGAGCAATTGCCGAAGTTGGCTGCGGCTGGCGTGAACGTCCTTATTGTCGAGGTGGGCTACAGCTTCGAATTCCAATCACATCCGGAGTTGCGGGCGGCACAGTTCATCAGTAAAACCCGCGCCGGCGAACTGGCGAAAAGCGCTCGCTCTTCCGGTATGCGTCTTATCCCGCAGCTTAATTGTTTGGGCCATCAATCCTGGGGCAAAACCACCGGACAACTGCTCACAAAATATCCGCAACTCGATGAGACGCCGGGCCAATTTCCGGAAAACAAAGGAATCTATTGCCGAAGTTGGTGTCCGAAAAATCCGGAAGTGAACCGGATCATCTTTGCGCTGATCGATGAACTGGCGGATGCCTTCGAAGCGGATGCGTTCCACGCCGGCATGGACGAAGTTTTTTTGATCGGCTCCGAATATTGTCCGCGGTGCCGAGGTGGCGACCCGGCTAAACTCTTTGCCAAAGCAGTCAACGATTTGCATCGGCACATCGTGGGCAGACGGAAACTGGAAATGCTAATGTGGGGCGATCGATTGCTGGACGCGAAAACGCTCGGTTACTCTAAATGGGAAGCCTCCGAAAATGGCACGCCCGGCGCGATCGATTTCATTCCAAAAGACATCATCATTTGCGACTGGCATTACGGTAAACAAGCCAATTATCCGTCCGTGCCATTGTTGCTCGAAAAGGGATTTCGCGTTTGGCCCTCCGGTTGGCAGCCGCTGGAGGCAACCACCGCGTTCAGCGCTTTTGCCCACCGCCAGAAACACCACCGCTTGCTCGGCTATCTTTGCACCACCTGGGGAAAAGTCAGAATTCCTGAACTTGCCGGTTGGCCGCCCATGCTCCAAGCGCTGCAAAACTGGAAGTGACCGACTGCAACATTGCGCTTCCCTCCGGCGAAATTCCCGTTAAAGATTCCGCCTTTCGATGGTTAAAACATGAAAGAAATCCTTCCGCCTCCCCCGCCTATCCTGCGCAACGATGTCGCGGCCGTACAAGCCTTATTCCAAAATGTTGTGCCGAGTTATGGCCGTTTCGATATCGTACTCAGCCACGGATCAGGCAGCTATGTTTTTGATTTGACGGGCAAGAGATACCTTGATCTGGGCGGTGGAATTGCCGTCAACGCGTTGGGTCATGCTCATCCCGCGGTCACCGAAGCCCTCCTCGAGCAATCACGCCGCCTCGTCCACTGCTCGAACTTCTATTATCACGAGAGCCAAGGCCGGTTAGCGCGCGCGCTCGTCCAGCTTATCGGGCCGGGCAAATGTTTTTTTAGCAATAGTGGCGTCGAGGCCAATGAAGGCTTGTTCAAACTGGCGCGCAAGTTTGGGCACCAGGAAGGCCGTTTCGAGATCATCACGACGATCAACTCTTTTCATGGGCGAACCCTGGCCGGTATCGCCGCCACAGGGCAGGAGAAAATAAAAAAGGGCTTCGAGCCGATGACCGCTGGTTTTCGGCAGGTGCCTTACAATGACCTGGCAGCGATGGCGTCGGCGATTTCACCCGCGACAGTGGCGATCATGATCGAAGGCATTCAGGGCGAAGGGGGCGTGACGCCGGCGACGCCGGATTACCTGTCTGGATTGCGCCGATTATGCGATGAAAAGAAATTGTTGCTGTTCATGGACGGGGTGCAATGCGGGCATTTCCGCACTGGGCGCTTCCAGAGTTTCCAAAGGATTCTCGAGAACGTCAGCGCCAACAACGGAACTTTGTGCGAAGACAATTTTCTGCCGGACGGAATTTCGATGGCAAAATCTCTCGGCGGCGGTTTCCCCATCGGCGCTTTCTGGGTCCGGGCGCCCTATGCGGACTTGCTGAGCGCCGGCACGCACGGAACAACCTTCGGCGGCTCACCACTGGCGTGCACGGTGGCGCTCAAGATTCTGGATGTGATTCAGCGCGAAAAATTAGCGGACAACGCGCGGATAGTTGGAGATTTTCTCAAAACCAGCTTGCAGAATCTGGCGGAAAAATATCCCAGCGTCATTTGTCGGGTGCGGGGGTTGGGATTAATGGTGGGGATCGAGCTAACCGCAAATATCGCCAATCTTCCCGGAGAAACCAGCAAGACGCAGGCGGTGCGATTCGCCAACCTTCTGCATGCTGCCGGCCTGCTGAGCATCCCGGCTGGCACACAGATCCTACGCCTGCTGCCGCCACTGAATTTGAGTCAGAGCGAAGCCGAAGAAGGCTTAAGAATATTTGAAACAGTCGTGGCCCCGGTCGCCACCTGAACCGATGAGACATCTTTTAAGCATTGAAAAATTGTCCAGGGATGATGTGGATCAAATCCTGGATGCCGCGACGCGGATTAAGAACCAACGGGGCGGCCAAGAAATGCAGCCGCTGGCCGGCCAAATCTGCGCATTGTTGTTCTCGAAATCCTCGACTCGAACGCGCGTCTCCTCGGAGGTGGGCATTCGCGAGCTGGGGGGGCAGGTGATTTTTCTCTCGGCCAGCGAGATTCAACTGGGCCGCGGCGAGCCGATCAAAGACACCGCGCGGGTCCTGGGCCGAATGGTTCAGGGCGCCGTCTTTCGCACTTATGCCCAAAGTGATGTCGAGGAATTTGCGGCGTTTGCCGGCATCCCCACGATTAATGCGCTCACCGACGAGGAACATCCCTGCCAAATCCTGGCCGACATCTTTACCTTCCAGGAAAAAGCCGGACCGATTCAAAATAAAGTGGTCGCTTTCATCGGAGACGGAGCGTGCAACGTAGTCAGCTCATGGGCTTTTGCCGCAGCCAAGCTCGGGTTTGAATTGCGCATCGCCGCCCCGAAAGGGTTCCAACCCTCTGCCGATTTGCTGAAGCGGGCGGGCGGACGAGTCCTGGCCACCGAGGACCTCAAGGAGGCCGCTTCAGGGGCCGATTTGCTTTACACCGACGTCTGGGTGTCGATGGGAAAAGAATCTGAATCGGCCGAGCGCGTCGAGTTGCTGCGCGGATACCAGATCAACGCGGCGCTCCTCAAGCTAGCCAAGCCGCAAGCGCTGGTGATGCATTGCCTGCCCGCTTATCGTGGCAAAGAAATTGACGAAGGAACTTTCGAGGCCAATGCCCAAACGATTTTTGATCAAGCGGAGAACCGGCTACATGTGCAAAAGGCGATCCTGGCGTGGATTGTGCAGAAGTAGCCGGCGATGAGGATCAGCACGATCCGTCTGAACTCCTACCTTTGCGCATATTTGCGCAAATATTTCACTGCCACGGTCAAATCCTTTGGCCACGGGGCGACGATGGTCACAGGTTGGGCTGAGACGGGAGGCACCAAGTCCAATTGCTCGGCGTGCAACGCCGCGCGGTCAATCAATGGCCGCTCAACGGCCTTTCCTTTGAGCCGATAATTAGGTTTTAACCGCGACAGTAGCAGCGGCCTTCCGCCATACGATCGATCGCCGACGACGGGCATCCGAGCGTGACGCAAATGCACGCGGATTTGGTGCGGGCGGTCGGTCAAAGGTACGCACTTCAACAGCGTGTAGCGGGAAAATTGCTCAAGGGTTTCGAACGCAGTTCGCGAGCGCTTGCCGTCTTTAGAATCGATGCGCATCTGGCCCGGTATGGTCGGGTGCGGCGCCAATTTTGCCTTTACCTCGAACAGGCTTTCCGGTCGTTCACCCTGCGCTAATGCCACATAGCGCCTGGAAGGCCTTTCCACGCCAAAAAAATCCAGCAGCTTCCCCAGCGCTGGTTTGCTCTTGGCGAGCAAAATTACGCCGCTCGCCTCAGCATCCAGGCCATGAGCATTCAACAAAAAAGACAGTCCACGCTCCTTGGCCCAGGGTTTGTTCTCCGCGATGCCGGCGTGCAGTAATTGGATCAGGCTGAGATGCTCTGGTTGGTCGGGAACTGCAGAAGTCAGCAATCCGCCTGGCTTGTCGAGCGCCAGCAAGTGCTCGTCCTCATACAGCACCGGAATTTCCCAAAATTCGCGCGTCGCAGGCGAAGAGAGCTTGATATGACTGGTCATGACGCGGAAAGATGTCGTACTCGCGCCGCTGGACACTCGACCCTTGGCCCTTCGGCAATTGCGCTGGCGCTAGGATTTCTTTGCGGCCCGACCGACCCTGTCCTCTGGTCGAGCCAGCAGAGCGTCCAACCCCGAGCGTTTGGCTTCTCGGTTGAACCACATGTTAAAAGCCTCGTTTTGCCTGCTTTGCCGAACGTAATTTACGAAGGCCGGTAACTCTTTGCTCAGCTTTTCCTGGTCGAGGGGCAACTTGGATTTGACATGAAGAATCAGGCCACCATCCCGAGTCATCTGGAACTGGCTAACCTTGCCCGGCGGCGTGCTGAAAGCCAGGTCTTTGAGTCCGCCGCGCGCGTCCAGGCTGATGATATCTTCGATGTTCGTCATCGAGCGGGTGCTGATTGAAAAGGGCGGCAATTCCACCGGTTTGCCTTTGGCCTCCTCGCACACCGCGGCGAACGTTTTCCCTGCCGCCAAACCAGTGTTGAGCTTCTGCGCAAATTCAGCGCCTGCGGCGCGGGCTTGGGTGACCGCTTCCCGGTACTTGTAATCGGCCGTGACTTTCTCGCGCACCTGTTCGAGTGGAGGCACCTCACCTGGAATTAGCTTTTCGAAACCAATGATGTAAATCGCATCGTCGCCAGGGAGCGGCCGAGAAAACGGCTCATTAGTTGGCGTCAGCGCGAAGGCGGCCTCGGCAAAACTCGGTCCGACCTCCAACTCTTTTGGGCCATTTTTCAGATCAAAAGGGGCGGTGATTTGGATTGGCAATCCTTTTTCCTTGGCCACCACTTGCAGCACGTCAGCGCGCGGCTCTTTTTCGTAACGATCGTAGAGCTCGCGGCCAAGTTCGCGGGCTTTCTCCAGCGCTCGCGGCGCCTCCAATCGTTTGCGGCTCAGTTCGCGATATTTCTCTTTGGCCTCCTCCAGCGACTGCACTTTTAGTTCGCGAAGCAAATTGGTTGGGTTCTGCCGATAGGCTTCTTCGACCTGCTGGTTTAAGTTGGTCATCTTCGCCAATTCCTTCTCCGCTTCGGCGAGGAAATTGGTAAAATCGAATTTAACATAACTGACTTGCACCCGCTCGGGGATGCGGTAGTTCGGGAGACTATTGGTATAGAATGCCAGGATTGCTTCGGGCGTGGCCGTGACCTTGTCCAGATAATTGCTGGCGGAAAAGAACACCGCTTCGGTGGCCAGCTCTTCGTGTTCGCGGACGTACAACCCTTTGGCCTCTTGCGGCGTAACCAGTTTGCCCCCCAAGGCCACCGTCGAGATGAGTTGCTGCAGACCGACGAGATGCCGGACATACCGCTGGAAATCGTCCATCGTGAACCGGTGCGCCTCGAGCAGTTTTTGAACCAGAACGTCCGGGTTAGCGCGTGAATCAAAGCGCGTCACCATTTCTCGAGCGGCGTCGGCCAAGGTCTGGTCGCTGATGGCAAAGCCTAAATCTCGCTGCTTGCGAACGAGGAACAGCCACTGATAAGTCTCGCGGATCGGATCAAACCCCTTCTTGCCCGACTCAGGCCATTCGCCCGTCATAAAAAAAGCGCGTAAATAGATTTCGCGCTCCGTCTGCGCAAATTCCTCTTCACCGATCCGCTCGCCGCTAAGGGAGCCAAACTGCGCCGGACCTCGGGTTGGATTCAACTTCGAATAAGGCGAGAAAAAAACGACGAAGCTGATAATGGTGACCGTGATGATGATCGCCCACAGCCAGGTTTGATGCTTTCGGATCGTCCCAATCATAAGTTCAATTCAATCCAAGAGCGGGCAACTTAATCCGCTTTGCTGATTCCGGTCAAACTTAAAAGCGGAGCACGGAGGTGCACAGGTGCACCCTCGAAGCTCCAAGCACCTAGCTCCAGAGCAGCAAGTCCCAATCCCAAATCCCAAATCCCAACTCCGATAGATCGCGAGCAGGCAAAATCCAAAAACCCAAATCTCAAAGAGCTTGAGCGCTGGCTCTTGGGATTTGGAATTTGGGATTTTTTTGGGATTTGGGATTTGGAGCTTGGTGCTTTGATCTCTCTTGTTCTCCCGCCCGCTAGACAAATACCCTGCCATCATCCATCATCCGTCATCCATGATGTATCAATTATTATCCATTATCCCCTGATGACTTCCTCGACCGATTCCATTGCTTTCGGCGCTCCCGGCATCGAGCCTCGATGGACGCGCAGCACCAAAGAGGGCATCGGCACCGCTTACCATACCAGTTGCCGCGTCTGGTTCACCTTGAGCCATGGTATCATCAACGAAATCTATTACCCGAATGTCGATTGCCCCAACACGCGCGATCTCCAATTCCTCATTAGCGACGGCGAGACATTTTGCCATGAGGAGCGCCGCGATCTGGTGCATCAGATCGAGTACCCCGAAAAAAGCACCCTCTATTATCGGCTCACCAATTCCGCGCCGGACGGACGTTACCGGCTGATCAAAGAGGTCATCACCGACCCGCATTCGTCGGTTTTTTTGATGTCCACTCGCTTGGAAATTTCAGACGAGCCCCTGCGCGAAAAGCTTCGGGTTTATGCGTTGCTTTCGCCGCACATCAAAGGCCTTGGCCAGCATAATTCGGCTTGGTGTTACGATGTGGAATGCCGTCCGTTGTTTCATGCGGAGCGCGAAGGCGTCCATCTGGCTTTCGGCGCCACACCTGATTTCGGACGTCGTTCGGTCGGTTATGTCGGCTCCAGCGATGGCTGGCAGGACCTGAAGGATGATTTCCAGATGAACTGGGAATTTCAACGCGCCGAGGATGGCAACATCGCTTTGACCGCTGAAATCGATCTGTCCCGGGGCAGGGAATTTGTGCTGGGTGTCGCTTTTGGACGCAGCGCCCAAAGCGCCTCGACCAAATTATTGCAATCGCTGGCCACACCGTTCGAGCAGCATCGTGCCGGCTACATCAAACAGTGGAAGCGCACGCTGCCGCCGCCCGAAATGGATCTGAGCAGCCACACCGGCAATGGGGGCGGACTCTATCGCTTGAGCCGGCTGATACTTTTGGCGCACGAGGACAAGGTTTATCCCGGCGCGCTCGTGGCCTCGATGAGCATTCCCTGGGGTGAGACCAAAGGGGACACGGACCTGGGCGGCTATCATCTGGTCTGGACGCGCGACATGGTCAAAAGCGCCTCCGCCCTGTTGGCCAGCGGCCAGACCGCTACGCCATTGCGCTCCTTGATCTGGCTGGCCTGCGTCCAGGCCCCGGATGGCCTGTTGCCGCAAAATAGTTGGATCAACGGAGATGCCTATTGGCATGGAAAACAACTCGATGAAGTCGCCGCGCCAATTTTGCTGGCCTGGCGCCTCCATCAGGCCAACGCCCTCGGCTTGTTCGATCCCTGGACGGTGATTCTGCGTGCCGCACGCTACCTGATTTTGCACTCACCGGTGACCGGCCAGGAACGTTGGGAAGAAAACTCCGGTTATTCGCCCTCGACCCTGGCGTGGGTGATCGCCGGATTAGTTTGCGGCGCCGAATTCGTCCGCCAGCGCGCGGACGAGAAGACTGCCGCGTTCATTCTCGATTACGCGGATTGGCTCTCCAGCCATCTCGAAGAATGGACGGTCACCACGCGAGGCGAATTAGTCCCCGGCAAGCCAAAGCATTATATCCGCATCAATCCCGCCGATCCGGACCAACCGCACGTTCTCAGCCATCCGGACAGCGCTACCCTTCACATCGCCAATGGCGGCGGCGCACATCCGGCCCGAAATATTGTCAGCGCCGATTTTTTGGAGTTAGTGCGCTTGGGGGTCCGCGACCCGCATGACCCGATGATTGAAGATTCCGTGGCAGTGATCGATCAGGTCCTGAAACGGGACCTGCCGCAAGGTCCATGCTGGCGGC
>Ga0066710_100008497_pt1 | contig 10000 bp, 6 predicted proteins | sample GraSoiAngelo_159_FD_79666 | JGI IMG/M metagenome (GOLD analysis project Ga0066710, IMG submission 79666) | Grasslands soil microbial communities from the Angelo Coastal Reserve, California, USA - 14_1009_16_40cm | ecosystem: Environmental > Terrestrial > Soil > Grasslands | place: USA...
AGGTGACCTCGGTCACGAACGACACCGCGAGCCTGACCTTCACTAACACGTCGCTAACGCTCGTCTTCCCGAAGTACTCGGACGGTGGTATCGCCACAATCAAGATGGACGGCGCCACTATCGACTCGGTCGACATGTACGCGGGAACGGTCACCTACCAGCAGCAGAAGACCTACACAGTCGCGCCCGGCGCGCACAAGATCGATGTCATCGTGTCCGGCACCCACAACGCATCGTCCGCGGGGAACTACGTTTACCTCGACGCCTTCGTGGTCGGCGTGCCGGTCAGCTTCGGGACGTACGAGGACAGTGGGGCGGCGATCACCTTCGCCGGCGCGTGGGGGACATTCGCGAGCGGAAGCTTCTCCGGCGGCAGCGTGAAGATCAGCGGAGTGACGAACGACACCGCGAGCGTCACCTTTAACACGACTGCCGTCACCGTCGTGTTCGCGAAGTACTCCGATGGCGGTATCGCTTCGGTGAAGATCGACGGCGTCACGCAACCGTCGATCGACACCTATTCCGGCACCGGCGCGATATTCCAGCAGCAGCGGACCTATTCAGGTCTCGCACCTGCGACGCACACCATCGACGTCATCGTCTCTGGCTCGCACAACGCTGGCTCAGGTGGCAACTATCTCTACATCGACTCGTTCATCGTCGGCCAGCCGGTCGGGGCCGGCACGTACGAAGACAATGGCCCGGACATCGTCTTCGCAGGTGGCTGGGGCGGCTTCACTAACGCCAGCTTCTCCGGCGGAAGCGTCAAGGTATCGAGTGTGACCGCGGACAAAGCGAGTCTGCTGTTCACCGGAACGTCGATCACGCTCGTCTTCCCCAAGTACTCCGATGGGGGTAACGCCACGGTGAAGATCGACGGCGTGACGCAGAGTCCGATCGACATGTACTCGGGCTCCGGGGCAATGTTCCAGCAGCAGCAAAGTTACTCGGCGTTGCCGCCGGGAAGTCACACGATCGAGGTCATCGTGTCCGGAACGAAGAACCCCTCGTCATTCGGCACGTTTATCTACATCGACGCGTTCATCGTGTCCTGACCTCGGCGGCTCCGGAGCCTGGTAGGTCCTCGCGGAGAGCCTTCCCGAGAAGAACACATAGAGCAGCACGAGATCGATCGCCACCACTACGACGAGAAGGACATAGCTCGCACCGGCTGGCGCGATGTGCAGCTGATCGAGGACTCCGCAACTCGTACAACGGCCAGTGAGGCCCTGGAGTCGCGCTTTGCATACCCCTGGTTGTTGAACATCAACGCGAGCGGCGGCCCTGAGATCGTCGTCACTGAGTAGAGGAAGCCCACCCCTGTGCCGAACGGCGCCGCGACCAGGTCCTCCCGGCTCATCCGCCGGCGGACCCCTGCGGCCTGGACGAGGATCAATGGGAGCAAGACCGCATACGTGAACACCTTCAGCAGATCGGCGTTCAGCGCCGATAGAAGGAGACTCCCCGCGATGACACCGGGGACGACCTCGATGACGATGAGCCAGACGCGGCGGACGGCCGCCGGAACAGCGTCCCGGTTGACGACCAGGACGTAGAGGTGATACCCATTTCGACGAGAACGAGCGCGGGGTTCAGCACGCGGCTCGTGAGGAAAAGCAAAGCCAACGGGACGGTGATCGAGGAGAAGCCGTAGCCGAGCGCTCCATTGACGACCGCGGCGACGAGCGTGATAAGCCCGAGAATCCCGCCGGCGGATTCGAGTGGCGGCACAGCTAGCCCGAGATTACAGAGTCGATGGATGCCGGGATTGCTGTGGCCGCCGGCTTCGGCGCCGGCGGAGCGAACCTTTCGTAGACCTTGGCGGTGGCCTTGGCGATCTCGGACCAGTCCGATTCCGCGGCGAACGCGACCGACGCGAACCGCATGGAGCCGAGGAGACCGACGTCATCGAGGCATCGCTCGATCACTGCGGCGATCGCCGGCGGAGAGAGGTCCTCGGCCCAGAACCCGTTCCGCCCGTCTTGGACGAGCGACGGGTCGACCCCCATCGGATGCCGCACGACGATCGCAGGCAATCCGCAGGCGTTCGCCTCGAGCAGTGTGATGCTCCCGCCGCCTTCTTTCGTCGAGGGATGCACGAACAGCTTCGCGCGCTTCACGCGCGCGATCACCTCCTCGTACCTGTCGATCGAACCGGTGAAGGTCACGTTTCGCTCGATCCCGAGCGTCCGCGCGAGGTCTTTGAGTTTCGTCTCCTCGGGCCCGCTCCCGATGACCAGCAGGCTGATCCCGGGCCAACGCGCCCTGAGGAGCGCGACCGCGCGCAGGGTCTGGTCGACATTCTTGTGGTTCTTGAGCCGTCCGAAGTAGATGAGGTCGACGTCGTCGCCCGCGGGGGAGATAGCCTGGATCGCGCCAGTGTCGACGCCGTTTCGGATGATTGTCATGCGTCTCGGGTCTGCGCCAAAGGAGCTTAGGCCGTCGCGTGCGAGTTCAGACACTGGGACGAGGTGGGTACCGGCTCGTGCCGTAAGCCGCTCCACCAGCTTGCCGATAGCGCCTCGCCATCCGAGGTACTCGTGCCAGTGCTCGCCCCAGTATTCGTGCCATGTGATCACGATCGGTTTGCGGCGAAAGAGCAGTCTCGCCAGAAGGATGTGAAAGAACGGGTAAAGGCTGCAGTCGATCACGTCGGCTTTCCTGACGACCTCGCGATCCCGCCACAATGCCCGCGCCGCGGCGAGTGACAAGCGCAGTGCTGATGTGATCGCGCGCCGACCTTCGCGGTGGTAGAGGTCGAGAGGCGGGCAGACTCCGCGAAGCGTCATGCCCTCGAGCGACCTTGTCGTTTCCGGAGCGTCCCTGCCTCGTGAGGCGTACCAGTGGACCTCGTGCCCGGCCGCGGCGAAACGGCGTCCGATCTCGTAAAAGCGACGCTCGGCACCGCCTTTCACGAACGGGTAGAAGGTCTCGCCGACGTAAACGATCCTCACTCGATTCCCAGTTCTAGCACCAAATCCAGCCGTGCTCGGCGTGCTCGATTCGCCCGGACTCCTCGTACATGCGCTGAAGCGCGCCCTCGTTGTTGCCGGCGCCTTTGCGCGCGAGGAGATAGAGGTACGGCGCGAGGGTCGAGAGGCGTCCGCCGAGGAAGTCAGTGACCGGACTCGGAGGTAACGGGTAGAAGCCAGAGCCCCGCTGTTCGACCGTAGTCATTCTGCCCTGAAAGCAAACGAGCGCACGCAGGGCCGGCGGTGTGAAGGCGCGAACATGCGCCGTGAAGATGCCGATGCAGAGCGGCTGTCGCCCAAGCGTGAGCAGGAGTCGGTTGTGCCACGCGGCGAGGTTTGGTACGCCGACGAGGAAATAGCCATGCGGCCGGAGCACGCGATAGATCTCGTCCATAAGCCAATGCACATTTTTGAGGTGCTCAAAGACTTGGTCGCATATCACCACATCCATCGAGGCCGACTCGATGGGAAGGGCCTCGCACTCGAAATCGGCGCTCAAGACGCTGAACAGCGCGGCGGCACGTTGGCGGAGGTCCGGTGCGAGCTCGAGGCCAAGCAGATTCCTTACGGACAGGCCGATTCCCTCGGCGAGCCGAATCGTCTTTCGGCCGTCGTTGCAACCGACGTCCACGAGCCGCAGTGCCTGGCGCTCAGAGGGCAGATTTTCGCGCAGCATCGCGATCGCGGTGCGGATCATGCGTTCCCGGGTCGCGACGCCAATGCTTTGCCCGAGACGCCGGAGCATGCCGTCCTCTGCCGCCACGGTCATTCGCCCCTCATTCAGTCTCAAGGTAGCCAAGGTCGCGCAACCGCTCTTCTACACGGTGACGAAGTCGCGGGTCCTGGTCCGCGGACTCTATCGGAAGCACGTCGATCGCCCCGACATGGTGGTTACGAAGATGGCTCGCCAGGATTTCGGCGAGGCGGTCCCGGGTCTGGAACTGTTCCTCTCGCACATCGTGCGTTTCGCCTGGGTCCTGCACAAGGTCGTACAAAGCTTCTCTTGTAGGCGAGCCGCCGCGGTACGTGACCACGAGCTTATGGGTTCGCGTGCGGACGCAGAATTTCTGCATGCCTGCGTCTTCGCGCTCTCCGCTGACCTCGGAGATGACTGCCGCGTCGTCAACCGGTGTCCGGTGGGTCAGACTCGATCCCGGGTGCAGCCCCTCGCCGAGCGCGGCGAGATCCATGAGAGTGGCGGCGACGTCGATCGTGGACACGACGGTGTCATCGATCGTGCCGGCCATCCCGGGAGCGACCACGATTAGGGGCACCCGCAAATTCTCGTCGTAGAGCTCATTCGGATGATCGAATTTGCCGTGCTCTCCGAAAGCCTCACCGTGATCAGAGGTGATGACTAATCCGGTGTTTTCAATCAGGCCGCGGTCGCCGAGTGCGTGAACCAGCCCGCCGATCTCGCGATCGAGGCCGCGCACCTCCGCGTCGTACAAATCACGAAGCACCGTGCGCTCCTCCGTTGTCACGCTTTGCGGGCTCCACTTGGCGCGCCGCCAAAGAGCGGCGCGCGACCTGCCTGAGGGCCCGACCAGTCCCTCGCGGTCGTCGCGCATGTCGGCTCGGGATGGAACATAGGGACCATGCGCATCCATATAGTGCAGCCATAGGAAAAAGGGACGAGGCAGCAAGTCCGAGTCCAGCCAGCGAAGTGCCAGCGTGTTCACACTCGCTGCGGCGCGGTATGGACGGGTAGTCATGTAATTGATGGCCCGTTGTAGATGGATGGCGAGCGGACCTGAAACCGCCACCCGGAGCGCGTCGTCGAAATGATCAAATCCCCGCTGGTAGCCGAAGAGCCTCGAGAGATACGGGTTCGAATGGATGGCCGCGGTCGTGTAGCCGGCATCGTGGAGGCGTTCGGCGATCGTCGTGATACCGCGCGGCAAGTACACGCCAGCTCCGGGGCCCACTGCCGCCCCGATCGACAACGGGCACCGCCCGCTAAACAAAGCGGGAAAGGACTCCGGCGTGTGGGCACTGACGGACATGGCTGAGCGGAACCACCGACCACGTCGCGCGAGGGTCCCGAGGTTTGGCGTGAGCGCGTCGGCGCCAAGCCGATCGGCGCGGAACGCATCAAGTGTGATCAGGATCAGGTCGCGGCGCGCCCTCATCCGCGTTCACTCGCACTAAGCCCGAGTCCGATCCAGAGTATCGCCGGGAGCCCAATGGATGGCGCACCAAAGCCGTGTCCGAAGAGCGAATCGAAGACCACGAAAGTGACCACAGCGATCCCGCCGATCGCGAGAGCTCCCTTGAGCTGGTCGCTGGCGCGGTCGCGCGCGGTCCTTAACAGCCGACGGACGATCCAAATCCACAACGAAGCCAGCAGCGCCAGGCCAACCAGCCCCAACTCGCCAGCGATGACAAGGTAAGAGTTGTGGGGGCTGTCGTCTGAATTGACCACTGCGAGATCGCGTGCGAGCCAGACGAAGCCTCGAATTCCCGTGAATGCGCCGCGCGGCAGGTTGTCCCACTGTAGCCAAACGTCATTCCACCGCGAAAAGCCGATGCCCACGATCGGGCTCCATGAGATCAACTGGGCCGTTGCCTTCCACTGCTGGACACGGGAGGAGATGTTCGAGTCGTCTTCGATCGCCGTCTGCAATGGATCGGGCGTAGGTTGGGGAGTTGGCGAAGCGGACTGGCCCGGTTGCTGCGTTGCCGAGACTAAAGGGCTCGGTGTCGTGCGCGGGTTCACGGCCGTATTCCCGCCGGGCACAAGAGCCAGGGCGACCGCGGCCGTTTGCCGAACACGCGCGACAACGTGCTCGTCTGTAGCCCCCGTCGCTATCGGGAGAACTGCGGCCAGGACGAGCACCAGAAGAGTGCCTCCGCGGCGCGAGCCAAGAAACCAGAACAAACCGAGAATTCCAACCGCCGCGTAGAAGCCGGTCAGTGCTTCGCGTGAGACCGTCAGCGTTAGAGCAACGATGATCGGTACCACCGCCGCGATCGCAAGCAGGCGCGGGACCTGAAGGTGGCTTCCGCCCCAGCCGAGCAAAGCTACCCAGCCGATCGCGATGATCGCGTAGTAACCCGCGGCGCCGTTATGAGACTCATGTAGCCCAAAGAAAAACTTCGCAGGGCCGAGTGTCGTCGTTTCCGTTCTCACGAGGGGGAGCGCCCAAGATTCGCCGAATGCAAACTGTATGAGGCCAACAGTGGCGAGGATTGAGGCGGCGCCCATGGCGATGGCGAGGATTCTCGCGGCAAGCCGCATGTCGACTCGGTACGTGACGAAGAAGAGCAGGGGCGCGTAGTAGAAGAAGATCCGCCCGTCCCACCGCCAGAAGCTGTACGTGATGAGCGTCGTGGCGGGCACAGCCGCCAGGATGACCAACGAAATGAGCCAATAACCGTAGTTCGCGAGAACGAGGCGGTCACCTAGGGCGATGCGCCGCTCACGTACGACCAGCGTGAGCCATGTGAGCCCCATCGATCCCACGACGGCCACAGGCAAAGCAGCGAAAATGTTCTCCGATATTGCGAGCGCGTACGCGGCGAGCACGATCTGGATGATCAATGACGCGGGAGCGGGTTCGGGAGGACAAGCGTCACAAGCCCCCGAATCGACCATTCACGCAGAATCAGCAGCGCGGTCGCATACACGACGACCGAGAGCGTGCCAGTCGCGATGACCGCGACCGCGCTGGGAGCGTCCGAACCTACGAGCAGCACCAGCGCCATCGCTGCGCCTGCGGCACACCCTCGCATGATTGAGCGCCAGGGCATCACGTTGGAAAGCACGCGGCCGCAGAGGATAGCCACCAGCACAACCTGGACGCCATAGCTCACCGCGGTGACGACTGCCGCCCCCATATAGCCGAACACTGGGATGAGGATGAGGTTCAGTCCGACGTTCGCACTGGCGGCGATGCCGGCGGCCGCGAAGACCACGCGGGTCCTTTGTCTCGCCTCAAGCAGCTTCTGAAGCATGATCGTCACATGCCAACCTAGAACGCCCAGCGCGACCCAGCCCGCGATTCGGGATCCCTCGACGAATGCTGGTAGCAGAAGCAGCCCGAAAAGTTGGCGACTGTAGAGGGCCGAGCCGACGAGGATTGGTAGCCCAGTAAGGAGGAGGTAGCGGATGCTGGACCTGACGAGAAGTTCGACCATGGAGTGGTCATCGAGGTCCGCTGAGCGCATGGCGAGCGGTTGTACAGCAAGCTCGATCGCGTTCGCCAGGAAGTGCACCGTCTTATTCACCAGGTCGTACGCGGCGGCGTAGATGCCGAGCGCACTCGCGCCCACAAGTAGCGCGAGAAGGAAGCGGTCTCCTGAGGCGAGGATTTGCAGACTTACGAACCAGCCGATCATCGGGCTGCCGTACGCGAGCCAGCGGCGGAGCCAATGTCGTTGCATCGGTCCAAGCCGCGGACTGCGCAGCATGGTCAGGTCGGCTGCCATTGGGAAAGTGAAGAGGACGTATCCCAGGACGACGCCGGCGAGCGCAGCGTTGGCCGTCGCGCCCCAGAAGAGCATAAGACCGATCGGAATGACGAGCCGAGCGATCGTCGAGAGCGCGGAGTAGACCGCGTATGGGGTCGGGGCGAGGCCAGCGGGAAAACGCGTGCGGAGCGTCTCGAAGACGAGCGTGACGAGCGTTAGCGCAATTACTGTGAGGCCAGCATCACGCAGTCCCAACAGGGCGGTTGGTGCGAGCACGACGACGGCGACCGTTGTCGCGACCGCGACGAAGGCCGACGAAATGGTCCCGGTGAGGTAGGCCGCGTCCATCGCGCGCGCATCCGCCGTGTCGTGACGAGACGGAAAGAATCGAAGGGCAGCCTGCTGAAGCCACTGCGAGCTGATCTCGGCGATTGTGTACGTGACGCTGACCGCGAGCGCGAACACGCCGTATTGCTCGCTCCCGAGCACTCGGGTGAACACGACGATCGTGGCAACCGACGTAACGGCCGGCGTGAGGCGAGCGATTAGATAGCCGGCGATGTGTCGACGTAACTCGGAGAGCGGAGCGCTTTGCCCTTCAGCCGGAGCGATCAAGGTCACGACCCGCGATCACCGAGTGGGGCTAGTCGATTCCGAGGGTCGATGAGGCACGCGCCTCTGTCTGGGCGTCAATGCCTTTTGAGGCACCGGTAAGATCGGCGAGAAACGACTTGCGACCCGACGCCGATGATTCGTACGCCGCAAAGGCCATCTGCATCGCGCGCAGACCATCCAGACCCGTCGGCTCGGGTGTCACGCCGGTGAGTACGCTCTTAACGTAGTCGTAGAACTCCCACTGGAATGACGCCGGCGGGATCTTGGAATAGTCGATTGGCTCTTCCTTCCCGGAGCGATCACCGAAGAGGAGAGAGGACGCGCTTCCACGATTGTCGATGCGCAGAAAGCCTTCGGTCCCGTAGAGCTCGAGATACATATAGCCGGCCCACTCGGTCCAGGACGACTGGACGTACGCTACGGCCCCGCTCGCCATCTCGAAGATCCCGAAGCCGTTGTCTTCGACGTTATTTTTTAGCTTCATCATTCGTTGCATCGTGCCAATGCATGACACCGGCTCACCTAGGTACCAGCGAACGAGGTCGAAAACGTGCACGCCGTTATCAAGATAGGTTCCTCCGCCCGCGACCTCCGGGTCGCCGTACCAGGCGCCGTCGAGATTCCATCCCTGATGGCCGATCCACGCCCGCAGGAAGAGCGGCTGTCCGATCCGGCCCTCCTGCATGAAGACTTTCGCTTTCCGAACATTGGGAAAGAACCGCAGGTTGGCGCCCACCTTGAGCGTGGTACCGAGTCGCATCGCCGCAAGCATCCGCAGCGCCTCGTCGAGGGTGCTTGCGAGCGGCTTCTCGCAAAACACGTGCTTCCCGTTAGAGAGCGCCCCCACGACGGTCGCCTCATGATGCTTGTTGGGCGTACTCACGAACACAACATCGATGTCGTCGCGTGCAACCAGCGCCGCCTCGTCCTGATACCAGGCACATCCGTTTTGTTCGCCGGTCTCCCGCGCCTTTGTGGTATCGACGTCGGCGACAGCCACAAGGGTCGTTTCCCCATGCTCTTGGACGAGCTTCACACGTCGCTGCCCCATCCTCCCGAGCCCGACGACGCCGAATCGTAGCTGGCGCTTCTCGTTAGCCATCAAGACAGGAGCGCGCGAGTGGTGGCGGCGATGTAGTCGACCTCGGTCCCGATTAGCTCGTTGCCTGATGGGAGGTTGATTCCACGCTCGCCGAGCATCTCGCTGACTGGATAACGTTCGCCGGCGAAGTCCGACTCGTAGAGTGGTTGCCGATGTATGGGAATGAAGAACGTCCGAGCGTCGATTCCTCGAGTGCGGAGTTCCGCGATCAGCCTGTCCCGTGAAACGGAAGCAGCAGGGCTGACGAGGACTGAGTACATCCAGTAAACGTTCTTCGCCCACGACATCTCGGGTGGCAGGGTCAGAGTGTGGCAGTCGCTTAGCGCTTCGTTATACCGCTGCGCGTTGCGGCGCCTTGTCCCGACGAACTCGTCGATTCGCTCCATCTGCGCCACGCCAATAGCCGCTTGTACATTCGTGAGCCGATAGTTGAATCCGAGCTCCCGGTGCCAGAAACGACGTTCAGGTTCGTACGCCTGGTCGCGCAGCTTCCGCGCACGCCCGGCGAGCTCATCGCTAGACGTGGTGAGCATTCCTCCTTCGCCTGTCGTGATGATCTTGTTCGCGTAGAAGCTGAAGCACCCGAGAGTCCCGAGGCTCCCCGTTCGCCGCCCCTTGTATTCGGCGCCATGCGCCTCCGCCGCGTCCTCTAGTACCGCGATGCCACGATCCGCCGCAATCGCCAGGAGGGGGTCCATGTCGACTGGGTGGCCATAGAGATGAACCGGCATGATGGCCCTTGTTCGCTTCGTGATCTTCGTCGCGACCGCTCTAGGGTCAAGGCCCCACGTCTCTTCGGAGCAATCGGCGAGCACAGGCTTTGCCCCCGTGAGCACCACGGCGTTCGCGCAAGCAATATGCGTGATCGGTGGGAGGATGACCTCGTCTCCCGGGCCGA